>Ga0126362_10000266_pt1 | contig 32282 bp, 19 predicted proteins | sample ANMtaG_FD_126269 | JGI IMG/M metagenome (GOLD analysis project Ga0126362, IMG submission 126269) | Continental margin sediment microbial communities from North Pacific Ocean - ANME2c_DSS_Sorted | ecosystem: Environmental > Aquatic > Marine > Continental margin > Sediment | place: Pacific Ocean... | reverse complement strand
TTATGTTTGCCGAGATCGATCCCGATCAGTGCTGACTCGCTCATGATGATGGCCTCCAAAAACAAAACACCCTGCGAAAGCGTAGCCCTCGCAGGGTGTGGGGGTGACCATCTCATTAGCCCGTCTCCTGCGAGACGGGCATTTTTTTACGCGGCAGGAGCGCTTAGCCGCGGTATTCGCACAGGTAAGCGGTGTCCACGGCGACTTTCAGTTGGAACTTGCTGTTGGCCGGTACGTTGAACTGGCTGCCGGCGGCGAAGGTTTCCCAGTCGCTGCTGTCGGGCAGCTTGACGGTCAGGGCGCCGGACACCACGTGCATGATTTCACGCTGGGCGGTGCCGAATTCGTATTCACCCGGGGCCATGACACCAATGGTCGCCGGACCTTCTGCGGTGCCGAAAGCGATCGACTTGACGGTGCCGTCGAAGTACTCGTTGACTTTAAACATGGGCGAATCCTCGGAAAAGGGTCTGGAAAGGTCGGCCAGTATGCCCAAGGCCAGGGGAGCTGCCTAGACCGGCAAAATCAGCGGCAGCAGGCGGGCGGTGTTGCGCGCATCTTCCAGCGCCCGGTGTTGCTGGCCATGGAACTGCATCCCCGCCAATTGCAGGGCACCGTTGAGCCCCAGGGGTTTGTCCAGGCGCCGCGCCTTGGCGAAGCGTTGCTTGAGGTTGACGTGGGGCGTGTGGGCGAGGGCGCTGCTCAGGCCATGACGCTGCCATTCCAGTTCCAATTGCTGGCGATCGTAGTCACCCCAACTGGCCCAGCCCTCCAGGCGGGGTTGATGCTGGCCCAGCCAGCGCTCGAACAGCGGCCACACCTCGGTGATGGGCGCGGCGCCGTCGATGTTCGCCTGGGTGATATGGGTCAGCTTGCGGCAGAACGGCGTCAGCAAGGGGCGCCGCAGCGGCCGCACAAAGCGCTGGAAATGGTCCAGTTCGCGGCCCTGGCGATTGACCAGGCTCGCGCCGATCTCGATGACTTCCATCTCCGTCACGGGCCAGCCGCCGTCATCCGTTGTGGCCTCAAGGTCAATAATCAGCCAATGATGCATGGTGCAGGTTCCCGTACTCTTCCCTTCCTGATGGGGATAGAGCGTAGCCCGGTCGCGTAGTTCCGCGCTGTTTTTGATTGAGGCCGGGCTTATTCGATCTCCAGCAGCACCTGGCGATTGCGCACCTGGTCTCCGGCGATCACCTGCACGTCCTTGATCACGCCATCCATGCCGGCTTTCAGCGGGTGTTCCATTTTCATCGCTTCGAGCACCAGCAACAGCTGGCCTTTGCTGACGCAGTCACCGGCCTGGACACGCACATCGACGATGGCACCGTCCATCGGCGCCTTGAGCGTGCCGCTGTTGGCCTGGGTCTGGCGGCTCGCGACCTGCTGTGTGCGGTCAACCACGCTGACACCCGGCAACCAGGCATGGGCGCCGTCAAGGTGGTAGGCGAGGCGGCGGCGAATGCCGTTGATCACCAGGGTGGCCCAGCGGCCGTCGGTGCGAAGGTCCTGGATGTCGACGCCATCGATGTGCAGCCGGTGATCGGCCAGCACACTGAGGGTGACGTGGTGAACGGCATCGTTGACGCTCAGTTGGTAGGTACAGGGGACAGTGGCGTTGTTGCGCCAGCCTGCCAGGTCCCGGCGATGCTCGGCGGCGCTGCGTTGGTAGAACAGTGCGGCAGCCAGGGCGATCTGTTCTGCGTTGGCGGTCACGGGCGGGATAGGGCTGAAGTGCTTGGCGATAAACCCGGTGCTGACGTCGCCCTGGATAAAGCCCGGATGCCCGAGCAGGTCGGCCAGTAGCCGCTGATTGCTCGCAACCCCGAGCAGCACCGTGTCTTGCACCGCCCGCAGCAGTTTGCGCCGTGCCTCTTCACGGGTAGCGCCATGGGCGATGAGCTTGCCGAGCATCGGGTCGTAGAATGGGCTGATCTTTTCGCCTGTGCACAACCCATGATCGATCCGGATGCCGGGGGTCGGCTCCCAACGCAGCACCTCGCCGGTCTGCGGCAAAAAGCCCTGGGCCGGGTCTTCGGCATACAGGCGTACTTCCATGGCGTGGCCGCTGAGGGTCACTTGTGATTGCAGCAGCGGCAGCGGCAGGCCGGCGGCGACTTGCAGTTGCCAGTCCACCAGGTCGAGCCCGGTGATCAGTTCGGTAACCGGGTGTTCCACTTGCAGGCGCGTGTTCATTTCCAGGAAGTAGAACCGGCCGTTGCGGTCGAGCAGGAACTCCACGGTACCGGCGCCCACGTAATTCACTGCGCGCCCGGCCTTGAGCGCCGCTTCGCCCATGGCCTGGCGCAGTTCGGGCGTCATCACCGGGCACGGCGCTTCTTCAATGATTTTCTGATGGCGGCGCTGGATCGAGCAGTCGCGTTCGCCGAGGTAGACCAGGTTGCCGTGGCTGTCGCCGAACAGTTGGATCTCGACGTGGCGCGGGTCGATCAGCGCCTGCTCGAGGATCAACTCGTCGCTGCCAAAGGCATTGCGGGCTTCCGAACGTGCGGTGTGGAGGTTGTCCAGCAAGGACGCGGGATCGTGCACCAGGCGCATGCCGCGCCCCCCACCGCCGGCGCTGGCCTTGATCATCAGGGGGTAGCCGATGCGCTGGGCTTGCGCCTGCAAGGTGGCGTCGTCCTGGGCGCTGCCTTGGTAGCCGGCGATACAGGGCACGCCAGCCTCCAGCATGGCGAGTTTGGACAGGCGCTTGCTGCCCATCAGTTCGATGGCCTCGACGCTGGGGCCGATGAAGATCAGGCCGGCGTCTCGGCACGCGCGGGCGAAGTCGGGGTTTTCCGAGAGGAAGCCGTAGCCGGGGTGGATGGCGTCGGCGCCGGTCTTTTCGGCGGCCGCGAGGATGGCCGGGATATTGAGGTAGGACTGTTGTACCGGGGCGGGGCCGATGTGCACCGCTTCGTCGGCCATCTGCACGTGCAGGGCCTGGGCGTCGGCGTCGCTGTAGACGGCGACGGTGCGGTAGCCCATTGCCTGGGCCGTGCGTTGGATGCGGCAGGCGATTTCGCCGCGGTTGGCGATCAGGATCTTGGTGAGCTGGGGCATTGGATTATCCCTTGGGTTATGCGGTTGTTCCGGCCTCATCGGGGCAAGTCGAATCGTTGCACCGCGCCTCCCACGGGGGGGCGCGGTAAAAATGTGGGAGGGGCGGTGCGACGATTCGACTTGCCCCCGATGACGTCACTTGCACCACCCAGGCTTTCTCTTCTGCACAAAAGCCTGCGTCCCCTCAATCCCTTCTTCACTGGTCACCGCCTCGGCAAACCACTGCGCCGCCTGGTCCAGCAGCGGCCCCAACGGCTGCTCCGCACTGGCCAGCAACAGCGCCTTGGTGCGCGCGTTGGCGCCTGGTGCGCAGCGCAGCACTTGCCCCAATACCTCATCCAAACGCTCCGCCAACGCCTGCGGATCGCGCTCGGTGAAGTGCACCAGCCCCAGCCGTTCAGCTTCCAGTCCATCAAAGCGTGCGGCGGTGAGTGCCAGTCGCCGCGCCTGGGTCAGGCCGATACGCTTGACCACGAACGGCGCAATCTGTGCCGGCAGCAACCCCAGGCTGGTCTCCGGCAAACCGAACTGCGCCTGGTGATCGGCAATCGCGATGTCACTCACGCAGGCCAACCCAAACCCACCGCCCAGCACTGCGCCTTGCAGCACCACGATGACCACTGGCGACACGGCTTCCACGTCTTGCAGCAAAGCGCCAAAAGCCCGGTTCAGCGCCTGCAATTGATCGCCTGCGCTGACCAGATCCTTCACATCGGCACCGGCGCAAAAGTGTCCGCCTGCGCCACTGATCACCACCGCGCGCACCTGGCTGTCCAACCCCGCCAGCACCGCGCGCAGTTCATTGACCATTTCCAGGCTCATTGCATTGCGGCTTTCCGGCCGGTTGAGGGTGATATGCAGCACCCCGTTATGCGGTTCGAGCAGCAGGGTGTTCATGGTTTTTTTCCCCGGCAGGGTGCCCATCAGTTTGCAGATAATGCCCAGCATGATCTCGTCGGCACCGCCGCCAATCGATACCAGGCGCACATCGCGATAGGCGCGGGCCACCGGGTTGTCCCACATAAAGCCCATGCCGCCCCAATATTGCAGGCAACTGTCGCTGACTTCACGGCCCAGGCGCCCGGCCTTGAGCTTGGCCATGGAGGCCAGGCGCGTGACGTCCTGGCCTTTGATGTATTGCTCGGTGGCCTGGTAGACCAGTGCGCGCAGGCATTCGATTTCGGTGGCAAGTTCAGCCAGGCGAAAGTGAATCACCTGGTTGTCGATCAGCGCCTTGCCGAACGTCTGGCGCTCTTTGCAGTAGTCGATGGTGCTGTCGATGCAGTACTCCAGGCCCTTGATCATATTGGCCGCGCCAAACAGGCGTTCTTCCTGGAATTGCAGCATCTGCATCATAAAGCCGGCCCCCTCATGGCCAATGCGATAACGCTGCGGCACGCGCACGCCATCGAAAAATACCTGGGCGGTCTCGGAGCTGTGCATACCGAGTTTTTCCAAGGGCGGGCTGACGCTGATGCCCGGGGTGTTCATCGGCACCATGATCAGCGACTTGTTGATATGCGGCTTGTCGTCGGAGGTTTTGGCCAGCAGGCAGATAAAGTCGGCGCTGGGGGAATTGGTGATCCACATCTTGCTGCCGTTGATCACGTAGTCGTCGCCGTCCTTGCGCGCATGGGTCTTCAGCCCGGCCACATCGGAACCCGCACCGGTTTCCGAGACGCCGATGCAGCCCACTTGTTCGCCGCTGATGGCCGGGCGCAGGAATTCGTCGCGCAATTCGTCGGAACCGAAGCGGGCGAGGGCGGGGGTGCACATGTCGGTCTGCACGCCGATGGACATGGGAATGCCCCCGCAGCGTATGGTGCCGAACTCTTCGGCGGCGACGATCGAGTAGCTGTAGTCCAGGCCCATCCCGCCGAATTGCTCGGGCTTGGAAATGCCCAGCAAGCCGAGGTCGCCGGCCTTGCGGAAGACGTCGTGGATGGGAAAGCGGCCGGCTTTTTCCCATTCGTCGACGTAGGGGTTGATCTCGCGGTCGACGAAGGCGCGGACGGTGCGGCGCAGTTCCTGATGTTCCTGGGTGAAGATCATTGTGCTTATTCTCCGGTTAGAAACGCGCCACGCCAAAGCTGTTCGGCTGCAACTCCCGCACTTCGGCTTCATCACAGATATCCAGCAGAAACCCCAGCAGCGTGCGGCTATCCCGTGGGTCGATCAGCCCGTCATCCCACAGGTTCGCGCTGCCATACAGCGCGGTGGATTGACTCTCGAGCTTCTGTGCAGTGACTTGCTCCAGCATATCCAGCACCTTGGGGTCCGGCACCAGGCCGTTCTTCAGTTGTTTGGCCTCGGTGACAATCCGCAGCACCTTGCCGGCTTGCGCGCCGCCCATCACGGCGGTGCGGCTGTTGGGCCAGGCGAAGATAAAGCGTGGGTCGAGGCCGCGTCCGCACATCGCATAGTTGCCGGCGCCGTAAGAGCCGCCGACCACGAGGGTGAGTTTAGCGACGCGTGCATTGGCCACGGCCTGGATCATCTTGGCGCCGTGCTTGATCACGCCTTGTTGCTCCGACTCGGTGCCGACCATAAAACCGGTGGTGTTGTGCAGGAACAGCAGCGGCGTACGGCTCTGGTCGCACAGCTGGATAAACTGCGCGGCCTTGCTGGCGCCCTTGGGGGTGATCGGGCCGTTGTTGCCGATGACGCCGACGGCCCGCCCCTGGATGTGCAGGTGACCGCAGACGGTGTGGGGGTCGAACTCGCCCTTGAACTCCAGGAAGTTCGAACCGTCGCCCAGGCGTGCGAGGATTTCGCGCACGTCATAGGGTTTTTTCGGGTCGTCGGGGATCAGTCCCAGCAAGTCGTCGGCCGGGTACAGCGGCTCCTGATAAGCCCGCTTGGGCGCAGGCGGCAGGCGATCATTCCAAGGCAGCAGGCTGACAATCTCGCGCACGATGCGTATGCCGTCGGCGTCGTTTTCAGCCAGGTATTCGGCGGTGCCTGCGGTTTGCGCGTGCATTTGGGCACCGCCCAGTTCCTCGTCGCTGGCGACTTCGCCGGTCGCTGCCTTGAGCAGCGGCGGCCCAGCCAGGAATAGCTTGGCCTTACCGCGCACCACCACCACGTAATCCGACAGCCCCGGCTGGTAGGCGCCGCCCGCCGTGGCCGAGCCGTGTACCACGGTGATCTGGGGCAGGCCCATGGCGGACATGCGCGCCTGGTTGGCGAAGCTGCGTGCGCCTTCGACGAAAATATCTGCCGCGTAGTTGAGGTTGGCACCGCCGCTTTCAGCGAGGGTCACCACCGGCAGCTTGTTCTCCATGGCGATCTGTTGCAGGCGCAGGGATTTTTTCAAACCGGTAGGCGAAATGGTGCCGCCCTTGATCGCACTGTTGTTGGCCACCACCAGCACGCGCACACCGCTGACGTAGCCGATGCCGGCGATCAAACCGCCACCGGCCGCGCTGCCGTCCTTGTCGTCGTGGAGCTTGTAGCCGGCGAGGCTGGCCAGTTCCAGGAACGGCGCGCCGGGGTCCAGCAGCCGGTTGAGGCGCTCGCGGGGCAGCAGTTGGCCACGTTGGTCGAACTTGGGCTTGGCCTCCTGGGCCTTGCTGAGCAGGGCATCTTCCAACTGGCGCCACTGCGCGATGGTGGCGAGCAGGGCTTCGCGGTTCTGTGCGAACTGCGGGCTGTGGGCATCGATCGAGCTTTCAATCACGGGCATGGTTTATTGCTCCGCCTTGAGCACGTCCGGCAGGTACGCGCGGTGGAAACCATTGAACGGCGCGCTCGGTGGGTGCGCCTTGTGCAGCGGCCAGGCGCGGTTGCCCAGGCTGGCGGCGCCGTCGATGCGCAGGGTGCTGCCGCTGATGAAGGCCGCGGCGGGGCTGAGCAGGAACACAATGGCCGCACTGACTTCCGACTCGGTGCCGATGCGCTTGAGCGGCACGTGTTCGCGCAGGGTCGGGATCACGGCCTTGAACGCGCCTTCGTAGGTGTCCATGCCGCTGGAGGCGATCCAGCCCGGCGCTACCGCGTTGACCCGCACCCCGGCGTAACCCCATTCGAATGCTGCGGTTTTGGTGAAGTTGTCCATGCCCGCACGCGCCGCACCCGAATGGCCCATGCCGGGCATGCCGCCCCACATGTCCGCGAGCATGTTGACGATGGCGCCGCCGTGTTTGCTCATCGACTGGTTGAACACCTCGCGCGCCATCAGGAAGCCGCCGACCAGGTTGGTGCGCAGTACGGTTTCGAAGCCTTTTTGATTGATCGACGCGAGCGGCGACGGGTACTGGCCGCCGGCGTTGTTGACCAGCCCATGGATCGGGCCGTGGTCATTGAGGACCTGCGTGACCAGCGCTTTCACCGCCTCTTCATCGCGAATATCGCAGGCCAGCCCGTGGGCGCTGCCGCCGTCTTCGGCAATTTCCGCCGCGACCTTTTGCAGTTTTTCCGGCTTGCGCCCGACCAGGATCACCTGGGCACCGAGGGCTGCCAGTTCATGGGCGGTGCAGCGGCCAATGCCGCTGCCGCCGCCGGTGACAATCACGGTGTGACCCTGGAACAGGTTGGCTTTGAAGATCGAGTCGAAGGCCACGGCGACATTCCTTTTATTGGCATTGATCGGCGATGTGTTGCGGCACGGCGATGGGGATTTCCAGCAGTTGCTGGGCAAAGGCCTTGCCTTGCGGGTCAATGCGCAGGCTGGCGATACCGCCGCCGCCCAGGGCATTTTCCAGCAGGAAGTTGAGGCTGTGGCTGCCCGGCAGGTACCAGCGTTCGACACGGCCGTGGAGCGGGTCGAGCACGTGGCTCATCCAGTCGACGACCACGGCTGGGGTCAGGGTCTCGGCGATCCACGGCAGGTACGCCGGGTCGCGGGCGATCACCCCGATATTGCTGTGGTTGCCCTTGTCGCCAGAGCGCGCCACGGCGAGTTTCACCAGGGGCACGCTGGCGTCGGCACGGCCCTCGGGCATGGGCGGGTCGACGGGGGCGGAGGGCGTGCCCAGCGCATCGCGGGTGGGTAGTTCGCAGGTGTGACGCTGGCCCTGGACGTCGATGAGCAACGCACACGCAGACTTATCGACCAGGAATGAAAACAGTCGAATCAGCGGATACACCGTCGGCCGCCCACCGACGATGCCGGTCAGCCCCGGCGCCATGCCGGTGGCCGCCTGGGCGATCTCGCGGGCGAACAGCGCCAGCGCCTGCTTGCTCGGGTGCCGCACCGCGATCTTCACCACCACTTCGCGGCAGTCATGGCGTTGGGCGTGGGCGCCGTAGGTGGCTTCACTGCCGAGCAATTCGATATTCACCTCGGTGTAGGGCGCCCAGCCTTGTTGGCTGAACAGTTCCGAGGTCTTGTGGATGATCGCCTGGCTGACCCGCTCGGCCTTGGCCACCGCGTCGATCCCGGCGATCAGGCAACTGGCGGTGCAGCGAAAACCATCGGGGTAGGTGGCGCTGACTTTGTATTGAGCGGTGGGCGGCAAGCCCTTGGCGCCATGCAGGCGCACGCTGTGCTTGCCTTGCTGGTGCAATTTGACCTGGCTGAAATCGCAGATCACGTCAGGCAATAGGTAAGCGCGGGGGTCGCCGATTTCGTAGAGCAGTTGTTCGGCCACGCTCAGTTCGCTGATCAGCCCGCCGCTGCCTTCGACTTTATTGACGGTGAACTGGCCGTCGGCGCTGACTTCAACAATGGGGAAACCGATGTGTTCGTAGTCCGGCACGTCGCGCCAGGCGGTGAAGTTGCCGCCGGTGCACTGGGCGCCGCATTCGATGATATGCCCGGCCAGGGCGGCCTGGGCGAGGCGGTCGTAATCCTGCCAGGACCAGTTGAATTCATGCACCAATGCCGCACTGACCACCGCGCTGTCGACCACCCGGCCGGTGATGACGATATCGGCGCCCAGCTTCAGCGCCTGGGCAATGCCCGGTGCGCCCAGATAGGCGTTGGCAGACACGCACAGGGGCGGCAGGGGCGCGCCGTTGAACATGTCAGTGATGCCTTGCAGGTGCGGGAGTTGGGCGTGCAGGTCATCGCCCAGCAGCACCGCGATTTTCAGCGGCACGTGGGCCTTGTCACAGGCCGCTTGCAGGGCGGCGGCGCAGGCGTGCGGGTTGATCCCGCCGGCATTGCTGATCACGCGGATGCCCTGGCGCTGGATATCGCCCAGCAACGGCGCGAGGACCTCGACAAAGTCCGTGGCGTAGCCGGCCTGGGGATCTTTCATCCGGGCGCTGGCCAGGATCGACATCGTGACTTCCGCGAGGTAGTCGAACACCAGGTAATCCAGCTTGCCGCCGTGCACCAACTGGGCAGCGGCAGTGCAGGTGTCGCCCCAGAAGGCACTGGCGCAGCCGATACGAACCGTCTTGCTCATGAGAAATCCTTCCTCGAATGGCTGGCTTCGATCCTACCAAGCAAGCGCTTGGTTTGTAAACTTCGGATACAAGTTTTAGCCAAGCGCTTGCTTGGGTGGCGGCCACGGCCTAAATTGCCGCCCAAGACGTCAAAGAAGTAGAGGAGAGCAGCATGGATGAGCACAAAGCCCTGCGGGTGATGCGCACCATGGTCGACGGCGGCCAATTGACCGACCCCGACAGTGCCCGGGGCAAGTTGCTGCAAACCGCGGCTCACCTGTTTCGCAACAAGGGCTTCGAACGCACCACCGTGCGCGACCTGGCCAGCGCCGTTGGCATTCAGTCCGGCAGCATCTTTCATCACTTCAAGAGCAAGGACGAGATCCTGCGCGCGGTGATGGAGGAAACCATCCACTACAACACCGCGTTGATGCGGGCGTCGCTGGAAGAAGCGACGAACGTGCGCGAGCGTGTGTTGGCGCTGATTCGCTGCGAATTGCAGTCGATCATGGGCGGCAGCGGCGAGGCGATGGCGGTGCTGGTATACGAATGGCGCTCGCTGTCGGCCGAAGGCCAGGCCCAGGTGCTGGCCCTGCGTGATGTGTATGAGCAACTCTGGTTGCAGGTGCTGGGCGAGGCCAAGGCCGCCGGCTATATCAAGGGCGATGTGTTTATTGCCCGGCGCTTTCTCACGGGGGCCTTGTCCTGGACCACCACCTGGTTCCGTGCCGAGGGCAGCCTGACCCTTGAACAATTGGCCGAAGAGGCTTTGTTGATGGTGTTGAAGGCCGATTAAGACGCAAGCTGTTAATTTGGCGGTGGAAAAGTTGTCTCGCCAGACAAAAACGCCTAGCTTATCGCCATCAGAATAGTGAACGGTGTGTGCCTCGATGTTTTCGCCATGGCGGCTGGCTGCAGGACTTTCTTTATGGGCACTGGGCACCGCAGGGTGGATGCCAGCTTCGGCCGCGCAATTGGTGAGGATTGGCGCCGCGCATTTCCCGCCCTACACCGTACGCCCTGAGCAGGGCGCAGACACCGGTTTGCTGCCGCAACTGGTGGAAGCGCTGAACGCCGCGCAGGCGGACTACCAATTTGTGCTGGTCCCCACCTCCATCCCCCGGCGTTTCCGGGATTTCGAGCAAGGCCGGGTGGACATGGCGATCTTCGAAAACCCGGACTGGGGCTGGCAGAAGATTCCCCACACCAGTGTCGACATGGGGCTTGAAGATGCCGAAGTGTTCGTCGCCCAGCATGAACCCGACCGCGATCAAAGCTATTTCAACGACCTGACCGGCAAGCGCCTGGCGGTGTTCAGCGGTTATCACTACGCCTTCGCCAACTTCAACGCCGACCCCAGGTACATGGCCGAGCACTTCAACGCGACGCTGACCTACTCCCATGACAGCAACCTGCTGATGGTCGCCCGTGGCCGTGCCGATATCGCGCTGGTCACGCGCTCATACCTGAGTGACTTCATGGTGCGCAATGCCGAGATGGCGGGGCAGTTGATGGTGTCGGAGCGCATTGATCAGGTGTACCACCATTACGCCTTGCTGCGACCCAAGGCGCCGATCAGCGGGCCGGCGTTTGCCGAACTGCTCAAACGTTTACGCGATAACGGCGAGATGTTGAAGATTTTCGAGCCGTATCGCATTGATGTGATGGCCGTGCCCTGACTTGGCCAGGGTGGGGGTGGCACAGTCAGACCCGCCGCGCAAACGTATCGCTATGGTTGCCCGACACTTTGCGGCAATGCACCAGTGCATCACGGATCATGAAGTTCACCAGGGTTGGCGACACACCCAGTTCCTTGGCGATGTCCTTTTGTGGCACGCCGTGCAGGCGGTACATCTCGAATGCATAGCGGGTGCGCTGGGGCAGCTCCGTCAGGGCGTCGGCGATGTTTTCCAGGGTGTTGAAATTGATGTGGGTGGTTTCCGGTGATGCGCCATGAATCACCACATTCAAGCCTTCCTCTTCCGTGCCCGAGTACTTGAGCTCCAGGGCTTGCTTGCGGTAGTGATCGATCGCCAGGTTGCGCACGATTTGGAACAGGTAACTCAACTGGGCCTTGAACGATGAGGTGATCGTCGGTGCCGATTGCAGCCGGAAGTAGGCGTCCTGCACCACATCTTCGGCCCGGGAGCGGCACCCGGTAATTCGTGCTGCGATCTTTACCAGGATCAGCCGATTGTCGACGAATGCCTGGAGCAGCGGTGAGTCGCACCTGCCTGTGGATACTTGTTCCGTCATGGAAATCACCTTGTCGCTAAAGAGGTTAGGGGAGGGCGTCCTTGCTGAGGCCTCCTACACATCGGGCAACAAATTATGCTTAATGATAATGATTGTCAAATGAGAAGGCGAACTAATCTTATGCCTTTGCGGAAGGTGTGAGCCACGTCTCGCTCGCCCCCGGCGACTAATTATTTGCCGGTGCCGTCCGTTCTTCTGGGTGACAGGTCCGTTAGTAAAACGGCCAAGGATCAGCACCCGCAGGAGGGCGAGATGGGTTTCTATCGTGCATACAGCGTGATTCAGTGTGGGGGCCACCGGCGATGAGTGCGCCGACTCGACTGCGCCTGTTTTGCCTGCCTTATTCAGGGGCCAGCGCCATGGTCTACGTGCGCTGGCGCCGCGCCCTGCCGGAGTGGTTGCAAGTGTGCCCGCTGGAGTTGCCCGGGCGTGGCATGCGCATGGACGAGCCGTTGCAGCGTGATATCAAGGTATTGGCCGCGCAGTTGGCGGATGAAATCAGTCGCGACCTGGACGGCCCCTACGCGCTGTTCGGTCACAGCCTGGGTGGCCTGCTGGCCTTCGAGCTGGCGCATGCGCTGAACGAGCGCCATGTGCCTGCGCCGCTGGCATTGTTCGCCTCCGGCACCGCCGGGCCCGCGCGCCGTGATGTCAGTGAATACGCCATTGAAAAGACCGATGAGCAACTGATCGCCCGCCTGCGCGAACTGCAAGGCACCGCCGAAGAAGCCCTGGCCAATCCCGAGTTGATGAAATTGATGCTGCCGATCCTGCGCGCCGATTTCCTGCTGTGCGGCAGTTTCACCTATGGCCAGCGCACGCCGCTGGACATGCCGATCCATGTGTTCGGCGGCAAGCAGGACAGTGTGCGCGCCGACCAATTGCTCGATTGGCAGGCCGACGCCGCCAGTGGCTTTTCCCTGGATATGTTCGACGGCCACCACTTCTTTCTCGTGCAGCACGAAAGCGCCGTGCTGCGCTGCCTGCGGCGTTATGCCGACGAGCACCTGGCCCGCTGGCGCAATGGCACGGCGCGGCAACTGGCCGCCGGCTGAACGCCCCCTCCCATTCCCGAATTTCCCGTAAGCCGATTTCAGGCAGGAACCCCAAGATGGACGCCTTCGAACTTCCCCGCACCCTGGTCCAGTCCCTTCAACAGCGTGCCGAGCAGACCCCGGACCAAGTGGCCCTGCGCTTTCTCGCCGAGTCCGCCGAACAGAGCATCGTGCTCAGTTACCGCGACCTGGACCTGCGCGCCCGCACCATCGCCGCCGCCCTCCAGGCCAACGCAGCGTTGGGCGAGCGTGCGGTGCTGCTGTTCCCCAGCGGCCCGGACTATGTCGCGGCGTTCTTCGGATGCCTGTACGCCGGCATCATTGCAGTGCCGGCCTACCCGCCGGAGTCCACCCGCCGGCATCACCAGGCGCGCCTGCTGTCGATCATCGCCGACGCCGAGCCACGCCTGCTGCTGACCATCGCCAGCCTCGGCGATGGCTTGGCGCAGCTCGAAAACGCGCCGCCGGTGTTGAGTGTCGACACCCTGGACGCACAAATCGCGGACAGCTGGCGCGCCCCCGACCTGCAACCCGACGACATTGCCTTCCTGCAATACACCTCTGGCTCCACCGCGTTGCCGAAGGGCGTACAAGTCAGCCACGGCAATCTGGTTGCCAATGAAGTGCTGATCCGCCGAGGCTTCGGCATCGACGTGAACCCGGACGATGTGATCGTCAGCTGGCTGCCGCTGTACCACGACATGGGCCTGATCGGCGGCCTGCTGCAACCGGTTTTCAGCGGCGTGCCCTGCGTACTGATGTCGCCGGCGTACTTCCTCGGCCGGCCGCTGCGTTGGCTGGAAGCGATCAGCGAATACGGCGGTACCATCAGCGGCGGCCCGGATTTCGCCTACCGTTTATGCAGTGAGCGGGTCAGTGAGTCGGCGTTGGCGCGTCTCGACCTGAGCCAGTGGCGCGTGGCCTATTCCGGCTCCGAGCCGATCCGCCTCGACACCCTGGAACGCTTCGCCGAGAAATTCGCCCGTTGCGGTTTCACCGCGAACAGCTTCTTCGCCTCCTACGGCCTGGCCGAAGCGACCCTGTTTGTCGCCGGTGGCCGCCGTGGCCAGGGCATCCCCGCGCTGCGTGTCGACGAACAGGCGTTGGCCGCTAACCGCGCCGAACCAGGGCAGGGCAGTGCGATCATGAGTTGCGGCACGAGCCAGCCGGACCATGGGGTGCTGATCGTCGACCCGCACACCTTGAGCGAACTGGCTGACAACGGCGTCGGCGAAATCTGGGCCAGCGGGCCGAGCATCGCCCATGGCTACTGGCGCAACCCCGAAGCCAGCGCCAAGACCTTCGTACAGCACGCCGGCCGCACCTGGCTGCGCACCGGTGACCTGGGCTTTATCCGCGAGGGCGAGCTGTACATCACCGGCCGCCTGAAAGACCTGCTGATCGTGCGCGGGCACAACCTGTATCCCCAGGACATCGAGCAGACCATCGAGCGCGAAGTGGAAGTGGTGCGCAAGGGTCGCGTTGCGGCGTTCGCGGTGAATGATCAGGGCCAGGAAGGTATTGGCATTGCGGCGGAAATCAGCCGCAGCGTGCAGAAGATCTTGCCGCCTGAAGCGCTGATCAAAGCCATCCGCCAGGCCGTGGCCGAGGCCTACCAAGAGGCGCCGTGCGTGGTGCTGCTGCTCAACCCCGGTGCCTTGCCCAAGACCTCCAGCGGCAAGCTGCAACGCGCGGCCTGCGCGGTGCGTCATGCCGATGGCAGCCTCGATAGCTATGCGCAGTTCCCCGACCTGCATGCGCCGGCGCCTAATGCGGCGCAGGGGTCGGAGCTGCAAAGCCGGATCGCGGCGATCTGGTGCGAACAGTTGCACGTGGCGAGCGTGGCGGCCGACGATCACTTCTTCCTGCTCGGCGGCAACTCCATCACCGCCACCCAGGTGGTCGCGCGCCTGCGCGAAGACCTCGGCCTGGAGCTGAACCTGCGCATGCTGTTCGAAGCCCCGACCCTGGAAGGCTTTGCCGCGCATATCGCGCAATTGCAACAGGACGGTGGCGTTGCCCAAGGCGCGATCCACACCCTATCGCGCGACGAAGACCTGCCCCAATCCCTGGCCCAGAATCGCTTGTGGATCACCTGGCAACTGGATCCCCTGAGCAGCGCCTACACCATCCCCGGCGCCCTGCGTTTGCGTGGCGAGCTGGATGAAGACGCGGTACGTGCCAGCTTCCAGCACTTGATCCAGCGCCACGAAGCCCTGCGCACACGTTTCTATGAGCGCGATGGCCAAGCCTTCCAGCGTGTGGACGCCAACAGCGATTTCGATCTGCACGTCATCGACCTCAGCCACCTGCCCGCCGCCGAACGTGACGCCCGCGCGCAACAGATCCGCGAGGACGAAGCGCGTACCCAGTTCGACCTGGAAAACGGCCCGCTGCTGCGGGTGACCCTGGTACGCCTGGAGGATGAAGATCATCAACTGCTGGTGACGCTGCACCACATCATTGCTGACGGCTGGTCGCTGAATCTGCTCATCGACGAGTTCTCGCGACTGTATGCCGCCGCTGCCCAGGGCCAAACCCTGGCGTTGCCACCCCTGGCTTTGCAGTACGCCGACTACGCAAGCTGGCAACGCCAATGGCTGGCCGAAGGCGAAGGCCAGCGCCAACTGGCGTACTGGAAAGCGCAACTGGGGGAGGAGCATCCGGCCTTGAGCCTGGCCACCGACCACCCGCGCTCGGCGCAGCAGCGCCACACTGCTTCACGCCACAGCGTGCGCCTGGGCGCCAGCCTCAGCGAAGCGATTCGCCAGACTGCCCAGTCCCATGAGTCCACGCCATTCATGCTGTTGCTGGCGGCGTTCCAGACCTTGCTCTATCGCTACAGTGGCCAGCGCGATATCCGCATTGGCGTGCCCAACGCCAACCGCCCACGCCAGGAAACCCAGGGCCTGGTCGGTTTCTTTATCAACACGCTGGTGCTGCGCGCCGAACTGGACGGGCGTTTGCCGTTCAACCAGCTATTGGCCGCGACACGCCAGGCCGCCTTGGGCGCCCAGGCGCATCAGGACTTGCCCTTCGAACAACTGCTGGAGGCGTTCCCGCAGGCCCGCGAACAGGGTTTGTTCCAAGTGATGTTCAACCACCAGCAACGCGACCTGAGTGCCTTGCGCCGCCTGCCGGGCATGCTTGCCGACGAGCTGCCGTGGCACAGCCGCGAAGCCAAGTTCGACCTGCAACTGCACACTGAAGAAGACCGCAATGGGCGCCTGGGCCTGTCGTTCGACTACGCCGATGAACTGTTCGAGCCTGCGACGATCCAGCGCCTGGCCGAACACTTCATCCACCTGCTGCACGCGATCTGCGAGCATCCGCAACGTGCCCTCGGCGACCTCAAGCTGATGCAGCAGGACGAACAGCAAGCGTGGAGCCAGGCGCCGTGTGCCCCCGCTCAACAATGGCTGCCCGAACTGCTCAACCCATCTGTCTCTGATAGCACCGCGCTGGTCTGGCAGGACGGCAGCCTGACGTTCGCCCAACTGCATACCCAGGCCAACCGCCTGGCCCATTACCTGCGCGACAAAGGCGTTGGCCCGGACGTGTGCGTGGCCATCGCTGCCGAGCGGTCGCCGCAGTTGCTGATCGGCCTGCTGGCGATCATCAAGGCCGGCGGTGCCTATGTGCCGCTGGACCCGGACTACCCCGCCGAGCGCCTGGCCTACATGCTCCGGGACAGCCGCGCGCACCTGCTGCTGACCCAGACCGCCTTGCTCGAACACCTGCCGACGGCCGACGGCGTGTGCGTGATCGCCATGGACAGCCTGCACCTCGACAGTTGGCCGACCCAGCCCCCTGGCCTGCACCTGGAGGGTGACAACCTCGCCTACGTGATCTACACCTCCGGCTCCACCGGCCAGCCCAAGGGCGTGGGCAACACCCATGCGGCCCTGGCCGAACGCTTGCAATGGATGCAAGCCACCTATCAGCTCAACCACACGGATGTGCTGATGCAAAAGGCGCCGATCAGTTTCGACGTGTCGGTGTGGGAATGCTTCTGGCCGCTGATCACCGGCTGCCGCCTGGTGCTGGCTGGCCCTGGCGAGCATCGTGATCCGCACCGTATCGCGCAGTTGGTCCAAGAACACGGCGTGACCACGCTGCACTTCGTGCCGCCGCTGTTGCAGCTGTTTATCGATGAACCCTTGGTGGCCGAATGCACCAGCCTGCGCCGCCTGTTCTCCGGTGGTGAAGCCTTGCCCGCCGAGCTGCGCAACCGCGTATTGGCGCAGTTGCCGGCGGTGCAATTGCACAATCGTTATGGCCCGACCGAGACCGCGATCAACGTGACGCACTGGCACTGCCGCGTGGAGGATGGCGAGCGCTCGCCGATTGGCCGCCCGCTGGGCAATGTGATCTGTCGCGTGCTGGATGAGCAGCTCAACCCCGTGCCCGTTGGCGTGCCGGGTGAGCTGTGCATCGGTGGCATTGGCCTGGCGCGGGGTTACCTCGGTCGTCCTGGGTTGACCGCTGAGCGCTTTGTCGCCGACCACCAAGGTGCGCGCCTGTACCGCACCGGTGACCGCGCCCGGTGGAGCGCCGACGGTGTGCTTGAGTACCTCGGCCGTCTCGACCAACAGGTCAAGCTCCGCGGTTTCCGTGTGGAGCCGGAAGAAATCGAAGCGCGCCTGCTCGCCCTGGACGGCATCGCCCAGGCCGTCGTGCTGGTGCGTGACGCACAGTTGATCGGCTACTACACCGCCCATGCCGAGCTGGACGAACAGCAGGTCAAAACTGCCCTGGCCGCCGAGCTGCCGGAGTACATGGTGCCCGCCCTGCTGATGCGTCTGGACGCCATGCCTCTGAGCCCGAGCGGCAAGCTCGACCGCCGCGCTTTGCCGGAGCCGGTGTGGCAAACCCGTGAGCACGTCGAGCCTGAAACGCCGCTGCAACAGCAGATCGCCGCGATCTGGCGCGAGGTCCTTGGCCTGCCGAAGATCGGCCTGCACGATGACTTCTTCGCCCTGGGCGGCCACTCGCTGCTGGCCACGCAAATCATCTCCCGTACCCGCCAGGCCTGTGACGTCGAGCTGCCGTTGCGCACGTTGTTCGAAGCCAGCGAGTTGGGCGCTTTTGCTGAACAGGTCGGGCTGATCCAGGCGTCGGGGCAACGCAACCAACAAACCACCATCGCCAAGGTCGACCGCAGCGAACCGGTGCCGTTGTCCTACTCCCAGCAGCGTATGTGGTTCCTCTGGCAGATGGAGCCGGACAGCCCGGCCTACAACGTCGGCGGCATGGCGCGCCTGCGCGGGGTGCTGGATGTGGGGCGTTTCGAGGCGGCGTTGCAAGCCTTGATCATGCGCCATGAAACCTTGCGCACCACCTTCCCGAGTGTCGATGGCGTGGCCTATCAGAAGGTCGCGCCGCAGTCCGGCGTGCGCATGGGCTGGCAGGATATCTCGGCGCTCTGCGAAACCGAGCGCCAGCAACGCTTGCAGCAGCTGGCCGACCATGAAGCCCACTCACCGTTCAACCTGGAAACCGGCCCGCTGCTGCGCGCGTGTCTGGTCAAGGCCGGTGAGCAGGAGCACTACCTGGTGCTGACCCTGCACCATATCGTCACCGAAGGCTGGGCCATGGACATCTTTGCCCGTGAACTCAGCGCGTTGTACGAAGCCTTTATCGACGAGCGCGACTCGCCGCTGGCGCCGTTGCCCGTGCAATACCTCGACTAAAGCGTGTGGCAACGCCAATGGCTGGAAGCCGGCGAACGCCAACGCCAGCTGGATTACTGGACCGCGCAACTGGGTCATGAGCACCCGCTGCTGGAACTGCCCGGCGACCGCCCACGGCCACCGGTACAAAGCCATCGTGGCGAGCTGTACCGCTTCGAATTGAGCGATGACCTGGCGGCCCGCGTGCGCGCCTTCAACGCCGAACGCGGCCTGACCCTGTTCATGACCATGACCGCCACCCTGGCCGTGTTGCTCTACCGCTACAGCGGCCAGACCGACTTGCGCATCGGCGCCCCCGTGGCCAACCGGATTCGCCCGGAAAGCGAAGGGCTGATTGGTGCGTTCCTCAATACCCAGGTGCTGCGTTGCCAGCTCAATGGGCAGATGACTGTGGGTGAGTTGTTCGAACAGGTGCGTCACACCGTGATCGAGGGCCAGTCCCATCAGGACCTGCCGTTCGACCATCTGGTCGAAGCCTTGCAACCGCCGCGCAGTGCGGCGTACAACCCGTTGTTCCAGGTGATGTGCAACGTGCAGCGTTGGGAGTTCCAGCAGAGCCGCCAACTGGCCGGCATGACGGTCGAGTACCTGGCCAACGATGCGCGCGCGACCAAGTTCGACCTCAACCTGGAAGTCACCGACCTTGACCATCGCCTGGGGTGCTGCCTGACCTACAGCACCGACTTGTTCGATGAGCCGCGCATTGCGCGGATGGCCGAGCATTGGCGCAATCTGTTGCAAGCGCTGATCGCCAGCCCCGAGCAGCGTCTGAGCGAATTGCCGTTGCTCAGCGCCACGGAACAGCGCGCGTTGCAGGACAGCCTGGGCGTCGAAGCGGGCGAGCACCGCCTTGATCAGTGCATTCACACGCTGTTCAGCCAACAGGCAAAAGCCCGTGGCGATGCGCCCGCGCTGACCTTCGCCGGCGTTACCCTCAGCTACCGCGAGCTGGACGCCCGCGCCAACCGCCTGGCCTGGATGCTGCGCGAGCGTGGTGTCGGCCCGCAGGTACGCGTCGGCCTGGCGTTGCCGCGCTCCCTGGAAATGGTCATCGGCCTGTTGGCGATCCTCAAGGCGGGCGGTGCCTATGTGCCGCTCGACCCGGAATACCCGCTGGACCGCCTGCACTACATGATCGAAGACAGCGGCATTGGCCTGCTGCTCAGCGATGCGGCCATGTTCGAAGCCCTGGGTGAACTGCCGGCGACCGTGGCCTGCTGGTGCCTGGAAGATGACCTTCCGGTGCTGGAGAATTACCCGGCCGATGAACTGCCCTTTATCAGCCTGGCGCAGCACCAGGCCTACCTGATCTACACCTCCGGTTCCACCGGCAAGCCCAAGGGCGTGGTGGTGTCGCACGGCGAAATCGCCATGCACTGCCGGGCCGTGATCGAGCGCTTCGGCATGCGCCCGGACGACTGCGAACTGCACTTCTATTCGATCAACTTCGACGCCGCTACAGAACGTTTGCTGGTGCCGTTGCTCTGCGGTGCGCGGGTGGTATTACGCGCCCAGGGCCAGTGGGATGCAGAAGAGATCTGCGCGCTGATCCGTACCCATCGCATCAATATCCTCGGCTTTACGCCGAGTTATGGCAGCCAGTTGGCGCAGTGGCTGGCCACCCAGCAGCAGACGTTGCCGGTGCGCATGTGCATCACCGGTGGCGAGGCGTTGACCGGCGAACACTTGCAGCGCATCCGCGCAGCGTTCCAGCCGCAGGTGTTCTTCAACGCCTATGGGCCGACCGAAACCGTGGTGATGCCGCTGGCCAGCCTCGCGCCCGAGCAGTTGGAGGAGGGCGCCGGCAGCGTACCGATCGGCAGCATCATCGGGGACCGCGTGGCGTACATTCTCGACGCCGACCTGGCCTTGGTGCCGCAAGGTGCGACGGGTGAACTGTATGTCGGCGGCGCCGGCCTGGCCCAGGGGTATCACCAGCGTCCGGGCATGACCGCCGAACGCTTCGTGGCCGATCCCTTCGCGCGTGACGGCGGGCGTCTTTATCGCACCGGCGACCTGGTGCGCCAACGCGCCGATGGTCTGGTGGAGTACCTGGGTCGGATCGACCATCAAGTGAAGATTCGTGGCTTCCGTATCGAGTTGGGCGAGATCGAAACCCGCCTGCTGGAGTACCACGCCGTACGCGAGGCCGTGGTGCTGGCGCTGGATTCGCCCAGCGGCAAACAGCTGGTGGCCTACCTGGTCAGCGATGCCGAGCACGGCGCATTACGCGATGCGCTCAAGGCGCATCTCAAGGCGCAACTGCCGGACTACATGGTGCCCGCGCACCTGATCGTGCTGGACAGCATGCCGTTGACCGCCAACGGCAAGCTCGACCGGCGTGCCTTGCCGCAACCGGACCCGGAAGCCAACCGCCAACAGTACGTGGCCCCGCGCAACCCGTTGGAAAGCACCCTGGCCGCGATCTGGTGCGCCGTGTTGAACGTGCCGCAAGTCGGCCTGGACGATAACTTCTTTGAACTGGGCGGCGACTCGATCCTGTCGATCCAGGTGGTCAGCCGTGCGCGGCAGGCGGGGATTCACTTCAGCCCCCGCGACCTGTTCCAGCACCAGACCGTGCAAACCCTGGCGGCGGTTGCCACGCTCGTCGAGCAAGTGACGGCCGAGCAGGGCGTGCTCACCGGCAGCTCGGGCCTGACGCCCATCCAGCAGTGGTTCTTCGATACCCCGATTCCCGAACGTCAGCATTGGAACCAGGCGCTTGTCCTCAAGCCCCTGCAACTGCTCGAGCCCCATCGCCTGGAGCAAGCGCTGTTGGCGGTGCTGGAACACCACGACGCGCTGCGCCTGAGCTTCAGCCAGCGCGACGCGCAATGGCACGCCGAGCACTTGGCCGTGCCCCAGGGCGGCGTGCTGATGCAGGCGCACGTGCACGATATGGCGCAGTGCACCGCGCTGTTCACCGAGACCCAGCGCAGCCTCGACCTGGCGCACGGCCCGCTGTTGCGCGCCTTGCTGGTGGATGGCCCGCAAGGGCAACAGCGCCTGCTGATCGCTATCCATCACCTGGTGGTCGATGGCGTGTCGTGGCGGGTGCTGCTGGAGGATCTGCAAAACGTCTATCGCCAACTGAGCGAAGGCCAGTCCGTCAGCCTGCCGGCCAAGACCAGCGCCCTGCGTGACTGGGCTGCGCGCTTGCAGGCTTATGCCCACAGTGAATCCCTGCGCGAGGAATTGACGGTATGGCAGGCTCAATTGGCCGGCCCGGCCGTGGCATTGCCGGTGACGCGTCCTCTAGGCGCGCTGCGTAATCGGGATGCGGATACCGTCAGCGTGCGCCTGGATGCCGAACACACCCGCCAGTTGCTGCAACAGGCCCCCAGCGCCTACCGCACCCAGGTCAATGACCTGCTGTTGACCGTGCTGGCCCGTGTGGTGTGCCGCTGGAGTGGGCATGATTCGGCGCTGATCCAGCTGGAAGGCCATGGTCGTGAAACCCTGTTCGATGATATCGACCTGACCCGTAGCGTCGGCTGGTTCACCAGTGCTTATCCGCTGCGCCTGACCCCACTGGCGGAGCAGGGCGCTTCGATCAAGGCGATCAAGGAGCAACTGCGCGGCATCCCCCACAAGGGCCTCGGCTATGGCGTGCTGCGTTACCTGGCGGACGACCTGTGCAAGCAGACCCTGGCCGGGCTGCCCAGCGCCGGCATCACCTTCAACTACCTCGGTCAATTCGACCAGAGCTTTGGCGCCGATGCGCTGTTCCACCCGCTGGACGAGTCTGCCGGCCTGGCCCATGACCCGGATGCACCGTTGCCCAACGAACTGAGCATCGACAGCCAGGTGTACGGCGGTGAGCTGGTGCTGCGCTGGACCTTCAGCCGCGAACGCTTCGATCGGCAGACTCTCCAGGCTCTGGCCGATGCCTACCTGGCCGAACTGCGCAGCCTGATTGCGCACTGCCTCAGGGACGATGTTGGCGGTTTCACGCCGTCGGACTTCCCCCTGGCGCACTTGAGTCAGGCGCAACTGGACAGCTTGCCGGTACCCGCCAGCGTCATCGAAGACGTCTACCCGCTGACGCCAATGCAGGAGGGTTTGCTGCTGCACACCCTGCTGGAACCGGGCACGGGTCTCTACTATATGCAGGACCGCTACCGCATCGACAGCGCCCTGGACCCTGAGCGTTTCGCCCAGGCCTGGCAGGCGGTGATCGCCCGGCATGAAGCCTTGCGTGCCTCGTTCTGTTGGAACGTTGGCGAAGACATGCTGCAAGTGATCCATCAGCCGGGCAGTACGCCGATTGAGTACCTGGATTGGAGTGCTGATCCAGAAAGCGAGCAGGAGCCGCGTCTGCAAGCGCTGCTCAAGAAGGAGCGCGAAGCCGGTTTCGATCTGCTCAACCAGGCGCCGTTCCACCTGCGCCTGATCCGCGTCGGCGCCGAGCGCTACTGGTTCATGATGAGCAACCACCACATCCTCATCGATGCGTGGTGCCGCTCGTTGTTGATGAATGACTTCTTCGAGATCTACATGGCCCTGGGCGAAGGGCGCGAGGCACAACTGGCCACGCCGCCGCGTTATCGCGACTACATTGCCTGGCTGCAACGCCAGAACCTGAGCGAAGCACGCCAGTGGTGGCAGCAGAACCTGCAAGGCTTCGAGCGCACCACGCCGATCCCGAGCGACCGGCCATTCCTGCGTGAACATGCCGGCCATAGCGGTGGCATGGTGGTGGGCGACTGCTACACCCGTCTCGAGGCCCGCGACGGTGCGCAACTGCGCGAGTTGGCGCAGGCCCATCAACTCACCGTCAACACCTTCGCCCAGGCTGCATGGGCGTTGGTGCTGCGCCGCTTGAGCGGCGATCGTGACGTGCTGTTCGGCGTCACCGTGGCTGGGCGCCCGGTGGACATGCCCGAGATGCAGCGCACCGTCGGCCTGTTCATCAACAGCATCGCCCTGCGGGTAAAACTGCCCGAGGACGACCAGCGTTGCAGCGTGCGCCAGTGGTTGAGCGGCTTGCTCGACAGCAATATGCAACTGCGCGAGTACGAATACCTGCCGCTGGTGACGATCCAGGAACACAGCGAGTTGCCCAAGGGCCAGCCGCTGTTCGACAGCCTGTTCGTGTTTGAAAATGCCCCGGTGGAAGTCTCGGTACTGGATCGCGCACAAAGCCTGAATGCCACCTCGGACTCCGGCCGCACCCACACCAACTTCCCGCTGACGGCCGTGTGCTATCCGGGTGATGACCTGGGGTTGCACCTGTCTTACGACCAGCGTTACTTCGACGAAACCACCGTGCAAGGCATGCTCGGCGAGTTCAAGCGTTTGCTGCTGGCATTGATGCACGGGTTCCATGGCGACATGGCCGACCTGCCGCTGATGGGCGAGCAGGAACGTGCGTTCCTGTTGCACGGCTGCAACCAGAGCGCGCACGCCTACCCGCTGGAGCGCAGTTATGTCGAACTGTTCGAAGCGCAGGTCGCCGCCCATCCACAGCGCATTGCCGCCAGTTGCCTGGACCGACAGTGGACCTATGACGAATTGAACCGTCGCAGTAACGGGCTCGGTCACGCGCTGATCGCGGCGGGTGTCGGCCTGGACCAACCGGTGGCGTTGCTGGCCGAGCGTAGCCTTGACTTGCTGGGCATGATCATCGGCAGCTTCAAGGCCGGTGCCGGTTACCTGCCGCTGGACCCCGGCCTGCCGAGCCAGCGTTTGCGCAGCATCATCGACCTGAGCCGTACGCCGTTGCTGGTGTGCACCGAGGCGTGCCGCGAGCAGGCCATTGCGTTGCTGGACGGTTTTGACTGTCAGTTGCTGGTATGGGAGGAAGTGCCGTCCCGGGGTGCCAACCCTGGTGTCTACAGCGCACCGGACAACCTCGCCTACGTGATCTACACCTCGGGCTCCACCGGTTTGCCCAAAGGGGTGATGGTCGAGCAGCGCGGCATGCTCAATAACCAGTTGAGCAAAGTGCCTTACCTGCAACTGAGCGAGACGGATGTGATCGCCCAGACGGCCTCGCAAAGCTTCGATATTTCCGTGTGGCAATTCCTTGCCGCGCCGCTGTTCGGGGCGCGGGTGGATATTGTGCCGAACACCATCGCCCACGATCCCCAAGGCTTGCTGGCGCATGTTCAGACTCAAGGCATCACGGTGCTGGAAAGCGTGCCGTCGCTGATCCAGGGCATGCTGGCCGAGGAGCGCATCAGCCTCGATGGCCTGCGCTGGATGCTGCCCACCGGCGAGGCCATGCCGCCGGAGCTGGCGCACCAGTGGTTGCTGCGTTACCCGCAGATCGGCCTGGTGAACGCCTATGGCCCGGCAGAATGCTCGGACGACGTGGCGTTCTTCCGCGGCGACCTGGCCTCGACCCGTGGCACTTACCTGCCGATTGGGACGCCGACCGACAACAACCGCTTGTACCTGCTGGACGGTGCGTTGGAACTGGTGCCCCAAGGCGCGGTAGGCGAGTTGTGCGTAGCCGGTACCGGCGTGGGGCGTGGCTATGTCGGCGACCCGTTGCGCACCGCCCCAGTGTTTGTGCCGAACCCGTTCGGCGCGGCGGGCGAGCGTTTGTACCGCACCGGCGACCTGGCACGCCGTCGCAGCGATGGTGTGCTGGAGTACGTCGGGCGTATCGACCACCAAGTGAAGATTCGCGGTTACCGCATCGAGCTGGGGGAAATCGAAGCACGCCTGCACGAACAATCGGACGTGCGCGACGCGGCCGTCGGCGTGCAGGAGGGGGACAACGGCAAACACCTCGTCGGCTACCTGGTGGCCGCCGATGAAACCCTGAACCCAGGCGAACGCCTGGACCGCATCAAGCAACGCCTGCGCGCCGAACTGCCGGAGTACATGGTGCCGCTGCATTGGCTATGGCTGGACCGCCTGCCGCTCAACGCCAACGGCAAGCTCGACCGCAAGGCCCTGCCCACCCTGGAGATCGGCCAATTGCACAGCCAGGACTACCTGGCGCCGCGCAACGCACTTGAAGCCACCTTGACCGCGATCTGGGCCGAGGTGCTGAAAGTCGAAAGGGTAGGGGTACAGGACAACTTCTTTGAACTGGGCGGGCATTCGTTGCTGGCCACGCAGATTGCCTCGCGGGTGCAGAAAACCCTGCAACGGGATGTGCCGCTGCGGGCGATGTTCGAGTGCAGCACGGTGGCGACGTTGGCCGAGTACATCGATGGGCTGGCGGCGAATGAGATCAGCGCGCAGAAGGTGGATCGCTTGAGTGATTTGATGGCGGAGCTGGAAGGCTTGTAATTTTCGCAGCCTGCGCGGGCCTCATCGAGAGCAGGCCCCCTCCCACAGTGACCGGGTTCATCCTGAAGGAAGGGGCTCGAGTGTGGGAGGGGGCTTGCTCCCGATGGCGTCAGCCCAGGCGCGGCTTATTTCGGTCCAAGAATCTTCACCAACTTATCCGGCGACGGCGCGCCTTGCTGTTGCTGCAAGCCACCCTTGTCATCCAGGTAGAAAATCGCCGGGGTTGCCGACAACTCCAAGTCATCCATCAACTGCATATTGGCATTGAGTTGGGCCTGGATATCCGCCGGGATTTTCTCCAGCGGCTTGAGCTTGCTGCCTTTGCCGGCGGCTTCGTGTTCTTCCAGGGCCTTGGGCGCGTCTTTGCTGGCCAGCAGCGCAGCGGATTTGCCTGGGCTGTCCTCGCGAATAATCCCCACCATGATATGTCGCAGCTGCACCTTGCCGGCTTTCACCCATGGCCGCGCCTGTTCCCAGAACATGTTGCAGTACGGGCAGTTGGGGTCGCTGAACAGGTAGACGGTGCGGGGGGCGTTTTTGTCGCCGTCCTGGATCCAGTGGCTCTTTTCCATCTTCGCCCAGACTTCCTTGGCCATCGGCGCGTACACCAGTTTTTCCAGGGGCGCGCTGCTCAGGTCATTACCCTGGGCGTCGTACAGGTTGCCGGCGATCACACTTTTGCCGTCGGCGGTCAGGTACAGGGCCATGCCACGGTTCTGATACTGCGCGGCGTAGCCGGTGAGGCCGCTGGGTGCATCGAATTTGCCGATGATCTTGGCACCCTTGGCTTCGATCTGTTTGATCGGTGCCGGCCAGTCTTCGGCCTGGGCCAGGGTGGCGGCCAGGCTCAGTGGCAGCAGGGTCAGCAGGTGGCGGAGGCGGGGCATGTCGGTTTCCTTGAGGGGGCCGTGGCGGCGGGGGCGGAGTCGAAGGGTTCCATGGCACGGGCCAGGCTGGCCTGGGACAGTTCACCGAGGTGGCTGTTGATCAGGCGTCCATCGGCTTGGTAGAACAGCGTGGTCGGCAAGGCCATGGAGCCCACGGCCTGGCCCAGGCGACCACTGGCATCGAACAGCACGTTGTCCAGGTTCAGGCCCTGGGTGGCCAGGTAGGTGCTGACGCTTTGCATGCTCTCGGCCTGGTTGACGAACAGGAAGGTCACGTCGGGGCGCATGCGTTGGGCGCTTTCCAGTACCGGCATTTCGCGACGGCAGGGCGGACACCAGGTGGCCCACAGGTTGATCACCAGCGGCCCGCCTTGATAGTCGGCCAATTGCACCACCTCGCCGTTGGCGGTGCGCAAGGTGATGTCTGGCAGCCGTGTGCCTTTTTCATACACGCTGAGGGACAGGCTGGTCATGCCCCAGAACACCAGGCCGGTGATTACCCCGGCGCTCAGCGGCTTGCGCAGGGCCGGGCGGCGCCAGCCGTACAGCAGCGCGCCGAGGATCAGCGCGATCACGCCCGGCCAGGCCAGAAAGCCGCCGTCGCGCAGGTCGACCATCTGCAGCGGGTCGTTGCTGTAGTAACTCCAATACATCAGTACGAAGCTGACCCGCGCGCTGAGCATGCCCAGCAGGAACAGGCTGAACAGCACCGACTCGGGGTTTTCCCCGCCACGCTTGGCCACGCGCCAGCCCACCAGGGTGGCGAGAATCAGCGCGCTGATCAGCAGGATGTGATTCAGGGCGATAGCGAAGGTGCCGATGGTCAGGGTCAGCATCAGAGGGCGCCCCGGGTCTGGGTCCAGCGTTGCAGGAAGGCCGCGGCATCCACTTCGCCGGTGATGCGCTGGGCACGCCGTTCTTCGCCGTCAGGGCCGATCCACACGAAGCTCGGCGGCCCTGGCACCTTGTAACGGCCGAGCAGCTCGCGGCTGGCGGCGTTGTCAGCGGTGACATCCAGGCGCAGCAGGCGCACGTCCTTCAGGGCGTCGAGGACTTCGGGTTTGCCGAATACCTGTTTCTCCATGATCTTGCACGACACGCACCAGTCGGCGTAGTAGTCCACCAGCACCCATTGGCCCTGGGCCTTGGCGCTGTCGAGCTGGCTTTGCAGCACGGCTGGGTCGTTGATGGTCATGAACGCGTCGTGGGCGGTAGGGCCGGCGACAGCGCGCGAGCCGCTGTAGACCTTCAACGGTTGCCACAGGTCATCGCTGCCACCTGCCGCGCCCACCAGCAGCAGGCCGCCCCACAACCCCAGTACCACGGAACCGGCGCCGGACAGCATGGCGATACGCCCGAAATCCTGTGCCAGGCGCCAGCCGCAATAGGCCATGGCCAAGGCCAGTACACCCCACAGGCCCAGCCACAGGGCTTCATCGACGACCGGACGAATCATCAGTATGGCGGTGGCCAGGAACAGGAAGCCGAAGATCCCCTTGAGCACATTCATCCAGGTGCCCGGCTTGGGCAGGAAGCGGTTGCCCACGGTCACCAGCAGCAACAGCGGCACACCGATGCCGATGCCCATGGCGAACAGGATCAGGCCGCCGTGCAGGGCATTGCCGCTTTGCGCGATATACAGCAGCGCACCGGCCAGGGGCGCGGTCATGCACGGGCCGACCAGCAGGCCGGAGAGGGCGCCGAGTACTCCGGCGCCGATCAGGCTGCCGCCACTCTGGTTACGGCTGACGTTGTCCAGGCGGTCGCGCAGGGCCACCGGCAGTTGCAGTTCAAAGAAGCCGAACATCGGCAGGGCCAGGATCACAAACAACGCAGCGAAGCTGCCCAGAATCCACGGGGTTTGCAGCAGCGCGGCGAGGTTACTGCCGAGCAGGGCGGCGACTACGCCCAGCGCGGCATACACCAGCGCCATGCACACGACATAACTGCCGGCCAGGGCAAAGCCACGACGCGGGCTGGCACCGCTGCCGACCACCAACCCGGCGAGAATCGGCAACATCGGCAATGAACAAGGGGCAAACGCCAGCAGCAGGCCCAGGCCAAAGAACACCAGCAGGCTCCAGCCCAGGTTGCGTTGTTGCAGGCCGCTGGCCAGGCTCTGGTCCTGGGCTTCGGCGGTAGCGGCCACGGCGGGGTTGCCCCCCAGGTCCACGGTGATCGACTGCGGCGGGTAGCACAGGCCGGCATCGGCACAGCCCTGCCAGCCCAGCTTGACCTTGCCGGTGGTCCCGGCGGGGATCTTCACTTCCAGGCCCTGGCGATACACTTGCTGCTCGCCGAAGAACTCATCGCTATGGGCTTCGCCTTGGGGCAGCGGCGGCTTTTCAGCCAGGCCGTCGAACTTCATGCGCTGCTGGTACAAGTAATAGCCGTCGGCGATCTGCCAATACCACTGGGTTTCACCGGACTCCAGGCGTTCGGAGGTAAAAGTGAAGGCTTTGCCCACCGGGAGGAAGTCGGGTCTGGTCTCGAATGGGTTGCCCGGCGCGGCCTGGACGAACCCTGCGAATAACGCCAGCAGAACGATAAACAAATGCCGCATGGTCAAGCCTTAGTTCGATGCAAGTGAGGCACACAATGTGTGGTGTTGATTAACCGATGATTAACCGGGCGCTATTCTAAAGTGTAGGGAATGTCTGAGGGGGCTTCTTTTCGCGGCATAATCGCTGCTTAATCCGCAGCACTTTTAATCACCCCCATCTTTCATGAAGGGTTCAGCATGCACGTACTGGTCTGTGAAGACGACGAACTGATCGCCAGCGGCATCGTGGCCGGCCTCGGCGCCCAGGGCTTTACGGTCGAGCGCGTGGCCTCGGCGGCAGCGGCGCGGGCGATGCTCAAGGCGGCTACCTTCGACATCATGGTGCTCGACCTCGGCCTGCCCGACGAAGACGGCCTCAAGCTGTTGCAGCAACAGCGCAGCCAGGGCCTGGAGATCCCGGTGCTGATTCTCACCGCGCGCGACTCGGTAACCAACCGCGTCGACGGCCTGCAGGCCGGTGCCGACGACTACCTGCTCAAGCCCTTCGACCTGCGCGAACTCGCTGCGCGCCTGCAAACCCTGCTGCGGCGGGTGGCCGGGCGTAGCGTCAACCTGATCGAGCATGGCCAACTGACCTATAACCCCAGCAGCCGCGAGACCTTCCTGGGCGGGCAGCCTGTGGACTTGTCGCGCCGCGAACAAGCGTTGCTGCAAGCCCTGCTGCACAACAAAGGCCGAGTGCTCTCCAGCGAGCAGCTCAAGGACAGCGTCTACGGTTTCAACGACGAGCTGGAGAGCAACGCGCTCAACGTGCACATCCACCACCTGCGGCGCAAATTGGGCAATGGCATCGTTGAGACCGTGCGCGGCCTGGGCTATCGCCTGGGGCCGGCGGATGGCGGCCCGGCCGAGGCGGGAGAGAAGGTTTCGTGATGAGCCTGCGACTGCGGCTGACGTTCAAGCTCGGCGCCGCCTTTGTGCTGATCTGGGCCTTGGCGGCTGCCTGGATGCTCAACGATCTGCGCAACCAAATGATGTTTTCCCTCGACCAGCGCCTGGTGGCGTCCGCGCGTATGGTCGCCGGTTTGATGGAGCAAATGCCCGGCCTGGCGAGCACCGCCGAGGGCAAGCATTTCAGTGCCGAACAACTCAACGTGCCGGGGGGCATGGCATGCCAGGTCAGCTCCTTGCGCGGTGAGGTGCTGGCGCGCAGCCACACTACCCCTGACCAGGGCCTGGAATCCCACCGCAGTGGCTTCCGTGACCAGATCATCGACGGCGCGGCGTGGCGCAGCTTCACCCTGGCCCGTGGCGACCTGTTCATCACCACCGCCGACCGCCAGGTGGAGCGGGAAGCCTTGAACCTGTCGATCCTGCTGGCGGCCTCGGTGCCGGTGGGCGTGGCCCTGTTGGGCTGCTTGTGCCTGCTGTGGCTGGGCATCGGCCAGAGCCTGCTGCCGCTCAACCGCATGCGTGACGCGTTGATGCGCCGCAGTGCCGACTCCCTTGAGCCGTTGCAGATCCACCCGCTGCCCAGCGAGCTCAAGCCGCTGCTCGACACGCAAAACCAACTGTTGCAACGCATCGCCAAGACCATCGAGCGCGAACGCCGCCTCACCGGCGACGCCGCCCACGAGTTGCGCAGCCCGCTGACGGCGATCAAGACCCACCTGCAAGTGGCCCGCATGACCGAGGGCGCTGCCCGCGACCAGTCCCTGGCCCACGCCGAGGAGGGCGCCGACCGTCTGCACCGCACCCTCGAACAATTGCTGCTGCTGGCGCGGGTGGAGGGCAGCCTGTCGTTTGACGATGGCATGCAATCCAGTGCCGAGGAGGTTGCACGGCTGGCGATCCAGGACGCGAATGCCGGTGACAATTCGCGGATCGACCTGATCCTGCCGGACAACCTCTCAAGTGCCCCGGTGGAAATGCCGGTGGGCCTGGCGGTTGCGGCCCTGCGCAACCTGTTGGACAACGCCCTGCGCCACACCCCGGCGGCTACCCGGGTGGAACTCAATGTATCCACCACCGCCGACCAGGTGGTGTTTCGTGTGCGTGACCATGGCACGCAGATATCCGCCGAAGACCTGCAATACCTGACCCAGCGTTTCTGGCGCAATGGCAACAGCGAAGGGTGCGGCTTGGGCCTGGCGATCGTGCAAGCGATCGTGCAGCGCTGTTCGTGCTCGTTGACATTCGACAGCCAGCCGGATGGCCTGCGAGTTGACCTGGGCATGCCCCTGCGGCGCTGATCACCCTTTTTTCAAGTGTCACACATAGTTACCGCCCTCCTGAGGTTCAACCCTTCAGGATGGCGGTAATTTTTTTGCGCTTGAACGGGCTGAATGACTCGGCCTGTGTTGAAAAGGACAGCTCTTATGTTGGTGATCGATACCAGTTTTCCCTCCAGGGACTTCAACGAACGCAATGGCGAACCTGTGCGCCAAGTGATCCTGCATTACACCGCGGCACCCTTCGCCTCCTCCTTGCACACCCTGACCCGGAACGGGGTCAGTGCGCATTACTTGCTGCCCGACCCCGATGAGCCCGGCTACCGCACGGCCGGCTATGACGAATTGCGCGTGTTTCGCCTGGTGGACGAGGACAAGCGTGCCTGGCATGCCGGGGTGAGCCAATGGGGGGGGCGGGATAACCTCAACAGTCGCTCGATTGGCATCGAAATCGTCAATCAGGCGCGGGATGACGCCAGTGGGTTTACCTTTCCCTGTTACGCCGAGGAGCAGGTCGAGGTGTTGATCGAGTTGCTGCGTGACATTCTCGAGCGTTACCCACAGATCGGGCCGACCGACGTGCTCGGGCATTCGGATGTGGCCTATGGGCGCAAGAGCGATCCGGGGCCCCGGCTGCCGTGGCGCCGCTTGTTCGAGGCGGGAATCGGGGCGTGGTTTGACGAGTCGACGCGAGCCATGTACCAGCGCCGGTTCTGTCTCGGCTTACCGCCTGAAGTGGAGGTGGAGCGGGCATTCCAGCGCTACGGCTATAAGCCGGCGCAGAACCGCCATGGGTTTGAACTGAGGACCCGCGCATTTCAGATGCACTTTCGGCCGCGGGATTACTGCGGGTTCCTGGATGTCGAAACCTGCGCGATTCTGTATGCCTCCTGAATTCATAGAATAAGCGCAACGCTTGAAACGAGAGGCAGAGAGCCAGCCACCGGTAGAATCCAGGCTCTCACACCGAAGGATTCAAGCGCAGATGACTACGCATTACCGGCAGCTGA
>Ga0126362_10000265_pt1 | contig 32282 bp, 27 predicted proteins | sample ANMtaG_FD_126269 | JGI IMG/M metagenome (GOLD analysis project Ga0126362, IMG submission 126269) | Continental margin sediment microbial communities from North Pacific Ocean - ANME2c_DSS_Sorted | ecosystem: Environmental > Aquatic > Marine > Continental margin > Sediment | place: Pacific Ocean... | reverse complement strand
GAATCGACGCCTTGGCAGACTGGCAGCACCACTACAACTGGCATCGCCCGCACAGCGGCATTGGCGGCATCGCACCTATGTCCAGACTCAACTCGTCAAGAAACAACCTCTTGACGCTTCACAACTAGTTGGTCTTTGCGCCGGCCTGGAACCAGCGGCTGATGAGGGCCCGCTCTTCGTCGGTGATGCCCGTGGCGTTGTTCATCGGCATGATCTTGGTGACCACCACCTGCTGGTAGATCGCCTGCGCATGCGCCGACACCTGCTCGGGCGAATCGACCCGCACGTTCTTCATCTGCACGGCGGCGCCGTGGCACATGAAGCAGCGCTGCTCGAGCACCTTCTGCACGTCCTTGAACTGCACGGCCGGCGCGGCGGCGGCCACCGCGGGTGCGGCGACGGGCTCGGGCTTCATCCAGACGATGGTCAGGCCCAGCACCACGATGCCGACCATCGCGTAGGGCAGCGGGTTGCCCGCATTGCCCAGCTTGAAGCGGTGGCGTACCACGAAGAACTGCCGGATGGCCGCGCCGCCGAGCATGATCAGCAGCAGCACGATCCAGTTGTACTTGTGCGTGTAGGCGAAGCTGTAGTGGTTGCTCAGCATCGCGAACAGCACCGGCAGCGTGAAGTAGGTGTTGTGCACGCTGCGCTGCTTGCCGCGCTGGCCGTGCACCGGGTCCACCGGCTTGCCTTCGCGCAGCGCCGCAACGTTCTTGCGCTGGCCGGGAATGATCCAGAAGAACACGTTGCCGCTCATGGTCGTGGCCATCATGGCGCCCACGAGCAGGAAGGCCGCGCGGCCCGCGAACCACTGGCAGGCCAGCCACGTCGCGAAGGCGATGAAGATCGCGATCAGCACGCCGACGATGGTGTCGCCGTGCTTGCGGCGCCCGAAGATCTGGCAGATGCCGTCGTAGACCATCCAGAACACGACGAAGAAGGCCAGCGCCACGGCAATGGCGGCGCCGGGCTGCCAGTCCATCTTCGACTTGTCGATGAGGTAGGTGCTCGCGTTCCACAGGTACGACATGGTGAAGAGCGAGAAACCCGTGATCCAGGTGGAGTAGCTCTCCCAGTACGACCAGTGCAGGTGGTCCGGCAGCTTCTTGGGCGCCAGCGCGTACTTCTGCATGTTGTAGAAGCCACCGCCGTGCACGGCCCATTGCTCGCCGCCCACGCCCTTGTCGAGCGATTCCTGGTCCTGCGGCTTCTCGAGGCTGTTGTCCAGCATCACGAAGTAGAAGGAGGCGCCGATCCAGGCGATGGCGGTGATGACGTGGACCCAGCGCAGCAGCAGGTTGGCCCAGTCGAGGTAGTAGCTTTCCATATGCTTCTCTCTCAACCCGATTGGCGCGTGGGGGCGCCAAGGAAGGGTTTCAGCCTGCTCACCACCGCGGGCGCTGTAAGCAGAGAAAGTGCCGCGAACGCAGGCTCCATGAAATGGGCCTCGCTCCGCTGCGGCTTGTTGTGGACCGAAAGTGTATACAGTTTTGGCAAGGGACGGGGCGGTTTTTTGGGGCGCGACCGCCGGGAAAACCCTGTTCAGCCCAGCGATTGCAACAACTGTGCCGCCACCGCCACGGCAATCACCTCGGGCTCCTTGCCCGTGATGCCGGGTACGCCGATCGGGCAGGTGATGCGGGCCAGCTCGTCGGCCGTGAAGCCGCGTGCTTCCAGCCGATGGCTGAAGGTGGCCCACTTGGTCTTGCTGCCGATCAGGCCGACGTAGGGCAGGTCGTTGCGCTCGCGCAGACGCTTCAGGCAGGCGATGACGATGTCGAGGTCTTCGGCATGGCTGAAGCTCATGATGAGCACGCGGCTGCCCGGCATCAGCGCGGCCACGGCGTCCTGCACGGGCTCGGAATGTTCGGTGTCGATCTGCGCGGGCAGTTCGTCGGGGAAGACGCCATCGCGGCTGTCGATCCAGCGCACCGAGAACGGCAGCGCGGCCAGCAGGCGCGCCAGCGCGGCGCCCACATGGCCGCCGCCGAACAGCGCCACCGGCTTGAGCTGCGCGACCAGCTCACGTTGCAACGCCGGCGCATCGGCCGCGGTGATGCGCTGGTACGACAGGAACATCACCCCGCCGCAGCACTGCCCCAGGCTGGGCCCGAGCGGATAGCGCTGGATGCCGTCGAAGGGCTCGCGCGTGCCGCCCAGCATCTCGCGCGCTTCCTTCGTGGCCTGGAATTCGAGCTGCCCACCGCCGATGGTGGCCGTCAGCGCATCGGGCCACACCGCCATCCAGGTGCCGGCCTCGCGCGGCGCAGAGCCCTGCGTGGACTCGACGCGCACCAGCACGCCGTCTTCATGGCGAAGACGCGCGAGCAGTTGGTCGACAGCGCCGCTCATCGTGATCGATACCTTCGGTTGCCGGGCGCGCGATGACTCACGGTATAAACCCGGCCATGAATCGCCAGCTTACGCCCCGCCGCCTCGCCCTTGCAGCCTCTCTTCTTTCGGCCCTCTGGCTCGCGGGCTGCGGCTCCACCGGCTCGGTACCCGGCCAGTTGAGCGGGGCAAGCGGCGACGTCGGCGCAGGCCCCACGCCGCGCGCATCCAACGCATCCACCGCCCGCGACTACCGCCGCGACGCCGCCCGCCACATCTACGACACCAACCGCTCGCGTGTCTACAAGGGCCAGCTGCCGCCGATGCTCTACGCCGTCGGCACGCTCGAAGTGCAGATCGACACGAGCGGCAAGGTGCGCTCGATGCGCTGGCTGCGCGCGCCCAAGCACGCGCCCGAGGTGATCGCCGAGATCGAACGCACGGTGCTGAAGGCCTCGCCCTTCCCGCCGGCAACGCGCCTGGGCGCCGTCACCTGGACGGACACCTGGCTGTGGGACGAAAGCGGGCGTTTTCAACTCGACACCTTGACAGAAGGCCAGCAGCAAGGGGACTGACCTCAGGACCCGCGGTACGTGGAATAGCTCCACGGACTCACGAGCAGCGGCACGTGATAGTGCTGGTCGGTGTGCGCCACGCCGAAGTCCAGCGACACCTTGTTCAGGAAGTTCGGCTCCGGCAGCTTGACGCCGCGGGTCTTGAAGTAGCCGGCCACGTCGAACACCAGCCGGTAGGTGCCGACCTTCAGCGAGTTGTTGTCGTAGAGCGGACCGTCGCTGCGGCCGTCCGAATTCAGCGTGAAGCGCTTCACCAGCGTGGCGGCGTCTGCGTCTGTGGTGTACAGCGCGACCTCCATGCCGGCCGCGGGGCCGCCGTGCATCGTGTCCAGTACGTGGGTGCTCAGGCCCATGGGGCTCTCCTTGGAAGTCCGAAAGTCGGATGTTGGGGGCTCGGGAAATTCCGGTGGACAAAAGTGTATACAGTTACCGGCTTTGGGTCTATCATGAAAAACATGGAGTCCTCCACCACCCGTTCGATCGTCGATGCCCTCACGAAGGCCATCGTCGAGCACCGGCTGCAGCCCGGCACCAAGCTGGCCGAGCAGAAGCTGGCCGATCACTTCGGCGTCTCGCGCACGCTGGTGCGTCAGGCGCTGTTCCAGCTCTCCCAGAACAAGCTGATACGCCTCGAACCCGCGCGCGGCGCCTTCGTGGCCGCGCCCGCGGTCGACGAGGCCAAGCAGGTGTTCGCCGTGCGCCGCATGCTCGAGGCCGAGATGACGCGCGAGTTCGTGCGCACCGTCACGCCCGCCAAGATCAAGGCGCTGAAGGAGCACGTGGCGCTCGAGAAGTCCGCCGTGTCCGGCGAAGACATCTCGGGCCGCACCGAGCTGCTGGGCGACTTCCATGTGCGCATGGCCGAGCTCATGGGCAACCAGGTGCTGGCGCAGATCCTGGGCGAGCTCATCTCGCGCTGCGCCCTCATCACGCTGATGTACCAGAGCACCAGCGCGGCCGAGCACTCCAACGACGAGCACGCCGACATCGTGAAGGCGCTGGCCGCGCGCGACGAAGAACGCGCCGTGCGCCTCATGACCGAACACCTCGAGCACGTCGAGGCCAACCTCACCTTCGACCGCAAGGTCCCGACCAACGACATCTCGCTGGCGCTGTCCTGATCCACACAATGACCGTCTACGACTCCACCCTGCCCTACCCGCGCGACCTGATCGGCTACGGCCGCAACCCGCCCCATGCGCAATGGCCCGGCGGCGCGCGCGTTGCCGTGCAGTTCGTGCTGAACTACGAGGAAGGCGGCGAGAACGCCACGCTGCACGGCGACGCGGGCTCCGAGCAGTTCCTCTCCGAGATGTTCAACCCGGCGAGCTTTCCCGACCGGCACATCAGCATGGAAGGCATCTACGAGTACGGCTCGCGCGCCGGCGTGTGGCGCATCCTTCGCGAGTTCGGGAAGCGCAGGCTCCCGCTCACCGTGTTCGGCGTCGGCATGGCGCTGGAGCGCTACCCCGAGCTGACCGCCGCCTTCAAGGAACTGGGCCACGAGATCGCCTGCCACGGCTGGCGCTGGATCCACTACCAGAACCTCGACGAAGCCACCGAGCGCGAGCACATGCGCCTGGGCATGGAAGCCATCGAGAAGCTCACCGGCGAGCGCGCACTGGGCTGGTACACCGGTCGCGACAGCCCGCGCACCCGCCGCCTCGTGGCCGACTACGGCGGCTTCGAGTACGACAGCGACTACTACGGCGACGACCTGCCCTTCTGGATGAAGGTGCAGAAGACCGACGGCAGCGTGGTGCCGCAACTCATCGTGCCCTACACGCTCGACTGCAACGACATGCGCTTCGCGCTGCCGCAGGGCTACTCGCACGCAGACCCGTTCTTCCAGTACATGAAGGACACCTTCGACGCGCTCTACGCCGAAGGCGATCCGAATGGAGACAACAGCCCGAAGATGATGAGCATCGGCATGCACTGCCGCCTGCTCGGACGCCCCGGGCGCATCACCGCGCTGCAGCGCTTCCTCGATCACATCGCCAAGCACGACAAGGTGTGGGTCTGCCGCCGCGTCGACATCGCGCGCCATTGGAAGCAGGCGCACCCCTTCGAAGCCGGAGCCGCATCATGAGCCTCACCATCGCCCAACTCAACGCCGCCGCGCCGGCCGAAGCCGTCGCGCTGCTCGACGGCATCTACGAGCACTCGCCCTGGATCGCCGAGCGCGCCCTCGCCGCTCGCCCCTTCCGCACGGTCGCACACCTCAAGCACGCGCTGGTGCAGGCGCTGGCCGGCTCGTCGGCTGACGAGCAGATCGGCCTGATCCGCGCCCACCCCGAGCTCGCCGGCAAGGCCATGGTCAGCAAGACGCTGACGGCCGAATCGACCAACGAGCAGAGCAAGGCGGGCCTGACCGACTGCACGCCCGAGGAGTTCGCGAAGATCCAGCAGCTCAACGCCGACTACAACGCGAAGTTCGGCTTCCCGTTCATCCTCGCGGTGCGCGGCCCGCGCGGCACGGGGCTGGCCAAGCGCGAGATCATCGAGACCTTCGCGCGCCGGCTGTTCAACCACCCCGACTTCGAACTCGGCGAGGCGCTGCGCAACATCCATCGCATCGCCGAGATCCGCCTGGACGACAAGTTCGCCGCCAACATCGCGCTCGGCAACGACGTATGGGACTGGCAGGAACAACTGTCGGTACACACCGACCCCGGCTACGCCGAGAAGGGTCAGCTCACCGTCACCTACCTGACCGATGCGCACCGCGCCTGCGCCGCGCAGATCTCGGGCTGGATGCGCGACGTGGGTTTCGACTCGGTGCATATCGACGCGGTCGGCAACGTGGTCGGCCGCTATGAAGCCGCAGGCTTCATCGAAGGTTCTGGCGCAACGCCCGACGCAAAGACGCTGCTCACCGGTTCGCACTACGACACCGTGCGCAACGGCGGCAAATACGACGGCCGCCTCGGCATCTTCGTACCGATGGCCTGCGTGCGCGAACTCAAGCGCCAGAACAGGCGCCTGCCCTTCGCCTTCGAGGTGGTGGGCTTCGCCGAGGAGGAAGGCCAGCGCTACAAGGCGACCTTCCTGGGTTCGGGCGCGCTCATCGGCCACTTCGACCAACGCTGGCTCGACCAGAAGGACGTCGACGGAATCACCATGCGCGAGGCCATGCAGCACGCCGGCCTGAAGCAGGAAGACATCCCGAAGATCCAGCGCGACCCGGCACGCTACCTGGGCTTCGTCGAGGTGCACATCGAACAGGGCCCGGTGCTCACCGAGCTCGACCTGCCGCTGGGCATCGTCACCTCCATCAACGGCAGCGTGCGCTACGTGGGCGAGGTGATCGGCATGGCCAGCCACGCCGGCACCACGCCGATGGACCGCCGCCGCGACGCGGCAGCCGCCGTGGCCGAACTGATCCTCTACACCGAACAGCGCGCGGCGAAAGACGGCGACTCGGTCGGCACCGTCGGCATGCTCGAAGTGCCCAGCGGCTCCATCAACGTGGTGCCGGGGCGCTGCAAGTTCAGCCTAGACCTGCGCGCGCCCAACAATGCACAGCGCGACGCACTGGCCACCGACGTGGTCAACGCGCTGAAGGACATCTGCGAGCGCCGCGGCGTACGCTACGAACTCGAGGAAACGATGCGCGCCGCCGCCGCGCCCAGCGCGCCGGCCTGGCAGCAGCGCTGGGAGAAGGCCGTCGATGCGCTGGGCATTCCGCTCTTCCGCATGCCCAGCGGCGCCGGCCACGACGCCATGAAGCTGCACGAGGTGATGCCGCAGGCAATGCTGTTCGTGCGCGGCATCAACTCGGGCATCAGCCACAACCCGCTCGAATCGAGCACCAACGACGACATCCAGCTCGCGGTACAGGCCTTCCAGCTGCTGCTGGACAACCTCGCCGCCGAACAAGCCCACTGATTCACAGAAGAAAAATCATGACCGACTACGCAAAGCTCGACGCCTGGATCGACGCCCACTTCGACGAGGAAGTGAAATTCCTGCAGCAACTGGTGCAGGTGCCCACCGACACCCCGCCCGGCAACAACGCGCCGCACGCCGAGCGCACCGCCGAACTGCTGAACGACTTCGGCCTCGAGGCCGAGAAGCACGCCGTGCCCGCGCAGGAAGTGAAGGACTACGGCCTCGAATCGATCACCAACCTGATCGTTCGCCGCAAGTACGGCAACGGCGGCCGCACCGTGGCCCTGAATGCGCACGGCGACGTGGTGCCTCCCGGCGAAGGCTGGACGCACGACCCGTACGGCGGCGAGATCGTCGACGGCAGCCTCTACGGCCGCGCCGCCGCCGTCAGCAAGAGCGACTTCGCCAGCTTCACCTTCGCGCTGCGCGCACTGGAAGCGGTCGCGAAGCCAACCAAGGGCAGCATCGAGCTGCACTTCACCTACGACGAGGAATTCGGCGGCATCCTGGGTCCGGGCTGGCTGCTCGAGAAGGGGCTGACCAAGCCCGACCTGATGATCGCGGCCGGCTTCAGCTACGAAGTGGTCACGGCGCACAACGGCTGCCTGCAGATGGAAGTGACGGTGCACGGCAAGATGGCCCACGCCGCCGTACCGGCCACCGGCATCGACGCACTGCAGGGTGCAACGAAGATCCTGAACGCGCTGTACGCGCAGAACACGCTCTACAAGCAGGTCACGTCGAAGGTCGAGGGCATCACGCACCCGTACCTCAACGTCGGCCGCATCGAGGGCGGCACCAACACCAACGTGGTTCCGGGCAAGGTGGTGTTCAAGCTCGACCGCCGCATGATCCCCGAGGAGAACCCGGTCGAGGTCGAAGCCACCATCCGCAAGGTGATCGCCGACGCAGCCGCCGGGAGCGAAGGCATCACGATCGAGATCAAGCGCCTGCTGCTGGCCAACTCGATGAAGCCGCTGGCCGGCAACAAGCCGCTGGTCGACGCGATCCAGAAGCATGGCGGCGAGCTGTTCGGCGAGCCCGTCAAGGCCATGGGCACGCCGCTGTACACCGACGTGCGCCTGTACGTGGAAGCCGGCATTCCGGGCGTGATCTACGGCGCCGGCCCGCGCACCGTGCTCGAGTCGCATGCCAAGCGCAGCGACGAACGCGTGGTGCTCGAGGACCTGCGCCGCGCCACCAAGGTGGTCGCGCGCACGCTCAGCGACCTGCTCGCCTGAGCGGTTTCAGCCCGCCCCGGCGGGCGCGGGCGCCGAACGCGCGGCGGCCCACGCCATCACCTGGGGCAACGGCGCGGGCCGTGCCAGGTGATAGCCCTGCACCAGTCCGCAACCCAGCCCGCGCAGCACATCGAGCTCGGCCTGCGTCTCCACCCCTTCGGCGACCACCTGGACGCCCAGCGAGTGGCCGAGCTGGACGATGGCATCCACCAGCACCTCGTTGCCCGGCGAGGACGACAGGTCGAGGATGAAGCTGCGGTCGATCTTCACCTGCCGCACGTACTCGCTGCGCAGCGACGCCAGCGACGAGAAGCCCACGCCGAAGTCGTCGACCACGATCACCACGCCCGCGGCCGAGAGCGCGCTCAGCCGGCCGCGCGTGGCATGGGTGTCGAGCGCCACCTCTTCCGTGATCTCGATCTGCAGGCGGCGCGGCGCGACGCCGCGTACCTTCAGCATGCCAAGCACGATGTCGTCCACCGCCAGCTGCGCCATCTCGCGCGGCGAGACATTGACCGCCACCGGCACGCCCGCCAGGCTCGAGCCTGCCGCCTCCAGCTGGCGCATGCCCCGGCAGACCTCGTCGACCAGATGCCGCAGCAGCGGCTCGGCCACGCCGGTGCTCGCGGCCGCATGGATCACTTCTTCCGGCGCGATATGTCCGTGGCGCGGGTGGTTCCAGCGCATCAGCGCCTCGAGGCTGTGGACCTCGCTGCCGTCGCTGGTCATGATCGGCTGGTACCACACGCCGATGTCGCGCGTCTCGATGGCATGGAGCAGGTCGCGCTCCACGTCCCGGCGCGTCGCGAGCCGCTGGTTGAGTCCCTTGTCGAAGACCTGGTAGCGGTTGCGCCCGGTGCGCTTGGCCTCGTGCAGGGCCTCGTCGGCAAAGCTGAGCATGTCGGCGATCTCGGCCTCGCCCGAGGCAGAGATGGAGATGCCGATGCTCACGCCCAGGTGGCCGCCGTAGTGCGCCGTGGCGAAGGAGATCGAGCGGATCAGCGTCTGCGCGATCGCGGCGGGCGCGTACCGCTCGTCGCGCAGGCAATAGAGCACCGCAAACTCGTCGCCGCCCCAGCGGCCCAGCACGGCCTGCATCTCGGCGGTCTCGCGCCGCAGCCAGCCGGCCACGTCCTGCAGCACGCGGTCGCCGACCTTGTGGCCGAAGGCGTCGTTCACCGCCTTGAAGCCGTCCAGGTCCAGCAGCAGCAGGCCGTACTGGCGGCCGTCGGGCTCGGTGATATGCAGCGTCGCTGCTTCGGTGAAGCCTGCGCGGTTGAGCAGGCCGGTGAGCGAGTCGTGCGAGGCCCGGAAAGCCAGCTGCTGCGCGGCATCGAGCGACTTCGCATGCGCCATCCGCAGCTGGGCGGCCATCGCGGTGGCTGCATTGCGGATGCGGCTTCCCTCGCGGAAAGTCCTGTCGCTGTGCAGCGCGCCACGCACCAGCGCCGCGAGGTACAGCAGCACCATCGCCGCCAGGCTCAGGTTGTCGAAGCCGCCCGCGAAGGCGAGGCTGCCCGCCACCGACAGCAGCGCCGGCACGATGAAGCTGACCGGCACGAACACATACGCGATGCCGTAGGTGACGGAGCCCGCGCAAATGCCGCACACCACCGTCAGGTAGAACACCGCCTGGGGCGAGGAGTAGCCGTCGCAAAGCAGCGGGACGAGCGCCCAGACGCAGCCCGACACTCCGGCCATGACCGCGGCGGCCCGCAAGTGCCACTCGACGGGGCGCCCCTTCGACGAAGTCGCGACACCGCTTTCGGGCACGACCCCGGGCCACGGCGCGAACGGCCAGCGGCTGACGTAGCTGCGCACCCCGTTCACCACGAGCGACAGAAGCAGCCAGCTGAGCCCTTCGAAGGCGCGGCCGGCGTGGAACGCGACCAGCGCCGCGGTGCAGCTCAGCACCACGTTGATGGGAATGGCCGACAGCACGGTGCGGCGCACCGCCACCATCTGGTCGGTGCGCACCATGCGCGACAGCACCTCATCGTCGACGGACTCGGTGAGCGGAGTTGCGGGCGCGCTGGGAATCATGGAAGGCGCACAGTTTATAGAGGGCGCGCCTCCCCGGCCGGCAAGCCAGCCGTCATCTTTTCGATGGGCATGAAAACAACGAACTTTCGTTTCAATTTCATAGATCCGTCATGACACCCTTCCAGACTCGGCGGCTTTCCCGGACACGCGCACTTCAGGTGCGCGTCATTTTTTCGACCGCCATGTCCATCCTTCCGATCATTCACTCGACTCCCCTCCCGTTCCGCCGCTCGCTGTTCTCCACCCTTGCCGTCGGCACGCTCATGCTGGCCGGCTGCGGCGGCGGAGGCTCCAGCGGCCCGGCCTTCTTCCCCGTGGCAACCGGCACTCCGCCGGCCGTCGCCCCAGCCCCCGCACCTGCTCCCGCCGCCGATCCCGGGCCGTCAGCACCGGCCGGCCGCTGGACAGTGGGCGACCTGCACATCCACACGATGCAGTCGGACGACACGCAGCAGATCTCCACGCTCGACCAGGTGCTGGCCAAGGCCTTCGACCAGTTCGGCCTCGACTGGGCCGCGCTGTCCGACCACCTGCGCCTTTCCTCCTATGACAACAACGGCAACAAGCTGGCGGTGCAGATTCCGTTCTCGGAAGGCATGGCCAAGTACCAGGTGCCGCGCATCAAGGCGCTGCAGGCCGGCGGCAAGTACGCGAACAAGACGATCTTCGCGTCCTTCGAATGGGACATGCCCTCGCACGACCACGGCAACGTCGGCATCCTGACCGACAACCCCATGTCGGACGCCGCGCTCAAGGCCGCGAACCAGTTCGAATACCTCTTCACCAACCGCGACCCCGCGCTGTTCCCCGCCGCCGACGTCGCCGCCTGGGGCCCGAAGGCCGGCACCGGCTACAACACGCATGCCGAAACGCTGGCCGCGATCGCCTGGCTCAAGAAGAACTACCCCGACACCAGCTATCTGCAGATCAACCACCCGTCGCGCAACCCCGGCAAATACACGATCGCCCAGCTGCGCGAGATGAACGACCTCGCGCCGAACATCGTGTTCTCGCTCGAAGGCATGGTCGGCAACCAGATGGAACCCGACCGCGGCGGCTACAACAGCGCCTACATCGCGGCCAACCTGCCCAATCGCACCTATGGCGGCGTCGACTACCTCGTTGCCAAGCTCGGCGGCACCTGGGATTCGCTGCTGTCCGAAGGCCGCCGCATCTGGAACGTGGCCGACTCCGACTACCACTTCACCACTTCGCAGGGACAGTACAGCAGCGGCTACGCGCCGGGCGAGTACGCGAAGAATCACCTGTGGGGCGACATCAAGGATCCAAAGTCGCTGCTCGCGGCAATGCGCACCGGCAAGCTCTTCGCGGTGAACGGCGGCCTGATCGACGCGCTCGACTTCAAGGTGCAGAGCGCCAAGGGCGCAGGCGAGATGGGCTCGGAAGTGGCGGCCAGGACGGGCGAAGACCTGAAGATCACCATCCGCTTCAAGAGCCCCGAGCGCAACAACTTCGAATACCAGCTCGGCAGCGGCCTCTTCGCCAACGTGAAGCCGGTGGTCGACCACATCGACCTGATCGTGGGCGACGTGACCGGGCCCGAGCTCCCAGGCACGCCGGGCTATTCGCGCGACACCAACCCGTCGACGCGCGTGCTCAAGCGCTTCACACGCAGCGACTGGAAGCTCGATGCCGACGGCTACTTCGCAGTGAGCTACACGGTGAAGGCCGGCAACAACCAGTACTTCCGCCTGCGCGGCACCAACCTGGGAACCGACGTGCCCAACGAAACCGCCGCCGGCGAGCCGCTGCCCGACGCGCAGACCACCGGCACCGACAACGTGGCGCGCTTCAACGCGATCAACGCACGCAACTACAGCGACCTCTGGTTCTACTCGAACCCGGTTTTCGTGAAGGTCGCGGCGCAGTAAGTAGCGGCCGGCACCCGCACCGGGGTTGCCCCGGTGCGGGTGTCTTCAATGCCGGTCAGCTCTTCGGCGCGGGCGCCTCGGGCATCGCCGAGGAGTGGTGATGCGCGATCAGCCACTGGCCGTTCACCCACTCGTAGACGTAGGTGTAGCGCGCATGCACGGTGCCGCCGTCCTTGAAGCGGAAGGTGTAGGTGCCGACGTCCTGCGCCACGTTGCAGCCGATCTTGACGATGCGCTTGTCGATCTTTCCCTGCGGCTCGCTCTTGAGGAACTTGACGAAGTAGTCGCGGATTTCCGCCGGGTTGGTGCGCGGCTGGTTCGACACGGTCGGCAGCAGCACGCCGTCGGGTGCGTAGTTGGCCACCACCTTGTCGGGGTCCAGCGTGCGCAGCGAGTTGTTCCAGCGGTCGAACAGCGCGGCCACCTGCGCCTGGTCCGTCGGCGCGCAGGCGACCGAACCCGCCCCCTGTGCCAGCGCACCGGTGGCAAGAGCGAGAGAAACAATGCCGAGGGCGGCGCTGGCGGCGAGACTTGTCTTCACGGAGATTCCTTGCTTTGAAAGTAGTTGCGGAACACCGGTGTCGGCCGGTGCTGCACCGCATTCGCGAGGCAGGAATCAAGTCTCCGGCGCAAGGATGAACAGCACCCGTGCGCAGCGATGAACGCGAGTTGAAGCGCAGATGAACAACGGATTAACGCCCGCCCCCCGGCAAGGCCTGAGCGCTCAGTCTTCCCGCGCGTCGAGCCGGTAGCCGAAGCCGCGCACGGTCTTGAGCAGGGCGAGCGCATGGCCCTCGTCGATCTTGGCCCGCAGGCGGCGCACGTAGACGTCGACCACGTTGGTCAACGGATCCTCGTTGGTGCCCCACACGTTCGAGAGGATGCGTTCGCGGCTGTACACGCGCCCCGGCGCGCTCATCAGCAGCTCCAGGAAGGCCAGCTCCTTCGCCGTCAGCGCAATCGGCTGCCCCGCCCGCGTGACCTGCATGCGCTCGCGGTCCAGCACCAGGTCGGCCACCTGCAGGCTGGTCGCCTTCACACGCTGCTCGCGTCCGCGCCGCAGCAGCGCCTCGATGCGCGCGAGCAGCTCCTCGAACGCGAAGGGCTTGGTGAGGTAGTCGTCCGCCCCGAGCCGCAGGCCGTTGACCTTGTCTTCCAGCGAGCTCATCGCCGTGAGCATCAGCACGGGCACGTGATGGCCTTCGGCGCGCATCGTCTGGCACAGCTCCAGGCCGCTGAGGCCGGGCAGCATCAGGTCGAGGATGAGCAGCGCCGGCTCGCCGCCGCGCGCCATCGCCAGGCCGTCGGTGCCGGTGCGGGCCAGCTGCACGCCGTAGCCTTCGGCGCGCAGGCCGCGCTGCAGGAAATCGGCCACGCGCGGATCGTCTTCGACCACGAGGATGTTGTTCATGCGGCCTCCGGCGTCGCTGAAAGAACGGCACCGTCGCTGCGGGGCAGCCGGATGCGAACCGTGGTGCCGACCGACGGCTCGCTGTCGATGTCGATGCGGCCCTCGTGCGCAGCGACGATGGCCTGCGCGATCGACAGGCCGATGCCCGTGCCCTCGACCCGGTGCGCCCGCGCACGCTGCCCGCGCGTGAAGCGCTGGAACACCGTGGGCAGCTCGTCGGCATCGATGCCGATGCCCTTGTCGCGCACCGCGATCTCCACGCATCCGTCGTCGAGTTCGCGACAGCCGATCCTGACCTCTCCGCCGGCATGCGAATAGCGCACCGCGTTATCGAGCACGATGACCAGCGCCTGTCGCAGCCGGTCGGCATCGGCATGAACGTGCAGCACGCCCGGCTGCGCGTCCTGCGGGGTGTCCAGGCGCACGCCCACGCCGTGCAGCGCGCCCAGCGCCTCGGCCTGCTCCGTGGCGTCGCCCACCAGCAGGCCGAGGTCGACCCGCCCCTGCCGCATGACGAGCTGGTCGGCCTCGGCGCGCGCAATCAGCATCAGGTCGTCGATCACGCGCGCGAGCTGCTCCACACCGCCGACGATGCGCGACAGCGTCAGCTTGTATTCGGCCAGCGGCTTGTCGGCGCCGCGCAGCGCGATCTCGGCTTCGCCGCGGATGGCGGTGGCCGGCGTGCGCAGCTCGTGGCTCAGGTCGGCGAACAGCTGGCGGCGGCGCTGGTCGATGTTCTGCAACGTGACGTGAGCGGTCTGCAGCTCGGCCGTTCGAGCGTCCACCGCTTCCTCCAGCTTGTGCCGGGCCGCCTCCGCATCGCTCCTGCGCTGCTGCAGTTCGGCGGCCATCGCGTTGAAATGCTCCGCAACCTGGCCGAACTCGTCGCCCGAGCCGACCGCCATGCGATGGTCCATGCGGCCCGCCTGCAGGGCCTGCGTGCCGGTCAGCAGTCCGGCGATGGGCGCCTGCAGCCGCCGGTTCAGCCGAATGGCGAGCAACACCGCGGCGGCCAGGGTCAGCACCGCGAGGCCGATGGCCTGCAGGCGCAGCACCTCCAGGGCACTCTCGGTGGCCAGCCGCGCGGCCGGCACCGCCTGCTTCTGGCGCTCGATCGCACCGTTGACGAGTTCGCGCAGGTCGCGCCCGCGCGTCACGTCGAACACCTGGTTGATCTGCTGCCACACCGCGGAAAATTCCGCCCCCTGCTCCAGCGGCGCGAGCTGCAGCAGACGGGCCTGCACCTCGGCGATGTTGGCGTCGAGCAGGTCGATGCTGGATGCGAGATGAGTCACGGCTTCGGGAATCGGCGTGCCTCGTATCGAGTTCACCGTGGTCCACCAGGCCAGGTCGCGCTGCGTCAGCTCCCGCAGACTGGCCGCGCTGGAACGCATGCCTGCCAGCCAGCGGTCGCGTGCCTCGATGGGCGCGTCGCCGTTCATCAGCCGCAACGAGGCCCAGACCCGCAACCGCTGCTTGTTGGCGGAAAGCTCCAGCAGGTCGGACTGGATGTCGCTCGCCAGCCGGCTGTGCTGCGCGTAGAAATTGACGCGCTGGGAGCCGAGATAGATGAACACGGCCTGCACGCAGACCAGCGCGACGAGCGCCGCGAAGGCCAGCGAAAGCCGCGAGCGGAACTTGATTGAAGGCATCGGTCGGGTCGAGGCGAACGCCTGCTTTGAAGGGTGCGAAGAATAGCCCATGCCTCCGTGCCATCCGGAATTCATCGATTTCGTCGATGCTTGTTTGACCATGGCATCGATGTTTGCGATGCTCGCCGGATGATCAGCGAACTCAAGACCTTCATCGCGGTGTGCAAGCTCGGCACCTTCGCGGCGGCCGGCGACCGCATCGGCCTCACGCAGTCGGCGGTGAGCAGCCAGATGAAGCGCCTCGAAGAGGCCCTGGGCTTCGAGCTCTTCGATCGCACCGGCCGCTCGGCCACGCTGAACGTGGCGGGGCAGACGACGCTGCCGCGCGCGGAAGAAATCTGCGCCCTCTTCGCCAGTCTCGGCGAGCTTCCCCAAGGCGATGCCGCGCAGGGCCTTCTTCGCATCGGCTCGATCGCCTCGTCACAGCCCACGCTGCTGGCACGCGCGCTCGAACAATTCCGCAAGTCCTTTCCGCTCGTGCGGGTGCATGTGTCGCCCGGTGTTTCGATGCGCCTGATGGACGAACTCGACGCCGGCAAGATCGATGCGGCCGTCATCATCCGCCCGCCCTTCGGCATGCCCGCTGACCTGACGTGGCAGCCGCTGGTGCAGGAGCCCTTCGTGCTGGCCGTGCCCAAGACCCTGCCCGCCACCCGGGACTGGCGCGCGCTACTCCAGGTGCAACCGTTTCTTCGCTACGACAGGGCGTCTTTCGGAGGGCGGATGGTCGAGGCCTTCCTTCGCCGCGAGGGGCTTTCGGTCAACGACGCGATCGAGGTCGACGAGATCCCCGGGCTGATCCACCTAGCGTCACGCGGACTGGGCGTGGCGCTGGTGCCGATGGTCGAGGCTCATCTTCCGCTGCCGGAGGGCGTGCGCATCGTCACGCTCGGCGACGCCACCTTCCATCGAGAGATCGGCCTGCTTCAGCGCAAGCCCCAGGCCAGCCCGCCGATGGTCGCGCACTTCGCCCGATGCCTGCGCGACGCGGCCGAAACAGCGCCGAAGAAGCGCCGGCGCGCGACGTAGGCTCGCGCCTCACTCGCCCGGTATGCGGGGCGGGTTCAGCTCCACGCGATGGGCCGCCTTCTTGCGCATGCGGATGTTGAGCATTTCCACGCTCAACGAGAAAGCCATCGCGAAATACACGTATCCCTTGGGCACATGATGGTCGAAGCCCTCGGCGACGAGCACCACGCCCACGACCACCAGGAAGGACAGCGCCAGCATCTGGATGGTGGGATGGGCGGAGACGAAGCGGCCGATCGGGCCGGCGAACAGCATCATCAGCAGCACCGAGACGATCACCGCCGCGATCATGACGCGCACGTCGTCCACCATGCCCACGGCGGTGATGATCGAGTCGAGCGAGAACACCAGGTCGATGATCATGATCTGCAGGATCACCGATGAGAAGCTCGCCTTGGCCACGCTCTGCTTCTGCTCGTGCTCGCCCTCCAGCGACTGGTGCACTTCGCTCGTGCTCTTCCAGATCAGGAACAGCCCGCCCAGGATGAGGATCAGGTCGCGGCCCGAGATCGCCTGGTTGAACACGGTGAAGAGCGGCGCCACGAGGCCGACGATCCACGCGAGCACCAGCAGCAGGCCGATGCGCATGAACATGGCCATGAAGAGGCCAATGCGCCGCGCGAACTCCCGCTGGGCCAGCGGCAGCTTGTCGACCAGGATCGAGATGAAGATGATGTTGTCGATCCCGAGGACCAGCTCCAGCGCGGTCAGAGTGGCGAAGGCGATCCAGACCTGGGGGTCGGTAAGAAGTTCGAGCATGGGCGCGGCTGTGTTGCGTCAACGCGCGGTCGGCGACCGCGGCGGGCGAGCGCATCTTAAAGGTGGGCGCGCGCGGAACGCCAGCGCCCCCTCGGCCCATGGGCCCATGGGCCCATGAGCGGTTACTCGCTCAGCGGGCGAAGAGCGAATCCAGGTTCGCGAACGACTTCATCTCGATGGCGTTGCCGGAAGGATCCATGAAGAACATCGTCGCCTGCTCTCCGGGCTCGCCCTTGAAGCGGATGTACGGCTCGATGACGAATTCGGTGCCGCGCGCCACGAGCTTGTCGGCCATGGCCTGCCATTGCGCCATGGGGACGATCGCGCCGAAGTGGCGCACCGGTACGTCGTGGCCGTCGACCGGGCTGCTCTGGCGATGCCCGCATTCTTCGGGCGCCAGGTGCGCCACGATCTGGTGGCCGTAGAAATCGAAGTCGACCCATTCGGGCGCGCTGCGGCCCTCGGGGCATCCCAGCAGGCCGCCGTAGAAGGCGCGCGCCTCGGCGATGTCGCGCACGGGGAACGCGAGGTGAAAGGGAATGCGGGGGGTTGCGTTGCTCATGAAGCTTTCCATCAGGGGCAGGGATGGATGCGACTTTAGGCAGCGCATTTCACAATCGAAAGCGATATATTTTTCCGCTGAGCAACACGGATTTCGATCAATCGATCACTTGATTCGATGCGAGGCAGCTGCCGGGCAGGCCGGCGCCAACGCCCCGCCACGGCAACCTCATGGCGACGCACGAAGCGAAGGTGCCTGGTCCGACCTGCAGTTCGTCGGCCAATCCGCGCCAGTCCAGTTCACCGTGCAATCCGCCTCATGGTCGATCACCTGGCAAAGACCTTCCGTGCTTTTTGCACCCGCTACCGAGTAGGTCCCATCCCGCTCGCTGATGACCGCCTTGGCCTGTTCCCTGGTGAAGCCGAATGCACCGGGAGCTCCGTTCGCGACGCGGGCCGTCAGGTTGCATGCGAGCAAGGTGATCGAGTGCAGGGCGACACCGGCACTCAGACGCCCCGACGCCTTGGAGATTCGCAGCACGTCCCGGCTCGAGGGGAAATCCAGCGCCACGTCAGTACGGCCCGAGCGCCGCACTGTCGAATTCGCCGCGTTGGAGAACACCCGGACGAACCCCAGGGCCTCGTCGTCCTGCATGACCCGGATGATCGGGGGATTCTTCCTCTGCATCACGACTTCTCCCGGGTTCTCGTGCTGCAGCTTTCGCAGCCACGTCCAGCCGCTCACCGGCGACGTGTTGAAGGCGTATGCGATCTTCACGTCCTTGCTGATGTATGCGGCCAGTTGCGCCATGCTGCCCCCCAGGGAATGTCCGGCCGTGTAGATCTCGACACCCGGGGCTTCCGCTTTCAACTCCTCGATGACCTCCTTCAACCCGGCCCTGGCCTGCATGAACTGCTGTGGTTCGAGATTCAGCGCCATCGCCAGGTTCGCCTCCCAATCGGGCAGGAACTGGCCGCTGTAGTTCTCGGTCCCGCGGAAGACGATGAACGCCTGCGTGATCGCCCCGCCCGGGAGGCGATGGACGAAGGTCTCGTAGTACAGACCTCCCACGGCCTTGCAGCCGACTCCCGAGGGCTTCCAACGCTCCCAATTGCCGGCATCGGCGGAGGAAACCGTCTTGAGCCGCTCCAGCGGATGAAGGTCCGGCTTGTAGACGCAGTCGCCCCGGTTGGCCTCGGGTGCGTACCGCCGGTAGACCACCTTGCTCAGCACCGCGGGCCACGCGACCTGGCCGAGCACTTCGGCCGCGGAGGTTGCCTGCGCCATTTCCTCAGGCGTCCACGGCTTGCGCACTGCGATGGAGGGCGGCGAACCGTCCATCGCCGGTTTCCGGACCTGATCGCCGCCCGCGCCCTCTAGCTGGCGGCTTGAAGAGGAGATCACCGCGCTGTAGCAGTCGGACGCGTCGGCATCCCGGTAGCGATGATCCAGAACGTGCCGTTTTTCAGGTGAAGAGCTGCTGCGGCACTCCTGCGCCTCGCGCCTCATCTCTTCGGCCATCTCGGCGCGGTAGAGCTTCGCCTCGCGGCTGACGGAGAAGAGACCGCAGCCTCCCAATACGGCACAGAAAAGCAGCGCCGCCATGCCCCGGGCGGCACGACCCCAGTTTTCTCTTTTCATCTCCAACTCCAAGTGTGTGCCGCAGCATAGCGGCGCGCTGCGCCTCGCGGGATCAAGGTCTGCCCTGACGGCATCGACGCGCCTCGGCCCCATCCGGCACCACTGCAACCGCGGTGCATCAGGGAATCCACGGATATATGATTCCTCGGATGGCCTTGATTGAGATCAATTTTTGTATACAAATAACGCATCCGAAAAGCCGGCGCGAAATTTGCGTCAAAAAGAGTCCCAATCCAACTCCACTCGAAAGAGGAAAGACCATGAGCACAGTCGTCAGCCACGCCCCCGCCGGGGCAAGCGAAGCCGGCAATGCGCCGCACGCGGAATCGAACGCCCTCATCAAGCCCGGCTACCACCCGCGCCTGACCAATGAAGACCTCGCTCCGCTGAAGAAGCAGACCTGGGGCCAATACAACATCTTTGCGTTCTGGATGTCCGACGTGCATAGCGTGGGCGGCTACATCACGGCCGGCAGCCTGTTCGCGCTGGGCCTGTCGAGCTGGCAGGTGCTGGTGTCGCTGCTGGTGGGCATCGTGATCGTGCAGATCTTCTGCAACCTGGTGGCCAAGCCCAGCCAGGTGACGGGCGTGCCCTACCCCGTGGTGTGCCGCGCGCCCTTCGGCGTGCTGGGCGCGAACATCCCGGCCATCATCCGCGGGCTGATCGCCGTGGCCTGGTACGGCGTGCAGACCTACCTCGCTTCCGCCGCCTTCATGGTGCTGGCGCTGCACATGGCGCCGGGCCTCGCGCCGTATGCCGAGGTCTCGAAGCACGGCTTCGCGGGCCTGTCCGCCCTCGGCTGGGTCGCGTTCATGGTCATGTGGGTGCTGCAGGCCTTCGTGTTCTGGCACGGCATGGACGCCATCCGCAAGTTCATCGACTGGGCCGGCCCGGCGGTGTACGTGGTCATGGCCATCCTGTGCGGCTGGCTGGTGTGGAAGGCCGGCTGGAGCAAGATCGACCTGAACCTGGGCGGCATCAAGTTCCAGGGCTGGGACGCGCTGCCCGTGATGCTCTCGGCCATCGCGCTGGTGGTGAGCTACTTCAGCGGCCCGATGCTCAACTTCGGCGACTTCTCGCGCTACGGCAAGAGCTTCGAGGCGGTGAAGAAGGGCAACTTCTGGGGCCTGCCGGTGAACTTCGTGTTCTTCTCGCTGCTGACCGTCATCACCACCGCCGCCACGCTGCCCGTTTTTGGTGAACTCATCACCGATCCGGTGCACACCGTGGGCAAGATCGACAGCACCACCGCCGTCGTGCTGGGCGCGCTGACCTTCATGATCGCCACCATCGGCATCAACATCGTCGCCAACTTCGTCTCGCCGGCCTTCGACTTCTCGAACGTGGCGCCCCAGCACATCAGCTGGCGCACGGGCGGCATGATCGCCGCGGTGGGCTCGGTGTTCCTCACGCCCTGGAACCTCTACAACAGCCCCGAGGTCATCCACTACACGCTCGACGTGCTGGGCTCGTTCATCGGCCCGCTGTTCGGCATTCTCATTGCCGACTACTACATCGTGCGCAAGCAGCGCATCGACGTGGACGCGCTCTACAGCATGAGTCCCAAGGGCGAATACTGGTACAGCGGCGGCTACAACCCGAAGGCGATCCAGGCACTGGTGCCGGCGGCCATCGTGCCGATCCTGTGCGTGATGGTGCCGACGCTGCGCGGCGCCGCCAACTATGCGTGGTTCATCGGCATGGGCCTGGGCTTCATCATCTACGCCGTGCTGAACCGCAACGACAAGACTTGAACTTCTGAAGAGAGAAAGGGACCGCGCCGTGCGCATCAAGATCATCAATCCCAACACCACCTGGAGCATGACCGAGAAGATCGGTGCATGCGCCCGCGCGGTGGCGCACGCCGGCACCGAGATCGTCGCCGTGAGCCCGGCCATGGGGCCGGTCTCCATCGAGAGCCACTACGACGAGGCGCTGGCCGTGCCGGGGTTGCTGCAGGAGATCGCGGCGGGCGAGCGCGAAGGCATCGACGGCTACGTGATCGCCTGCTTCGGCGATCCGGGCCTGAAGGCCGCGCGCGAGCTGGCACGCGGCCCCGTCGTGGGCATCGCCGAGGCGGCGATGCACCTGGCCAGCATGATCGGCAGCCGCTTCAGCGTGGTGACCACGCTGGGCCGCACCATCGGGCAGGCCTGGCACCTGGCCGAGATCTACGGCATGGAGCGCTTCTGCGCCAACGTGCGCGCCTGCGAGCTGCCGGTGCTCGAACTGGAGGAGCCCGGCTCGCGTGCGCGCGAGCGCATCGTCGAAGAGTGCCGGCGCGCGCTCGAGGAAGAAGGCTCCGACTGCATCGTGCTCGGCTGCGCCGGCATGACCGACCTGTGCGAACACATCGAGGGCGTGCTCGGCGTGCCCGTGATCGACGGCGTGGCCGCCGGCACCAAGCTCATCGAGTCGCTGGTGGGCCTGAAGCTTCGCACCAGCAAGCGCGGCGAGCTGGCAAAGCCCCTGCCCAAGCCCATCCTTGGTGCGCTCGAGGGCTTCACCCTCAAGTCCTAGGCTCGCCCCCAGGCTGCGCGCACTGCGTGTCGCTACGCCAGCCCCCTACCGGGGGGCAACACCTGCGGCCCGGCAAAGCCGGTTCCGCGGTGTTCCTGAAAAGCTCGCCCGGGCCCCTTGCTCCACTGCTAAGCCACAATCAGTGCATGCCCCGCGCCAGTTCCAAATCATCCGCCCTTTCCGCAGCCCCCGTCGCCGCACCGACAGAGAACGGTGCAGCGCCGGTTGACAAGAACAGTTCCATCGAGAGCATCGCCAACGACATCGCCACCGCGATCGTCGAGAAGCGCCTGCCGCCCGGCACCTGGCTGCGCGAGGAGGCGCTGGGCCGGGTGTATTCGGTGAGCCGCACCAAGGTGCGCGCCGCGCTGCTGATGCTGTCGAAGGACAAGCTCATCGAGATGATTCCCGACAAGGGCGCCTTCGTGAGCCAGCCATCGGTGGAAGAAGCCCGCGAGGTGTTCGCGGTGCGCCGCATCCTCGAGAGCGAGGTGGTGCGCCTTTTCATCGCCTCCGCCCGGCCGCGCGACTACCAGGTACTGGAACAGCACATCAAGTTCGAGCGCGCAGCACTGCGCCAGACCACCACCACGGGCACGGTGCGCGAGAAGCTGCTGGGCGACTTCCACGTGGCGCTGGCCGAGGCCACGGGCAACCGCACGCTGGCCGAGCTGGTGCGCGAACTGGTGGCGCGCAGCTCGCTGATCGCCATGCTGTACCACTCGTCCAACGACCCGCACTGCTCGTCGGACGAGCACTCCGATTTCCTGCGCCTGTGCCGCAAGGGCGACGTCGAAGCCGCCGTGACGAGCATGATCGACCACCTGGAGCGCATCGAGGCCAGCCTCGAGCTCGGCACCGACAAGCCCGACCGGCAGCTCGACCTGGTCAAGGCGCTGCTGGCCTGACATGCGCAGGAACCTCGGCCTCGCGCTGCGCCAGATGCGGCTGCTGCGCGGCATCAAGCAGACGCATTTCGCGCAGCTGATGGGCGTGAATCAGGCGACGGTGTCGCGCTGGGAACGCGGGCAGCTCGCGCTTTCCGCGGCGCAGCAGGCCATGGCGCACCGGCTGCTCGCGGCGGCCTGCGATTCGACTCAGGACGCCGCACTGAAGCGGCTGGTCGAATCTTCCACGCGCAAGGTGCATCTGGTCTGCGACCGGACGCACCGGTTGCTGGCGGCCTCGCCGTCGCGCCAGGCCGAATGGCGTGCAGACGCCGCCGAATTCATGGGCCGGTCGCTGATCGGCTATGCCTCCAGGGAAATCCTCGAGGCCGAAGCCACTCTCGAAGGACTGGGCTGGCACGCGGGCGAGCTCTCGTCGCTCGAAGTTGCGACCGGGGCCAATGCCGACCGGATCGTCCCGATCCTGCCCGGGCGCGTGCTGTGGGAGCGCATCGCGCTGGCCGACGGCAGCGCGGGGCGCATCGTCACCACGATCGCCTGATCCCTCAGCCCTCGAGGGCCGATGTTGCTTGTTGTCACACAAGCGCATCATGTTGTAGGTCAAATGGTCTACGCGCGTGTCCTTTCGCGCGAGCACCGCCGACGAACAACCTCCACAGCATGTCCCGGCAATACGGCCTAGCGACCCCCACCGTCCCCCACGCGGCAATCACGCCGTTCTTCCAGCCCATCGTGGACCTGCGCCAGGGCACGGTCTTCGGCCACGAGGCGCTGATCCGCGACACCGCGGACAGCACGCCGCACAGCCCCCAGGCCCTGCTCGCCCTGGCGGCGGTCGAATCGCGGCTGACCGGCTTCGAGCTGCAGTGCGTGGAGGTCATCCTGGCTCAATGGGGCCGGCTGGCCAAGCCGGGCCGGCTCTTCGTGAACATGAGTGCCGACACACTGATCGCGGCCATGGGCTTCGCGAACGGGGCATGCCCGCTGGAACGCATGCTGGCGCAGCACGGTATCGCGATACGCGACGTGACGGTGGAGCTCACCGAGCAACGCGCCGCCGGCGACGCCGAGGCGCTGCGGCAGGCGGTCAACGCCCTGCATGCCATGGGAGCGCGCCTGGCGCTCGACGACTTCGGCGAAGGCCACTCGAACCTCAGGCGCTGGAAAGAGCTCCGGCCCGACTTCGTGAAGATCGACAAGCTGCTGACGCAGGGCGTCGCGAGCAGTCCGCTGAGCGTGGAGCTGGTGCGCGCCATCGTCGGCCTAGGCGGCGCACTGGGCACCCAGCTCGTGGCCGAAGGCGTGGAAGACGCGCAAGACCTGCGCGTGCTGCGCGACCTGGGCATCGCCTATGGCCAGGGCTACCTGTTCGGCCATCCGTCGCCCGCGCTGCTGCCGAAGCTGCCCGAGCACGCCGCGGCCGTCATCCGCGACACCCGCATCGCGGTGATGCCGCACGCGTCGCAGCCCGCGCAGCCCGACGTGCTGCGCAGCCTCTCCGTCATACAGGCGCCGGCGCTGCATCCGATGACGCCGATCGACGAGGTCTCCAACATCTTCCAGAAGCACCCCGAGCTGCACGCGCTGGCCGTGGTCGACCAGGGACGCCCGGTGGCGCTCATCAACCGGCAGTCGTTCATGAACGACTACGCGCGGCTGTACTTCCGCGAGGTGCACGGCCGGCGGCCCTGCCTGTCCTACGGCGGCGCCAGCCCGCGCATCGTGGAGCGCGAGGACAACGTCGAGAGCCTGCTCGCCATCCTGATGTCGGAAGACCAGCGCTACCTGAGCGAAGGCTTCATCGTGACCGAGAAGAAGCGCTACGTGGGGCTGGGCACCGGCGACCAGCTCGTGCGCGCCGTCACCGAGGCGCGCATCGAGGCCGCGCGACATGCCAATCCGCTGACCTTCCTGCCGGGGAACATTCCCATCAACATCCACGTCGCACGCCTGCTCGACAGCGGTGCCGAGTTCGTCGCGAGCTACGCCGACCTGAACAACTTCAAGGTCTTCAACGACCACTACGGCTACCGGCGCGGCGACGAAATGATCCTGCTGCTCGCGCGCCTCGCGGTGCGGCATGCGGACCCGCACCGCGACTTCGTCGGGCACATCGGCGGGGACGACTTCCTCATCATGTTCCAGAGCCGCAACTGGCTGCAGCGCTGCACCGACCTCATCGGAGACTTCAACCGCCAGGCGCTCGATCTCTACGACGAGGCGGCGCGGCGGGCCGGCGGCGTGGAAGGCGAGGACCGGCACGGCGTGGTCCGGTTCACGCCCTGCGCGACGCTTTCCATCGGCGCGGTGCGCGTCGCGCCGGGCATGTTCAGCCATGCGGAAGACGTGGCCGGCGAAGCGGCCATCGCGAAACACGACGCCAAGCTGGCCGCCTCCGGCCTCACGGTGCGCGAGGCAAGGGCACGAGCCTGACGCACAAGCCTGACGCATAACTTATGCGTGGACGGCCCCGGCCACCGGCGATAGTCTCGCGGCCATGACCATCCTGATCACCGGCAGCGCCGGCCACCTCGGCGAGGCCCTGATGCGCACCCTGCGCGCAACCTCGCAAGACGCCCGCGGCATCGACATCATTTCCTCCGGCTTCACCGACCGCGCCGGCACCATCACCGACCGGGCCTTCGTGCGCGATTGCATGAAAGGCGTGCGCACCGTCATCCACGCGGCCACGCTGCACAAGCCGCATGTGGCGACGCACAGCCTGCAGGAGTTCGTCGACACCAACATCACGGGCACGCTGGTGCTGCTCGAGGAAGCTGTGGCGGCCGGCGTCGAATCCTTCGTCTTCACGAGCACGACCAGCACCTTCGGCTCTGCGCTGACGCCCGCCGAGGGCACGCCGGCCGCATGGATCACGGAAGACGTCGTGCCCGTTCCCAAGAACATCTACGGCGTGACGAAGACATCGGCCGAGAGCCTGTGCGAGCTGTTCCACCGCAGGCAGCGCCTGCCCGTGGTGGTGCTGAAGACCTCGCGCTTCTTTCCCGAGGAAGACGACGATGCCGCCGCGCGCAGCCTCCATTCGCTGGACAACGCGCAGGCCAACGAGCTGCTGCATCGACGCGCCGACATTGAGGACGTGGTCGAGGCGCACCTGCTGGCGGCCCGGCGGGCGCCTCGCATCGGCTTCGGTTGCTACATCGTCTCGGCCACCTCACCGTTCACGCGCGATGACCTGCCGATGCTGCGCGAGAGCGCACCCGCCGTGTTGCGCCGCCTGTTCCCCGAGGCCGAGGCGCTCTACGCGAAGCGGGGATGGAAGCCGCCCGCCCGCCTCGATCGCGTCTACGTGAACGCCCTCGCGCGGCGCGATCTCGGATGGCAACCACGCCACGACTTCGCGCATGTGCTGAACTGCCTGCGCGATGGCCGCGACTTCCGCAGCCAGCTCGCGCGCGACGTGGGCAGCAAGGGCTACCACGCCGAAGCTTTCGACGAAGGCCCGTATCCCGTAGCCTGATAGGCCCTTCACCGGATTCGGGTTTTCCTGAGTCCGGATTGTTGCATAAGTTGTATACAGTTTGGCGTACACAAACAGGGTGTGCGCATGCCAAGCCGTGTCGCCCGCCTCCCCTCGATCACTCTCTCGCCGCAGCAGGAGACACACGATGACGGCCGACAGCTCCCCTTCAACAGTCCATCCCGTTGACCAGCGTTTGCCCACGGGCAAGCTCGCGGCCCTCGGCCTTCAGCACGTGCTGGTGATGTATGCGGGTGCCGTCGCGGTGCCGCTGATCGTCGGGCGCGCGCTCAAGCTCAGCCCCGACGAGGTCGCGCTGCTGATCTCGGCCGACCTGTTCTGCTGCGGCATCGCCACGCTGATCCAGGCGCTGGGCGCCACGCAGTTCTTCGGCATCAAGCTGCCGGTGATGATGGGCGTGACCTTCGCCTCCGTCGCGCCGATGGTCGCCATCGCCAACGCCAACCCTGGCCAGAACGGCGCGCAGCTGCTGTTCGGCGCCATCATCGGCGCGGGGGTGGTGTCGATCATCATCGCGCCGCTGGTCAGCCGAATGCTGCGCTTCTTCCCGCCCGTGGTCACCGGCACCATCATCGCGGTCATCGGCATCAGCCTGATGCGCGTGGGCATCAACTGGATCTTCGGCAACCCCGTGGGCCCGACCGCCCCCGCGCTGGTCGACCCGGTGTATGCGAAGTGGCTCGCCGAGGTGACCTCGCCCGGCAGCTCCATTCCCGCCGTGCCCAAGGGCTTCGCGATCATGCCCACCGTGCCCAATCCCAAGTACGCCGACCTTTCGGGCTTCGGCGTGGCCGCCCTGGTACTGGTGTCGATCCTGCTGATCGTGAAATACGCCAAGGGCTTCGTCGCCAACATCTCGGTGCTGCTGGGCATCGTGATCGGTGCCGTCGTGGCCTCGGTCACCGGCCTCATGACCTACGAGAAAGTGGGCAAGGCTGCGTGGGTCGACATCGTGCTGCCCTTCCACTTCGGCATGCCGCAGTTCGACCCCATCCTGATCCTCACGATGACGCTCATCATGATCGTGGTGATGATCGAATCCACCGGCATGTTCCTCGCGCTCGGCGAAATGACCGACCGCAAGATCAGCCAGAAGGACCTGGCCCGCGGCCTGCGCACCGACGGCCTGGGCACGCTGATCGGTGGCATCTTCAACACCTTCCCGTACACCAGCTTCTCGCAGAACGTGGGCCTCGTGGCCGTCACCGGCATCAAGAGCCGCTATGTCTGCGTGGCCGGCGGCATCATCCTGATCGTGCTGGGCCTGCTGCCGAAGATGGCGGCGCTGGTCGAGTCGCTGCCCACCGTGGTACTCGGCGGCGCGGGCCTCGTGATGTTCGGCATGGTGGCCGCCACCGGCATTCGCATCCTGTCGGGCGTGGACTTCAAGACCAACCGCCACAACGCGATGATCGTCGCGGTGTCGATCGGCATCGGCATGATTCCGCTGATCGCTCCCAACTTCAAGCAGTGGATGCCGCATGCCATCCACTCGCTGATCGAGTCGGGCATCCTACTGGCGTCGATCGCGGCGGTGCTGCTGAACCTGTTTCTCAACGGCGCGAAGCACGACGAGAACGCGGTCATCGCGGCTGCGAAGCACGCGGACGCGCACTGAACAGGCTTCGCGCACTTCGTGTCGCTTCTCCCCCTTCCGGGGGCAACACCTGCGGCCCGGCAAAGCCGGTTCCGCGGTGTTCCACGAAAAAATCCGATCTTCAGATCATCGCCAACGGCGTTTTGCGCTTCGGCGGCGGATGCAGGCGATCCAGTTCGGCCAGGATCGCCGCATCGAGCTTCAGCGCGGCGGCGGCAAAGTTCTCCTTCAGGTGCGCGCTGCGCACAGCCTTCGGAATCGCGGCCACGCCGGAGCGTGCGATCACCGCGGCCAGCGCAAGCTGCGCGGCGGTCACGCCCAGCCGGGCGGCCAGATCGGCCAACCCGTCGTCTTCGGCCAACGCGCCCTGGTCGATCGGGCTGTAGGCCATCAAGGGCATGCCGCGCTCCCGCTGCCACGGCAGCAGGCTGAACTCGGGACCGCGCTCGCCGAGCGACAGGTACACCTGGTTGGCCGCGCAAACCGGTCCGTCGCCCGTCGCCTGCACCAGCTCTTCCATGTCGTCGGTATCGAAGTTGCTGACGCCCCAGTGGCCGATGCGGCCGTCCGCTACCAGCGAGTGCATCGCCGCCACCGTCTCGCGTAGCGGGTGATTGCCGCGCCAGTGCAGCAGGTAGAGATCGACGGCGTCGAGCCCGAGCCGCTTCAGGCTGCGCTCGCAAGCATCGCGCGTACCCTTGCGGCTGGCGTTGTGCGGATAGACCTTGCTGACGATGAAGAGCTCTTCGCGCCGCACGTCGCCCGCGCGCAGGGCCTCGCCGATGGCCTGGCCGAGCACGGTTTCCGCGCCGCCCTCGCCGTACATCTCGGCGGTGTCGATGAGGCGGTAGCCAAGCACGATGGCTTCGCGCACCGCCTTGACCTCGGCGGCACGACGGCTCGCGTCCTCGCCCATGCGCCATGTACCGAGACCAAGAACCGGCATCTCGCCGCCGGAAGGAAGTTGGAGTGTTCGCATCGGGCCATCCTAAGATGGATGCGCCCGCTTGTCAGCCTGCCGATAGCGGCAGCCACACGGTGGCGCACAAGCCGCGCCCTTCTTCTCCATCGGCCAGCTCGATGCGGCCGCCGTGCTTCTCCAGCACCGACCTGACGATGGCCAGCCCGAGCCCGCTGCCCGACTGCGTCTGGTCCGGGTTGCGGAAGAAGCGGTCGAACACCCGTTCGCGCAGCGCAGGTGGAATGCCCGGGCCCTGGTCTGTCACGCGCAGCACGGCATCGGACGATTCGCGCCCCACGCGCACCTTCACCAAACCGCCATCCGGGCTGTACTTGATGGCGTTCTCCACCAGGTTGCTCACCATCGAGATCAGGCTCTCGCGCTCGCCATGCACCTGGAGCGGCGCCGCCTCTTCCGAGGCGAAGTCCAGCGAGATGCCGCGCGCCCGGGCCAGCGCCTCGACGAGCTGGACGCGCTCCCGCACCAGCGCATCGAAGGCGAGCGTCGCGGGCGAGCCGTCCTGCGGCATCTCGTCGCTGCGCATCAGCTGCTGCAGCTGCCCCACCAGCCGCGCGGCGCGGTCGTTGCTGCGCAGCACATGGGCCATGAGCTCGCGCTGGCCCGGGTCGGCGGTCTGGTCCTTCAGCACCTCCACGTTGGCACGCATTGCGTCGAGCGGTGTGCGCAGCTCGTTCGCCGCGTCGGCGATCAATCCGCGCTCGCGCGATGCCCGATCGCGCACGCCGCGCAGCAGGCCGTTGATGCTGCTCACCAGCGGCAGCAGCTCCTTGTGCGGCGGCTCGAAGGTCAGCGGCGAGAGGTCGGCCGGGCCGCGCTCGGCGGTCTCCTTCGTCACCTGCCGCCAGGGCCGCAGCGCGAGCATCACCGACAGCCATGCGGGAAAGATGAGAAACGGCAGGCTGATGGCCAGCGGCAGCAGGTAATAGCTGTGGTGCTCGATGGTGAAGTTCAGGCGCAGCACGTCCGGCTCCGCCAGCAGCACGCGCGTGTCCAGCAGCGGCGAAACCATCGTGCGCGCGCGCCACACACGCTCGCCGGCACGCACGTTCTCGACCTGCCCCGGCACCGCCGTGTGCATGACCGGCGCAGTCGCCGAGGAGTTGTAGATGAGCCGCCCGAGCTGCCACACCTGCAGGACGGGCGCCTTGTCCTGCTCGGACTTGAAGTCGCTCGATGTTTCCAGCAGCGCCATGTCGAAGGCCTTCAACGTCTGCTGCTGGCGGTCCGGATGGGTGGCGAGGTTCTGCGCGCAGGCCATGATGCTGTCGAACAGCCTGTCGTAGCGCACGAGCTCCGGCATGCGGTTGGAGTCGTACAGGAAGAATGCCAGCGTGGCGCCCCACAGCAGTCCGACCACCGCGATCTGCGCCAGCAGCAGGCGCCGCACAAGCGAGGGCTGGAGCCACCGTTTCAGGCGCCGGACGAGCGCCTTCGCGACAACGGACAAAGAGTTCATGGGCCTCCGGGCGAGCGGTCTCTTCGGAGCGCATCGCGATGCGCGCGGAGTATCCGGCACGCCCGTGATTCGCGCTTCAGAAAGCCTTCATGAAGAAGGCGCAAGGCCCCTCGATCGCTGGCCTCCGAATGCCCCTTGCCTTCTAATTTTTAGAACTCAAAGGCAGTTTCGTGACAAGAATTCGGTCCACTTCATAGAGAAACGCACTTTCACTGCCTTCTTATTTTGTCAAGTCAAACTGGGTGCGAACCCCCTCTTCGGGCCCGGTTCTCGCTTCTAGAATTTTTTGGCAGCAAGGCGTCACAAGCGCGGAGCTCCCCCGAACGAAACGAACTTGGAACAGGTTGAGTCAATGCAGAAAAAGCACAGGATTGCCGTCATTCCCGGAGACGGCATCGGCGTCGAGGTCATGCCCGAAGGTTTGCGCGTGCTCGACGCGGTCGGTCGCCGTTTCGGCATCGACTTCTCTTACGACCACTTCGACTGGGGCTCCGACCACTACGTGCGCACCGGCCTGATGATGCCGGCCGACTGGGCCGACAAGATCCAGGGCCACGACGCGATCTATTTCGGTGCGGTGGGTGCACCCGACAAGGTGCCCGACCACATCGCCGTGTGGGGCCTGCTGATCAAGATCCGCCGCGACTTCGACCAGTACGTGAACCTGCGCCCGGTACGCCTGATGCCCGGCGTGCCCGGCCCGCTGGCGCACCGCAAGCCCGGCGACATCGACTTCCTGGTGGTGCGCGAGAACACCGAGGGCGAATACACCTCCGTGGGCGGCCGCCTGTTCGAAGGCACGCCGCGCGAGATGGCGATCCAGGAGGCCGTGTTCACCCGCACCGGCGTAGACCGCATCATCGACTACGCGTTCCAGCTCGCCAGCCGCCGCAAGCGCAAGAGCCTGACGGCCGCCACCAAGTCGAACGGCATCTCGATCACCATGCCTTACTGGGACGAGCGCCTGGCCGACATCGCCAAGCGCTACCCCGACGTGGCGACGAACAAGTTCCACATCGACATCCTGTGCGCGCACTTCGTGCAGCACCCCGACTGGTTCGACGTGGTCGTGGCCTCCAACCTCTTCGGCGACATCCTGTCCGACCTGGGCCCGGCCTGCACCGGCACCATCGGCATCGCGCCGAGCGCCAACCTCAACCCCGAGCGCAAGTTCCCGTCTCTGTTCGAGCCGGTGCACGGCTCGGCGCCCGACATCGCCGGCAAAGGCATCGCCAACCCCATCGGCCAGATCTGGTCGGCCGCGCTGATGCTGGACCACCTCGGCGGCGACGACCCGGTCTACGCGCAAGCCTCGGCTGCCGTGCTCTCGGCCATCGAGACCGTGCTGAGCGAAGGCCCGCGCACCCGCGACATGGGCGGCACGGCTAACACAGTGGACGTGGGCCGCGCGATCGCCGAATGCGTCTCGGCAGCATGACGCCCTGCATCTCCTGTAGCGAACTGAGAGGCTGAGATGGGCCTGTTCCTGCTGAAGCGCACGCTGACGCTGATCGGCACGCTGGTCGGTGCCTCGGTCATCGTCTTCCTCGTGCTCGAGATCCTGCCCGGCAACGCCGCGCAGATGCTCATGGGCCCCGACGCCTCACCCGAGGCCGTCGCAGCCCTGGCCACCAAGCTCGGCCTCGACCAGCCCGCATGGACGCGCTACTGGCACTGGATCGGCGGCCTGCTCACCGGCAACCTCGGCGACAGCTACGCCTACAGCTCCCCCGTGCTCGACCTGATCCTGGAGCGCCTCGCGCTCACCGTGCCCCTGGCCGTGCTGGCCATGGCGCTGACTGTCGTGATCGCGCTACTGGTGGGCGTGACTGCAGCAGCCCGCCACAACAAGCTCGGCGACGTCGGTCTCATGGGCATGGCCCAGGTCGGCATCGCCATTCCGAACTTCTGGTTCGCCATCCTGCTGATCCTGGTTTTCTCGGTGCAGCTGCAGTGGTTCTCCGCCGGCGGCTTCGAGGGCTGGGGCGAGGGCATCTTCGCGGGGATCAAGTCGCTGCTGCTGCCTGCGCTTTCGCTGGCTGTCGTTCAGGCCGCGATCCTCGCGCGCATCACGCGCTCGGCCGTGCTCGAGGTGATGCGCGAGGACTTCGTGCGCACCGCACGCGCCAAGGGCGTGTCGCAGCGCATGGTGCTTTGGACCCACGTGCTGCGCAACGCGATGATCCCGGTGATCACGGTCATGGGCATGCAGTTCTCCGAGCTGCTGGCCGGCACGATCGTGGTGGAGAACGTGTTCTATCTTCCCGGCCTGGGCCGGCTGATCTTCCAGGCCATCAGCAACCGCGACCTGATCGTGGTGCGCAACTGCGTGATGCTGCTGGCG
>Ga0126362_10000263_pt1 | contig 32456 bp, 34 predicted proteins | sample ANMtaG_FD_126269 | JGI IMG/M metagenome (GOLD analysis project Ga0126362, IMG submission 126269) | Continental margin sediment microbial communities from North Pacific Ocean - ANME2c_DSS_Sorted | ecosystem: Environmental > Aquatic > Marine > Continental margin > Sediment | place: Pacific Ocean... | reverse complement strand
TCCGCGACGGCAAGGTGCGCCGCGGATCCTCGCCCTCGATCTCGACCTGAGCCCGGCAGGCGCGCCCGTACTGGTTGGGTCGGCGCTCCCAGGAGCGGTGCTGACTGGCGCAGGACTGCGTGAGCTGGACGAAGAGGCCGTAGAGGTCGGCATGCTCGCCGAAGCGCTGGCGCAGGCGCGCGATGTCGTAGGAGCCGCGCCGGGAGCAGCGATCGCAGATCAGGATCAGACGCTTGCCGCGCAGATCGCAGAGGCGCTCGGTCACGGGTGCTGCAGCCCTGCCCGGACGTAACCGCGCGAGACCAGCCGATCGCGGCGCATCGACCGGCGCTCGGCCTCGGCGAGGTCGGCCAGCGCGTCCTCGACCGCCCGCAGCAGAGCAGCCCAGGCGTCGCCCTCGGCGGCCAGCCGATAGGCAAGGGCGATGCGCTCGGCCTCCGAGGGCCGAACTTCGTGGGGCTGCCCGTGCATTCCTGCGCCGCTCCATGCTAGAACGAAAAGAGAACAAACAGGCGGCGCGTTCCGGGTCAACGCTGGGGACGGCGCCTGTGGAAAGCGTGGATAACGCCCGTTCGGGCCTTGGTATGGAGATCCGGGATGACAGCCCTCCGACGCGTGGGCAGCTACCTGCAGGTGCAGGACGGCGATGGCTGCCGACATCTGCTGCGCGTGACGAGCGTCCAGGCGCTCAGCGATACGGACCCGCTACGCAACGAGACCTTCATCACCGCCGCCGGCCGAACGATCCGGGTGCCGCGGGCGCTCGACAGCATCGTGGAGCTGATCGCGCCAGGCGAGCGGCTCGAAGCGGAGGTCGAGGATGAACCGCGTGGGGCAGTCGCTGCCGAGTGGCCGTTTTGACCTCGGGTCAGCCTGCCGATCCTGGCGAAGCCCCCCGCGCGGCTTCCGCCTTCTACCTGAAGGGGCGCACGCTCGAGCTGGCGCTGGCGGCGTGGCGTGCGGACTACGACGCGCCAACTTTCCGACAGCGGCGACCGTTTCTGGCCCGGCTTGGGACGGTGATCCGTCGCCTCGCCGCCGAGGCCGAGGCGTGTGAGGCTGCGACGACGAGCCAGATCGGGGCGACCGTCGCGCGGACGCAGCGGTGACCGAGCGCCTGCACGTCGGATGGACGAAGCGGATTGATATAGGTGGCGAAGCGCAGCAAGTTGATCGCAACCTCAAAGAGCGTAAATCGGACTATGCGCGCCAATGACGTCAGAGCGCGGATCTGCTTTATAGGAATTTCTATCAGTCGCTGTTATCAGTTAAGAGAAGAATTGCCGGGTCGCTGGAATATCGCACCCGAATGGATCCGTCCCAATCAACTATATCGCTCAACTGTGGGGCGCTGTTGGCAACCCGGTCCAAATTCTCTTGCGTGGCATCAATGGGGTAGACGCTTTCAGTCAGAAGACGCCACGAGCTTTCGCAATCGAGCCCGAGTTCAGCAAGAGCGTTCACATATCGTGCGATGCGCGACGCCAGAATGTCGCTACTGGAGAAATGGCCAGCTTCCGCACCATACCCTTCGCGCGCGATAGCATCTAAGGCTGGCTTCAAGGCCGGCCGCAATTCCAGCCGCGTAGCGATCATACATATCTGTTCACAGCCATAGCCTCCGGCCTGATGCCGCAACAGCATCCACTCGGGCTTCGCCTTCAACCTCGGCACGCTCTGCACGAATGCAAGAACCGGAACGACCTGAAGACCATTCCTTGGGTCGTGCGGATCGACCTGTTCGGAGCGCCAAGACGATTGAAGAAAATTGGCACTATCAGAGAACAGTCTTGATGGCACGTGGGGCGGTTCTCGAAGATAGGCTACGGACTCGCGTGTGAGTCGCAACGGCTTTCCTTCCTCGCGATGAGGGGCCAGCATGTCTTCCGTAACGATCAAGGCATACAGCTCCGCGATTGCTTTGATCTGACATAACGGCTCGAAGCATGCTTGTCTGCGAAGAGTCGACCAACGAGGCGGGCGCTCATAGTCGATGTCGGTCGGGTGCAGGGCGATCTTCGCCTGGGCTCGCGTGACCGACTGCGGCACGGCGCGCACGCTCGTCACGCTGATGCCGTAGAGCGCCAGCACCTCCTGCAAGGCAGCGTCGGTCGTTACTCCAGCCTCGTCGCGCGGCCAGGCTGTCGGGGCGCGGCCGTTCGCAGACCATGCTACGAAACCCGCATCCGTGGGGGAGACGGTCGACGCTTTCGCGCTGGAGAACAGGCGGCCATCCTGGGCCTTCCAGTACCAGTCGGTCGGGCTATACGAGGAAGCCGCGGCCATTCGGCCCTCCGTTGGGACGGTTGAGTTTGTCGGCAAGCTACAGGACAGCACGTCGGATGCCTGGAGTTCTTCTGTCTTCGGTGGGCCCTGAGATGCAGGGTGAGGTCTATCTCTGCCGCAATGGCAGGCGCCACTACATGCGGGACCTTCAGGTAATCCAAGACCAAGGTTTTGAGTGGTCCGACGTCCAGCCGGCTAGCAGCGACGTTCTGAACGCTTTCGCGCCTGCACAGATGGCGCCTCGACGATGGCGTAGCTTCTCGGACGCTTCATCGCGGCCGAACCTGACCAGTCGCGACCTGCGGGAAATCAGCGCCTGCACCCTGCAGGGTGTTGGTCTTGAAGTCGGCGCACTCGCGAGCCCGTTCCCAGTTCCTATCCACTGCGATGTCATCTACGGGGATGTCTACCGTTACGAGGACATTCAGCGGATATACGATGGCGAGCCGCAGCATCTCCTTGTGCGGCCTCTCATTCAGACAGACTTCGCAACCCTGAAGCGTGTCGCCGACGACAGCCTCGACTTCCTCATCGCCTCTCACGTCATTGAGCACACCACCGACCCGATCGGAGCCATTCGCAGGGCCGGCAGCAAGCTCAGAGATGGCGGGCATCTCGTGCTGGTGGTGCCGGATATCGCGAGGACATTCGATCGCCGCCGGGATCTCACCACGCTCGATCACCTGATCGCCGATTATGAGGCCCCTTCCCCGATCAGAGATACTGAGCACTACAAGGAGTTCTACGCCAAGGCATACGCGCCAGAGATGCCACTGGCCCCGACATGGGAGGAGAGCCTCGCACGGCACGATGCGATCCACTTCCACACTTGGACCTACGAGTCCTTCCTGACCATGGCCGAGTGGGTCTGCGGCAAGGACGAACGCCTGTCGGTGGCGTGGTCGCACCCAACGCTGCCGGGAGCGGAGAACTTCGAGTTCTATGTGGTGATGCGGAAAGCCTGCATCACAGATACTGCCCACCCGTAGCCACGGCGCCAGCCGTCGAAGCAGGGAAGAAGCTGGCGCCGCCGCCAAAGGTGTTGATGACACCGTTGGGGTTCGCGAGTTACCGCTCCCCTGTGGCGCTGCCGGAGATGGTGGCCGAATTGCCAACCAGGATGTTTCCGGTGGTGGTGGCGAATGCGGTCGTGCCTGAGAAGGTCGGATTGCGGTTGAGGGTCAGGGATCCGGCGATCGTGATTGATCCGCCGTTGGCTTTAAACAGACACGCTGCAAGACCGGTCACTGTGCAGCCTGAGCCAATGTTGAGGCTCCCCTCGCCACCAGCGAAGAAGTGAGCACCGGTCGTCGCCAGCGTTAACGCGAACAACGTATTGAGTGTGCTGATCGTGCCGCCCGTGTTGGCCGCGACGCCTGATGTCGCAGACCCTGCGCTCTGGATCGTCACGCCATTCGTCTGCACGTTGACGCCGGCCGTCGCGCCGATGTCGCTCTGCGACCTGAATGGGGTGGCGGACACGCGCGATGAGGCGATCGAGCGCCTGCACGTCGCCTGGACGAAGTGGATGGAGATCGGCGGGGCGGCGCACTGCGTGATGGAGCCAGAAACAACGGAACTCGCTGCGGCGCACGCGCAGAACCAAAAATGCAAAAACCGCAGATCAGCAATTGCCAAATCTGCGGTTTCCGCATACAAATGACTTGTCCGGTGGTGGTCGCCGGACACCACAGAGGAGAGAGATGGTCACCATCTCAATCACTCTGCGGTGGAGGTCCTGGCGCCTGATACTCGCCGTGACCTTCTAACCCGCAGGGGCCGGGTGTGGCCGGAAGACCTCACCCGGTTCCCAACGCGGAATATAGCGTGAGCCGGGGAGCACGACAACGATGAGCAGCGAGGCTGAGGCCCGACGCACCTACCTGATCGCCATGCGCAGGGGCCTGGGCCTCACGCAGGCCGAGATGGCGGCGGCCCTCGGCATGGGCGTGCGCGCCTTCAGCGATATCGAGACCGGCAAGTCGGAGTGCCGGCCCATCCACATCATGGCGGCCGAGCGGCTGACCCTCCGGTTGGCCGCCGAGCGTGACAGCGTCGAGGCGCTCGCGGCGCCGGTGCTGGCCGATATCAGAGACCTGCAGCGGCAGGCGTAGCGCGACGCGAGGCGCGCCAGCCACGTTGATCAGGCCATCTTAACCTCTTCCATGCCGGGTGGCGGCGGTACGGTGTCGGGGATCGCAATAACGTTCGTTTCAGTCGCGTCGCCGAAGACGTTGTGCGGGTCTGATTTGTAGTTCTCGGGGTTGTATGCCCTGGCCGTATGCCAGAACAGGCGATAGCCGGCCTTGGATAAAAGCGCGCTGATTTCCGCCAGACCTGACGATGCGCCCGCCGCCTGCTCGAAATAGATAGCCGGGTGTGTTCGGCAAATGGTCTCTTGAGCGCCGCGAAGAACGTCGAGCTCCATCCCCTCAACGTCGATCTTGATCAGGGCGCAAGACGAAAGGTCTAGGCTGTCGATCGTGATGAGCGCCAAACTAACCGGCATGCCCTTCACCTGAGCCGGCAGGTGATCGGCAGGCGTGCCGTGAACGTCGCGGCCATGCACTTCTGCGAAGAAGCTCTTGGCTCCGGCATTGTCTGTGAGGGGGCTCAGGCTGCAGGCAACCAACGAGGGTTCGGAGCCAGCCAGAGCGGGCAGTGCGGTGACCCTGTCCATCAACCCGTTGGCTACGATGTTGTGGCTGAGGAGACCAAACGTCGACAGTTGGCCCTCAATCGCGATGACCTTGCCTGCCGGCCCAACCATCTCAGCGAAGGCCAGAGTATGGCTGCCGACGTTGGCCCCGACATCAAGAACCGTTGCGCCGGGCTGGACGAAAGGCTGAAGGAACGAGATCTCGCTCTCGGCCCACTCGCCATAGCGTTGCAACGACACGCCGATACACTGGTCGGCGAGAAAGTGCGCTATCGTCCCTCGGCGCGTGTCGTGGAACGCGATTGAGGGCGCTGGCATGTTCTTCGGCGCAGGGGGCACGGCCTGAGCGACTCGATCCCGCTTACGCCACGAGAAGGATAATGCCACGCACCGCCCCTTCCAGCTCTAGGTTGCGTCAACTCTCTATCAGGTTGTATGGCGGATGGCGAGCGCCAATTTCTTCGCGAACAGGCTTGCTTGAGGCAATAGGGCCACCTGGGGTTGCGCGCAGACTATTCCCTTCTCGCCTGAAGCACAGCCGCAGTAGCTACTTTGACTATCGATCTGCTCGCCTAGTCATTCATCAGGCGGGAAGCGCTCGGTCAGGTTGCCGAGCAGCAGGCCGAGCCCGAGCCCCACCAGAAACCCCATCCAGAGCAAGCCGGGATTCGGGGTCATGCCGGCGGATCCCCTCCGGGCATCTCGCCCGTCCGGAACCAGTCGCCGATGTACGGCCGCGTCCGCTCGATCACCGGCTTGATGTCGGGCCGCGTGATGAGGAGCGCCATCACGACGAGCACGGCAAGGCCGACGCCAGCCCCGAGCGCCAGCCGGTTCCGCCGCGGCACGACGCCGTCCACCGACCCGGGCGCCACGACGTGGAGCACCGCTCCGACCACGGACGTGAGGACGATGAAGGGCACGACCTCGGCGTTGAGCAGCCACTGCGGGGCATCCGCCAGCCGGTAGACCAGCGAGTAGGTGGTCTGCCCGACGTGCGAGAGGAACGAGAGCCAGATGCCGACGATCAGGAGTCCGAGCGCCGTGGCTCGAGCTTCACCGCCGCCCGCCACGCATCGCCCGCATAGACGTCGAGCACGACCGCGTAGAACCCGGCGGCCGGCGTCCGGGTCGCTACGATCATGTCGGCGTTCGGAACGAAGGCGTTGATCAGCTGGTAGCCGACCAGAAGCACCAGTGCCGAGATATAGATCGTCCCCCGGATGCGCTCCGGGCGGTTGTCGTTGTAGATCATCGCCGCTCAGTGCCTGTGCCGGGCGCGGTGGTCTGCGCGGTGGTCCATGTCGCTCAGCATTTCCTCGACGAACTCGCGGACGTCGCCCGTCTGCATCGGTGGTGCGCGCAGGCTGCGGGCCGCCTTGCGTGCCTCCCACCGCGCCATGATCGCCTGTTTCCGGGCAGCCGCGGCTGAGGTTGCGGCATCATCGCCAGCCTCTTGAAGCTTGCGCTGCATCTTGCCCTGCACACGGGGCAGCGCCAGGGCGATCTGCTTATCCTGCCGTGGTCAGCCTATGACGGCCACGCCATCCGGCTGAAGCAGGGCAAGTCGCGGCGCGGGACGAAGGAGGGGCGGCAGCTCTACATCCCATGCACGGCCGCGCTGCGCCGAGCGCTCGATGCCGCACCACGCCGAGCCATCCCGATCCTGACGAAGCCGGACGGCATGGCCTGGACCAAGAGCGCGTTCCACCATGCATGGAGCGCTGCGTATGACCGGTCCGGGTTGCGGGACGACCTGCATTTCCATGACCTGCGCGGGACCGCGGTCACGATGCTGTCGGAGGCGGGCTGCACGCCGCAGGAGATCTCGACCATCACGGGGCATACGCTCGCCACCGTGAACAAGATCCTCGAGGTCTATCTCGCCCGCACGCGCATGCTCGCCGAGAGCGCGATCCTGAAGCTCGACGCCCACCCGCGGAATGCCGCTCAGTGAGGTCGCCTTTGTAAAAACGGCTGTAAAAATCGCTCGGCTCGCGTCGGCGCTTCGCCGCGTCTGAACCGAAAAGCACCACAAAAACAATGTGGTGCGGCCAAGAGGACTCGAACCTCCACCCCTCGCGGGACTAGCACCTCAAGCTAGCGCGTCTACCAATTCCGCCATGGCCGCATCGGTACCCGGTTCCGGGTTCCGTTCGCTCCCCGGCGGCGTTGCCGTCTCGGGTGAGCGGCGCAGCGGATAACAGATACATCCGGCCGCGACAAGCGCTGTCGTGCGATCTTTGTCGGGTTCGCGCGTCAGAGCGGCTCGTGGGCCGGCTCGAACAGGGGCATCGCGCCGTCGCCGATGCTGAGGCCGGGCTCGCGCTGGGCCTCGGCCTTGCGGATCAGCTCGGTCACCTCCACCGAGATGCGGTTGCCCGTCACCACGATCTGGCCGCGGGCGATCGGGTGGTCGTTGGCCAGGATCTCGACCATGTCGGTCTCGCTGGCCTCCAGCTCGATCACGGCGCCGCGGCCCATGCGCAGCAGCATGTGCAGCGGCATGCGGCAGCGCCCGAGCACCACCGTGACATCGACCTGCAGATTGTCCAGAACCGCCACGCGCCGCACTCTCGCCCCCTGCCCCCGCCCGCTTGCCTTGGCGCGCGATCCGGTGCTCAGAGAGAGCTTCCGCGCATCATGGTGAACCCTTGGTAAACGCGTCCCGTCTGGCTGCCGCGCCGGAGACCTTCCTGCCCCGTCCGGGCTCGCCGCCGGTCGAATGGCGCATCGCCGACGGCCTCGTCGGCTACGCGGAGGCGGTGGCATTCATGGAGGCGCGCGCCGCGGCCATCGCGCGCGGTGAGGCCGGCGAATGCGTCTGGCTCCTGGAGCACCCGCCGCTCTACACGGCCGGCACCTCGGCCAAGGCGGCGGATCTGGTGGCGCCGGACCGCTTCCCGGTCCACGCCTCCGGCCGGGGCGGCCAGTACACCTATCACGGGCCCGGCCAGCGCGTGGCCTACGTGATGCTCGACCTCGGCCGCCGCCGCACGGACCTGCGCGCCTACGTGGCGAGCCTGGAGGCGTGGCTGATCGCGACGCTCGACGCCTTCAACGTGCGGGCCGAACGGCGCGAGGACCGGGTCGGAGTCTGGGTGCGCCGCCCGGAAAAGGGCCCGGGCGCCGAGGACAAGATCGCCGCGATCGGCATCCGCGTGCGCCGCTGGGTAAGCTTCCACGGCATCAGCCTCAACGTCGAGCCGGACCTCACCCATTTCTCCGGCATCGTGCCCTGCGGCGTGCGCGAGCACGGGGTGACGAGCCTCGTCGATCTCGGGCAGATCGTGAGCCTGGCGGAGGTCGACATGCAGCTGCGCGCGGCCTTCGAGGCGATCTTCGGCGCGACGGTCCTCGACGCCGGCTGACCGCTGCGCCGGGCCCGACTCCCTCCGGCACCGGAGGCTTGGGAGCCTGCGCATCGTTCGCGTTTCGAGAACGCATGCTGACGCATGGCGTTTGGACCTCGAGCCGGGCCGCGCGTTATAGAGCCTGCCAATAATCATGGAGGAAATCGCCGTGTCCGGTCCGCTCGACGGTATTCGAATCCTTGAGCTTGGGCAGTTGATCGCCGCCCCCTTCGCCACACGACTGATGGCGGAGTTCGGTGCCGAGGTGATCAAGGTCGAGCCGCCGGGCGACGGCGACCCCTTGCGCAAGTGGCGCAAGATGCACGAGGGCACCTCGCTCTGGTGGTACCTGCAATCGCGCAACAAGAAGTCGATTGCGGTCAACCTGAAGTCGCCGGAGGGCCTCGACATCGTCAAGCAGCTCGCGCGGAGCGCCGACGTGGTGGTCGAGAACTTCCGCCCCGGCGGCCTGGAGAAGCTCGGCCTCGGCTGGGACGTGCTCTCGGCCCTCAACCCGAATCTCGTGATGGTCCGCATCTCGGGGTATGGCCAGACCGGCCCCTACCGCGACCGTCCGGGCTTCGGCGCCATCGGCGAGTCGATGGGCGGCATCCGCTACACCACCGGCAGCCCCGAGGCGCCCCCGGCCCGGGTCGGCGTCAGCATCGGCGACACGCTGGCCTCCCTGCACGGCGTCATCGGCGCCCTGATGGCGCTCCTGCGCGTCAAGACCGGACAGGGCGGCGGTCAGGTCATCGACGTTTCCCTCGTCGAGAGCGTCTTCAACGTGATGGAGAGCCTCGTGCCGGAATACGACCTTCTCGGCGAGGTCCGCACCCGCACCGGCGGGGCGCTGCCCGGCATCACCCCCTCGAACACCTACCCGACCGGGGACGGCGGCTTCGTCGTCATCGCGGGCAACAGCGATCCGATCTTCAAGCGCCTGATGGCGACGATCGGCCGGCCCGACCTCGCCGAGAACCCGGATTTCCGCAACAACGACGGCCGCTCGAAACAGGCCGCCATGCTCGACGCCACGATCAGCGACTGGACGAAGGCCCGGACCGTCGAGGAGGCGCTGGCCGCCCTCGACGCCGCGGACGTGCCGGCCGGGCGCATCTACTCGGTGGCCGACATCGTCGCCGACCCGCACTACCGGGCCCGCGACATGATCCTCCAGGCGGACTTGCCCGGCGGCACCCGCGTGAAGATGCCCGGCATCGTGCCCAAGCTCTCCGACACCCCCGGCGCGGTGCGCTGGCAGGGCCCGGCGCTCGGCGCCCACACCGATTCCGTGCTCTCCGATCTCGGCCTCGACGCGGAGCGGATCGCGCGCCTTCGCGAGACGGGAGCCGTGGCATGAGCGGAGCGGTGAATCCCGACATGAGCGGAGCGGTGAATCCCGGCATAGGCCTCGCCGATACCCTGATCGTCCAGGAGGTCGCCACCCGCGACGGCTTCCAGATCGAGCCCGTCTTCGTGCCGACGCAGGAGAAGATCCGGTTGATCGACGCGCTGGCGGAGGCCGGCTTCAGCCGGATCGAAGTCTCCTCCTTCGTCTCGCCGAAGGCGGTGCCGGCGCTCAGTGACGCGGCCGAGGTCTTCGCCGGAATCCGGCGGCGGCGGGGCACCGTCTACGTCGCCCTGGTGCCGAACCCGAAGGGCGCCGAGCGGGCGCTCCAGGCCAAGGTCGGCGAGATCAACCTCGTCGCCTCGGTGAGCGAGACCCACAACCGCGCCAATATGGGCATGAGCCCCGACGCCTCGATCCAGGGCTTCGCCCGGATCATGGAGACGGTGGCGGGCTCGGGAGTCAGCGTGAACGCCACGGTCGCCACCGCCTTCGGCTGTCCCTTCGAGGGCGACCAGCCCGAGGACAAGGTGGTCGCCCAGGTCGAGCGATACCTCTCCCTCGGCGTCGACGGGGTGACGCTCGCCGACACCACCGGCATGGCCAATCCGCGCCAGGTCGCCCGCCTCGTCGCCCGCCTGCTGCCCCTCGTCGGGGCGGAGCGGCTGACGCTGCACTTCCACAACACCCGTGGGCTGGGGCTCGCCAACGTGCTCGCCGCCTTCGAGACGGGCGCGCGCCGCTTCGACGCGGCGCTTGGCGGGCTCGGCGGCTGCCCCTTCGCGCCGGGCGCCACGGGCAACATCTGCACCGAGGATCTCGTCAGCATGGCCCACGAGATGGGCCTGACCACGGGCCTCGACCTCGAGGCGCTGATCGGCCTCTCCCGCGATCTGCCCCGCCTCGTCGGCCACGACGTGCCGGGCCAGGTCGCCAAGGCCGGCCGGCCCTGCGATCTCCATCCCGCCCCGCCGCTGAAAGCGGCCTGAGCCCCGCGCGCAGAAGCCGTCCGCCCGAAGGCGGCCCCGCGCCAGACCCATCCGGCGACACGCATCCCCGGCGGCCCCTCCCGGCCCGCCGGACGGATCTCCCGCGTCCCGGTTCCCTCAGGAGGAAACGCCCATGTCCATCGCCCTGTCCGGAACGCCGGCCGCCGCGGAGGCGGCCACCGAGGCGAGCGTCGTCCGCAAGGTCGCCTGGCGGTGCATGCCGCTGATCATGATCTGCTACATGTTCGCCTTCTTCGACCGGATCAACATCAGCTTCGCCAAATTCCAGCTCCAGAGCGACCTCGGCTTCAGCAACGTCGCCTACGGGCTCGGCGCGAGCATGTTCGTGATCGGCTACGTGATCTTCGAGGTGCCCTCGAACCTGATGCTCTACAAGGTCGGCGCGCGCCGCTGGATTGCGCGGATCATGATCTCCTGGGGCATCGCCACGGCGCTGATGATCTTCATCCGCACCGAATGGCATTTCTACGCGTTGCGCTTCCTCATCGGTGCCATGGAGGCGGGCTTCGCGCCGGGCATCCTCTACTACCTGACCCTGTGGTTCCCGGCCTCGTTCCGGGGGCGCGTCACCTCCTTCATGTTCGTGGCCTCGGCCTTCTCCGGCATCTTCGGCGCGCCGGTGGCGGGCCTGATCCTCGGCGGGCTCAACGGCGTCGCCGGTCTCGCCGGCTGGCAATGGCTGTTCCTGGCCGGCGGCATCCCCTGCCTGATCCTCGGCGCCCTGGTGCTGCTGCGCCTCGACGACCAGATCCCGGACGCGCGCTGGCTCTCGGCAGAGGAGAAGGCGCTGCTCTCCTCCCGCATCGCGCACCACAACCGCGACATCGGCGACCACTCCCTCTGGGGGGCGATCAGGCAGCCGGGCTTCCTGCTCATCGCGCTGGTCTACTTCCTGCTCCAGGTCGGCTCCTACGGCCTGAACTTCTGGGGCCCGGACCTGATCAAGACCGCGAGCGGCGGCCAGGCGGCCTCGGTCGGCTTCCTCACCGCGATCCCCTATATCTGCGGCGCGATCAGCATGGTGGTGATCGGGCGTCTCTCCGACGCCTCGGGCGAGCGGCCGAAATTCGTGGCGGGCCTCGCGGTGGCCGCGGCGATCGGCTTCTTCGCGGCGGGCCTGTTCGACAAGCAGATCGTGCCGCTGATGGTGGCGCTGGCGCTCCTGGGCTCCGGCATCGTCGCCTCGATCCCGACCTTCTGGACGCTTCCGGCCAAGCTCGTCACCGGCGTCGGCGCGGCGGGCGGCATCGCCCTCATCAACACGCTCGGCCAGTTCGGCGGCATCGTCAGCCCCGTGGCGGTCGGCTGGGTGAAGGATCTCACCGGCTCCACGACGCCGGCCCTCTACGGCATCGGCTGCCTCTGCCTGGCCGCCGCCGCGCTCCTGCTCTTCGCCATGCCCGAGAGCCTGCGCCGCAGCGACCGCGCCCACTGACGCCTGCGCCCCCCGCGCCCTCCGGTCCCGGACCGGAGGGCGCCGACGTTTCCGAGCCCGTGTCACCCGGCCCCAGGGCCCCTCAGGGCCCGATGCGGCGCCCCGCGCGTTCTCGACAGTCGAACCGGCCGGAAGCGCCGGGCCAGAACTACAGAACAGGGAGGAGAGGATGGCGCTGAATCTCGCGCAGAGGTTGATCCAGTCGCATCTCGTGGACGGCGACCTGACGCCCGGCTCCGAGATCGCGCTCCGGATCGACCAGACCCTGCTCCAGGACGTGCTCGGCAGCCTCGTGATGCTGGAGCTCGAGGCGATGGGCGTCGAGCGGGTCAAGGTGGGCCTGGCCGCGCAATATGTCGACCACAACCTCGTCCAGAACGACCATCTCAACGCCGACGAGCACATGTTCCTGCGCTCGGCCTGCCGCCGCTTCGGCGTCTGGTACTCGCGTCCCGGCAACGGCATCAGCCATCCCGTGCACATGCAGGCCTTCGGCAAGCCGGGCCAGACGCTGGTCGGCTCCGACAGCCACACCCCGGCCGCCGGCTCGCTCGGCATGCTCGCCTTCGGCGCGGGCGGCGTCGAGGTGGCGCTGGCCATGGCGGGCGAGCCGCTCCACCTGCGCATGCCGCGCATCTGGGGCGTGAAGCTCACCGGGCAGCTCCCCGACTGGGTGAGCGCCAAGGACGTGATCCTGGAGATGCTGCGCCGTCACGGCGTCGAGGGCGGGTTCGGGCGCATCATCGAGTATTACGGCCCCGGCCTCGACGGGCTCTCGGCGATGGACCGGCACGTCATCGCCAATATGGGCGCCGAGATGGGCGCCACCACGAGCGTTTTCCCCTCGGACGAGGCCACCCGCCGCTATCTGGCCAGCGTCGGCCGCGAGGCGGACTGGGTCGCCCTCGGCCCCGACGCGGGCTGCTCCTACGACGACCGCGAGGAGATCGACCTCTCCGCCCTGGTGCCGCTGATCGCGCGGCCGTCGAGCCCCGGCAACGTGGTGCCCGTCACCGAGGTCGCGGGCGAGGAGATCTACCAGGCCTATATCGGCTCCTCGGCCAATCCCGGCTTCCGCGACTTCGCGGTGGCCGCCGAGATCGTGAAGGGCTCACAGGTCCATGACCGCGTCTCCTTCGACATCAACCCCTCGACCCGCCAGGTCCTGGAGACCCTGATCGCCAAGGGGCACCTGTCAGACCTGATCCATGCGGGCGCCCGCGTGCATCAGGCCGGCTGCAACGGCTGCATCGGCATGGGCCAGGCCCCGGCCTCGGGCCGCAACTCGCTGCGCACGGTGCCGCGCAACTTCCCCGGCCGCTCGGGGACCCGCGAGGACAGCGTCTTCCTGTGCAGTCCCGAAACGGCCGCGGCCTCGGCGCTGTCGGGGGTCATCACCGATCCGCGCACGCTCGGCATGCCCTATCCGCGCGTCGCGGCGCCCGAGATGGTGCGGACCAACACCACGATGCTGGTTCCCCCGCTGCCCGAGGCGGAGGCGCGGGCGGCGCGGCTCGAGAAGACCGACAACATCACCACCCTGCCGGAACTCGGAAAGCTCGGAGACAGCATCCCCGTGCCGGTGCTCCTCAAGACCGGCGACGACGTTTCGACCGACGACATCATGCCCGCGGGCGCGCGGGTGATGCCCTACTGGTCGAACATCCCCAGGACCTCGGACTTCACCTTCGAGCCGGTCGACCCGACCTATCCGCAGCGGGCGAAGCAGGGCGGCCCGGGCCGGCCCGGTCACGCTATCCTCGGCGGGCTCAATTACGGGCAGGGATCGAGCCGCGAGAACGCGGCGCTCGCGCCGCGCTATCTCGGCCTGGAGACGGTTCTGGCCAAGAGCTTCGCCCGGATCCACTGGCAGAACCTCGTCAATTTCGGCGTCCTGCCCCTCACCTTCGCCGATCCGGCCGATTACGATGCCCTGGAGGTGGGTGACATGGTCGAGATCGCGGAGATCGCCGCCACGCTGAAGCGCGGCACGGCGGTGACGGCGCGGGTGCGGGCCCGCGAGATCGCGCTGCGGCACGACCTCTCCGCGCGCCAGATCGAGGTGCTGCTGGCGGGCGGCGTCATCAACTGGCTGCGCGCCCGGCTCCAGGCCGAGCCCGCCCGCACCGTTGCCTGAATTCCACGACCGGAAGACCCGGACCGACGGCACAAGCCGCGGCCGTACCACGGAGGACACGCCATGATCGTCACACGACGCCGCCTCATCGGCACGGCCGCGGCCGGCGCCGGCCTGATCGCCTGCCCGGCGGTGCTGCGGGCTCAAGGTGCGAAGGTGCTCAGGCTCTCGCACCAGTTCCCCGGCGGCACCCTGGAGCAGGGCGATGCCCGCGACCGCATCTGTCGCCGCTTCGGCGCGGAGATCGAGAAGCGCACCGGCGGCAGCCTGACCGTGCAGGTCTATCCCGGCTCCTCGCTGATGAAGACGCTGGCCCAGTTCAGCGCCCTGCGGAAGGGCGCCCTCGACATGAGCCTGATCCCGCTCTCCTACGCGGGCGGCGAGGTGCCGGAAGCCAACCTCGCGCTGATGCCGGCCCTGGTGACGAACTACGATCAGGCCGCCAAGTGGCGCACGGCCCGGGTCGGCGAGGAGCTCGCCAAGACGCTCGCCGACAAGGGCGTGATCATCGTCACCTGGGTCTGGCAGTCGGGCGCCGTCGCCTCCCGCGTGCACCCGATCCTCCTGCCCGCCGACGTGAAGGGCGTGAAGATCCGCGGCGGCGGCCGCGAGATGGACCTCGTCTTCCAGGCCTCCGGCGGCATCGTCTCCACCATGCCCTCGAGCGAGATGTATATCGGCATGCAGACGGGCGCCCTGGAGGCGGCGGTGAGCGCCTCGACCAGCCTGATCTCCTTCCGCCTCGACGAGCTGACCAAGAACCTCACGGCTGGCCGCGGCCGCTCGTTCTGGTTCATCCTCGAGCCCCTGATGATCTCCAAGGCGACCTTCGACGCCCTGACGCCCGAGCAGCGACAAGCCGTGCGCGAGGTCGGCCAGGAGCTCGAAGCCTTCTCCTTCGCCGCCGCCAAGGCCGACGACGAGGAGATCACCAAGGTCTACGCCGCCCGCGGCGCCAAGATCCACGACCTGACCGGGGAGCATATCGAGAAGTGGCGCGAGGCGGCCCGCCCCACCGCCTGGAAGGACTTCGCGGCCAAGAACGCGCGCACGGCGGAGCTTCTCAAGCTGGCCGAGGAGGTGGCCTGACGGCGCGTCGGTCCGGCGTACGGTGCACGGCGCGGCACGAAGCTTTCGCGCCGCGCCGTCTTTTTGTGATCGCGGTTTAGTGGAGATTAACCGGACGGGCGCTGAATGAGCGGCGGTTAAGGTTGATGGTTTCCTGCCGCGAACCAGCGTCGCTCCGTTTCGGAGGCGCGCCGGATATCGGGTGCGGGGCCTGAGCGTACCCCGAGTCTCGCCCGCATGTTCGACGCTGCGTATCCGCCGAGCCGCCCGAGCCGTCCCCGCCGCCGGTCGCGCGGGGGCCGTCTCGCCCTCCTCGTCCCCGTCCTGGCGCTGGGCGCCGTGGGGCTGCCCCGCCTCCTCTCCTCGGTCGAGACGCCGTCCGGCGGCCCGGCCGCCGAGCGCTTCGTGGTGGTCTCGGACCGGGTCGCGCCCAAGCTCTCGCTCAATCTCTCACCCACGACCCTGCCGAACCTCTCGCCTGGGTCGAACGCCGTACCCGTCCCGGCCGCGCCGCGCCGCGGCGGCATCGGCACCCTGTTCGAGCCGGCCGGCGTGCTCGGGGCCGCGACCCCGACCCTGGCCGCGAGCGCGCCGCTCGCGGGCGATCTCGTCCCGGCCGCGGCGCCGGTCGCACGCCTCGCGGCGGCCCCGGTCCAGCCAGCGCCCCAATCCGCAGCGCTTGCCCTCGCCGCGGCGGTCCGGCCGAGGCCGTCCGCACGCCTCGCCGAGGCCGCGCCGGTCCCGCTGCCGGTCGCCCGTCCCGCCGAGCTGCGCCCGCGGCCCCTGCGCCTCGCCGACCGCCCTGCCGACCGCCTCGCCGAGCGCTATGCGGAGCGCTCCTCCCCACGCCGCGCGCGGATGGCGGCGCGGCAGGAGGCGGAGGCCGAGCAATCCTTCTTCGACGCCGTGTTCGGCGCCAAGCCGGCCGCGCCCGAATCCGCGCCCGAGGCGCGGCCGACCGCCCTGGCCTATGCCGCGACCGGGCGCGAGGGCGGTCTCCCGTCCCGCGGCGGCGGCGGCCTGTTCGAGCCGCGCGCGGAGGGCGGCACCGCGATCTACGACATCACCGCCCGCACGGTGACGCTGCCGAGCGGCGAGGTGCTGGAGGCCCATTCCGGCCTCGGCAAGAGCCAGGACAACCCGCGCGACGTGCATATCCGCATGCGCGGCGCCACCCCGCCGGGCACCTACATGCTCACCGAGCGCGAGGCCCTGTTCCACGGCGTGCGGGCGCTGCGCCTCACGCCGGTCGGCGGCAGCGCGTCGATCCATGGCCGCGACGGCATCCTCGCCCACACCTACATGCTGGGCTCGAGCGGCGCCTCGAACGGGTGCGTGGTTTTCCGCAACTACGACCGCTTCCTGCAGGCCTATCTCCGCGGCGAGATCCGCCGCCTCGTGGTGGTGGCCGGCAGCGGCGACGGCCTCGCCTCGGGCGTCGCGCGCCTGTTCGGCCGCTGAACGGCGCGGCGCGATCCCGGCGCACGGCAGGCTGCGTCCTGGGCCCCGCCGGGATCCCGGTTGGGGCTGCGCGCTCCAAGGTCTTGCCGCATCGAAACCTGAGGTGATCGCGGGCGACTTCTGAATTTCCGCTGATCTTCCCGGCCGTGGTCGCGTTCCCGATGCTGCGACCTTCGCAGCTGTGCCTGCACAGCAGATCGGAATTGCTTATTTCGTCCTGGGCAGACAATATCGCCGAACGCGCGGCGGATTCGCTCCAGCTTGGACAGAAGCGCCGTGCGCGGGGGGCCAAACTCGCGGAGGCTCGCCGCCGTGTGCGCCAGCGTACCCGTACTTATCCACATCGACCGTAAACCCGCGTCAAGCGATGCTGACCGCTCGCGGCGCGGGACCGTATGTGTCCGACCGATCCTTCCGAGCGGCCTCCGATCGCCCCCGACTGGGGTTGTGGGGTTGAGACCATGCTGACGCTGACGGCACCCGAATCGATCTCCCGCGGCGCCTTCGCCGAGCGCCGCGCCGTGGCCATCGCCAACGTGCACTGGTTCCGCGCCATGGCGTGGCGGGCGTTGCGCGACGGCGGGCCCCAGGCTGCGCTGCGCGCCGCCAATGCCCGCGCCGCCGCCCGGATCGTGCTGCGGCAGGCCAAGCGCGATGCCTTGGTCAGCCGGATGGCGAACGCCGCGCTCACGGCCGATACCGCGCGCTGATCCCGCTTGCCCGTCGGCTCACGGACGCGCGCTCCGCCGACGGGGATGCCGGTTCGGCGAAAGGGAGCCTATCGAGTCCAAAGCTCTGGCTCAGCCCGGCAGGCCGAGCCAGAGCGCGCCGACGATGACCAGCGCCGCGGCGGCGACGAAGGCGACGAAGGCCGGCAGGACCCAGGCGCGCCGCCCGTGCGGGTCAGCAGCCTCCCGGGTCGCGGGCGTGGCGGCTTCCGTCTCGCGCGCCAGGGCGATCCGCTCCGGCGAGGGCGGCGTGCCGGCGGCCTCGTCGCAGGTGCCGAGCTGCGCCATGCCCGGATCGTAGTGCGGGACCTTCTCGCCCGTGGCACCGCTGTCGATGTCGCCCTTGAGCATGGCGCTCGTCGGATGGGTCGAGGCGGGTGGACGCTGCGCCGGGATGCTGGCGGGCGGCGGTGGATCTTCGGAACGGAACACCACGGCGGATCTCCGGTGCGGGGGTGCCGGAGCAATGCGGTGGGCCCCCGGGAGGTTCACGGAGCCGCGCCCGTCCCCCTGTTGACCGCCCCTCCCCTGTGCCGCCTCCTGAGCCGCCCGCCGGCGCTCGCCCGGCCTTGCGGGACCGCACATTGGGGCCGGACGGCCCTGGTGCTGCCGCCCGCCCGCCCCATCTCCCGACCATGGATGCTCTTCCGACACGAGACCGCGGCGCGGGCGGCCACAGCGTGAGCGTGGAATCCTGCTCTGTCGATGCCGGCTGCTACCGCTGGGTCGTCCACTCGACGGACGGTCGCCGCACGGAGCGCTCGGCCTACAGCTTCGCCACCCGGAACGGCGCCCGGATCTCGGGAGAGTTCTGGGTTCGCACCTTCGACGCCGGCAAGTTCGAGGCCGGCAAGACGGCGGCCTGAAGCGCCCTCACGTCGAGGCGGGGCCAAAGCGGCGCAAGAGCGTGTGCGTGTACGTCCGACGCTGCCTGGAGGTTGCCGGTGTTCCCGCTCATCCCGACGCGAAAGGCACGGCGCCTCGGCCGCCGCAGCGCCGCCGGCCTGCACCGCAGCGTGAAGGCGGCGCTGAAGGCCGGCCAGACCGCGACCGAGACCGCGTTCCGGCAGGCCGACACGGCGGCCCGAGCCCTCGCCCGATCGGCGCAAGGCGCCGCACCGGGATCGGCATCCTGGCGCGGCGCCCGCGGGCGCTTCGTCCTCGTCGACGGCCTGCGCGTGCATGTGATCGTGCGCGGGCGCGGCCGGCCGGTGGTGCTGATCCACGGCAACGGCGCGATGGCTGAGGATTTCGCGGCCTGCGGCCTGATCGACCGGCTGGCGGAGCGCTATCGGGTGATCGCCATCGACCGGCCGGGCTTCGGCCGTACCGACCGGCCGCGGAACCGGATCTGGACCGCCTCCGCGCAAGCGGCCCTGCTGAACCGGGTGCTGGAGCGCCTGAACGCCGAGCGGCCCCTGCTCGTCGGCCATTCCTGGGGAACGCTGGTGGCGCTCGCCATGGCGTTCGAGCCGGGCCGAACCGCACGCGGGCTGGTCCTGCTCTCCGGCTACTACTTCCCCGAGCAGCGCGCCGATGTGAGTCTCGCCGGGCCGCTCGCGCTGCCGGGCGTCGGCGACGCGGCGCGGGCCCTGATGCCGGCTCCCGTGAACCGGGCCCTCGCCGTGCAGGCCTTCCACCGCGTGTTCTGGCCGCAGCCGGTGCCGGCGCGCTTCGCGGCCGCGTTCCCGGTGGAGATCGCCACCGGCGCGACGCAGCTGCGCGCCGCCACCGAGGACGCGGCGACGATGAACGCCGCGGCGGGCTGGCTGCAGGGCGGCTATCACCGCCTCGCTCTGCCGGTCGCCATCGTGACCGGCTCCGCGGACACGATCGTGAACCCGGCGACGCAGTCGATGCGGCTGCACCAGGTGCTGCCGGGCAGCACGCTCAAGGTCCTGCCCGGCCAGGGCCACATGATCCATTACGGCGCGCGCAGCGCGGTCGAGCGGCTGATCGACGCGATGATGGGCGCGCCGCGGCGCTGAGCCCGGCCGCACCCCGTGCGGCTGGCCCTCGACGCGGCCGCGCTCCGGTGAGACCATCGGGTGATTCTGTGGGGGAGCCGCCGATGCCCGCCTCCGACATCGCGCCGATCCGGGCCCGCCTCGCCGCCCATCCGCGGCCCGCCGACCTCGCCGCGCGACGGGCGCGGGTCGATGCGCTCGGCGCCGGCTACGGGCTGCCGCCGGACGTCGCGGTGGAGCCGGTGGATGCGGGCGGCGTGCCGGCGGAATGGACCCGCATCCCCGGATCGGAGGACGGCCCCGTCATCCTCTTCCTGCACGGGGGCGGCTACGTCTCGGGCTCGCTCGCGAGCCACCGCCACATGGTGGCACAGGCCGGGCGCGAGGCGGGCGCGCGAACGCTGGCCCTCGACTACCGGCTCGCCCCCGAGCACCCGTTCCCGGCGGCACTGGAGGACGCGCTCGCCGGCTACCGCTGGCTCCTCGCGGCCGGCACGGCGCCGGGGCGCATCGCCCTCGCGGGCGAGAGCGCGGGCGGCGGCCTCGCCCTTGCCGCGGCCGTGTCCCTGCGCGCGGCCGGCCTGCCGCTGCCGGGCTGCCTCTGGCTCAGCTCGCCCTGGACCGATCTCGCGCTGACCGGCCCCAGCCTGGAGACCAAGGCCGCGGCCGACCCGCTGATCGGGCGCGCCTATCTGGCGGAGCTCGCCGGCCTCTACTGCGCCGGGGCCGACCCGCGCGATCCCCGGGTCTCGCCGCTCTACGCCGACCTCGCCGGCTTGCCGCCGATGCTGATCCAGGTGGGCTCGGCCGAGACCCTGCTCGACGATGCCGTGCGGCTGGCCGGCGTCGCGGGGGCGGCCGATATCTGCGTGCGGCTCCAGATCTGGCCGCACATGATCCATGCCTGGCATCTGTTCTACCCGGAGGTGGAGGACGGAAGGCGCTCGCTGGCGAGCGCCGGCCGCTTCATCCGGGCCCGGTGCGCCTAGGGCGCTCTTAGAGCCTGTTTGAGCGGGATCGACGGATCCTCATGCAGAGACCTGGCTCATCCCACCAAACCACCTCATCCTGAGGTGCGAGGCCTCCGCTTCGCTCCGGCACCTCAGGATGAGGTCGAGGAGGGGATCAGCGGAGTGAACACCGGCTCGATCCAGCTCAAACAGGCTCTTGAGCCGACGTGGATGCCGGTTCGGCGAACGAGAGCGCGTTGAAACAAGCACTCGGAGCCGCCCGACTGGCGGATCACGGCGAGATTCCGGCGCAGGATCGATCGGGTCCGGGCATGCCTGGCCCGTGCCTTCGCAAGGACCCCCCTCTCCCGGGCCTCGATCCAGTTTTCGCATCGCGCGTTCCACGCGGACGATGTGTCCGGCGTCTTTCAAAGCGTCCGCGGAGACAATTCCCGTCGCGTCGGGCGCCCTGCCGATCGCGCGTCGTCCGAACGAATGTTGATGTTGATGAAACTGGAGGTTGCAGATCGAATAAATGCACTTTGTATCATGTAGTTTATATTGAATTCGCTCAGATGTTAATCGAAATTTAACCGTTTAGAATGCATTTCAAGAAAATCCATTGGGGGCAGTGATGAGACATATTTCGATTCGAAGTCTGCTGACGGGCATGGTCCTGTTGCTCGGGTTCATGGCGATGGCCTTGGCCGGCAACGCGCTCCTGCAACGCTATGTCGGCATGACGACGGCTCAGCGCGTCGCCGCCTACGCCGCTCTCGATCGCGACCTGTTCCTGAGCCTCAGCCGCCTGCGGATCGAGCGGGGCTACACCTCCGCGGTGCTGCTCGGGGAGCCCGAGGTGACGCGCCACCACCGCAAGGTCTCGACCGAGGTCCGCGGCGCCCTGGACGAGAGCGTGACCGCGGCCGTGGGAGGCCTCACGGCGAGCCCGCTCCCGGAGCTGGTCGCGGCGAGCCGGCGGATCGCGACGGCCTTCGCGGCGTGGACGCGCATGCGGAAGGATGTCGATGCCGCCGCCGTACAGGCGAGCGCGGCACGCGACAGGACGCTGGCGAAGCGCTTCAACGACCTCGGCGGTGATCTCCTGAAGGATCTGGAGGGGGCGTCCGCGCTTCTGGGAGCGGAGATCCAGAGCCTGGATCCGAGCACGGCGGCGATGCTGAACGCCCGGGCCGTGACCTGGCTGGCCCGTTCGACCAGCGGCGAGGTCGGCACGCCGGTCAACAACGTCCTGGCCGGTGGGCGGCTCGCCACCGCGGCGGAGCGAAACCAGCTCCGTGCTGCGGAGACGCGCACCGTCACGGCCTGGACGGTCGTCGGAGGCATGCTGGCGCTGCCGCAGGTCGAGGCCTCCGTGAAGGCCGCCTACGCCGCGGCCGACGCCACCTATTTCGCGGGACCCTTCCACACGCTGCGGACGGGGCTCGTCGCGGCGATCGCCGATGGCGAGCCGGTGAGCGCGGCGGCCTCGGCCGGCTGGGCGGAGGGGCTGTTCAAGGGCCAGGCCAGCATCGTCGACACGGCCGTCGCGATCATGGACGCGGTGGTCGCGCAGGCCGACCGCAACGCCCGGGAGGCCCGGACCGCGTTCCTGTTCTTCCTGGCGATCGGGATCGTGGCCGTGCTCCTGTCCCTCGCGGTCACGCTGACCGTCCATCGCCGCGTCGTGAGCGGGATCCTGCGCCTCTCCGGGGCCATGCGGGCCATCGCGGACGGGACGCTCGAGACGACCATCCCGGGCATGGGGCGCGGCGACGAGATCGGCGCCATGGCCGGGGCGGTGCAGGTCTTCAAGGACAACCTGATCCGCACCCGCCAGCTCGAGGCGGAGACGGCGCAGGCGCGCCTCGCCGCCGAGGACCTGCGCAAGGACGGGATGCGCCAGATGGCGGACGGTTTCGAGGCGGCGGTCGGCGGCATCGTCGACCGGGTATCCGCCGCGGCCACCCAGCTGCAGGCCACGGCCCTGCAGATGACCGCGACGGCGCGGCAGACGGCCAGCCAGTCCGCCACGGCGGCGGCCTCGGCCGGGGAGGCCGCCACGAATGTCGGCACGGTCGCGGCCTCGGCCGAGGAACTCGGCTCGTCCGTGAGCGAGATCGGCCGTCAGGTCGACAGCTCGGCCAACCTCGCGCGGTCGGCCGTCACCGAGGCGGACCAGACCGGCGGTCTGGTGCAGGACCTGAGCGCGGCCGTCTCGCGGATCGGCGACGTGGTGGGGCTGATCTCGACCATCGCCAGCCAGACCAACCTGCTGGCCTTGAACGCCACGATCGAGGCGGCCCGCGCCGGCGAGGCGGGCCGCGGCTTCGCGGTGGTCGCCGCCGAGGTCAAGGAGCTGGCGGCCCAGACGGGCCGGGCCACGGAGGAGATCTCGAGCCAGATCGCGCTGATCCAGGCCTCCACGGGTCAGGCGGTGACGGCGATCGGCTCGATCGCGGGGCGGATCCAGGAGATCAGCGGTGTCGCCACCTCGATCGCCGCCGCTGTGGAGGAGCAGGGGGCGGCCACGCAGGAGATCGTGCGCAACGTCACGCTCGCCGCGACGGGGACGAGCGCGGTGACGGGCAACATCGCCGGCGTGGCCGGGGCGGCGGAGGAGACGGGGGCGGCGGCGAGCCAGGTCCTCGGCGCAGCCTCCGAGCTGTCGCGCCAGTCCGAGCACCTCTCGACCGAGGTCGCGCGCTTCCTTGCGACGGTGCGGGCGGCCTGACACGGGGGCCGCCCGCGACCGGGCGGCCGATCTGGGCCGGACGCGGTGGTCCCGACCGGAAGGCCGGGACCACCGCGATCCGTCATTGCGCGGTCCCCGGGACCGGCCCGGGATCCGTCAGCGGTGCGCGCTCAGCACACCACCGCCTGTCCGTCGCGGCGCGGATCGCTCGCGGCGACGTAGCCGTCCTCGCTCGGATCGCCCATCCGCCAGATGAACTGGCCGGCGCCGAAATCCTGGTAGCTGTCGTTGATCACCTCGATGCGGTGGCCGCGCGCGGCGAGCGCCTCCACCGTCCCGGCCGGCATGGTCGATTCGGCATTGATGCTGAGGCCCTCGTTGACGCGCCAGCGCGGGGCGTCGCAGGCGGCCTGCGGGTTCTGATGGTGGTCGAGCATGCGCACCAGGGTCTGGACATGGCCCTGCGGCTGCATGTTGCCGCCCATCACGCCGAAGCTCATCACCGGCGCGCCGTCCTTGGTCAGGAAGCCGGGGATGATGGTGTGGAAGGGCCGCTTGCCCGGGGCCACGACGTTCGGGCTCGCCGGATCGAGGTGGAAGCCGTAGCCGCGGTTCTGCAGGGAGAGGCCCCATTCGGGCACCACCACGCCCGAGCCGAAGCCCATGAAGTTCGACTGGATGAAGCTGACCATCATGCCCGACGAATCCGCCGTGGTGAGGTAGATCGTGCCGCCGCTCGCCGGATTGCCGGGGCCGAAATCCTGCGCCCTGGTCCGGTCGATCAGCCTGCCCCGCGCCTTCAGATAGGCCGGATCGAGCATCTGCTCGGGCGTCACCGTCATCCCCGACGGGTCGGCCACGTAGCGGTAGGTGTCGGCGAAGGCGAGCTTCATCGCCTCGATCTGGAGGTGCTGGCTCTCTGGCCCGTCCGGCGGCAGGGCGGCGAGGTCGAAGTCCTCCAGGATGCCCAGCGCGATCTGGGCGGCGATGCCCTGCCCGTTCGGCGGGATCTCGTGGAGCGTGTAGCCGCGATAATCCTTGCCCGTCGGCTCGACCCATTCGGGGCGGAAGGCGGCGAGGTCCGCCACCGTCATGGCGCCGCCATGGGCGGCCGCGTGGCGGGCGGTCGCCTCCGCGATCTCGCCCTCGTAGAAGGCCCGGCCCTTGGTCTCGGCCACGGCGCGCAGCGTCCGGGCGATGCCCGGCAGCCGCACGCGCTCGCCCACCTCCGGCGCGCGCCCGTAGGGCAGGAAGACCTCGGCGAAGCCCGGCTGGCCGGCCAGCTCGGGCAGGCGGGCCGCGGCGGCCCATTTCTGCTGCACCACGATCGGGGCGAGGTAGCCGCGCTCGGCGATCTCGATCGCCGGCTCCATCAGGTCGGCGAAGGGCAGGCGCCCGAAGCGCTCGCTGAGCGCCGCCCAGGCCGCGACGGCGCCGGGCACGGTGACGGAATCCCAGCCGCGCATCGGCGGGCGCTGCGCCTCCCCGTACTTGCGGCGGAAATAGTCCGGGGTCCAGGCGGCCGGGGCGCCGCCGGAGGCGTTCAGCCCGTGCAATTGCTTGCCGTCCCACAGGATGCAGAAGGCGTCCGAGCCGAGGCCGTTGCTGCACGGCTCGGTGATGGTCTTGGCGGCGGCCGCCGCGATGGCGGCGTCGACCGCGTTGCCGCCGCGCCAGATCATCTTGAGCCCGGCCTGGGCCGCGAGCGCGTGCGAGGTCGCCACCACGTTGCGGCCGAAGATCGGCATGCGCAGCGAGGGATAGCCGTGGTTCCAGACGAAAGGCTTCATCGATTCGCGTCCTTGGATGGCGGGTCGCAGGCTCGACGACACCCGGGCGATCCCTCCGGGAGGGCGGATGTCGTCGTCGCTCGGACGCCGCGCGGGCTTGGCTGTCCCGCATCCGCTCCGGTCAACCGGACGCGGGATCCGCTGCCGTGTTGCGCCCTTCTCTGAGGTCGCACAAGGTGTGCCGCATTTTGCATTCACTGGCACGGAAGCTGCTTGGAACATGGTGTGCCACAGGGTCGCCACGCGGCGGCCTTGACGCGCCGGCCCCGCCGCCGGACCCTTCGCGGCACGACCTCAGACCCCTCGGACGAACGGGACCCCTGAATGTTGCGTCTTGCCGCCGCCTGCCTTGCCGCCGGGCTCGCGCTCACCGCGCCGCTCTCGGCCCAGACCCTGCGCTACGGCATGATGGAGGATCCCGACGCCCTCGACCCGACGCTCGCCCGCACCTTCGCGAGCCGCATGGTCTTCGCCGCGCTCTGCGACAAGCTCGTGGATATCGGCCCCGACCTGAAGCCGGTGCCCCAGCTCGCCACGACGTGGGCGCTCTCGCCCGACGAGAAGGCGCTCACCATGACGCTCCGGCCGGGCGTCAGATTCCACGACGGCGAGCCCGTGAACGCGGCGGCGGCCAAGTTCTCGATCGAGCGCCACCTGAAGATGCCGGGCTCGCAGCGCCGCGGCGAGATCGCGCCGATCGACTCCGTCGAGGTGGTGGACGACCTCACCTTCAAGATCAACCTGAAGCAGCCCTTCGCGCCGCTGATGGCCCAGTTCACCGACCGGGCCGGCATGCTGGTCTCGCCCAAGGCGGCCGAGCGGCTCGGCGACAAGTTCGCCACCGGGCCGGTCTGCGCGGGCCCGTTCAGGTTCGTGGAGCGGGTGCCCCAGGACCGCATCGTGGTCGAGCGCTTCCCCGATTACTGGAACAAGGACCAGATCCACATCCAGCGCATCGAGTTCCGGCCGATCCCCGACGGCACGGTGCGGCTGACCAACCTGCGCGCCGGCCAGCTCGACCTCCTGGAGCGCCTCGCTCCCACCGACGCGCCCCAGGTGGCGCGCGACGCCAAGCTCAAGCTCGCCTCGACCTACGAGCTCGGCTTCCAGTCTGTCCTGTTCAATCTGAGCAAGGCCGGCTCGCCCGTCGCCGATCCCCGCGTGCGCGCCGCCTTCGACCTCGCCCTCGACCGCAACGCCATCAGCCAGGTGGTGTTCAACGGCGAGTTCCTGCCCGGCAACCAGTGGGTCTCGCCCAAGCACCCGGACTACGTGAAGGAGTATCCGCTGCCGAAGCGGGACGTGGCCAAGGCCAAGGCGCTGCTCGCCGAGGCCGGCCAGCCCCGGCCCCAGATCACCATGATGGTCTACGCCAACAGCGAGGCGCCCCAGGTCGGCCAGGTCATCCAGGCGATGACCAAGGAGGCGGGCTTCGACGTGCGGCTCCAGGCGACCGACTTCACCACCGCCCTCGACCTTGCCGACAAGGGCAATTACGAGGCCTATCTCTACAACTGGAGCGGCCGGCCGGACCCGGACGGCAACACCTTCAGCTTCCTCGCCTGCAAGGCGCCGATCAACTACCCGCGCTATTGCAGCCCGGAGGCCGACGCGGCGCTCCAGGCCGAGCGCGGCTCGGTCGATCCGGAGAAGCGCAAGGCGGCCTGGAAGGCGCTCGCCGACAAGGTCCTGACCGACCGGCCGAGCGTCTACCTGATGCACCGCAAGCTGCTCTGGGCCTACAGCCCGAAGCTCACCGGCTTCGTGCCCTATCCGGACGGCCTCGCCCGCTTCACCGGGCTGAAGCTCAACTGATGCTGCGGTTCCTCGCCCATCGTCTCGCGCTCGCCGTCCCGACCCTCGTCCTGGCCTCGATGATCATCTTCGCCCTGCAGCAATTGCTGCCGGGCGACGTCGCCACGGCCCTGACCGGCGAGGAGCGCGACCCCGAGGTCATCGCCTTCATCCGGGAGAAGTACCACCTCGATCAGCCGCTGCCCGTGCGCTACGCCTACTGGATCGGCGGCGTGCTGCAGGGCGATCTCGGCGTCTCGGTGCGCCTGCAGAAGCCGGTGGCCGAGCTCGTCCTCGAGAAGCTGCCGGTGACGCTCGAACTCGCCTGCCTCGCCATGCTGGTGGCGCTCGCCATCGGCGTGCCGATGGGCATCCTCTCGGCGGTCCGGCGCGGCACCTGGATGGATGCCGCGGCCAACGGCATCGCCCTCTGGGGCCTGTCGGTGCCGAACTTCTGGCTCGGCATCCTGCTGATCCTGCTGTTCTCGGTGCATCTCGGCTGGCTGCCGGCCTCGGGCTACGTGCCGCCGGGCGAGAGCCTCGTCGAGAACCTGAAGGCCATGGCGATGCCGGCCTTCGTGCTCGGCAACGCCATCGCCGCGGTGATGATGCGCCATACCCGCGCGGCGATGCTCGGCGTGCTCGGCTCCGACTACGTCCGTACCGCCCGCGCCAAGGGCGTCTCGCCGCTGCGCCTCGTGCTGCGCCACGCCCTGCCCAATGCCGCGATCCCGATCATCACGCTCGGCGCGCTCGAATTCGGGCAGCTTCTCTCCGGGGCCGTGCTCACCGAGCAGGTCTTCTCCGTGCCGGGCTTCGGCAAGCTGATGGTGGACGCCGTGTTCAACCGGGACTTCGCCACGGTGCAGGGCGTCGTGATCTGCACCGCCGCCACCTACATCGCCCTCAACCTCGCCGCCGACCTGCTCTCGGCCGTGGTCAACCCGAAGCTGCGCCGGGCATGAGGAATCCTGTCATGCCGGTTTGGTCTGCCGCGACGGGATCCGACACGCGCGCCCTCCCTCCCCCCTCTGCGCCATCATGTTCACACATCGGTCCGGACCGGGCGCGTTCCCTCCCCCCACGGATCCTGGGCGTGCCCAAGATCCGCAGCGCTCTGCCCCAGTCGGGCAGGCCCGACTGGGGTTGGGGGAGGATGGCCCGCGAAGCGGGTCGGGAGAGGGGAACCCGGCTCCAGACGAAGGCTCGGTGTCGATGCCGAGCGCCATCCGGAACCGCCGTACCCCTCTCCCGACCCCTGCTGACGCAGGGGCCACCCTCTCCCGCAGAGGGGGGAGGAAGGGCGCTGGTGGCTCTAAGCCTTTGTTTCAACGCGCGCTCTATCGCTGAACCGGGATCCACTTCGACGGAGAGCGCTCTGGGAGCTCGATCCGGGAGCCACCGATGAGCACCGGCACCCCCCTCACCGAAGCCGCCGGCGTCGCGGCGCCCGCGGGAAACCTCGCGATCGTGCAGGAGCCCGGCTCGGTCGCGGCCTTCTGGCGGCGCCTGGCGGCGCGGCGCGGCGCCGTGATCGGCCTCGTCATCGTCGTGGCCCTCGTCGCGGTGGCCGCGCTCGCCGATCTCGTCGCGCCCTACGATCCGACCGCCACCGACTGGGGGGCGGTGCGCGCGGCCCCCAGCCTCGCCCATCCCTTCGGGGGCGACGAGGTCGGCCGCGACGTGCTCTCGCGCATCATCTACGGCGCGCGCGCCTCGCTCGGGGCCGGCCTCGTCTCGGTGAGCCTCGCCGTGGCGCTCGGCCTGCCGATCGGGCTCGTCGCGGGCTATGCCGGCGGCTGGGTCGATGCGGCGATCATGCGCCTCACCGACGCGCTTCTCGCCATCCCCTTCCTGATCCTGGCGATCGCGCTTGCCGCCTTCCTGGGGCCGAGCCTCACCAACGCCATGCTGGCGATCGGGCTGTCGGCTACCTCCACCTTCGTGCGCCTGACCCGGGCGCAGGTGCGGGCGGTGGCGGCGGAGGAGTTCGTGGAGGCGGCCCGCTCGGTGGGCAACCCGCCCTGGCGGATCGCGCTGGTGCACATCCTGCCCAACATCGTGCCGGCGATCCTCGTCCAGGCGACGCTGACCATCGCCGCCGCGATCATCGCCGAGGCCAGCCTCTCCTTCCTCGGCCTCGGCCAGCAGCCGCCCGAGCCCTCCTGGGGCGCCATGCTGAACGTCGCCAAGAACTTCATGGACCAGGCGCCCTGGATGGCGATCTGGCCGGGCCTGTCGATCTTCGTCGCGGTGCTGGCCTTCAACCTGCTCGGCGACGGCCTGCGCGACGCCCTCGACCCGAGGCAGCGGACATGAGCCAGCCCCTCCTCGACGTGCGGGATCTGCGCGTGACCTTCGACACCGAGGGCGGCACGGTCCACGCCGTCAACGGCGTCTCCTACGCCCTGAACGAGGGCGAGACGCTGGGCGTCGTCGGCGAATCGGGCTCGGGCAAGAGCGTGCACGTGCTCGCCATGCTCGGCCTGATCCCGCGCCCGCCCGGGCGGATCGCCGGCGGGCAGGTGCTGTTCCGCGGGCGCGACCTCCTCGCCCTGCCCGAGCGGGAGCTGCGCCGGGTGCGGGGCGGCGAGATCGGCTTCGTCTTCCAGGACCCGATGAGCTCGCTCAACCCCGGCATGACGGTGGCCGCGCAGATCGTCGAGCCCCTGCGCATCCATCTCGGCCTCGACCGGCGCGCGGCCCGGGCCAGGGCCCGCGAGCTTCTCGACCTCGTGCGCATCCCGAACGCGGCCGGCCGCCTCGACCAGTACCCGCACGAGTTCTCCGGCGGCCAGCGCCAGCGGGTGATGATCGCGATCGGCCTCGCCTGCCGCCCGAAGCTCCTCATCGCCGACGAGGCGACCACGGCGCTCGACGTGACCGTGCAGGCCGAGATCATTGCCCTGGTGCAGGAGCTGAAGCGCGAGCTCGGCATGGCGATCATCTGGATCACCCACGATCTCGGCGTGGTCGCCGGCATCAGCGACACGGTGCAGGTGATGTATGCCGGCCGCATCCTGGAGCGGGGCCCCGTGGACGACATCTTCCGCGACCCGCGCAACGCCTACACGCTCGGCCTGCTGCGCTCCCTGCCGGACCTCAGCGGGGGCCGCGCCGGGCGGCGGCGCCTGCAGCAGATCGACGGCAGTCCGCCCGACATGCGCCGTCCGCCGGCGGGCGATCCCTTCGCCCCGCGCAACGCCTACGCCACCGCCCGCTGCCGGGCCGAGATGCCGCCCCTCGTCCAGGCGGAGGGCGCCGCGCCCGGCCATCTCGTCGCCGCCTGGTACGACCTGCCGGCCCGTCTCGCCGAGGAGCGCGCACGATGATGCGGAGCGTCCCCTACCCCGTCGTCTCGGTGCGCAACCTCTCGAAGGCCTATCCCCTGCGGACCTGGTGGGGCGGCAAGGGCGACGTGTTCCGCGCCGTCCACGACGTGAGCTTCGACATCGCCCCCGGCGAGACGCTCGGCCTCGTCGGCGAATCCGGCTCCGGCAAGTCGACGATCGGCCGGGCCGTGACCATGCTGAACCCGCCGACCTCCGGCACCGTCGCCTTCGAGGGCACCGATCTCGCCACGCTCTCCCCGCGGGCGCTGCGCCGCGCGCGCAGCCGCATCCAGACCGTGTTCCAGGATCCCTACGCCGCGCTCAACCCGCGCATGAGCGTCGGCGCCTACGTGGCCGAGGCGTTCCGCCTGCACCGGCCGGATATGGGCGCGGCCGAGCGCCGGGCCGCGGTGGCCCATCTGTTCGAGCGGGTCGGGCTCGATCCGGCCTTCATGGGGCGCTTCCCCCACCAATTCTCGGGCGGGCAGCGCCAGCGCATCTGCATCGCCCGCGCCATCGCCCTCAAGCCGAGCTTCATCGTCGCCGACGAGCCGATTGCCGCGCTCGACGTATCGATTCAGGCGCAAGTCGTGAACCTGCTTCAGGACCTGCAGGCGGATCTCGGCCTCTCCTACCTCTTCATCTCCCACGACCTCCGCATGGTGCGCTATCTCTGCCAACGGGTTGCGGTGCTCTGGCGCGGGCGCATCGTCGAGCTTGCCGAGAGCGACCGGCTCTACGAGGATCCGCGCCACCCCTACACCCGCCGCCTGCTCGCGGCAGTGCCCCTGCCCGATCCGGAGGCCGAGCGCGCCCGCCTTTCTGCCCGCGCGCGGGACGACCTGGCGGACGGCCTGCCCGGCGACCTGGTCGAGGTCGCCCCGGGCCACTGGGTGGCCGACCCTTGAAATCCCGGGATCCCTTCGGGATCCCGGACCGTTCGAGGCGCGGACGCTCAGTGCGATTCGCCGCTGCCGGACTGCCTGCGCAGAGTCCGGCCGAGCCGCGCCAGCAGGCCCGGAGTGTCCGGGGCCGGCTCCTCGGGCGGCGTGCGGTCGCCCTTCTCAGCCTCCTGCAGCACCTGCCGGATCAGGGAGGGCGGCGGCACCCGGCTCTCGGACAGCACTTGCGCCGCGCGCGCGAGAGCGGTCACCTGCTCCGGCGGCACCGGCAGGCTCACCATCTGGGCGTAGCGCAGGCGGGCGGCGAGGGCCATGGCGAGGCGCTCGATCTCGACCACCTTCTCCCGCGGCACCTGTGCCTCGATGACGGCGCGCCTCACCGTGCCGTCCGTTCAGGACGCGTGCTCATGCCCCGAGGGTACAGGCTTGGCGGCGGCCGCCTCAAGTCACGTGGGGACCCGCCAGGCGCTCACTTCCGCGCGATGATGTAGGCGTAGCTCGCGAAGGTCCTGAGGTCGTGCCGCGTGCAGAGCATGTCGAAGGCGCGGAAGACCTGTCGGAGGACCGGGATTCGCGGGAAATACGGCGTGCCATAGAAGGGTACGACCAGGGCCTCGCTGAAGCCGATCTCCTTGAGGAAGGGCCGGAGCCGGGTCTCGCTGGCGCGGCAGGCATCGTAATAGGCGGGAAATTTGGGAATTTCCTTGTCGTTCCGCGTCCTGTCCATGAGCCGCAGCGCCCGCCCGGTGAGATCGTCGGGAAGCAGCCGGTTCAGCACGAAGGGCGGCGAGTACAGGGTCGGCACGAAGGCGAAGCCGACGCCGCCAGGGGCCAGGAGGTCGTGCAGGTTGGTCCAGGCCTTCCGGGCGTCCTTCACGTGCTCGAAGACCATCCGCGAGAAGATCAGGTCGAAGGCGTGCCCGTCGAGGAGCCTGCGATCGACATCCTGCGCGACGTCGAGGACGAGGTGATCGAAGCCGCGCGGGGCGTAATCCAGCTCCGCGGCGTCGATATCGTTGATGGTCAGCCTGAACCCGAGGCGCTGCGCCTCCTCCATCGAGAAGAACGGGTGGCGGCCGGCCCCGATCTCCAGAACCGACTTCGCCTGGATCTGCCCGATCACGCGTTCCAGGGTCGGCTTGAGGCTGGTCCAGGCGGATTCGGTCTGCCGGACGATCCGGTCGGACCCAGCGATCGATGGCAATGTATCTGTTGGATGGTGCCTTCCTACCGGGGGGGAGCCGTGCAATGCAAAGGCAGGAGGCATCGGGCGAAGTCCTGATATTGTTGCTTTGACCGGTATAGAAGCACGCGATAAAATCAGATCAGCACGCTCAGATTTTTATTCAAGTCAGGCTTTTCCCCGCGTCGACCTCCTAAATTCGACACTGTCGTTCCACGGATGGCGACAGTCGTCAATCTGGCCGCGGAAACGACGAAGGCCGCCCGGAGGCGGCCTGTCGTGGTCGTGTCGGTTGGGAAATTTGGAGCGGGCGAAGGGATTCGAACCCTCGACCCCAACCTTGGCAAGGTTGTGC
>Ga0126362_10000260_pt1 | contig 32807 bp, 34 predicted proteins | sample ANMtaG_FD_126269 | JGI IMG/M metagenome (GOLD analysis project Ga0126362, IMG submission 126269) | Continental margin sediment microbial communities from North Pacific Ocean - ANME2c_DSS_Sorted | ecosystem: Environmental > Aquatic > Marine > Continental margin > Sediment | place: Pacific Ocean... | reverse complement strand
CCGGCCCGCAGATCCAGTACATCACTCCCGGATCGCCTTGGGAGAACGGCTATTGCGAGAGCTTCAACGGCAAGCTGAAGGACGAGTGCCTACGCCAAGAAATCTTCTACTCGTTGCGGGAGGTGCAGATCGTGATCGGGCTGTGGCAAACAACCTACAACCGCGTCCGGCCGCACTCGTCGCTGGGCTACCGGCCGCCCGCGCCCGTCACCGTCCTCGATCTGGCTTTCCGGCTACCCATGGCCGCCACCATGCACTAGCCTCTCACCCAGCCCGGTCCAAAATACCGGTCAGGTCATGCGGCCGAGCCAACGAGGCAAGATCAAAAGGCGCGATCGACAGCGACTGTGACCAGCCGCTCCTCTGATCGAGATGCGGGCCTGATCCTGGACGAGCAAGAATTTCATGACGACAACGGTCGTTCCCCCACGGGGCACGACCGTTCAGGCTGGCGGCGCCGCTAGGCCGCACCGCTGCTTCTGCTATCATAGCTTTCGTTCTCGGTAGCTTCGCACCTCCGAGGATGACCTGAGCCGGGCCGCTTTCACAAGCGCCCGGCTTTAACATTTTTACACTACGTTTTTGGTCCGGACTTCACACCGGGCGGTGCGCCGCCCCGCCAATCTCCATCCACTTCCTCCAGACGTCGTACAGCAGGCACGCAAATTCGTGATTATGCGGAGTCAGGCCTTGGGGCTTGAACTTCAGGCATCCCATAGATTTCAGCCGATATTGAATTATATCCTACAGAAGCAATGAAAATCTCAAAAACAACCTCTTGTAAACTGAAACGCTTTATGGTCATTTAACTAGAATGCCCCGAGGATTGAAATGAAGACCTCGTCCTTTGCAATTGCCGTCTTGATGATTGTGCTTACCTCTGCCGAGGCCCAGCAAGGTCATCTCAACTCTGCCCAACAGCAATCGTCAGCGATCTCGTTCAATCCTGACAGCCTGCAAACGGACAGCGGATACGTTTACACTGTTAATCCTGGGCGCAGCTTAGACAAATTCCAAACCCCAGAGCGCTTGCGCGATCTACGGCTGGTACTGTCGCTCAAAGCTGAACCGTCGGATGCATATGACCATCCTCATGTTTATTTACCATTGATGAAACCGACGGTCTGGCGTAAGTACGCAAATCCCCAGACAATTTACGGCTTAGAACAGTTTTCTACTCAAGAACCAACGAAATACGCATGGCGCGGTGACGATGAATTCGAAAGCTTAGATTCCCGAAACGATTTTGTCAAAGATCATGCTGAGCAACTCAAAGCTCTAGGCACCCGCGCACCTATGCGATTCGCCTATGTTCAAGATTTTTCGGCCGAACGATACGACCCGGTGTCGCAAAGTTTCGAATTAGGCGGCCTCAGTTGGAACAATGGCGGATTTACATCTTCACTCAATCACCGTCGATTAATCGTCACAGCCCCACTGAACTATCCGAAAATGTGGGCTCTGTCGGAGAAGGATGCTCGCGCGTTCCGACAATTGCAAGTGAAGCAGGGGCAGCGCAACACAATGACTGGGTCGCGCAATTTCGGCCGGGTTCTGCTCGTAACGCGCTTCCAAATCGAAAAACTACGGAAGGAAGGAGATTCACATCATGCCGAAGCGAAGATTATTGATCTTCGAGTTGTCGGTGCTTGGGATGCGAGTACTGTCCTAGCGACTCTTCCTGTTCCCGCCGACGCCGATACGGCGGGACGCGCAGTTCTTCCGGAGCAACAACAAACTGCGAAAAAGCGCAGCACCAGCTTTACTCCACTCTTCGACCCTGAATACCCACGCTTGCTTGCGGCTCGTCTCGATCCGACGCTCGTATCCAATCAAGCTTTTATCGAAGCGAGCCTGGGGGTGAGGCGAACGATTGAACGTATAGTGCTTGATCGCCGCCGAGATAATGGGATGCTCTTCAGCACGAGTTGGCCGCGCATTCTCAGTTCTTCACTCATACAAACTGACACATCACCAAAATCTGCGGATATACAGGAGTACAAGAAGGCCTTTGCCGAGCGTAGTCGCTCACTTCCCGACCGCCTCCGTATCTCACGCATACAATCCTGGCAGCAGAATGGCCGCGACATATCAGTCGACCTGATGAAGGTGTTCAACGGATGGAGCAGCGTTCTACCTGCCGGTGCAAACTCCAATCTTTTAGAAGTAGCCCGTGCGCGACGTCCTGACTCCGTGGGTCAAGTGCTTCTTCCTGCTGGGCAGGATGTACAAGCAATCGCTGTAATGGAGCCAAGTCCTCATTGGTTCGGCTTACGTCTGACTGAAGGGAACATGCCGAAACTTGGTGGAGATAACGGCAGGCTGGCCGCTGATTTTGACATTGTAAAGCCAGAAATCATTGAGGGATCAGCCGGGAAAATAACTCTTATTTTTGGACTAATGCCACGAAAAATATCAATTTATTCTGAGAATCCTTTAGCCCAAACAATTGATGCAGACGAGAGTTCCGTGGAAATTATTACTCATAATCTGAATATTCCCGCACGATCGGCCGAGTACAAGTATAACATTCGGGGTGTTAAACTGGGCATGAACGTGGATGAGGCAACTAAGATCTTAATTTCGAGCTATTCTAATCTTGAATGGGCGAGCGGCGACTTGATTAATCGAGACCCCGTTGCTGGGGTTGATGCTGTCATTCCAAATTTCGTCCAAATCGACTTTGGAAAGGGAGAGGAAGTTTATGAGAGATACATTTTAGCCTACGATCCGCAGGATCGTAAAGTCTTTTTCGTGAAGCGTGCAACGAACGTCAGCATGAACATGGACGGCAGAAACAGCTTAAGTATGGATGATGACGTTCGACGTGCAGCTGTAAGACAGTATGGGGAGCATGACTTCCGAGCGTCTCAGATCATAATGATTTGGGCTCCAGATCCCGTTCACAAAGCGCGGCTTAGTAAAGCTACGGGATGTTACGGCATTATTGGACGGCTCTATGATGCGGACTATCTCAGATCAGAATTTATCACAGACCGATGCGGCGAAATTTTGGCGGTTCAAGCTGCTGGTGGCAGGGCCGGATATATGCTCTACGATAGTACGAAGATTATAAATAGGCGTTCGAATGCTCTATCAGCGCCGAAGACCTCTCTCCCATGAATCATCGAATTGTAAAACAATACTCATAGCCGACATATATTTCGCATAACTTGCCAACTTCATTCGAGGTATGCTGATGAGCCCCAGGGCAGCACTTGCAGGTTTATTGTGCCTTGTTTCGCTTTCCGCGACAGCTCAGGTGCAAAAAGATCTACTTCGACAAAATCGCGAGCGAAATGAGCGGCAAAAGTTGCTGCAGGAAATGGACAGCGCGAAAAACGCACCTGCGGTCGATGTTATTGGCCTCCGCCTCGGTATGAATTTTGCCGAAGCCGAGCAGATCGTGCGGAAGCACATGCAGGTTGATCGCGTTATACGTATTCAAAGACCCAGCATCATATCAAATGATGTCAAAATTCGTCCTTACGGGTCTGGATTAATGTTCATCAGAGAAGATGGTCGAGAAACATTCGCACTCCTCAACGAAGAGCCGAGTACTCCAGACAAACTTGTTGCAGTGATGCGCACCTTGGCACTTGAGCCCGGTCAGATGCCGGGACTGGCCCTACTTCAAAGTTTGCGGGAAAAATATGGCTTAGAGAAGCGCCTCACGTCGGATGGAACTGCATTTGAGGGTATTTGGATCGCCGCGGCTAGTGACAATGTTGCTGCTATAACCATGCGAGAGTGCATCGATGGGGCTGATAGAGTTAGCCCTTATGAGATACCAATGACGGAAAACGGTCTTGATCGGCCTCTCGGTCGCGACCGTACAGGGGCGATGCTGAGCGGAAACGATCGACGACAGCTTCCATTCCAAAGCGGGTTAACTTGGAATTGGCCGAAAACTCCGAGATTTTTCCTCAACAGAGACAGTTCTAGCAGGAATTTCAGATGCCTGCCGTTGATATTTGTTATATATAATAATTATAATCAAATGGACCAAATGAATGTATCATTGGTTGATCACGAGCTTTATCTGCCCCTCTTTCGACGTAGCGAGGAGATGCTGCGTTCTGGCGAGGGCATAGCTAAGCCATTATCACACACAGTGCCAAAACTCTGAGGGACCATCAGATCGCTTGCAGGCCGTCGTTCCGGATGAGAGCAGGTGGGGCAGCTCCATCGTTCGAGATGCGCGCCGTGTTATACGAAGCGGCTGGAGGAACTGCTGGTCGCTGGCCCGCGCCCCTACAGCCAACACAGGGTAACGACGGCGATCATGGTGATCACGAAGGTTGAGCTGATCGCGATGGTGAGGCTGAGACGTGTCCGTCGACGGATCATCGCCTCGTTGTAGGGCCCGTCAGATGTCCCATGATGTTGCATGATGCCGCGGTTGAAGCGCTCAACCTGTCGCTAGAAGCGGGGCGCCCACCGCTCGCGTGCCCGATACAGCCCGAGAAGTGCTTGCGAGACGAGCCACCCAAAAGCGCATCCCGCCGCCTTGATGAGGAAGTCCGGAAGGCGGCCATGTCGGCTTGGCTGCAGGATCTGCGCAGCCTCAAGCGCACCCGCTGCGGCAATGGTCAGCACGAGGACCATCACGCGGTGGCGCGGGAAGCCGATCGAGAACAGGAGGGCGAACAGTGCATAAGGCACCGAGCGCTCGAACCAAAGCGGCTCGTTCGATATCGGACGTAGGCTGATCGGGCATACGGTGACGAATGCGAGGGCAGCCAGGAGCAGCCAGCCGAGAAGGCGTGCGGATTTCTGCATGATCTGTGCTTGGCGCGCCCCTTGTGTCGGAAGCGTGGCTTTTCGCAAGGTCGGCGCCAGAGGGCGAGTGAGCCGGCCGCTAGCGCCCCTCAGCCACACACCTGAGCGGCGATCGGCAGGATGGCTGCGACCACGAAATTGCTCACGATCAGAGGGATGAGGAGGTTCATGGGCATGCTCCTCAGGCAGCGGGAGAGCTGATGGCAGCAGCAGGCGCGGCGCGTGCCGGCGAGAGCGTCGGCGCATAGGCCATCGCAAGCATGCTGCTGCCGACGATGACGAGCCTGGTGATCATCTGGAACATGGTCGTATCCCCCTCGCAGCCATTTACGGCCGTCGTGTAGGGCGCCGTGTAGAAGCTCGGCTTTGCCTGCGTGTTGCGTCGATTGTTACGTCGCCGCCGTGGGCGAGTGTGATCACACCGCAGCGCTCCTCATCCCATCAGGATGGTGGCAATGACCTCCCTAGCCCTTTCTGCATCAAGTCGTGCTTCGACCTCCGCGGCCTCAGCCTGAGCCGGCATGTGAACGGCTCGAAGCAGGTGCGAACCCTTGGTCATGGTGGCCAGAGCGGCAACCGCTTGCCGAATTCATCCTCCGACAGGCTGCGGCAACACACCTCCGGCAGCGTCGCTTACGCTTATGCACCGACTCGCCGAGAAGCAGCGCAGCTGGGAGGGAGTGGCATGAAGCCCGAGGATCTGGATCAGCGGGCTAAGCTGAGGCTGTGGCCGGGGTACGGGCCTGCCCATACAGCTCGGAGCCAGGACTTTGCGACGCTCCGCGAGGCGCTCGCAGCCGCCGCGGTCGCGCTGGAGCGCCATGAGGGACAGCCCTGGATCACCACCGAGGCCGGCGACATCCTTTCCCCGCGCTGGATCCGGGCGCATGTGACAGGCGGGCATTAACTCGCCTGCTGCCGTCGCAGGCAGGCTACAGCGGCAGCCGCTCCCGCATGGCACTCTGCGGCCATGGCGAGCGACTCCAACTTCTTGTGCGAGGCAAAGACCGAGGATGGCTGGCGGCCGGTGACCCTTGCTGGGGCGTTGGGCGCCTACCGCTTGGCGCCGTCAGCGTTCACGGCGGCTATGGCGGACAGGTCCCTGCCACCGTTCACCGCAAGGGGCACACAGGCTGTCGACGGATGCCCCAGCGCTACTCGGGCACACCATCGCGGCACCCGCAGGCACTGGCCTGAAGCGCTCCTCGCCGCCTTCCGCCATCCCTGACCGCCCCGGTCGCCTGCTCAGAGGGGATCAGCGAAACGGCCGGAGCGGCGCCGGGTGATCGGGCACCGGCATCGGGCGGATGCACAAAGCGCACCGGTCCCCTTGCTGGCCGCCGGTCCCAAGATTGCATTCCGGTTATCCGACATGGCCGGACGCTCTATCCTCATTGCCGCCGCCAGTGGCACCGCTGTGATGCTCGGGATCGCGCTGCTGATGGCGTTGCTGGAATGGGTAAGTGCGCGCTGAGCATCAGGTCGCGATAGCAAGCAACGCCATCAGCCCGGTCAGGAACAGAGCGGACGAGGCGAGCACGGCGAGGGCTTCACGATGCTCAAGGATGACGGCACGTGAGGTGGCGATCATGATGTTGGCTGGATGGAGTGCAACCGCGGCAAGCTCGGGCTGAAATCTGGATGTTTCGATGGCGTCAGTGGCCGTCCACATCACCCTGCGAGCCTGTGTGGTCTCAAGGCCGCATCAGTTTTTGAGCCACCCCCATGGTGTGGCGGCATTGGTTAACCGCCTCCGGAACCCTCCCTGCGTCCACCGGCTTCGCCAGGTAAGTCACTGGCGAGGAGGTCTGGATGAACGAAGAGACTCGCAGCGAGAAGGAAGCGCTGGGCATCGTGCCGCCAGGGCACCCGCTTGGGGAGGCGAGGAAGGCACAGCAGCCGCCTGGCGCGGCAGGTCCGACTTCACCCGGCAGCCCCGAGCCAAAGGACGCCCTCGGTCCGGAGAGCGGCGGATATGACAACCGGCCGCCCATTCCTCAATCAGACAATGCCAAGGGTGGATATGGGGCTGGCTGAGCCCAGTCGACCAACATTCGCTTAGGGCGCGGTGAGGCTAGCCGCCTCGTCCTCAGTGATTGTGGCGTCCAGCCACTTCCTGGCAGCCTCGAGAGTTTCGAACCGATGTGCTTCCTTCGTAAACGGCGTCGGCATGGGAGGTGCAGCGCTCAGAAGCTCAGCCTGCCAGCCTCGTACATCCCCGCCTCCAGATAGATCCCGGACCACGCTGCCGACGAACTCCCCATCTAGCAGGAGATCGTAGCTACCGGCCGCGAGGCGTTGGAGGGTGTAGGGCATCAGGGCCTCAGCAAGGGCGGGAAAGGGTGGTGGGCCCGGCAGGACTCGAACCTGCAACCAGACCGTTATGAGCGGTCGGCTCTAACCATTGAGCTACAGGCCCAGATCGCTGAAGGGGCCCGCCAAAGGCGGCAGGCCAGCAGCGTGCCTCGGCGTTCAGAGGCCCTTCGTGCTCGGGATCTTGCGCAAACCGGCCGGCCGGCTGCGCTTCATCTTTACCTGCTCGGATATGCCGGAGCTCGCGGTCAGCAGCTGGGACGGACCGACTGGAGTGGCCGATGCCGGGGCCACGAATGACGCTACGCCGAAGCCCGTGAGCAAAGCCGTGGCCAAGATGAAGGTGCGCATTGGGGTTCCTTCTTCGTCTGCCGTGGATCGGCGGTTTCGCCGGGCCGGGATGGCTGGCTGACAGAAAGTAGGTCCTGAGGCCACCCCGATGAATCAGCCCTCGCTCGCACCCGGTGCAACTGAGCTCTCGCGCTGATCCGCGTCGATGTCTGCGCCAGGCACAGGCCAGGGCGGGAACGGCATCCAGTCTGTGAACGCGTCCGACGTGTAGCCGTGGTCGCAAGAGGCGACCCGCCAGGGCTGCTCACCCCCGAAGCTCCCCGGGTCCCACCGGATAACGGCCCGGCGGTCCGGCTCCTGCCGATTGATGGCGATGATCCAGCGGCCGTCCCGCGGCGCCCGATCCATTGTCCGCCAGCTCCACATCGGCCGTTCCTCGGCGCCCTCCCGACTTGGGCACCCTCAACGCTCGATCCAGTCGGACCGTTCAGTTCGCTCAACTTGGGTCGGAGCCGGAAGCGCAAAAACACCGGCTTTGCGGAGCAGTGGATCCTCACATCTGCGGCGTCTCAGTGCTCGTCCCGCGTCCCATCCACTCGGTTCCGGAAGCGGACGCCTGCGCCTCCTCCGTTCTCGGGGATGAACTCAAGGCCGGCTGCCTCAAGCGGATCGAAGGACTGGCAGGAAGTCAGGTGAGCCGGGCCGAGCATGAGGTGCACTGGCGCATGCAGGAGCGTGAGGTCGACGCGGTGCGCACGCGGGTCGGACGCGTCGAGGATCGGCTGACCAGCCGAATCGAGCGGCTCGAGGCGGCGCGAACGAAGCCCTGATCGCTTCACACTCTGCTTCACATGCCCGCGGGCGCCCCTGGCTCAGGCCGGGGGCGCCTTTCATCTTTTCGGCGGTGCCGGAGGTGTGGCGCGCAGGTGTCGGAGCGATCTCGCCGCATCGTGAGGTGACGGTCAGTGATCCTGGGCGCACCTTGGCGGCTCGATCCTCCTCCCATGCGAGATCGAGACCGACTCCTGCCCGCCTGGCCCCGCCGCGGCGGGTTTCTTTCTGCGGGCATCGTCACCTTGGCCGATGGCCGTCCCCGCCCGTGCAGGTATGCTGGCAGGGCTGATCCGCGTGAGGGCAGATCAGCAGACCGCGCGCATTGGCTCCCCTGCCGGCGCGCGTGGTGCAATGGACCCACTTCGTCCCGCCGGCAGCCGCCGCGCGGGGCTTTTTCGTTTCAGCCAGCCGCGATCACCAACACGCAGTCGCGACCGCCCAGACTCATAGGCCGCACCGGCTTTTCAGATTGATCCCTCAGTTCCTGATGGGCCTGCCAGACCTTATGGCTTACGTCGCCCTTCCCAAGCACGCTCATCTCGGCGGCATAGAAGATCGACGGCACGCCGCACACATAGGCTCGCGCTGTCCACACGCCCGAGTCGGTGTCTGCCCAGATGATGCTGTGCTCATGGATCACCGCCATCGCTGCCTCCCGCCGCGTGACCAGCACGCCACACAACGCGTACCGCCTTGGCCCGGCCGGCAGCCGCCGCGCGGGGTTTATCGTGTGCTCTTTTGCGCTCTGCAAAAAGCGAGCTACGCCCTACGTCGAGGGTGTAGCCCTCGCCGAGCGGCAGCGGGCCGGCGCCAGGGTTCGCGCCATAGGCCGCGAGCAGCGCCTCCACCTGGTCGGTGGCGATCACCATCGCCTTGACGAAATCGCTGGTGGTGGGGATCGACTCGGCCATTGAGACAAGCGTTACTGACGTGTGGATCGGGTGGATACCTGGGACAAAGTCGGAGGAGACCAACCTAGATCGTGGCGGCCGGCAAAGCGTTGGCGATCCGACACTTTTGCAGCGCACTCTCGCAGCTGGAATAGATCCCGCGAGGGCGTCATGCGCTTCGAAGTTCGGCCAGCCGGCAAGATGTGGAAGTGGGTGCTCCTGAACGAGGTGAGCGAGGTGCTCGCCGAGTCCTACCGCACCTTCCCGACCGAGACCCAGGCTCAGGCTGCCGCGCTGGTATGATCGCAGATGGTGAGCAAGGCGGGCCGGTCCGTGGCGCGGGGGTAGCGCTGGCTATCCTTCCGGTCACGACGCGCCGTCCTGCCCATGACCAGGAGCGTCGGCACGTTGGCGCAGAGGTTGGCCACCCGCCAACGTTGAGGTGCCTTTGATGACGACGCCTCCGTGCACTGGGGAGCTTCAGTGCGCCTCTTAGGTCCCAAGTGTAGATTTGTGTAGGGCGAGGGGGGCGCCGACCAAGGCAAAGCCTCTGGCCCAACGTTGTCAGGCATCCGGCGCCCCCTCCCAGTAGCATTTAGCCGCTCCGAGCGGAGGCGCAAGAGGTATAGCGAAGATCTCACTGCAAGCTTCACCCGAAGTGGTAAATCGGATACATGCCGTCCGCTTCGCAACTGCGTTAAGTCCGGTCTTTCCATTGCGCGCAGGAGGTGGCGCAACAACCAATTCAGTTCGAGATGCTTGCACATATTATCGATGCGATCAAAGTAAAAATTTCCTAACTTTCTTTATTCGGCCCTATACGACTAAATGATGGAACGCTTTTTAAGGCGCATTCATTGCAGGCACCGGTGCCATCCTTGCGGCTGGCCTTCGTTGGACGCGCATTTGATGAGCTTGATCGCCTGCCTAGCCAGGATTCTTGTGGCAGATCCTCAACCAATCTTCGCCAAAGGTGTAGAGAGCCTGCTCGAAGCAGAGGGCGGTATAACGTTTGCAGGTTATGTTGCGTCGCAAGAAGAGGCCTTGCGATCTGTAGCAGAGAGCAACCCTGATCTTATCTTGCTCGACCGTGATCTGCCAGGACTGGCTCGCATTGGCCTAGACCGCTGGATCGCCGATCGCGGTGGCGCAACGCCCGTGGTCGTGCTGAGCGCACATGACGGCGGTCCAGACATGGTTCATGCTCTAGAAAGCGGTGCGCGTGGCTTTGTGCAGAAGCGTTCGCAGCCTGAGGTGCTGCTGCAAGCTGTCCGCGCCGCTCTGTCCGGTGGCATATACCTGGATCCGGCGGTGGCTGGACACCTGATTGCACCTCACAGAGGCGGCCCCGGTCACGCACTCTACGGGAGCGAAGCTCCCCGAGGTCTGACCGACCGAGAGCGTGACGTCTTTCGCTTCATTGCCTTTGGGTTCACCAACAAGGAGATAGCGGGCAAGCTTGGGGTCACCGATAAATCGGTCGAGACCTACAAGGCGCGTGCCTGTGAGAAGCTCGAGATCAGGTCGCGAGCCAAGATCGTGCAGTACGCACTTGCTCAAGGCTGGTTTGACGCGCTGAAGCACTGAACGGAGCTCAGCCCTTGAACGCCCAGATCGGCACGCCCCGCGGCATGCCCGGCTTGTCGCGGGAGTAGGTCGTGTTGCCCAAGTTGATGCGAGTCGCGTCCATCCACTCCGCCGGCTTCGTCGCGAGGATCAACGCTCCGCAGTGATCGACGCGGCCGGTTCCGATCACTGGATGCACGCCGAACAGGTTGAGATCGGTCCAGCCGAGGTCCTGACCCTGTTCGCCGAACCGGTCGAGGAAGTCGAGCATCACCGCATGCGTCCTCTGCCACGTCTCGCCATAGAGGCCAGGGCATAGGGACTTGGCGGAGTTCAGGATCTCGACGCCGTCGCGCCACGCGCAGATCGGAGGTCGGGACGACGGCCAGGTGATTGGGTGCGGGCATGCTGGCCATCTGGCGCGGCCGGGTTGCCAGAAGATTGCGACGCCCTTGGTTTGCCCGTTCTGCTTACTATGTGCTTACAAATCGAATGGGCTGGTAAGCAGGGCTCGGGTTAAGCAATTGGATTATATGGTGGGCGGTGAGGGACTCGAACCCCCGACCCTCTCCGTGTAAAGGAGACGCTCTACCAACTGAGCTAACCGCCCCGATGCGTCCTGCTGGTACGGCAAGGGGGTGGCGGGGCGCAAGGGTGTTCCGCCGCGTGCGGTCCGTTGGCAGAGGCGCGGGGGTGCCCGTGCATTGCTCGCGGTCGGGGGCGGGCCTATCTGAGGGCGGACATCCTGGGCGCGTCGGGCGGGGGCTCGCGCGCCGCTCTTCAGACCCCCGTTCGCGGATCGCGCGCCTTGCCCGACGCCTATCTCCTGCTCGATGTGGCGGGCACGGCCTGCGCCCTGCCGCGGATGGCGGTGGACGAGATCCTGCCGCTCCCGGACCTGTTCCGGCCGCCCGCCGCCGGGGCCTGGCTCTCCGGCTTCCTCGATCTCGGCGGCGCGATCGTGCCGGTGATCGACCTCGCCCAGCTCCTCGGCCTGCGTGCCGAGCCCGTCGAGCCGGACCTGCACGCCCATCTCGTCCTCGTGGCGGGCGGCGAGGCGACGGGGGGCGATCTCGCCTACTGGGTCGATCGCGCCACCGACATCGTCGCCGTGGAGGCGGTGAGCCCCGTCGCGGCCGCCCACAGCCTCAACGGCTGCGTCTCGGGGGAAATCCGCCTCGGCGCGCGCCTCGTCCACCTGCTCGATCCCGCGCGGCTGCTCGGGGCCGAGGAGCGGATCCGGGTCGCGGCGGCCGCGCGCGCCGCCGCCGCGCGCCTCGCCGCGCTGCCGCAGCCCTGAGCGGGACGGGCGGATGACGGCTGCCGGCGGCACCGATGCGGCCAGGGCCGCGCGGACGGGCGCGGCCCGCACGCTCTGCGCCGATCCCGGCTACGCGGCGCTCAAGGCGCAGATCATCGCGCGCACCGGCCACCACTACTACGCCGACAAGGACGACCTGCTCGCCGACCGCCTGCGCCGCCGCTTCCGCGCGCGCGGCGTCCCGGATGCCGGGGCCTACGCGCTGCTGCTCGCCGCGGAGCCCGTCGAGTGGCGGGCGCTGGAGGCCGAGATCACCATCGGCGAGACCTTCTTCTTCCGCTACGCCGAGCAGTTCGCGGCGCTCCGCGCCACCATCCTGCCGGATCTCATCGCGGCGCGCGCCGCCGAGCAGACCCTGCGGATCTGGAGCGCCGGCTGCTCCACGGGGGCCGAGCCCTATTCGGTGGCGATCCTCGCCCACGAGCTGATCGGGCCCGCGCTGCCGGCCTGGCAGGTGACGATCCTCGGCACCGACATCAGCGCCGCCGCGCTCGCGACGGCACGCGCCGCCGAGTACGGCCGCTGGGCGCTGCGCACCTCGCCGGCCGAGGAGCGGCGGCGCTACTTCCTGCCCCTGCCGCCCAAGCCGGGCGCGGCGCGCGAGGGCGGCTACGCGCTCAAGCCCGAATACCGCCGCATGGTCCGCTTCGAGCGCGCCAACCTGCTCGACCTCCTCGACGGCCGGGCGCCCCCCCATCTCGACGGGTTCGACCTGATCCTCTGCCGCAACGTGCTGATCTACTTCGACGCCGCCACCGTCGCGGGGCTGATGCGGGCGCTCGCCCGCCGTCTACGCCCGGGCGGCTGGCTGCTGATCGGCCATGCCGAGCCGAGCCCGGTCTTCGCCGACTGGCTCGACGCAGTCAGCCTGCCCGGCACCGTGGCCTATCGCCGGCCCGGTGACGGCGCGCCGATGCCTCCGCCGGCCCCCTCCCCCGCGACGCCGCCCGCGCCATGGATCCCGCCGGAGTTGCCGCCGCTGCCGGCCCTGCCCTCCGCGCCGCCCCCCGAGGCCGCCCGCGACGGCCACGCTGCGGCGGCGTCCGGCCTGCATCCCGCGCCGCTCCCGGCGGCGCCGTCGCCCCCCGATCCAGGCGTCGACGGCGCCGATCAGGCGGCCGACATCCTGCCGCGCCTGCGCGCCCTCGCCGATGCGGGCGATACCGGCGCGGCCTGGCGGCTCCTGCGCGAGGGGCTCGCGGCGCGGCCGACCGACGCGACCCTCCGCTTCTACGAGGGGCTGATCGCCGGGGCGCTGGGACGGGACGCCGAGGCCGAGCGGGCCTTCCGCGCGGCGGTCTACCTGGAGCCCGGCTTCGTGATGGCCCATTACCATCTCGGGCTGCTGCTCGCCGGGCTCGGGCAGCCCGAGGCGGCGCGGCGGGCCCTCGACAACGCCGCCCGGCTGAGCCAATCCCTGCCCCAGCATGAGGCCCTGCGCGAGGGCGATGGCGGCACGGCGGCCGAGATCGGCCTCAGCGCCGCCCGCGCGCGGGACGGGATCGGGCACGGGATCGGACGGGGGCCGGCGTGAGCGCGCGTGAGGCGGAAGCGGAGGAGCGGTCGGCGGCGCGGGCGCGGGCCCTGCGCGCCGAGCGCACGGCCGCGCTCGCCCGGCGCGGCGCGGCGCGCGCGACGCGGCCCGCCACCAGCTATCTCGTCTGCGCCTGCGGGGCGGAGCGCTACGGCCTGCCGCTCTCGGCCGCCGCCCAGGTCCTGTCGATGCGGCCCTGCACGCCGGTCCCGGGCGCGGTCCCGGCCCTGATCGGCCTCGCGGCGCTCTCGGGGCGCATGGTCGGCGTGCTCGGCCTCGCCCGGGCGCTCGGCCGCGCGGCCGCGGATCCGGGATCCGACGGGCATCTCGTCGCGCTGAAGGGATCCGCTCAGCCGGTGGCGCTCGCCGTCGACCGGGTGCTCGGAGTCGCCCGCGTGGACGATGCGGGCATCGAGCCGCCCTCCGCCGCGGGTGGGATGGGCGGCGAGGCGGTTTCCGGCTATTGCCCGGCCGGGACCGAGGGCGCCGACCTCGGCGATTTCGTCGTCCTCGACCTCGCCCGCCTGCTGCGGCGCGCCCTGCCCTGACCCGCCCCACCCGCCGACGCCCCGCCGGGGCCAGATCCGGAGCCTGACCGCCTGTGTCGATCTCGATCGGAAAACGGATCCTCCTCGGCTTCGTCGCCGTCACCGTGGTCATCGTGGCGCTCGGCCTCTACGCCATCGGCCAGATCGGGGTGGTGCGCGACACCACCGACGCCATCGTCTCCCGCGACCTCGCCATGGCGCGCCAGTTCGACGACCTCGCCAACAAGGCCCGCGACATGGGGCTGATGCGCCGCAACGCGGTGATCGCCGTGCTCAGCCGGAAGACGGACGCGCAGGAGGTCGCCCGGGCGCTGGACGGCTGGCGCGGCGCGGCGGGCGAGGCGGACGCGATCTTCACCAGCCTGACCCGCTCGGCCGAAGCCTACGCGGACAACGCGACCTCGCCGGCCCGCGCCGCGATCTGGAAGCGCCTCGCCCAGAACGTCGCCGACACCGCCGGCCAGTTCCGCCAGCTCCGCACGGCGAGCGAGACGCAGGTCGCCGCGATCTCCGCCCGCGACGCGGACGCGGTGGAGGCCCGCAACGAGGAGATCAACCGCCAGCAGGAGGTGGTGCTGCGCGGGATCGACCGCGGCCGCGACGTGCTCGACGAGGGGATCGTCGCCGGGCAGCGCGCGGTGCAGGGGGTCTACGAGTCGAGCCGGCTCTCGATTCTCGGGACGCTTGCCGCCTGCGCCCTGCTGAGCATCCTGGTGACGGTGCTGATCAGCCGCGCGGTGGTGCGCCCGCTGACCACCGTGATGGGCTTCGTCGAGCGCGTCGGCTCGGGCGACCTCGCGGGCGAATTGCCGGCGCGGGGCAACGACGAGATCGCCCGGCTCTCGCGCACCCTCAATGCCATGGTGGCGGGGCTTGCCGAGCTCGCCCGCACCAACCGCGCCGCCACCGCCGACCTCAACGCCGCGGCGGCCGAGATCCGCGCCTCCGCCCAGGAGCAGGCGGCCTCCGTCGAGGAGCAGTTCGCCGCCGTTCAGGAGACCGCGGCGACGGTGGACGAGATCACCCATTCGGGCGCGCAGATCACCAAGCGCGCCGGCGAGGTCATCGCCACCGCCAAGGCCACCGCCCAGACCTCCCGCCAGGGCCTGCGCGCGGTCGCCGACACCGCCAAGGCCATGGACGCCATCCGCGAGCAGGCGGAGGCGGTGGCCGGCAACATCGTCGCGCTCTCCGAGAGGACGCAGGCGATCGGCGACATCATCGAGACCGTCAACGACATCTCGGAGCGCACGCATCTCCTCGCGCTGAACGCGGCGATCGAGGCGGCCGCCGCCGGCGAGAGCGGGCGCAGCTTCGCGGTGGTCGCCGCCGAGATGAAGCAGCTCGCCGACCAGGCCAAGGCCGCCACCGTGCAGGTGCGCGGCATCCTCGGCGAGATCCAGCGGGGCATCAACACCTCGGTGATGCTGACCGAGGAGGCGGTCAAGCGCGCCGCCACCGGCAAGACCCGCTCCGACACCACCCAGCGCACGATCGAGGAGATCTCGGCGCGCGTCGAGGAGAACGTCCAGACCTTCCAGCAGATCGTCGCCTCGACGAACCAGCAGCAGCTCGGCATCGAGCAGGTGATGGGCGCGCTCCAGAACATCCGCCAGGCCAGCCAGCAGACGGCGGCCGGCACCCGCGAGGTCGAGGCGGCCTCGGCCAACCTGACCGAGCTCGCGCAGGCGCTGATGGCGCTGGCCGAGCGCTACCGCCACTGAGCCCCGGGCGCAGCGGGCCGTGAGCGACATCCGCCAGCTCCTGCTCGCGGCCTTCGAGGTCGAGCATCGCGAGCATATCGAGGCGATCCGCGCCGCGCTCGGCGCCGCGGGCGAGGAGCGCCTGCCCGACTGGAACGACGTGTTCCGCCGCGCCCACAGCCTGAAGGGCGCGGCCCGCGCCGTGGACCTGCCCGCCGTGGAGGCGCTCGCCCACCGGCTCGAGGCCCTGTTCGAGCGCGTCCGCACCGGCACGCCCCTGAACCGGGAGGCGGCCAACGCCACGCAGCTCGCCCTCGACCGGATCGAGGCCTACGTCGCCGCGCTCGGGCAGGCGCCGGGCGCGTCCCCGGCCGCGATGCCGGGCGATGCCCTCGCGGCGCTCGAAGCCTGCCTCGCCGGCCCTGCGGTGCGGCCGGGCCCGGATTCAGCGAGGCCGGATTCGCCAAGTCCGGATTCGCCAAGTCCGGCATCATCCGCGCCGCCGGATCCGGCGCCGCCCGCCGCCCCGCACCGTCCTGCCCCGCAGGAGGGGCCGCCGTCCGCGCCGTCCGCGCCCGAGGCCGCCGCGGAACCCGCCCAGGCGATGCTGCGGGTGCCGGCGGAGGCCGTCGAGGCGATGGCGCGGGCGAGCCACGATCTCGCCAGCACCCTCGGCGCGGGCGCGGGGCTCGCGGAGGGGCTCGGCCGTTTCGCCGGGCAGGCCGGCGCCCTGCGCCAGCGCGCGGCCCAGCTCGCCGGCGAGGCGAAGCCGGGACGCGAGACGCTCCGCGCCATCGAGACGGCTCTGGCCGGCCTTGCCCGCGAGGCCGCCGACCTCGCCCGGCGCCACGCCGTCTCGGCCAACGCGCTGGAGGGCGCCGTGTCCCGGGTGCGGGCCGAGGCCGAGCGCCTCGCCCTGGTCCCGGCCGAGACGGTGCTCGGCCCCCTCGCCCGCTCCCTGCGCGAGACCGCGCGCGAGCAGGGCCGCGAGGTCGACGTGACGATGCGCGGCCTCGACGTGCCGGTCGACCGGGCGACGCTCCAGGCGCTGAAGGACCCGGTCCTGCACGCCCTGCGCAACGCCCTGAGCCACGGCCACGAGGCGCCCGGCCGGCGCGAGGCCGCGGGCAAGCCCGCGGCGCTCGCCATCACCCTGGAGGTGGCCCTGCGCGGCGGGCGCCTCGTCGTCGCGGTCTCGGATGACGGGCCGGGCCCGGATCTCGCCGCGATCGAGACGCGGGCCCGCGAGCGGGGATTGCTGGCGCCCGAGGAGCAGGCCGGGCCCGAGGCCCTGCTCGCGCTGGTCTTCGAGCCCGGCTTCTCCACCGCCGCCCGGGTCGACACCCTGTCGGGCCGCGGCTTCGGCCTGTCGGTCGTCGCCGACGCCGCCCGCGCGCTGCAGGGCAGCGTCCGCCTGGAGGCGCGCGAGCCCCACGGCGCGCGGCTCGCCATGAGCCTGCCGCTGGCGGCGGCGCGGCGCAGCCTGCTCCTGGTGGAGGCGGGCGGCGCCACCTTCGCCCTGCCCGGCGCCGCCGTCGAGCGGCTGCTGCGGGTGGAGCGGGCGAGCCTGTCCCAGGCGCTCGGCCGCACCCTGTTGCGCTTGGCCCTGCCCGGCGGCGCGGAGGCGAGCCTGCCGGTGGTGGCGCTCGCCGACATCCTCGGGTTGCCCGGTGCGGCGCCCGAGCCCCGCCTCACCGCGATCCTGCTGCGGGCCGGCGCCGGCCGGATGGTGCTCGCCGTCGAGGCCCTGCAGGATGTCAGCACCCGCCTCGTCCTGCCGATGCCGGCCTTCGGCGCCGATCCGGACCTCGTCGCCGGCACCGCCCTCCTCCCGGGCGACCGGCCCGTCCTCGTCCTCGATCCCGAGGGCCTCGTCGCCCGGGCCGAGGGGGTGCGCATGGCCGCCGCGGACGCGGCGGAACCGCCGGGCGGAACGATGGCGGATGCGCGACGTTCGATGGTTCGCGCGACGATTCTCGTCGTGGACGATTCCATCACAACCCGCACGCTGGAGAAGGGGATCTTGGAAGCGGCCGGCTACCGCGTGGTCGTCTGCGTGGACGGCCAGGACGCCCTCGACCGCCTGCGCGCCGAGATCGAGCCCGTCGACCTCGTCCTGGCCGACGTGGAGATGCCGCGCCTCGACGGGTTCGGCCTGCTGGAGGCCCTGCGCGCCGACGCGCGCTTCCGCCGCCTGCCGACCGTCCTGATGACCTCGCGGGGCGCCGCCGAGGACGTGGCCCGCGGCCTCGAACTCGGCGCCGACGCCTATCTGACCAAGCAGACCTTCGACCAGCGCGCGCTGCTCGAGACGATCGGACGGCTCCTGTGAGCGAGGACGCGGCACGCGGCGGGGCGACGGGCGGCGGGGCGGACGGCACGGCCGGCGGCCCGGTGCGCGTGATGCTGGTGGAGGACAGCCTCGTGGTGCGGGAGCTCCTGCGCCACATCGTCTCCCGCGACGCGCGCCTGCGGATCGTCGCCGCCGCGGGCTCCGGCGAGGAGGCGCTCGGCCTGATCGGGGTGGTCCGCCCCGACGTGATCTCGATGGATATCCGCCTGCCCGGCATCGACGGGCTGGAGACCACCCGCCGCATCATGGCCGAGCGCCCGACGCCGATCGTCGTGGTGGCGGACGCGGTGGAGGACGCCTCGCTGCGCATCTCCATGAACGCGCTGCGGGCCGGGGCCCTCTCGGTGGTGGAGAAGCCCGTCGCCACGACGAATGCCGGCTACGAGGCGGTGGCCGACGAGATCTGCACGCAGCTGCGCATCATGGCCCAGGTGCCTGTGATCCGCCGCCGGCCGATCGGCGCCGAATGGGCCTCCCGCAAGGGCGCGGCCCCCGCTGCCGCCGGACCGCTCCCGGGCACGGCGCCGACGGTGCTCGGCCTCGCCGCCTCCACCGGTGGCCCGCCGGCGCTCGCCCGGGTGCTCGGCGCGCTGCCCGCCGACTTCCCCCTGCCCGTCCTCGTGGTCCAGCACATGGGCGCGGCCTTCATGGACGGATTCGCCGCCTGGCTCGACAGCGTGGTGCCCCTGCCCGTCTCGGTCGCCCGGGAGGGCGAGCGGGCCGAGGCCGGCCGCGTCTACGTGGCGCCGGGCGACCGTCATCTCGAACTCGGCGCCGCCCGCACGCTCCGCGTCCTCGACAGCGCGCCGGTCTCGGGCCAGCGCCCGGCCGCGACGGTGCTGTTCCGCTCCATCGCCCGCCAGTGCGGCGCCGCCGGCATCGGCGTGCTGCTCACCGGGATGGGCGAGGACGGGGCGCTGGGCCTCCTCGACATGCAGCGGGCCGGCGCCGCGACGGTCGCCGAGCACGAGAGCAGTGCCGTGGTCTACGGCATGCCCGCCGCCGCCGTGCGCCTCGGCGCGGCCCGCTTCGTCCTCCCCCTCGACCGGGTCGGGCCCGAGATCCTCCGCCTCGCCGAGCCGGGACGGCCTGCGGGAGCGGTGCCGTGAGCGAGGCGGCGGGGCCCGACGATCCGGCGCGCATCCTCCTCGTCGAGGATTCCGAGACGCAGGCGCTGGAGCTGCGCCTCCTCCTCGAGGCGAACGGCTTCTCCGTCGAGCGCTCCCCCACGGCCGAGGCCGCCCTGGACCGCCTCAACGGCAGCCTGCCCGACCTCGTCGTGGCCGATTACCACCTGCCCGGCATGAACGGCGACGAGCTGACCCGGCAGCTGCGCCTGTCCCTGCGCACGCGGGCGCTGCCCGTGCTGATGCTCACCGGCGCCCGCGACGGCGAGCGCCAGGGCCTGGAGAGCGGGGCCGACGCCTACGTCGCCAAGTCCGACGACCGCGACCTCCTCGTGCTGCGCATCCGCGCCCTCCTGCGCGAGCGCAAGGCCGCGCCCCCCGTCTCCGAGGCGCCGGGCGCCGCGGGCTTCCGGCGCGGGCGCGTCCTCGTCATCGACGGCAGCGCCACCTACCGCACCTTCCTCGCCGGCCTGCTCGGCCAGGAGGGCCACGCGGTCGCCGTGGCGGACGGGGCCGAGGCGGCGCTCGCCGCCCTCGATGCCGGCCCCGAGCCCTTCGACTGCGTCACCCTCGACCTCCTGAGCCCGGCCTATGACGGGCTCGCCCTGTGCCGGGCGGTGGACGAGCGCCGCGGCGCCGGGGCGGGCGGGGCCGGATTCCATCTGGTCGGCATCTCCGGCTCTGCCCCGGGCAAGGACTTCCTGGTGCGCGCCTACGCGGCCGGCGCCGACGACGTGGTCGCGAAATCCGATGCCGAGGTGCTGGCGCTGCGCGTGCGCGGCCTCGTCCGCCGCCGCCTGCTGGAGGAGGACGACCGGCGCATCGCCGGCGCCTTCGGCGCGCACGAGCGGGCGGTGGAGCGGGCCCGCGCCGAGGCCGAGGCGGCGGCCGCCCGTGCCCGGCTCGCCGACGCCCTGGAACAGGCCAATGCCGACCTCGCCACCGCCAACCGCCGCCTGACCGAGGCGCAGGCCAAGCTGGTCCAGGCCGCCAAGATGGCCTCGCTCGGCGAGCTCGTCGCCGGCATCGCCCACGAGATCAACAACCCGCTGGCCTTCATCCTGGCCCATCAGGGCACCGTCGAGCGCCTGCTCGGCGAGATGCCGCCCCAGCCCGAGGAGACATCCGCCCGGGCGCTCGCCAAGGCGCGCGACCGCGTCGGCACCATGCGGATGGGCCTTACCCGGATTCAGGACCTCGTCCTCAACCTGCGCAAGTTCTCCCGTCTCGACGAGGGCGAGCGCGCCCTGGTGAACGTGCCCGAGGCGATCGAGACCGTGCTGGCGCTGCTCCAGCACAAGCTCGGCGCGCGCATCGCCGTCGAGCGCGACTTCGGCGGCAGGTCGGAGATCCGCTGCACCCCGGCGCTCCTCAACCAAGTGGTGATGAACATCCTCGCCAACGCCGCCGACGCCATGCCGGAGGGCGGCACCATCCGGATCGGCACGCGCTCCACCGCGGAGACCGACGAGATCCGCATCAGCGACACCGGCCCCGGCATTCCCGAGGATCTGCGCGAGAAGATCTTCGAGCCCTTCTTCACGACCAAGCCGGTGGGGTCCGGAACCGGCCTCGGACTTGCGATTGCATATAGCGTCGTTCAGGCTCATAGCGGCGTGCTCAATGTGGAGGCGGCGCCGGGTGGAGGAGCCTGCTTCGTGATCGGGATTCCGCGCCAGGCGGTGAGCGCATGACGCAGGACGTCTCAAACGGGAGCCGGGACCGCGCCACGATCCTGGCCGTGGACGACGAGCCGGACATCCTCATCGCCCTCGAGGATCTGTTCGAGGACGGCTACCGGATCCTCACGGCGACCCGGCCGGCCGAGGCGCTGGAGATCCTGCGCGCCGAGCCGGACATCGCCGTCGTGCTCTCCGACCAGCGCATGCCCGAGATGACCGGCGACGCGATGCTGGCGCAGGCGCGCGCCTTCCACGACGCCCAGGCCATCCTGCTCACGGGCTACGCCGACATCACGGCGGTGATCGCCGCGCTCAACCGCGGCGGCATCATCGGCTACGTCACCAAGCCCTGGGACGCGGACCTCCTGCGCGGCACGGTGCGCAACGCCTACGAGCGCCACCGCCTCGGCCGCGACCTCGCCACCGAGCGCGCGCTCCTGCGCGGCCTCCTCGACCATGCCGGAGAGGCCATCGCCTTCAAGGACGGCGAGGGGCGCTTCGTGCGCCTCAACGCCCGCAAGGCCGCCCTGCTCGGCAGCGACGTCGCCGCCTGCCTCGGCCGGCGCGAATCGGAGTTTCCCGCCGCCCGCGCCGACAGCGTCGCGGCCGACAAGGCGGCGATCCGCACCGGCGCGGTCTCGGAGAGCCTTGTCTCGGACGGACCCATCGGGGCCGAGCGCTGGAGCCACGTCGTGCGCGTGCCGATCCGCGGCCCGAGCGGCGCGGTCGCCCATCTCGCCACGATCGAGCGCGACGTCACCGAGCAGAAGAGCCTGGAGGCCCGGCTGCGCCAGTCCGACAAGATGCAGGCGCTCGGCACGCTGGCGGGGGGCATCGCCCACGACTTCAACAACCTGCTCACCGCGATCCTCGGCAGTCTGGAACTCGCCGTTCCGCGGGTCGCGGGGCAGCCGCGCCTGGAGCGCCTGATCGAGAACGCGCGCGGCGCGGCCGAGCGCGGCGCCTCGCTGACCAAGCGCCTCCTGAGCTTCAGCCGCACCCACGACCTGCACGCCCGCGCCACCGACGTGAACGCGCTGATAGAGGGCATGCGCGACCTGTTCGGGCGCAGCCTCGGCGGCCTCGTCAGCGTGCGCACGGACCTCGCCCCGAACCTGCCGGCGGCGCTGGTCGATCCCGACCAGCTCGAACTGGCGGTGCTCAACCTCTGCATCAACGCCCGCGACGCCATGCCGGAGGGCGGGCAGATCACCGTCGCGACGGCGGAGACCCGGATCGCCGACGATCCCGACCTCGCCCCCGGCACCTATCTGCGCGTGAGCGTGACGGATACCGGCAGCGGCATCCCGCCCGAGATCCTCAAGCGGGTCTGCGAGCCCTTCTTCACCACCAAGGCCGTCGGCCAGGGCACCGGGCTCGGCCTCGCCATGGTGTTCGGCCTCGCCCAGCAATCGAAGGGGCGCTTCCACATCGACAGTGAGGTGGGGCGCGGCACCCGGGTGGAGCTCGCCCTGCCCTGTGCCGAGGGCGCCGCGGAGACGGCCGATGCGGCCGAGGCGGAGGTGCCCGTGGCTGCCCGGCCGGCCCGCGTGCTGGTGGTCGACGACGACCCGGAGGTCCGGCACGTCACCGCCTCGTTCCTCGCCGATTTCGGCTACAGCGAGACGGAGGCCGAGAGCGGCGCCGCGGCGCTCGCCCTGCTCGAAGGCGAGCGCTTCGACCTCGTGGTGGCCGACCTCGCCATGCCGGGCATGAGCGGCGTCGACCTCGCCGCCTCGGTGCGCGCGATGCGGCCCGACCTCCCCGTCCTCATCCTCACCGGCCACGCCGACGCCATCGAGATCCCGGAGGATCTCCCGGTCCTCGCCAAGCCCTTCCAGTCGGCGGAACTGGCGCGCCAGGTCTCGGCGCTGCTGGAGGCCTGATCGGCGCAGCCGCGATCCGCTCCCGCCACGCTGCTGACATCATGCTGGCAGCAGCGTGGCGGTAGACCCTCTCCGCGGCCGCCGCGCCGCATGGAGGATCACCGATGCTGACGCTGTTTCACGCCCCCCGCTCCCGCTCGACCCGGATCCTCTGGCTGCTCGAGGAACTCGGCGCCGCCTACGCGGTCCGCTATGTCGGCATCCGCTACGGCGACGGCAGCGGCGACGGACCCGACCCGGAGAACCGGCATCCGGACAAGAAGGTGCCCGCGCTCGACCATGACGGCACGATCGTCAGCGAGAGCACGGCGGTCGCGATCCATCTCTGCGATCTCGCTCCCGCCGCCGGGCTGCTCCCGGCCGCCGCCTCGCCCGAGCGCGGCGCCTGCCTCACCTGGCTGTGCTGGGCCGACAACGAGCTCGGCGCCGCGGTGATGCAGCGCATGATGGGGGGCGGGGCCGATCCGCGGGCGCAGGCCGGCTACGACGCGGCCGTGCGGCGGCTGACCGAGGCGCTGGCGCGCGGGCCCTACCTGATGGGCGCGCGCTTCACGGTCGCCGACGTGATGATCGCCCCCCTGCTCCGCTTCGCCCGCGCCCAGCTCCCCGACAGCGCGGCGATCGACGCCTATCTCGCACGGGCCACGGACCGGCCGGCCTTCGCCCGCGCGATGGCCAAGGATGCGCCGGCCGCTCAGGCCGCCGCCTGAGGCCCGCGCCCGACGCCATGCGCCGCGCCGACCGCCTGTTCGAGATCATCCAGGTCCTCCGGCGCGCCCGCGGGCCGATCACCGCGGACGCGATCGCGGCGGAGCTGGAGACCGGCCGGCGGACGATCTACCGCGACATCGCCGCGCTGGTGGCCCAGCGCGTGCCGATCCGCGGCGAGGCGGGCCTCGGCTACGTGCTCGAACCGGGCTTCGACCTGCCGCCGCTGATGCTCACCGCCGACGAGATCGAGGCGGTGGTGCTCGGCGCGCAATGGGTCGCGGCCCATGCCGATCCCGCCCTCGCCCGGGCCGCGGCGGACGTCCTCGCCAAGGTCGCGGCCGTAGTGCCGGAGGGTCTGCGCGGCGTGATCGACGATCCCGCCGTGATCACGCCGCCGGCCTGGGGGGCGCGCGGCGATGCCGGGATCGATGTCGCCCGCCTGCGCGCCTGGAGCCAGCAGGGCCGCAAGCTCGCGATCCGCTACGTGGACGAGGCGGGCCGGCCGAGCGAGCGGACCGTCTGGCCCTTCCTCGTCGGCTACCGCGATTCGGTGCGGATGCTCATGGCTTGGTGCGAGCTGCGCGGGGATTTCCGCATGTTCCGCACCGACCGCCTGCAGGCGGTCGCCTTTCTCGACGCGCGATACCCCGAGCGCCGGGCCACGCTCCGCCGCCGCTGGCTGGCGCTGATGGCGGAGCGCCGGCAGCGGCCGAACGCCCCGCTGCCCGATGGCGGCGGCGGGGCTTGAGCGCCCGTCCGGCCGGGCGCCGCCTCACATCCGCGCGGTGATCGTCGCGAGCACCGTGAAGGGCGCGCCCGGCAGGTTGCTGGTGGCGTTGAACGGCTGCTCGATGTAGCGCGCATCGGTGAGGTTGCGCGCGTTGACGGCGAAACGGAAGCGGTCGAAATCGTAGAAGATCGCCGCGTCGAGGCGGGTATAGGCGCCGACCCTGTAGCTGTTGTTGAGATCGCCGAAGCGGCTGCCGACATAGGTCGCGCCGAAGCCGAAGCCGAGACCGCGCAGCGCGCCGCTCTGGACCTGATAGGTCGACCAGACGCTGCCGCTGAATTCCGGCACGCCGACCAGCCGGTTGCCCACCGCGAAGGTGGTGTCCTTGGTGATCTTGGCATCGAGATAGCCGAGGCCGCCGATGATCTTCCAGCCGGGCAGGATCTCGCCCGCGATGTCGACCTCGACGCCCTCCGAGCGCTGCGCGCCGGTGATCACCGAGTAGCCGGTATTGACCGGATCGTTCGCGGAGACGTTCTGGCGGGTGATGCTGAAGGCGGCCGCGCTCAGGGTCAGCGCGGAGGGGATCAGGTCGTAGCGCGCGCCGACCTCGTATTGCTCGCCCGTCTCGGGCGGCGGGTTCGAGACGTTGAGCACGGCGTCGGTCTGCGGCTTGAACGAGGTCGTGTAGCTCGCATAGAGCGTCAGCGGCTCGACCGGCCGGTAGACGAGGCCGACCCGCGGCGAGAAGCCGAACAGCTCCTGCTCGGCCGGCGGCCTCTGCGCCGCGGTGGTGCGGCTGAAGTAGAACTGGCTGCCGAAATCCGCCCGCGCTCCGACGAGGAGCTGGAAGCCGGCGCCGAGGTCGATCTGGTCCTGCAGGTAGAGCCCGTAGAGGTCGGTTCGCTGCTGGATCAGGTTCTGGAAGGTGAAGGCCCCATAGGTGCCCCGCGGCGAGGGATCGAGGAAGCTCGCGGACGTGAAGGTCGATTGCTGCGAATAGGACTTGCGGAAGCCGTCGATGTATTCGAACCCGGCGAGCAGCGTGTTGCGGAGCCCGAGGAGGTCGAACTTGGCGACCATCTCTGTCTGCGTGTCGATGGCCGCGTAGGTGGTGTCCACCGCCGAGCCGCGGCGGGTGACCAGGGTCCCCGCCGCGTTGAGGCCGGACGGGCGCACCGCGAAGACGCCGAACCCGCCCGCCTGGACGTTGACGATCTGGCGCAGCGTCACCTCCGGGCTGAGGTCGTGCTCGGCCCGAAGCGTGACGAAGTTCGATTCGCCCGAGTAGCGGGAATTGTTCGTGCCGTAGTAGCGGCGGATGTCGTCGAGCGGCACCCGGCCGTTGCGGGCGACGAGGCCGTCATCGTACTGCGAATCCTGGCGCGTCATCTCGGCCAGGAACTCGACCCGGGTGTCGGCGGACGGCGTCCAGCTGAAGGCCGGCGCCACGAAGTTGCGCGTGTTCGAGCGATCGCCGCCGTAGTTGCGGAAGGTCGGGTCGTCCTGCGAGGCGAAGCTGACCCGGCCGGCGAAGCCCTCGGCGCCCGGAAGCGCGCCCGAGACCGTGCCCTGGAGCCGGGCGAAGCCGTAGCTGCCGCCCTGCACGGTGAGGTCGCCGGACGGTTCCAGCGTCGGGCGCCGGGTGACGATGTTGATGAGGCCGCCCGGATCGCCGCGCCCGTAGAGGACTGAGGCCGGGCCCTTCAGCACCTCGATGCGCTCCACGTCGGCGAGGTCGCGCTGGGTGACGTTGAAGGTGTTGGCCGGGCTCATCAGCACGCCGTCGATGGCGTAGGTCTGGGTGCGGAAGCCGCGGATCACGAAGGTATCCGAGCGGCCCTGGATGGTCCCGCCCGACTGGACGTTGCTGACATTGGTGATCGCGTCGGCGAGCCGGAGGTCCTGCCGGTCCTCCAGCACCTCGCGCGGCACCACCTGGACGGATTGCGGCGTGTCGCGCAGAGCCGTGTCGGTGCGGGTGGCCGTGGCCGAGCGCGTGGCGCGGTAGCCCACGACCGGACCCGTCGCCCGCTCGCCCGTGCCCGCCACCGAGAGTTCGGACAGCGCGACCTCCGCCGGGACGCCGGCGGGCTGCGCGGCCGCACCGGCGGCGCAGAGCGGCACGAGGCCGCTCAGGAGGGCCGCCCGCGCCCGGCGGGAGCGCCCGCGCCGCATCGCAACCCCGTCTCGTCCCGTCATCGTCCCCGTGCTCCGCTCGGCCGCGAGCGCGCGGCCCGGTGGATCTGCGTTGAGCAGGAAGAGCGGCAGGATCAAGCGCGATGGCGGGAATAGAAGGGGTTCATGTGCCGTTTACAGGTCGGCGTATCACGAATTCAACATGATCGACTTCGAATAATTACAATCTATCGGCCAAGAGTTCCGCAAGATTTACAATTTGCGCGGGATCGATTGCGCCCGATAAACGTTGAGCGGGTATCGCCGCAGGCGGTTGCCCCTGCGTCGTCCGGTCCTGCATCCGTGCGGCAGCAATCCGAACTGCGGGGGCGCATGCCCGCTTCGCGCTTGCGGAACGAGAACAAAACATGTACATGGAGACAGGCCCGGGGCGCGATTGCGAACGGCGCCCAACCCCCGCATAAGGATGCCGCCGAGATGGCCCAGCCCGCACTGAAAGTGGTGGATACGCCCAGCATGGACAAGGACAAGTCGAAGGCGATCGACGCCGCCCTGTCCCAGATCGAGCGCGCCTTCGGCAAGGGCTCGATCATGCGGCTCGGCAAGGCCGACCAGGTGACCGAGGTCGAGACGATCTCGACGGGTTCGCTCGGTCTCGACATCGCGCTCGGCGTCGGCGGCCTGCCGCGCGGCCGCGTCATCGAGGTCTACGGGCCGGAATCCTCGGGCAAGACGACGCTCGCCCTCCACACCATCGCCGAGGCCCAGAAGAAGGGCGGCGTCTGCGCCTTCGTGGACGCCGAGCACGCCCTCGACCCGGTCTATGCGCGCAAGCTCGGCGTCAACCTCGACGACCTCCTGATCTCGCAGCCCGATACCGGCGAGCAGGCGCTGGAGATCACCGACACGCTGGTGCGCTCGGGCGCCATCGACGTGCTGGTGGTCGATTCGGTGGCCGCGCTGACCCCGCGCGCCGAGATCGAGGGCGAGATGGGCGAGTCGCAGCCCGGCCTCCAGGCCCGCCTGATGAGTCAGGCTCTGCGCAAGCTCACCGGCTCGATCTCGCGCTCGAAATGCATGGTGATCTTCATCAACCAGATCCGGATGAAGATCGGCGTGATGTACGGAAGCCCGGAGACCACCACGGGCGGCAACGCGCTGAAGTTCTACGCCTCGGTGCGCCTCGACATCCGCCGCGTCTCGACCCTGAAGGACCGCGACGAGGCGATCGGCAACCAGGTCCGCGTCAAGGTCGTCAAGAACAAGGTCGCGCCGCCCTTCAAGCAGGTCGAGTTCGACATCATGTTCGGCGAGGGCATCTCGAAGGTCGGCGAGCTGATCGACCTCGGCGTGAAGGCCGGCATCGTCGAGAAGTCGGGCGCTTGGTTCTCCCACAACAGCCAGCGCCTCGGCCAGGGCCGCGAGAACTCCAAGGGCTTCCTGCGCGACAATCCCGAGATCGCCGGCAAGATCGAGATGGCGATCCGCCAGAATGCCGGCCTCCTGGCCGACCGTATCCTGGAGAATGCGACGCCGAGCGCCGAGGATCTCGACGAGGGCGAGGCCTGAGGCGCACGCCTCCCGGAGGGGCCAGTCCCTTCGGGGCCGCGCTCCGGCAAGGATCGAAGACCGAAACGCGCGCCGGACAGCCCTGTCCGGCGCGCGTTCCCGTCGCCGGCCCCGGCCCGGGGCGGCCGCCGCGATCCGACTCAGGGTCGGGTCACGGCCGGCTCAGGGCCGGTAGGTGAAGGTGCCGATCTCGCAGACGTTGACGTTCTTGCGCACCAGCGCCTTGCCGTTGTCGAACACGGCCTTGAAGTCGAAGCGGCAGGCGCCCGTGCCGTCGTCGATGTTGATGTCGAAGGTCTCGCTGTCCTCGATCACGTCGCGGCCGAGGATGTCCTCCTCCCAGTCGTCGGTGCCGGTCGAGGAGGCGTAGAAGTGCCTGATCGTCATGCCGGTCCGGTTGACGATGTCGACGTGGCGGTTGGCCGCCTGGGCGGTGCCGGCGAGCAGGAGAGCTGCGGCGCAGGCCGCGGCGATGGTGCGAGCGAACATGGTATCCCCCGGATGCGCCGTTCGGGCGCGGATCTGGCCGGAGGACGCAGGCCCCGCGGCAGTTCCTTCTAGGAGAGAGGTCCGCGGGCGATCCTGCTCGGGCATCCCGAATCGTTGACCGAGCGTCCGGATCCGGAGCCGGCTCAGGCGCGCTGGCCGGAGGGCTCGAACAGGAAGTCGTCGACGGCCGGGATCGAGACGGCGATGCCGCCGAGCGCCGGCTTCGAGAGCCGCCAGGGCCGGTCGAGGCGGGCGCGCACCGATTCGGAGGGGCGCAGCCGCCGGTAGCCGCCCGCCTCGTCCATCTCCTCGACGGTCAGGAAGCCGTAGACCTGCAGGCGCGAGGCGGTGAGCTTGGTCTCGCGGTCGCCCGCCGCCACGGCGAGGCTGCCGCTGGCATAGACGGCGTCCATCAGGCTGCGCTGCTCGCCCCGGCGCCGGATCTGGCCCTCCCGGACCCCCTCCTCCCCGAAGCCCCGGCCGAGCGCCTGGGCGATCGCCCCCTCGCGCGTCGCCTCGGGCCGCCGGAACGGCACCACGTTGTCGGACCCCGTCGAGAGGCTACCCATACGCATCACCTGAACTCACGCGAAACCGAACGGCGCGGCCGCCCGGAGGGGCCGTGCGATCTCGACAATCCAGCCAACCGCTTTAAGCATTCGTGAGCGTTACCGGGCGGTTGCGTCCCGCCCTGGTCCGCCCCGCGCGGAAACCGCGCGTTAACGGCCTCTCGGCCCGAGATTTGTGGCCGTCGCGCATTGACGCGGCCGTCCGGGGCGTCTAGAAGCGCGCCACTTCGGTCGGCCCCGAGGCCGCCGCGGGCGTGAATCGCGATCGCTGCCGCGCCCGCACGATACCGAAGGCTCACATCGCCTGACGTCTTGTCAGATCTGCAGGCACGAGCGCCCCGTCAACGGTGTGCTCCTCTGCCGAGAGCGCGCCTCGGGTCCTGACCGGACCCTTGGCGCATATTCGTTTTGCGATCCGTCCGAGAGGGCGGCGCAGCCCGCGGCCCGAGAGGGACGCTCACGACGTGGACAGGATCGCGGCATTGCCGGCGCGATCCGGAGGAAGAGGGCAGAGGATGCCGACGATCAACCAGCTGATCGCTCAGCCGCGCAAGATTCAGCGGAGCCGCAACAAGGTGCCGGCGCTCAACGCCTGCCCGCAGAAGCGCGGCGTCTGCACCCGCGTCTACACGACGACCCCGAAGAAGCCGAACTCGGCGCTCCGGAAGGTGGCCAAGGTCCGCCTGACCAACGGCTTCGAGGTCATCGGCTACATCCCGGGCGAGGGCCACAACCTTCAGGAGCACTCCGTGGTGATGATCCGCGGCGGCCGCGTGAAGGACCTTCCGGGCGTGCGCTACCACATCCTGCGCGGCGTGCTCGACACGCAGGGCGTCAAGAACCGCAAGCAGCGCCGCTCGAAGTACGGCGCCAAGCGTCCGAAGTAATTTCCTCGGACGGCCATTTCCACGGCCTCGCAAGGATGTCGCCGGCTTCGGCTCAAGGCGGCCTGCGCGAGGTGCTTAAGACCATACTTTTCGAAAGTCGCGCCCGATGTCCCGTCGTCACTCTGCCGAGAAGCGTGAGATCATCCCGGACCCGAAGTACGGTGACGTGGTCCTCACGAAGTTCATGAACTCGATCATGTACGAGGGCAAGAAGTCGACCGCCGAGCGGATCGTCTACGGCGCCTTCGACCTCGTCGAGAGCCGCGCCCGCGCCAACCCGATCGAGGTGTTCCGCGCCGCCCTCGACAACGTCGCCCCCGCGATCGAGGTCCGCTCCCGCCGCGTCGGCGGCGCGACCTACCAGGTCCCCGTCGAGGTGCGCACCGAGCGCCGCCAGGCCCTGGCCATCCGCTGGCTGATCCAGGCCGCCCGCGCCCGCAACGACCGCACCATGGTCGAGCGCCTGTCGGCCGAGCTGCTCGACGCCGCCAACAACCGCGGCAACGCCGTGAAGAAGCGCGAAGACACGCACCGGATGGCCGAGGCCAACCGCGCCTTCTCGCACTACCGCTGGTAATTTTAGCGGGCGCGCCGACCGCGGCGCGCCGCCCCCGCCCTCTTCCGGAGAGACCCCGATGCCCCGCACGCACGCGATCGAGGACTACCGCAACTTCGGCATCATGGCCCACATCGATGCCGGCAAGACCACGACGACCGAGCGGATCCTCTACTACACCGGCAAGTCCCATAAGATCGGCGAGGTCCATGAGGGCGCCGCCACCATGGACTGGATGGAGCAGGAGCAGGAGCGTGGCATCACGATCACCTCGGCTGCGACGACCTGCTTCTGGCGCGACAAGCGCCTGAACATCATCGACACCCCCGGCCACGTCGACTTCACCATCGAGGTGGAGCGGAGCCTGCGCGTGCTCGACGGCGCCGTCTGCGTGCTCGACGGCAACCAGGGCGTCGAGCCCCAGACCGAGACCGTGTGGCGCCAGGCCGACAAGTACGACGTCCCGCGCGTCGTGTTCGTCAACAAGATGGACAAGATCGGCGCCGACTTCTTCAAGTGCGTCGCCGACATCATCGACCGCGTCGCCGGCAAGCCCGTCTGCCTGCAGCTGCCGATCGGCGCCGAGTCGAGCTTCCAGGGCGTCATCGACCTCATCAAGATGAAGGCGATCGTCTGGTCGGGCGAGGCGCTCGGCGCCAACTTCTCGGAGACCGAGATCCCAGCCGACCTGGCCGATCAGGCCGCCGAGTACCGCACCAAGCTGGTCGAGGCCTGCGTCGAGCTCGACGACGATGCCATGGCCGCCTACCTCGACGGCAACGAGCCGGACGAGGCCGCGATGCGCGCCCTGGTGCGCAAGGCCGTGCAGCTGCGCGCCTTCCACCCGGTGCTCTGCGGCTCGGCCTTCAAGAACAAGGGCGTGCAGCCGCTCCTCGACGCCGTCGTCGACTACCTGCCCTCCCCCGCCGACCGCGGCGAGATCAAGGGCATCGACTTCAAGACCGAGGAAGAGACCGTCCGCCACCCGGCCGATTCCGATCCCTTCTCCATGCTCGCCTTCAAGATCATGGACGATCCCCACGTCGGCACGATCACCTTCTGCCGCGTGTACTCGGGCAAGGTCGAATCGGGCGCCAACGTGCTGAACTCCTCGCGCGACAAGCGCGAGCGCGTCGGCCGCATGCTGCTCATGCACGCCAACAACCGTGAGGACATCAAGGAGGCCTATGCCGGCGACATCGTCGCCCTGGCCGGCCTCAAGGAGACCCGCACGGGCGACACCCTCTGCGACCCGCAGAAGGCCGTGATCCTCGAGAAGATGGAATTCCCCGAGCCCGTCATCGAGATCGCCGTCGAGCCGAAGTCGAAGGCCGACCAGGAGAAGCTCGGCATCGCGCTCTCGAAGCTCGCCGCCGAGGATCCCTCCTTCCGCGTCTCGACGGACCAGGAATCGGGCCAGACCATCCTCAAGGGGATGGGCGAGCTCCACCTCGACATCAAGGTCGACATCCTGCGCCGCACCTACAAGGTCGACGCGAATATCGGCCAGCCGCAGGTGGCCTACCGCGAGAAGCTGACCCGCCGCCAGGAGATCGACTACACGCACAAGAAGCAGACCGGCGGCACCGGTCAGTTCGCCCGCGTGAAGTTCGTGGTCGAGCCGAACGAGCCGGGCGCCGGCTTCGCCTTCGAGTCGAAGATCGTCGGCGGCGCGGTGCCGAAGGAGTACATCCCCGGCGTCGAGAAGGGCCTCAACTCGGTCCTGACGGCAGGCGTGCTCGCGGGCTTCCCCGTGGTCGACGTGAAGGTGGAGCTGATCGACGGCGCCTACCACGACGTCGACTCCTCGGCGCTGGCCTTCGAGATCGCCTCCCGCGCCGCCTTCCGCGAGGCGCTGCAGAAGGGCGGCTCGGTGCTGCTCGAGCCGGTCATGAAGGTCGAGGTCGTCTCCCCCGAGGAGTACACGGGCTCGGTCATCGGCGACCTGAACTCCCGCCGCGGCCAGATCCAGGGCCAGGACATGCGTGGCAACGCCAACGTCATCAACGCGATGGTGCCGCTCGCCAACATGTTCGGCTACGTGAACAACCTGCGCTCCATGTCGCAGGGCCGGGCGAACTTCACCATGCAGTTCGACCATTACGAGGAAGTGCCGCGCGGCGAGGCCGACAAGGTCATCGCGAAGTACGCCTGAGGCGTTCAGCGAAACATCCTCGACGACAATCATCTGATTAGGAGGCTCTGATGGCCAAGGAAAAATTTTCGCGTTCGAAGCCGCACTGCAACATTGGCACGATTGGCCACGTTGACCACGGCAAGACGTCGCTGACGGCGGCGATCACGAAGGTTCTGGCTGAGTCGGGTGG
>Ga0126362_10000259_pt1 | contig 33457 bp, 32 predicted proteins | sample ANMtaG_FD_126269 | JGI IMG/M metagenome (GOLD analysis project Ga0126362, IMG submission 126269) | Continental margin sediment microbial communities from North Pacific Ocean - ANME2c_DSS_Sorted | ecosystem: Environmental > Aquatic > Marine > Continental margin > Sediment | place: Pacific Ocean... | reverse complement strand
GAGTTGGTCCCACTCCTTCCCATCCCGAACAGGACAGTGAAACGACTCAGCGCCGATGATAGTGCGGGTTCCCGTGTGAAAGTAGGTCATCGTCAGGCTCTTACAGCCCAGAAACCCCCAGTCAGACAATGGCTGGGGGTTTTTGCTTTGCGCCACCGAAAACACACAACTTCGGAACCAAGGCAGAGCAATCTGCAACCACTACAGGTTACGCAGGAATGAACCACTCTTCTCCGCAGCGCATGACTCAATCAGCTCCGAAAAAATATCTCCGGTCAATCGATCCAGTTCCACGTCGTTGAAGAAGCGTGCCCGAATTGAATTGAGATAAGCCGTGCCCTGCAGCCAGGCATCCCAATCCGCCACAGAGATCGACTGCACCTCCAGCAGCTTGAACTTCATCAGCACCTTGATGGCATGCCGCGCGTGTTTCACAGGATCGCGCTGAAGGCCATCAAGCCGCCGATACGCTACGGACAGCGCCTTGTCGACGCCATCGAAGACAGAGCCGTGCCCCGGAATCACCCGCCGCGGCGCAAGCCCCGCGATCAGATCCAGGGTGGCGCCCACGTCTTCGAACGACGGCTCCCCGGCCAACTCGGGAAACGCAATGCCGAATCCGTTCTCCCACAGTGCATCCGCCGAGATCAGCGTCCGTGCCTCGGCATCGAACAGGATGACTGAGTGAGGGTCATGACCAGGAGCTGCATGCACCTGCCACGGCCTATCCCCAAGCAACTGCTCGGTCCCTGGCTGCAACAGTCCGGTAAAACCGAATCGCGGACAGGTCTGCCCCGTCGCCAGAAAACTCAAGCCTTGCTGATCCCAACTCTGCACGAATGCAGCCTCGCCCGGCGGAATGTCAGTGCGAGCTGATGGATACCGCGCCTGCAGCGCGGCATTTCCCCCGCAGTGGTCGCTGTGCAGATGTGTATTCAGAATGCGATCGAGCGGCAGCCTTCCCAGCACAGATTCGACCAGCGCGACCGTCTGATCGGCATGTGTTGCGTACCCCGTATCGACGATCGCCGTTTCTTCCTTGCCCACGAACAGGACGTTGTTCGAGGAAAGCCACCCCCGCTCGAGCACAACGACATTCGCCGGCAGCCCGGTGCTCGCCGACGAATGGCTCATCGTTCAGGCGCCCGCACTGGTGCGAAGTTCGCGGCGCAGGATCTTCCCGACATTGGTCTTCGGCAGCGACTCCCGGAACTCGATGTGCTTCGGCCGCTTGTAGCCCGTGAGCTGCGAATGGCAGTACTGCAGCACTGCATCCTCGGTCAGCGCAGGATCCCTGCGGACCACGAAAACCTTGATGGCCTCGCCCTGCTTCTCGTCGGGCACGCCCACTGCCGCGCATTCCACGACGCCGGGGCACAGCGAGATCACGTTCTCGAGTTCGTTCGGGAACACATTGAAGCCGCTGACCAGGATCATGTCTTTCTTGCGGTCGACGATGCGGCTGTAGCCGTCTTCCTGCATCACGGCGATGTCGCCGGTGCGCATGAAGCCGTCCGCCGTGAATGCCGCAGCGGTCTCGGCCGGCTGGTTGTAATAGCCGGTCATCACGTTCGGCCCCTTGATGCAAAGCTCGCCGGACTGCCCCATCGGCAGCGAATTCCCTTCATCGTCCTTGATCGCGATCTCGATGCTGGGCAATGGCAGGCCGATCGTCCCGGTGAACTTGGTGTTCGACACCGGGTTGTTGGTCCCGATCGCGCAGGTCTCGCTCATGCCCCAGCCTTCGATCATCGGACAACCCGTGGCTTCGAACCACTTGCGCGCCGTACCTTCCGAGGCAGCCATACCACCCGCCTGCGAAACGAACAGCGTCGAGAAATCGACCGACTTGAACTCAGGATGCATCAACAGCGCATTGAACAGCGTGTTCACCGCGGGCAGCATGTGGAAGGGCCGCTTCTTCAACACCGCGATGAATTTGTTGAAGTCCCGTGGGTTCGGAATCAGCGTCATGTGCGAGCCCTGGCGGATCACCAGCAGGCACAGCGTCAGCGCGAAGATGTGATACAGCGGCAGCGCGGCGATGCTGTTGACCTTCGCCAGGTCGCCGGCGCGCGACAGCGCCGGTGTGAACCAGGCCTCTGCCTGCAGAGTGGCCGCGACGATGTTGCGATGAGTCAGCACCGCGCCCTTCGATAAGCCAGTCGTGCCGCCCGTGTACTGCAGGAAAGCAATCGAATCGAGCGTGCTCTGGTCGGGCCCCAGCGTGCGACCGCGCCCTTCGGAGATGACCTGGTTGAACGGCGTCACGCTGCGCCCGTCGCTCAACGGCAGCTTGTAGGCCGGCACCAGCTTCGCGAGGTGGCGCACGGCCACTGTGATCCACGCGCCGTACAAGCCGCCCAGCAGGTCGCCCATCGACGTCATGACCACGTGCTTCACGGGCGTGCGCTCGATCACCTTCTCGAGCGTCGCGGCGAAGTTCTCGAGGATGACGATGGCCGTTGCCCCGGAATCCTTCAGCTGATGCTCCAGCTCCCGCGCCGTGTACAGCGGATTGACGTTGACGCAGGTGTACCCCGCGCGCAGCACGCCGCACATGGTGACCGCGAACTGCGGAATGTTGGGCAGCATGATCGCCACGCGCGCTCCGGGCTCGAGCCCGCGCGACTGCAGCCAGGCACCCAGCGCCTTCGACAGGGTGTCGAGCTCCCCATAAGACATCCAGCGTTCCATGCAGACCGAGAACGGCCGGTCCGCATAGCGGCCGAAGGCCTCGTCGAACATGTGAGGCAAGGAGCGGTACTGCTCGGGATTGATTTCGTGCGGTACGCCGGCCGGATAGTTCTGTCGCGCGGATGTGGTCTGCATGCAAGCTCCTTTGGCGCGGATTGTGGGAGGCAGTGCGCCTCCGCGACCAGCGGGCTTGTCCTAGGGGAAGGGCGCGGGCTGTCGCGCGCGCGATAGCTGCGCGCGCCGAACAACCCTTCGGAATTTCAGGCCTTGCCCGATTCGCCCGGCAGCAGCACGCCGGCTTCGATGTCGGAAGCGACCTCCAGCGACTCGTACAGCGGCGTGAAGTCGGGCTCCGTGAGGTCGAACAGCTGGGCGAAGCTGTCGATCACGAAGTAGTTGGCCTGGTAGGTGTCGATCTTGTACCGCGTGCGCATGGTGCGCAGCAGGTCCAGAGGCAGCCGACGCGGCTCGTCGCTGAGCACTGCGTGCTTCAGCTCGCCCACCGAACTCAGGATGCCGGCGCCATATGCGCGGAGGCCATCCGGCTGGCGGATCAGCCCGAACTCCACCGTGTATCAGTAGAGGCGCGCCAGCTTCTCTCCGGCGCCCAGCTCGTGCGCCTTGATGCCGCCTTGCCCGTAGCGCTGCACGTAGTCGGCGAAGGTCGGGTCGAACAGCATCGGCACATGGCCGAACAGGTCGTGGAACACGTCGGGCTCGACGATGTAGTCGAACTCCTCCGGCTTGCGGATCCAGTCCGTCACCGGAAACTTGCGATTCGCGAGCAGCGTGAAGAACGGCAGTTCCGGAATAAGCCCAGGCACCGCCACGATATCCCAGCCCGTCGCGCGATGCAGCCGTTCGTTGAGTTCGTCGAAGCGCGGGATGCGGTCCTTCACGCCGAGCGAGGGCAGCGCCTTGATGAAGGCATCGCAGGCCAGTCCCGGCAACTGCGCCGCCTGGCGCTCGTAGAGCCGGCGGTAGGTGTCGTGATCGGCCGCCGTGTAGCTGGCCCAGGCCTGCGGGCAGGTGTAGTCGGCCAGCACCTTGCCGCCGCGCGAGTAGTCGCCACGAGGCGGGCGATCCGAGGCGCCGTAGACGGCGGGGGTGACAACGGCGGCGGCAGGGGTTTCCATCGAGATCGGTCTTGTCTTGAATTGCTTACTTGAGCCAGCGGTCCATCGTCCGCTGGAAGTCGCCGCCGGCCTGCTGCAGGTGCAGCCACTGGTCGACGTACGACTTGAAGGCCACGTCGTCGCGCGGCAGCATCCACGCCATTTCGCCGTACTGCAGCGGCTTGTCGGGGTTGACCGCGCACAGGCCCGGCTTGAGCTTCTGCTGCGTGATGGCCTCGGCCGCCTCGGTGACGAACACGTCGGCGCGGTTGGCGAGGATCTCGTCGAAGATCGTCACGTTCTCGCCGTGCAGCGTGAGCTTGGCCTGCTTGAAATTGGCGCGGGCAAAGCGCTCGTTGCTGCCGCCCGGATTGAAGATGACGCGCACCGACGGCTTGTCGATGGCCGCCACGCTCTGGTACTTGGCCACGTCGGCGCAGCGCGCAATGGGCGTCTTGCCGTTGACCATGTAGGGCGCGCTGAAGAAGGCGCGCTTCTGGCGATCGGTGGTGACAGACACGCCGCCCACGGCGATGTCGCACTTGCCGGCCGCCAGGTCGGGCAGCAGGTTGGCCCAGGTGGTCTTGACCCACTCGGGCTTCGCGCCGAGGCTGGCGCTGAAGCCCGCCATCAGGTCGACGTCGATGCCCTCGAAGGCGCCGTCCGTCTTCTGGAAGCTGAAGGGCTTGTAGTCGCCCGGCGTGCAGATGCGCAATACGGCGGCCTTCTGCACCGTGTCCAGGTGCGAGGCGCTGGCAGCCGGCGTGGCCGCCGGCGCCATCGCGCAACCCGAAAGAACGGCGGCGGCTGCCGCAATGAAGGTCAGACCGATCGAAGGCGTACAGCTGCGCATGCGTGCTCCAGAAGCAGGTGAATAAGGGAAGGGGCCCTTATTTTGCGGCGCTCAGCACGCCGCGGCGCATCTGGTCGAGTTCGATGCTCTCGAACAGCGCCTTGAAGTTGCCGTTGCCGAAGCCGTCGTCGCCCTTGCGCTGGATGAACTCGAAGAAGATCGGGCCCAGCTGGTTCTCGCTGAAGATCTGCAGCAGCAGCGCATCCTTCTTGCCGTCGATCAGGATCTTGCGCTTCTGCAGCGCCTCGACGCTCTCGCCATGGCCGGGAATGCGCTTGTCGACCAGCTCGTAGTACGTGTCGATGGTGTCCAGCAGCGTCACGCCATTGGCGCGCAGCGCGTCGACGGTCGTGTACAGGTCGTCCGAGCCCATGGCGATGTGCTGGATGCCTTCGCCCCGGTACATGTCCAGGTACTCCTGGATCTGGCCGGCCTGCTCCTTGCCCTCTTCGTTGATCGGGATGCGGATCTTGCCGCAGGGGCTGGTCATGGCCTTGCTCTTCACGCCCGTCACCTGGCCTTCGATGTCGAAGTACTTGATCTCGCGGAAGTTGAAGAGCTTTTCGTAGAAGTCGGCCCAGACGTTCATGCGGCCGCGGTACACGTTGTGCGTCAGGTGGTCGATGTAGGTCAGGCCGTTGCCGAACGGCGAAAGCGCCTGCTCCGGCGCAACGCCGGGCAGTGCCTCGAAGTCGACGTCGTAGAAGCCGATGTTGCCGATGTCGCCGGGCTTCGCCCCGTTCTTGCCGGGCCAGCGGTCCACCAGGTAGATCAGGCTGTCGCCGATGCCCTTGATGGCGGGAATGTTCAGTTCACCGGGGCCGGCCTTGTCGGCGAAGCCCCAGGCGCCCAGTGCCGTGGCGCGTTCGTAGGCTTGCTTGGCATCCTGCACGCGGAAGGCGATGGCGCAGACGCTCGGGCCGTGCTCGCGGGCGAACTTCTGTGCGAACGAATCGGGTTCTGCATTCAGGATGAAATTGATCGTGCCCTGGCGATAAAGCAGCACGTTCTTGTGGCGGTGCTTGGCCACGGCCTTGAAGCCCATGCGCTCGAACACCTTGCCCATGGCGACCGGATCAGGTGCCGCGTACTCGATGAATTCGAAGCCGTCGGTGCCCATGGGGTTCTCCCAGGGCGTGAAGGCGGGTGCGTCGGCTTGGCTCATGTGCGGTCTCCGGTGGGTGGGGATTGAATGAATAGGGCGCGAAATCGGCCGGTCATGCAATGTAGGTTGGATGCCTCTCAGGTTTTCTGCGTTTCCGGGCGCTTGCAATGGTCATTGCGCAGTAAAACTGCAAGAATGCGGAAATGGAAGCACTGGACAAGATTGATAGGCTCATTTTGCGCACGCTGCAAGCAGACGGCCGTGCAACCTACGACCAGATCGCCGAGCAGGTGAGCCTGTCGCCCAGCGCCGTGCTGCGGCGGGTCAAGCGGCTGGAAGAGCACCGTGTGATCGACCGCTACGTGGCCCTCGTCCAGCCGGAAGCCATCGGCCTGGGGCTGACCGCATATCTCAATGTGCGGCTCGAAAAGCACACCGAGACCCACAAGCGCAACCCCATGGACCTGTTCCGCGCCAGCGTACAGACCTGGCCCGAGGTCGTCGAGTGCGCGGCCCTGACCGGCGACATGGACTACCTCCTGCGCGTCGTGGTGGCCGACATGGCCCACTACAGCCGCTTCATCATGGACACCCTGCTCAAGCACCCCAGCGTGGAAGACTGCAAGACCAGCTTCGTGCTCGACCGTGTCAAAGCCACAACAGCTGTGCCTGTTTAGCCACATTTTGGTTGCGCGAGCGCCACGCGCTCTGGTAGAGAGTCACGAATGTGTCCTGGAATTGACCTTGCATACTTGTTGTTTAAGGGAAAACCCTTAAAGTCGAGCCATGCTTACCGCCAAGACCCTTCTCAAAGCGTCTCTCGGCATTGGCTCTTTCCTGAAAGCGCCGATGGTTGAGGCGCAACCACGCGCAGTCAGCGCGCCTCAACCCGTCATGGTGCCGATCCGCTCGATCGGCCCGCGCGAACGCGAGCGCATCGCCCGCCATCTGCTCGACCTCACCCCGCACGACCGCTACCTGCGTTTCGGCTACGCGGCGGCCGACGAGCAGATCCAGCGCTACGTCGACGGCCTCGATTTCGAGCGCGACGAGCTCTTCGGCATCTACAACCGTCGCCTCGACCTGATCGCGATGGCGCACCTGGCCTTCGCCCCCGGCGACCAGCACAGTGACTGCGCCGAGTTCGGTGTGTCCGTCTCGGCCCATGCGCGCGGCCGGGGCTACGGTGCCCGCCTGTTCGAACGCGCCGTGGTCGTGGCTCGCAACGAAGGCGTGGGCATGCTCTTCATCCATGCGCTGAGCGAGAACGCCGCCATGCTGAAGATCGCCCGCAACGCCGGCGCCACCGTGGTGCGCAGCGGCTCCGAAGCAGAGGCCCATCTGGAGCTGCCCAGCGCCACCTTCGACAGCCGAATGAGCGAAATCGCCCTGGAGCACTACGCCGCCGTCGACTTCGCGCTCAAGAGCCGCGCCAAGCAGTTCTGGGCCTTCCTGGCCAGCCTGCAGGAAGTGCGCAGCGGCATGCGCGACGCCCGCAAGAAGTCCGCTCCCTGAGGGAATGCGGCGCCCCCAGCCGGCCTACGCCGGCCTTGGGGTAGAGCGTGTCACACGCAATCCGGTATCCTTGTTCCTCCTCAACTCCGCCCTCCCGCAGTGGCCGACCCTCACCCTGAACGCGCTCCCGTCGAACGGGAAGACAAGCGCAGCTTTCTCCAGAAACTCGCCGAATTCATCCACCCCGGTCCCGACTCGCGCGACGAGCTGATCGAAACCCTGGCGGACGCCGAGGACAACGAGGTGATCGGCGCAGAGTCGCGCGTGATGCTCGAAGGCGTGCTGCGCATGGCCGACATGACCGCCGGCGACGTGATGGTCGCCGCGCCGCGCATGGACCTGGTGAACATCGACGCGCCGTTCGACGCGCTGCTGCATCTCATCATCGACACCGCGCACTCGCGCTTTCCGGTGTACGAGGGCGAGAAGGAAAACATCATCGGCATCCTGCTCGCGAAGGACCTGCTCAAGCTGCAGCGCGCGCCGGGCCTGAACATCCGCGCGCTGCTGCGGCCGGCCACCTTCGTGCCCGAGAGCAAGGGCCTGAACGACCTGCTGCGCGAGTTCCGAGGCAACCGCAACCACCTGGCGATCGTCATCGACGAGTTCGGACGCGTGGCCGGCCTCATCACTATCGAGTACGTGCTCGAGCAGATCGTCGGCGAGATCGAGGACGAGTTCGACATCGCGGAAGACGAGGGCGACATCTTCGGCCTCGCCGACCACACCTACCGCGTCTCGGGCGACACGCCCATCGAGCGCGTTGCCGAGGCCTTTGGCATCGTGTTCGACGAAGAGCAGCTCAGCGAAGACTTCGACACCATCGGCGGGCTGATCGCGCACGAGATGGGCCACGTGCCCAAGCGCGGCGAGCACCATGCGATCGGCGGTTTCGACTTCGTCGTGCTCCACACCAAGGGCGGCGCGGTGCGCTGGTTCAAGGTGTCCCCGGCACGCGGCGGCGACGCGGCCGACTGATGGCCCGCGCGCCGGCTTCCTCCTTCGCCAACCTGTTCCGCCTGATCGGCTTCGGCGCCGCCGGGCTCGCGCAGGCGCTGTCGATGGCTTCGCCCGTCGGCGGCAAACCGCTGTGGTGGCTGCAGCTGCTGTCGCTCGGTGCGTTCGTCTGGCTGCTCGACGGCCTGCGCGCGCAGGGCGCGGGCTGGCGCCGCGCCGGCCTGCATGGCTGGCTCTTCTCCACCGCCTGGCTCACGGGCAGCTTCTGGTGGCTCTTCATCTCGATGCACACCTACGGCGGCTTGCCGGCTCCGCTCGCGGCCATCGCCGTGCTGGCGCTGGCCGCGGCGCTCGGGCTCTACTACGCCGTGGCGGCCGCGTGGTTCGTGGTGCGCGGGCCGAAGGGCCGGGTGACGGGTGCGCTGGTCTTCGCTGCGCTCTGGACGCTCGCCGAGCTGGTGCGCGGCAGCTGGTTCACCGGCTTTCCGTGGGGCGCCGGCGGCTATGCGCACGTCGAGGGACCGCTCGCGGCGTTGGCGCCATGGGTGGGTGTCTACGGCATCGGTGCGGCGGCCGCGCTGGTCGTGGCGCTCGTCGCACTGAATCGGCCGCTTCGCATTGCCGACGCCGTACAAGGTGCAGCGCTGATCGCACTGGTGTTCGCCGTGCCTCATCTGGTGCCCGCGCTCCGCGACGACGTACAGGGCGCGAAAGGCGCGACCGGCAGCCTGAACGTCGCGCTCCTGCAGGGCAACATTCCGCAGGACGAGAAGTTCGTTCCCGGCGGTGGCATCGAGACTGCGTTGCAGTGGTATGGCGAGCAACTGCGCGATGCCAAGGCTTCGCTCGTCGTCACCCCCGAGACTGCCTTGCCGCTGCTGCCGCAGCAACTGCCTGCCGGCTATCTGGAGGCGATCAAGGCACGCTACAGCCAGGGCAACCAGGCCGCCATCGTCGGCCTGCCGCTTGGAGGGCAGGGCACCTACAGCAACGCGGTGCTCGGCTTCCGCCCCGGTGACGCGCAGACCTACGCCTACAGCAAGCATCATCTCGTGCCATTCGGCGAATTCATTCCGCTGGGCTTCCGCTGGTTCATCCAGATGATGAACATCCCGCTGGGCGACTTCGCGCGAGGCGGCCTCGCGCAGGCGCCCTTCGTCTGGCAAGGCCAGCGTATCGCGCCGAACATCTGCTACGAAGACTTGTTCGGCGACGAGATCGGCGCGAACTTCCGCGACGAGGCCACGGCGCCCACCATCCTGCTCAACGTGAGCAACATCGCGTGGTTCGGCGACACCGTCGCCATCGACGAGCACCTGTCGATCTCGCGCATGCGCGCGCTCGAGTTCGCCCGGCCGATGGTGCGCTCCACCAACACCGGCGCGACCGTCGTGATCGACGCCCAAGGCCGCGTCACGCACGAACTGCCGCGCCTCACGCGCGGCGTGCTCGAAGCCAGCGTGGAAGGCCGGCGCGGCCTCACGCCCTTCGCACGCTGGGTGGCGCCCTTCGGCCTCTGGCCGCTGTGGCTGCTGGCCATGGCCATCGTGGCGGTGGCCTTCGTGCAAGGCCGTCGCAAGAACTGAAAGCGGTCAGGCTGCCGACGATGCCTTCACAGGCCAGTCGCGCAGCTTGCCGGGGTTCAGCAGGCCCAGCGGATCGAAGCGCTTCTTCACCTCGATGACTTCTGGCGGCAGCGGCCCGCCGGCCTTGCCGTCTTCCACGATGTTCACGTGCGGGTTGTTGATGTGCACGTTGTGCTCGCGATGGATGCGGATGATCTCCTGCAGCCGCTCCTCGGTGCTGAATCGCACCAGCTGCAGCCCGCTGCAGGTCATGAGCCCCGCCACGTTGCGCAGGAACTCGACGTGCATCATCACCTCGCCGCCCAGCAGCTTCTCCATCTCGATGACCTGCTCGACATGCTTGCCCGGGATGAACCCACTTTGCAGGTAGGTCAGCGTCGGGTCGATCTTCAGCGCGTGCAGCGTCGTGTGGTTCCAGGTGAATTCCATCAGCGTGCGGTTGCTCTTCTGCACTTCGGCGGCCGTCTTGCGGTAGCTCACGGTGCCGCTGTGCGACTCCACCAGCAGCAGCATCGCCGGCTCGCTCGACTCGGCCACCAGCGACAGCACCGTGTGGCAGCCCTGCGGCAGGTGCGAGGCCAGTTGTGCGAGGTGGTCGGAGATCGGTGCGGCGAAGAAGGTGACGCCGCGCTTCACGATGCCCGGCGCATGCGCCAGCTTGTCCGCGAAGTTCAGCGCGCTCTCGAAGTCGCCGAAGGTCACCAGCGTCTCCAGCCACGGATGCGCCGGTGCCAGCGCGATCTCCAGCTCCAGCACGAGGCCGTTGGTACCCCACAGGTGGTGCATGCGCATCGCCTCGGCACCACGCAGCTCGATCACCTGCGGCTCGGCCTCGATGGTCATCGCGCGGATGCCGAGCACGTTGCCGGGCGCACCCAGCGGCCCGTAGTTGATGGAGCCCACCCCACCGAAGCCGCCGCCGAACAGGCCGCCAAGCGTCGCGCTGCGGTAGGTCGACGGCACGCAGCGCAGTTCCTGCCCCGTGGGCTTCGTCTGCTTCTCGAGCTCGCCGAGGCGGATGCCGGCCTGCGCCCGCGCCACGCCGGGCTGCACCCACAGGCAGGTGTTGTAGCCCGTCATGTCGAGCACCACACCGCCGGCCAGCGGCGTGGTCTGGCCGTAGTTGCCGGTGCCGCTTCCGCGGATGGTGATCGGCACGCAGCGGCGCGCGCAGGCACCGACCACCGCGCGGATCTCTTCTTCGGTGCGTGGTCGCACGACGACGTCGGCGCGCTTGTCCTTCAGCTGGCGCACGAGCACCGGGCTGAACCACGAGAAGTCGGAGGACAGCCGCGTGACGCGGCTTTCGTCGGTGATCCAGTCGAGGTCTGGCAGTTCGAGCAGCAACTGCTCGATGGCGGAAACGGGAGCATTCATGGTCAAGGTTCAATCCTGGGAAAGTTCGCTCGCATGCCAGGAGCCCAGCGCCAGCTTCGTGAGCCAGGCCATCAGCACGAAGAGCGCGACACCGGTGAGCGAGATGAGCAGCAGCGCCGCGAACATGCGCGGAATGTTCAGCTGGAAGCCCGCCTGCAGGATCTGGTAGGCCAGCCCCGCGCCCGAGCCACCCGTGCCCGCGACGAATTCAGCCACCACCGCGCCGATCAGCGCGAGGCCGCTGGAGATGCGCAGCCCGCCGAAGAAGTAAGGCAGCGCGCTCGGAATGCGCAGCCGAACCAGCTGCTGCCAGCGAGTGGCACGGTTGAGCTTGAAGTAGCTCTGCAGGTCGGGGTCGATGCTGCGCAGGCCCAGCGTGGTGTTGCTGATGATCGGGAACAGCGCCACCAGCGCCGCGCACACCGTCATCGCGGCCACCGGGTTCTTCACCCAGATGATGATCAGCGGCGCCACCGCCACGATGGGCGTCACCTGCAGCAGCACCGCGTACGGGAAGAGCGCGGTCTCGATGCGCTTGCTCTGCACGAACAGGAACGAGATCAGCACGCCCGCCACAGTTGCGAGCAGGAACGACAGCACCGTGATCTTCAGCGTGACCAGCAGCGCATTGCCCAGCGGTGCCCAGTCGGTCACCAGCGTCTGCACCATCAGGTAGGGCGAGGGCACCAGGTAGGGCGGGAGCTCCATGGCCACCACCATCCACTGCCACAACGCGACCAGCACCACGCCGATCAGCACCGGGTAGAGCACGCGCTGCACGCGCGGCTGGTTCAGCAAAGGCATGGGCTTCGTCATCGCGCGGCCTCCTCGTCGGTGCTGCTGGCGCGCAGCAGGCTGTCCTGCAGCCGCTTGGCGTGGCGCGCGAATTCGGGCGTGACCATGAAGTCGGCGCTGCGCGGGTAGGGCTCGTCGATGCGGAACTCTTCCACCACGCGGCCCGGCCGCGCGGCCATCATCACCACGCGGCTCGACAGGAACACAGCCTCGTGGATCGAGTGCGTCACGAAGATCACCGTGAGCTTCTTCTTGCGCCACAGCTCCAGCAGGTCGGCGTCGAGCTTGTGGCGCGTGATCTCGTCGAGCGCGCCGAAGGGCTCGTCCATCAGCAGCAGGTCGGGCTGCGTGACGAGGCCGCGCGCGATCGACACGCGCATCTGCATGCCGCCCGAGAGTGCACGCGGCAGCGCGTCGGCGAACTTCTCGAGCCCCACCAACGCGAGCGATTCCATCACCCGCGCATCGGCCTCCTTGCGCGGCACGCCCGCCAGGTCCAGCGGCAGCCGCACGTTGGTGCGCACGCTGGCCCACGGCATCAGCGTGGGCGACTGGAACACGAAGGACAGCTTGTGCGGGCAGTCGTGCAGCTGCGCCACCGGCCTGCGCCACACCAGCAGGCGGCCGTCGCTGGGCTCGAGCATGCCGGCCACCATCTTCAGCAGCGTGCTCTTGCCGCAGCCAGAAGGGCCGAGCAGGGTTACGAACTCGCCCTCGGCGATCGACAGGTCCACCGGCAGCAGCGCTTGCGTGCCGTTGGGGTACGTCTTCTCGGCCGAGAGCACTTCCACTGCCGGCACGGCGGGCGCGAGTTCGGGCGGAGGGGCCAGCGTGTGGGGGTCGATGCGATTCATTCGTGAGGCCTTTCGAGAACGGCCGCATCGCGCGGCCGCCTGGTTTCAGGGCAGTGCTTGAGCGTCAGGGCAGGACCTTGGCGTCCTTGACGAACTCGGTCGTATAGGTCTTCGCCAGCTCCACCTTCGACGGGTCGAGCAGCTTCGCGCTCACGAGGAAGTCGTAGCTCGCCTTCGCACGCGCATCCGTCATCACGCCGATGCCGAGCTTGGCTGCGTCGCCGCCGGTGATCATTCCCATCTCCTTGAGCTTGGCCACGCTGTAGGCGAGCTGGTCGTCGGTCATGTTGGGGTTGTCCTTCTTGATCAGCGCGTTGGCGGGCGCCGGGTCGGCGAGGTAGCTCTTCCAGCCCTCGGCCGAGGCCTTCACGAAGGCGGCGACCTGCTTGCTGCGGTCCTTCACGGTCTTCTCCATGCACGACACCGTGGTCGCATAGGCCGGGAAGCCGTGGTCGCTGAACATCAGCACGGTGCTCTTCACGCCGGCCTTCTGGATGGCGTAGGGCTCGGAGGTCAGGTAGCCCTGTTGCGCGGTGTTCTTGTCGGCAACGAAGGGCTGGATGTTGAAGGTGTAGGGCCGCGTCTGCTCGTCGGTGAAGCCGAACTTGGCCTTCAGCCACGGCCAGTAGCCGCGCTGCGCCTGTGCGCCGATCAGCAGCGTCTTGCCCTTCAGGTCCTCGAACTTCTTCACGTCGTCGTGCGCGATCAGCACCTGCGGGTCTTTCTGGAAGAAGGCCGCCACGTTGACCACCGGCACGCCGCCTTCGCGCACCTGCATCATCTGGATGTCGCTCGAACCCATGATGCAGTCGGCCTGGCCGGCGGCCATCATCTGTGTAATGTTGACCTGCGGGCCACCCATCTTGATGGTCACGTCGAGGCCGTATTTCTTGTAGATGCCCTGCGCCACGGCCTGGTAGAAGCCGCCGTGCTCGGCCTGCGCGTACCAGTTGGTCATGTAGGTGAACTTGTCCTCGGCCTGTGCGGGCGCGGCGGCGAGGAAGGCGATGGCGGCGGCGCCGGCGATGGACAGTGCGAAGGAGCGCATGGTGGGGACCTCTCGTAGGCAGGGGAGTTGAAGAAGAAAAAGGTGAATCGGCCGTTGCAAGAAGCGGGCTCAGGCAGGCTGGAAGCTCTGCTGCACGAAGCCCTGCTGGTGCCCGCGCTCCCAGGTGGCTTCCTCGCGCACCACCCAGCGCAGCGCATGCAGCTCGGTCAGCGCTTGCACCCAGCTGTCGGAGAGCGTGTCGAGGATGGCTTCGCCCTGCTCGCGCGTGGCGGTGGTCGGGTCGCCGATCACGCCACTCGGGCCGAAGTCGCGCGCGGTCCAGGCGCAGGCCGGGCGGCCGTCGGCCGACAGCAGCTTGATCGGGAAGGGCGGCGGAAAGTTGGCGACTGCGTGCTCCATGTGCACCGTCTCGGGTGCGAGCGCGAGCATCAGCGCCGTCTCGGAATGGCCCGCATGCATCGCGAGCTTCTTTTCCTGTTCGCTCACCTGCTTGCTCGCCGCGCTCGGCAAGCGCGACACGCCGTGCGGCACGATCACGAAGTCGCCGTGGCGCAGGCGCAGTTCGCGCGCCGCCATCTCCAGCACCTGCGGCTGGCCGCCGTGGCCGTTGGCGAACAGCAGCTTGCGGAAGCCCGAGCGGTAGACCGATTCGCCGATCTCGATCACGGTCGACAACAGCGTGGTCCCGGTCAGCGTCATGGTGCCGGGGAAGTGCAGGTGCTCTTCCGACTTGCCATAGGTGATGGTCGGCAGCGCGAATGCGCGCACCTCGGCGGGCAGCTTCTCGAGCGCCTTGCCCATCACGCCCGAGCAGATCACGCTGTCGACCGAGCACGGCAGGTGAGGGCCGTGCTGCTCGATGGCGCCGCAGGGCAGCACGATGACGGTGTTCTCGCGATCGGGCAGCGCGGCGATCTCGGTCCAGCTCAGGTAGGGCAGGAAGCGGTGGGGCGGGATGTAGCCGTGGAGCATGGGAGTCCTTGTTCTCTTACTTTGGGAGGAAGGGCGTCGCGTCGCCGTGCGTGACGCGGCCGTCGCGCAGCACCACGCGGGTGGATGTGCGCGAAGGCCAGCCGTGGCGGTCGGCCTGCGTGAACAGCACAAGGTCGGCGGCGCGGCCGACCAGCGAAGGCGCGGCCGACGCAGGTGCGCGCTGCAGCCAGTCGCCGCGGCACAGCGCCTGCGACCAGGTATCGAAGGGCTCGTCGAGCTGCGCCACCAGTGCGGCCGTGCCAAGCGCCTCGACAGGGTCGAAGCTGCCGAGGCGGCAGAAGGGGTCCTGCACGTTGTCGCTGGCGAAGAGCAGCGGAATGCCGCGATCGCGCGCTTCCTTCACCAGCGTGATGCCGCGCTGGCGCGGCGTGCGGCCGGTGACTGCATCCTGCAGCAGCAGGTTGGTTGCGGGCAGCGAAACCACCGTGATCGGTGCGCGCGCCACCGCATCGAGCGTGGCGAAGGCCTGCGCCTCGGGCTGGGCCGCGAGCGCGCAGATGTGGCCGCAGACCACGCGGCCTTCGTAGCCGATCTCGCGCAGGATGCGCGCGGTGGTCTGCAGGCCGACGGCCGAGGCGTTGAGTTCCTCGTCGACGTGCAGGTCGATGTCGAGATCGCAGGCCTGTGCCGACACCAGCAGGTTGCGCAGCGCGTTCTCGCTCCAGTTGGTGGAATGCACGAAGCCGCCGAGCAGCGCGTGCGGCCCGGTCGCCTTCACCTGCCTGGCGAGGCGCATAGCCTGCGCGGCGTCTTCGAAGAGCGGCAGCTTGATCAGGCTCACCTGCTCCAGCCGCACCCTGCCGGCCCACTCCTGCGCCAGCTCGGCCATCACCGGCCAGGCCATCGGCACGGCATCGGGCTCCCACCAGTCGACATGCGTGCGCAGGTGCACGGTGCCGCATTCCCAGGCCCATTGCAGGCCGCGCGTGGCGCGCTCGCGCACGTCGGCGGGTGTCCAGTGCACGCGGTCGGCGAGCATCGCGTCGATGGCGCCGAGCAGGCCGGGTTGCACCTGCTTCATGCGCGGCAGCGTGAAGGCCTTGTCGAGGTGCGTGTGGACGTCGACGAAGCCGGGCAGAGCCAACGTGCCGGCGAGGTCCCAGGCGGAAGGCGATGGCTCGGCCGTGGCGGGTTGCACCGACTGGACGCGACCGGCCTTGATCGCAATGCGCGCGAGCGCAGGCACGCCGTCGCGCTGCGGCCAGTCCGCGGGCAGCAGCCAGCGCGGCAGCCGCACGTTGTCGAGCAGGGTGGGGGCGGGCCCGTTCATGCGAACCGCGCCATGGCTTGCCCGACACGCGCCATGAAGCGCTTGAGCTGGGGCTCGGTCGCGACGTTCATGTGGTAGTGGGCGTGGTAGTCGACCTTGGCGCGCTGTCCCGTCAGCCGCTTCATGTAGCGCGTGACGATCTTGCGCGGCGGGTCGCCCATGTACATCGCCATCCAGCGCGGCCGGCCGTAGGTGACGACGGCGCTGATGCGCCTGATGTGCGTGAGCATCGGCTTCACGTTGGCCGGATCGCTGATGTCGAAGGCCACGCCCGGCATGAAGAGCCGGTCGAAGTAGCCCTTGAGCATCGCCGGCAGCCCGAAGCACCACGTCGGAAAGCAGAACACGATGCCCTCGGCCCACTGCAGCCGCTCCACGTAGGGCGCGAGCGGCAGCTGGTTGGAGGGCACGTCGTGATAGCCCAACCGCGCCTCGCGCGACAGCACCGGGTTGAAGCCCTCCGCGTAGAGATCGCAGTCGTCCACCTCGTGCCCGGCGGCACGGAGGTTCTTCAGCACCTCCTGGTGCAGGGCGGCGTGGAAGCTGGTTTCGACCGGGTGGCAGTAGACGACGAGCACGCGCATGGTGTGTTTGACCGCTTAATCAGAGCAAGTGGTCAGGTTATGCAAGCGACGTGCCAGTGGTGGTGCACTGGTTTGGGGCTACGTGGTAGCGGGGCGATGCGTCGGCCGGAAGGCTCGCCTTAGTTCGATTGAATTCCGTAACAAAAGTCACGGAAGCCGGCAGAAACACAACGAGAAAAGCGAAGGCCTCGAGCTTTACGTAACACTCGCACACTCTTTCATCCAATTGTTAACTAAAATTCACAGTCCTAAGTTTGTGAACTTTGGGCCTCATTTCTCTCTTCATCAACCGTTCGATACCCGAGAGTCCGTCCTCATGAAAAAACCTTCCCTCATCGTTGCAGCCGTTCTTGCTGCCTTGGTCACCAGCGCGGCAGTCGCCGCAACGACCAGTTCCACGTTCCAGGTCCTCATCACCGTGACTAAGGCCTGCTCGGTTACTGCAGGTGCGGGCTCGAACATCAACTTCGGTTCGGTCACTTCCACCGCCACCGCCCTGTCCGCCAGCAGCAACATCAGCGTGACCTGCTCTAAGTCGACGCCCTACAACATCGGCTTGCAGCCCTCGAGCGTCCCCACCAACACTACCGGCGCCGGCGTCATGAATCCCACCGTGGCCGGTCCGGACACCATCCCCTACCAGCTGCGTTCGGTTAGCGCCACTGGCTCGGTCTGGGGCAACGCCACCTCGCCCGCCAACACCGTGGCTGGAACCGGCACCGGCGCGGCCCAGTCGATCCCCGTGTTCGCCACGGTCGCGAGCGTCAACGTGACGCCTGGCGACTACTCCGACACCGTGACCGTTCAGGTCAACTACTGATCGATGGCCTGACCGTGCACCGCTTGCTGCGCCACACACTCGCCCTCGCGTTCGCCCTGCTGGTGTGCGCGGCCGCCTCGGCGAGCGGGCTGCAGGTCGCTCCGGTCACCTTGACGCTCCAGGCCTCGCAGAACGCGGATGGCCTCTGGCTCAGCAACACCGGCGACGACGTTGTGCACGCGCAGGTGCGGGTCTATCAGTGGTCGCAGGAGAATGGTGGCGAAAAGCTGACGCCCTCGCGCGAGCTCCTCGTGAGCCCGCCGATGGTGCAGCTCGCACCGTCAGAGCGGCAGTTGATCCGCGTCATCCGCACCGGGGTTCCCGCCGGCGCGGTCGAGAATTCGTACCGGGTCATCATCGACGAGCTGCCCGTCGAGATGAAGGAGAAGAAGGGCCTGCAGCTGGTGCTGCGCTACTCGGTTCCCATCTTCATCGCGGCCGCCGGAGCACAGCCGGCCGCGCCCCAGCTCAGCTGGTCGCTGCGCCGCGAGGGCAGCCAGGCGATGCTCGAAGTCGCCAACGGCGGCGGAATGCACGCCCAGCTTGCCGATCTGGATTTTGTCGATGCCGCCGGCAAGCGCACCCCGGTGCATGGCGGCCTGATGGGCTACGTGCTGCCTGGCGCGAGCATGCGTTGGCCCTTGAAGACACCCGCGGAAGCCTTTGCTGGCGGCGGCGTCCTGGAAACGAAGATCAATGGCAACGCGACGCAGGAAAAGATTCCGCCACTTCCACGCGTCCGCTGAGCGCCTGCTCCCACTGCTGCTTCTGTCGGGTCTGGCGTCTGTCGATGCCCAGGCCGAGAAGACTGCAGCCGGGCCGGGCTCATGGCTGGTCGCATCCGCCGCGGAAGCCGACCTCACCGGACCGGGCGGCAGCGACCTCTACCTGGAGCTGAGCCTCAACGGCAACCCACAGGGGCTGGTGCATTTCGGCCTGCGCGGCCAGGAGCTCTGGGCCAGCGCCACCACGCTGCGGCAGCTGGGCTTCATCCTGCCGGAGGGCGTGTCCGATCCCGTGCGCCTCAAGAGCCTTCCCGGGGTTCAGGTGTCGTACGACACCGCAAGGCAGAGCCTTTCGATCAATGCCTCCGACGACGTGCTGCGCCTGCCCAGGACTGTGGTCAACACGTCGACGGTGTCCTCCCCGAAGGCCAGCGCCTCGCCCGGCCTGCTGCTCAACTACGACCTTTACGGCACGCAGGGCCGGGGCAACAACTCCAGTCTCAACGCGCTCGCCGAAGTGCGCGCCTTCAGTGGAAGCAGCGTGTTCAGCAGCACGATGATGTCGCGCGCCTACCGTGTCGACAACGACGACTGGAAGCACGACTCGGTCCGCCTCGACACCACCTGGAGCCAGTCGTTTCCCGACGACATGCTGACGCTACGCGTGGGCGACACCACCACCGCGTCGCTTCCGTGGTCGCGGTCCACCCGGATCGGAGGCATCCAGCTGTCGCGCAATTTTTCGCTGCAACCCTATCGCACCACCACCCCGCTGCCGGCGTTCCTGGGCTCGGCCACCCTGCCCTCGCAGGTGGAGCTCTACATCAACGGCCTGCGCCAGTACACGGGCCAGCTGCCGGCGGGGCCCTTCCAGCTCAACACGGTTCCGAGCATCAACGGTGCGGGCAATGCCCAGGTGGTGCTCACCGACGCCTTCGGCCGTGCCACGACGCTCGATTTCTCGCTGTACGACACGCAGCGGCTGCTGCAGGAGGGCCTGTCCGACTGGTCCGTCGATCTCGGCGTGGTGCGCAAGAACTACGGCCTGCGCTCGAACGACTACGGCAGCGACCCCGCCACCACCGGTGTCTGGCGCTACGGCGTGAGCAACAGCTTCACGCTGGAGGCGCACGGCGAGGCCACCAGAGGTCTGGTCAAGGGCGGCGTCGGCGGCGCATGGCTGCTCGGGCAGAGCGGCGTGTTCACTGGCGCCGTGGCGCAGAGCAGCTATCGCGGGGAGGGAGGCTCGCTGCTCAACCTGGGCTACAGCTGGCGCGACAACCAGTTCAACTTCGCGGTCGAGGGCACGCGCACGCGCGGCGAATACCGCGACGTCGCCTCCCTGTACGGCAGCGCGCCGCCGCGCGGTTCGGGCCGGGCGTCGATCGGCTACACCACGAAGGACTTCGGCAGCTTCGGCCTGAGCTACCTCTACCTGCGCTATCCGGCGCAGGAGGCGACGCGCATGGCCAGCGTCTACTGGTTCAGGGCGATCGGAAGCAGCGCCTCGATGAACGTGAGCCTCAACCAGAACCTGGACAACCGCCGCGAACGCAGCCTCTTCGTCGGCTTTACCTGGGCGCTGGACGGCAACATCACGGCCAGCGCCGGCGTGCAGCGCGACCGCGGCCAGACCGTCTACACCGCAGACGCGCAAAGCTCCATGCCGGGCGACGGCGGCATCGGCTGGCGCGCCGGCCTGCGCCAGGGCGGCGGCCAGAACGGCGGGCAGGCCGAGATCGACTACCTGGGCCGCTACGGCCGCGCCATGGCCGGCATCAGCGTGCTCGGCGAGAGCCGCTACGCCTACGCCGGCGCCACCGGCTCCATCGCGTTCATGGGCGGACAGCCCTTCGCGGCCCGGCGCATCGACGACGCCTTCGCGGTGGTCTCCACCGACGGCATCGCCGGCGTGCCCGTGAGGCTGGAGAACCGGGACATCGGCACCACGGATGACAAGGGCATGCTGCTGGTGGCGCCGCTGCGCTCCTACCAGAACAACCAGCTGTCCATCGATCCGATGCAGCTGCCCGCCGACGTGAAGATCGAGCGTGTGAAGACGGTCGCCACGCCGAGCGACCGCTCCGGCACGTTGGTGCGGTTCGGCATCACGCCGGTCAGCGCGGCCGCGCTGCTGCTGGTGGACGAGGCGGGCAAGCCCCTGCCGCTGGGCAGCCGCGTGCGCGCCAACGGGCAGGGCGGCGAGCCGGCCCTGGTCGGCTTCGACGGCGCGGTGTATCTCGAATCGCTGCAGGCCCACAACGCGCTCGACGTGCAGACGCCCGGCGGCGCCTGCCGGACCAGCTTCGACTATCGCAAGGACGGCACGGCAATCCCGCAGATCGGGCCGCTGCGCTGCACAAGGGAGGCCAGGACGCCATGAGTCTTCTGATCCGTACATTGCGGGCCCTGTGCCTGCCGCTGTTCTGCGCGCTGCTGTCGCTGCTCTTCGCGGGGAATGCGCAGGCCTCGATCAACTGCACCGCGTCGATGACGGCCGTGGCCTTCGGTCCGGTCGACCTGGTCGCCGGCGGCACGCCCCCGTCCGTCAACGCCACGCTGAGCTACACCTGCACCAAGACCGGCAACACCAACACCACCGAATACGCCAGGGTCTGCTTCAACATCGGCGACGGCAACGAAGGCCTCACGAACTTCAATCCACGCGTCATGAAGAGCGGTGCCGGCGACTCTTTGAAGTTCCAGCTCTACCAGGGGACGAGCACCACGATCTGGGGCTCGAACGGCAACGCCGCAGTGCCGAACCCGTACACGATCAACATCGCCATTCCTGCCCGGTCCACCACCTCCTCGGGAACCGCCACGATGCGCGGGGAGCTGCTTGCCCTCCAGACCACCGTGCCGCCGGGCTCGTACCAGGACAACTTCGCCGGCATCCATACCTCGATCACGCTGACGTCGAGCACGAGTGCCCCGCCGACTACCTGCGGCACGACGCTGGCGGACCAGTTCGCCTTCATCGTCAGCGCGACCATTTCCAAGAGCTGCCTGGTCACGGCCGACCCGCTGAACTTCGGCTCTGTCGTGGGCCTGCCGGGCGGGGCCAACGTCGATCAGACCAGCACGATCAACATCACCTGCACGACGCCGACCTCCTACACGGTCGGGCTGACACCGTCCAACAACCTGACCGCCGGTGCGGGGACGATGACGCCAACGGGAGGCGTGCCCGGCAACACCGACTCGGTGCCCTACCAGCTCTACCGCAACCCTGGCCGCACGAATGTATGGGGCAGCGTCATCGGAACCAACACTGTCGCAGGCTCGGGCAATGGCCTGGTCCAGCCGCTGACCCTGTATGGCCGTGTCCTCGGTGCCAGCACCAACGTCCGGCCGGACAGCTACCAGGACATCGTGACGGTCACCGTGACCTACTGAGGCCCGCCTTCCGCCCGGGTTTCGGCGGGCCCGCGGCCTTGCCGCCACGAAATGCGTGCTGGCAAATTGCGCGCAATGCGCGAAGAATCGCGCTTCAGGGAGCCTTTATTTTTCCGCGACTCTGCCGATAAGCCTGACTGGGCATCGCTCCGATGCCTCCCACCCAGGTTGCGACGAGAGGAGTTCCCATGCCCGGAAACAGGCGCACTGCAGGGGCGACTGCGCTACGGTCGCCGCGAACGGTACCCCCGATGGCTGCCGTCGGCGTGCTGCTGCTCCTGTTGCCGTTGCCGCTGCAGCTCAGTTCCGCAGAGCCGATGCGCGCCACGAGCAGCGCCACGGGCCGTTTCAATCTGACGATCAACGTTCTGCCGACCTTCAAGGTGCTCGACGTCACGCCTGTGAAAGGTGGGCACGAGTACCGCGTCTGGACCAACATGGCGTCCGTGACCATCAAGGGGCGTGAGTACCGCTTCGACAAGGTCGGGGAATCGACCTTCATGGTGCCCGGCACCGATGCCGACGGCCGCGACAGCCTTGGTGCCGTCTGGCATGGCACCACGGGTTCGATGGCGACGATCACGGGCGGCGCTTCGTCGCAGGCCGCAACAGCCGCGGCCGGCGATGGCAGCAATGCGACGCGGGTGACAGTGACCTACTAGGCCGCAGGCAGGGCGCCGGCCCTGCCCAACCCTGAATTTCTTCCCGTTCCTGCCGATACCCGGAGGTCGGGCGCCGATGGCGCGCCCGCATCTCATGTTCTTGCGACGGACAACGGATCGGACCTCATGACGGGAAATCGGCTTCACCCGGCGCGCGCCGCCCTGGCCGCGCTGATGGTGCTCGCGCCGCTGGCGTGCGCGGCGGAGAGCAGCTTCGGCACCGGCTCCGCGACGGCACGGGTGCGCCTCGTGGTGGTCGTGCCGCCGGTGTTCCAGGTGCTGCGGGCCACGCAGACCGCAGGGGGATACGACTATCTGGTCTGGACCAACATGAAGTCGATCACGATCGGCGGTCGCGAATACCGCTTCGCGCGGCCTGGCGAGAACACCGTGCACGTGCCCACGGCGCCTCCCGGCGCCTGGGTCGTGCACGGTCTCTAGGCTCCTCTAGCCGCGCTCAGTCTTTTTCAGTCCTGGTTGCCGATCTCGGTGTTGTCAGGCGACAGGCAAAGCGCCCCCGTGCAGTTCAGCGACCGGAAGAAGATCGGCTCGTCGGGGTTGCCGAAGTAGCGCAGGCCGAGGGCCGTCTGCTCGTTCGCCTGGATGATGTTGTTCTCGTCAAGACCGAAGTAGATGTCGTTGGCCTTGGGGAACTCGTACTCGAAGGTGCTCGCCTGCGTCACGTCCTTCATGTAGAGGAAGAAGCTCGGCCGCTTGCCGTCGGTGTCGGTCAGGAAGCGCTCCTTCAGCAGGCGGTAGCCCAGCGCGCCCTGTTCGCGGATCTGTTTCGGGACGTCGGGGAAGTCGCCGCCGACCACGCTCAGCGGGCTGATCACTGCCTTCATCTCGTAGCGCGCGGAACTGCTCAGGTCCCTGATGAAGAAGTACGCGCTCTCGTTGTTGATGGTGCTGGGCGCGAACCACGGCCTGAAGCCGTTGGCGCCTTGCGCGTTGGCCGCGTTCAGCATGTCTTCCTTGGTGTTGGGGATCGGGATGGAGTTGTAGTCGTAGGTGGCCGACGAGCCCATGTCCTTGCGATAGAGCACGCCGAAAACGGGATTGCTGTTCGGCGGCGGCAGGATCTTCAGCTGCGGCATCAGCTGCACGAAGACCTTGCCTTGCGCGCCCTGGTCCTTCATCTGCTGCAGCAGCCGCGGCAGCAGGTCGCGCTTCAGGATGTCGAGCTCGATCGTCTTGTACTCGTAGGTATAGGTCGTGTCGACGTCCTTCACCACCATGAATTTGTCCTGCAGCCGCACGATGTTGCCGCCGAGGGTGCCTTCGACATAGCGATAGCCCGCGGCGCCTTCGCGGTTCAGCAGCGCGATGTAGTCGTCGTAGCGCTTCTCGGCCGGATCGACGTCCGGATCGCGGTCCTGCTCGAAGGTCACGTACTTGTAGTGGGCGTTGATGGGCGTCGGATTGGTGCCGGGGCCGGGTTCTTCAGGTGGCGGCTCCTTTGGCGGCGGCTCCTTCGGCGGCGGGGGGATCTGGCTGAAGAGCCCCGGGTCGAAGCCGCTGCCACCGCCCCCGCCTCCACCACCACCACCGCACGCCACCAGTGCCGCCGTCGCGAGCGCGGCAAAGAACAATCTCGTTTTCATGATCCTCTACTCCTGTTTGTTCGTGATTCGCCGCCGCAAGAAAAAAGAGGGCGGGCGGCGAAGCGAGCGAAGGTAGGCGCGCAGGCACGCCCAACACAGTGCAGAAAGTCACTGCGTTGCAGGAAGCTCAAAGAACGCGGGAGAAAGTTAGAACGAAAGAATTGAACCCGGCGCGGGGGCTCGCGTTCAGGCGCCGAAGCTCAGGCCTTGATGCCGCAGCCGTTGAGCACGAAGGCCACGAGCTCGCGCGCGATGGGTTCGCGGTCGATGGGCGCGTCGGGCGGCAGGCCGAGCATCACGCGCGCCTGGATCGCGTAGTCGGCATAGCTCTGGGTCATGGCCCAGATGTGCATCAGCAGCATGCGCGCGTCGAGCGGGCGCATCTGCCCGCGCGCGATCCAGCCGTTGATCACGTCGATCTTGTTCTGCGTCCAGGCCCGCGCGTTGGGCCAGTAGCGGTCGAGGTTGCGCCCGCCGTCGAGGATCTCGCGCGTGAAGAGGCGCGACATCTCGGGGCTGTCGATGGCGTGGTCGAGCTTCTTGCGGATGTAGCTGCCCAGCACCGTGGCCGGGTCGCTCGCATCCTCGAACGAGAACACCACCTTCCATGCGTGCAGCACCTGCATCAGCAGCTCTTCATAGAGCTCTTCCTTGCCGGCGATGTAGTAGTGCAGCTGGGGCTTGGTGAGGCCGGCGCGCGCCGCGATGGCCTGGGTCGAGGTGCCCTTCAGGCCGTGCAGGCTGAAGTCCGTGACCGCGGCGGTGCGGATCGCCGCCATGATGCGTTCGCGCCCGGGCCTCGCGCGCGACAGCGGACCATCTGGCGCGGGCATTTCCCGTGCGGGTGAAACGGTGAGGGCGGCGGGATCGGCGTTCATGATGGCGGGTGGGCGGCAGTGCGCGCGGTCGATGGTAATACCACCCCGGTCCTGCGCATGACCGCATGCCATGCCGGCATGGGCGCACGGGGCATGCGGGCATGGTTCATGTATCTTCCTCGCCGCCTCGAAAAATTCCACTCAACACAGGAGTTCTCCATGTACCTCTCTCCCCGTTTCCGTGCTTTCGCGGCGGGCGCCGCGCTGCTGGCTGCCAGTGCGCTCGCGCAGGCGCAACAGGCGCTGCCCAACGTGGTGATCCTCGCCACCGGCGGCACCATCGCCGGGGCCGGTGCCTCGGCCGTCAACAGCGCCACGTACGCGGCCGCCAAGGTCGGCGTCGAGAAGCTGATCGCCGGGCTGCCGGAGCTCTCCAAGGTAGCCAACGTGCGCGGCGAGCAGGTGTTCCAGGTCGCATCGGAAAGCCTGACCAACGACAACCTGCTGACGCTGGCCAAGCGCGTGTCGGCACTGTCGAAGCAGTCGGACGTGGACGGCATCGTCATCACCCACGGCACCGACACGCTGGAAGAAACCGCCTACTTCCTCACGCTGACCGTGCACACGAACAAGCCGATCATCGTGGTCGGCTCGATGCGCCCGGGCACCGCGCTGTCGGCCGACGGCGCGCTCAACCTGTACAACGCCGTGAACGTGGCGGGCAGCAAGGACGCGATGGGCAAGGGCGTGCTGGTGACGATGAACGACAACATCGACACCGGCCGCGACGTGAGCAAGAACGTCAACATCAAGACCAACGCCTTCTCCAGCCAGTGGGGCCCGCTGGGCATGATCGTGGAGGGCCGCAACTACTGGTTCCGCGCACCGGTCAAGCGCCACACCATGAACTCCGAGTTCGACATCGACAGCATCACCGCGCTGCCGCCGGTCGAGATCGCGATGGGCTACGAGGGCGTGTCGTCGGTGGCCATCGACGCGATCGCCAAGAGCGGCGCCAAGGCGCTGATCCACGGCGGCACCGGCAACGGCTCGGTGGCCGACCGCATCGTGCCCAACCTGCAGAAGGCCCGCGCCGACGGCGTGATCGTGATCCGCAGCGCACGCGTGCCCGACGGCTTCGTGATCCGCAACGCCGAGCAGCCCGACGACAAGTACGACTGGGTGGTGGCGCATGACCTGCGTCCGCAGAAGGCGCGCATCCTGGCGATGGTCGCCCTGACCAAGACCAGCAACACCAAGGAACTGCAGCGCATCTTCTGGGAGTACTGATCTCCCTTGGGGTGCATTTGGTGCCCTTGCTGAGCCAGGCCGCAGCGGTGAAAGCCGCTGCGGCTTTTTCTTTTTTCTTCCCTATCGGAGGCTTGTTCCGCGATGGTGCCGCGCGTACTCGATGCTCGCGATGCAGATCGCCAGCCATGCCGCGCCCGAGCACAGCCCCTCGAGCACGTCGCTCGGAAAGTGCGCCCGCACGAAGATGCGGCTGCAGGCCACGGTGACGATCACGGCGGCGGCCGCCATCACCGAGGGCACCCGCCAGCGCGGCGGCAGCATGCGCACCCCCAGGTAGCCCAGCATGCCGTAGAGCACCATCGAGCCCGAACTGTGGCCGCTCGGAAAGGAATAGCCCGAGACCTGCGCGAAGCCGAAGTCGTGCACCGGCCGCGCGCGCTCGAAGATGTGCTTGAGCACGTGGTTCAGCACCGCATTGCCGACCGTGGCCGCGACCCAGCCGGCCGCGAAGCCGCGATGCCCGCGCAGCCACAGCGCCACTGCCACGCCCGTGCACAGCAGCACCACCGTGATCGGGTCGGCCAGGTGGGTGATCCACGAGAACACCTCGCGGACCCCTGGCGGCGTGTGGGCGCCCACGGCGTGGCTGATCGTCTCGTCCAGCAGGCCCATCGGCCGGCCCTGGCCCAGGCCTTCCGCCACTTCGGCGAACCCCCAGGCCAGCGCGATCACCGATGCCGCGCCGATGGCCAGTCCGCCGAACAGCAGCCCGGCGCCCGGTTCGGGCTGCGCCGAGTGCCGGCGCCGCAGGTGCTCGAAGCCCCAGGCCGCGACGCCGGCGACCACGGTCAGCACGAGGAGAAGAACCAGGAATCCGGGCCAGGCCTGGGCGCCGATGCGCTCTCCCAGGGCGATCAATGCGGCATGGTCAACGGGCATGAGCGGAGCGTTCGGGCGGCAAGGGCAGTCGAGTCACGGTGTACCGGGGAGAGGGAGGCCGGGGGAAGCTGGGGATCGGGGGAAAGGGCGACAGCATAGCGGCCCGTTCCTGACCGCCCGCTGCCTCGTAAAATAGCCGGTTCGTTGCGCCGCGGGTTCTTCTCCCGCCGGGCGGCCGCCTTCACGCAGATCCATGCTGACCTTCCAACAAATCATTCTCAAACTGCAGTCGTACTGGGCCGACCAAGGCTGTGCGCTGCTGCAACCGTACGACATGGAAGTGGGCGCGGGCACCTCGCACACCGCCACCTTCCTGCGCGCCCTCGGCCCCGAACCCTGGAAGGCCGCCTACGTGCAGCCCAGCCGCCGCCCCAAGGACGGCCGCTATGGCGAGAACCCGAACCGCGGCCAGCACTACTACCAGTACCAGGTGGTGCTGAAGCCGGCGCCCTCGAACATCCTCGAGCTCTATCTCGGCAGCCTCGAGGCCCTGGGCTTCGACCTGAAGAAGAACGACATCCGCTTCGTGGAAGACGACTGGGAGAACCCCACGCTCGGCGCCTGGGGCCTGGGCTGGGAAGTCTGGCTCAACGGCATGGAAGTGACGCAGTTCACCTACTTCCAGCAGGTCGGCGGCCTCGACTGCAAGCCGATCACCGGCGAGATCACCTACGGCCTCGAGCGGCTCGCCATGTACCTGCAGGGCGTCGAGAACATGTACGACCTGGTGTGGACCGAAGGCCACGGCGGCAACAAGCTCACCTACGGCGACGTGTTCAAGCAGAACGAGGTCGAGCAGTCGGCCTACAACTTCGAGCACAGCGACGCCGAGTTCCTGTTCACCGCCTTCAATGCGCACGAGAAGCAGGCGAAGCACCTCATGGACGCCCAGCTCGCGCTGCCGGCCTACGAGCAGGTGCTGAAGGCCGCGCACAGCTTCAACCTGCTGGACGCGCGCGGCGCGATCAGCGTGACCGAGCGTGCTGCCTACATCGGCCGCATCCGCAACCTTGCGCGCAGCGTGGCGCAGAGCTACTACGACAGCCGCGAGCGCTTGGGCTTCCCGATGGCGCCGCGCGAGTGGGTCGCGCAGATTCCACCGAAGAAAGCTGCCTGAAGCACCTCTCGTCCCATGCCCACCGTCTTCACCCACGTCGCCGTCCCGGTCTGCGCAGCCATTGCGCTGGGCACGCGGCGCGTGCCGGTCGCGGCGCTGCTGGCGGGCATGCTCGCTTCCATCGTGCCCGACTTCGACGGCCTGGCCTTCAAGCTCGGCATCGCCTACGGCGGCATGTCGGGGCACCGCGGCTTCACGCACACGCTGGTGTTCGCGCTGCTGCTGGGCCTTGCCGGCTGGTGGCTCGCGCAGTACTGGGGCATGCGCCGGGCGGCCGGCTGGGCGTGGATCTCGCTGTGCACCGTGTCGCATCCGCTGCTGGACATGCTGACCAACGGCGGCATCGGCATCGCCTTCTTCTGGCCCTTCAGCGACGTGCGCTATTTCAGCCCGTGGCGACCCATCGAGGTGTCGCCGATCGCGCTGAAGAAGTTCTTCTCGCCGCGCGGCGCGCAGGTGCTGTTCAACGAGATGCTCACCGTGTGGGCTCCGTTGCTGCTGGCTTCGTTGGCCGTGCTCGTCGCGCGCCGCAATGTGGAGCGGCGCGATGGCGCCGTCGCCGCATGAACCCGGTTCTCGTCCTTTCTTTCCCTTCCACGGCGCAGCTTCGCTGCGTGCCCGTGGCCGGTGCCGCTCGCGGCCCATTTCCTCCTACTCTCTGAGCCATGTCGTCTGCCAGCCTTCTTGTCGAACTGTTTGTCGAGGAATTGCCGCCCAAGGCGCTGAAGAAGCTCGGTGACGCCTTTGCCGGCGTACTGCGCGACCAGCTCGTGGCGCAGGGGCTCGTGGAGCCCGGCGCCGTGCTGACCTCGTACGCCTCGCCGCGCCGCCTCGCCGCGCACATCACGCATGTGGCCGAGCGCGCCGCCGACAAGGCCGTGTCGCAGAAGCTCATGCCCGTGGCCGTCGGCCTCGACGCCTCGGGCCAGCCGACTCCCGCGCTGCTCAAGCGCCTGGGCGCGCTGGGCGCCGACGCCTCGGCCGTGCCCGGCCTCAAGCGCGCCATGGATGGCAAGGCCGAAGCCCTGTTCTACGAAAGCACCGCGAAGGGCGCGACGCTGGCCGAGGGCCTGCAGAAGGCGCTGGCCGAAGCCATCGCCAAGCTGCCGATCCCGAAGGTCATGAGCTACCAGCTCGAAAGCGGCTGCGAGCTGCCGGGCTGGAGCAGCGTGAGCTTCGTGCGCCCCGCGCACGGCCTCGTGGCGCTGTACGGTGACGCCGTGGTGCCCGTCGAGGCGCTGGGCCTGAAGGCGGGCCGCGAGACGCACGGCCACCGCTTCGAGGCGGCGGTCGATCCGGTCGTGCTGCGCGATGCCAACAGCTATGCGCTGCAGCTGCAGGAAGAAGGCGCCGTCATCGCAAGCTTCGAGGCGCGCCGCGCCGAAATCGCGCGCCAGCTGGCCGCCGCGGCAGTGAAGGTCGGCGGTGGCTCGGTGCCCATCCAGGACGACGCGCTGCTCGACGAAGTGACCGCACTGGTCGAGCGTCCGAACGTGCTGGTCTGCAGCTTCGAGCGCGAGTTCCTCGAAGTGCCGCAGGAATGCCTGATCCTCACGATGAAGGCCAACCAGAAGTACTTTCCGCTGCTCGACACCGCGGGCAAGCTCACCAACAAATTCCTGGTCGTCAGCAACATCAGCCCCGACGACGCGAGCGCGGTCACCGGCGGCAACGAGCGCGTGGTGCGCCCGCGCCTGGCCGACGCCAAGTTCTTCTTCGACCAGGACCGCAAGAAGTCGCTGGCTTCGCGCGTCGAGTCGCTGGGCAAGGTGGTCTATCACAACAAGCTGGGCACGCAGGGCGAGCGCGTGGAGCGCGTGATGCGCATCGCGCGCGGCATTGCGGAGAAGCTCGGCGATGCGACGCTCGCCGCGCACGCCACGCAGGCCGCACAGCTCGCCAAGGCTGACCTCGTGACCGACATGGTCGGCGAGTTCCCCGAGCTGCAGGGCATCATGGGCCGCTACTACGCGCAGCACGACGGCCTCGACGCAGCGGTGGCCGACGCCATCGAAGACCACTACAAGCCGCGCTTCGCCGGCGACGAGCTGCCTCGCAACAGCGTGGGCCTCGCGGTAGCGCTGGCCGACAAGCTCGAGACGCTGGTCGGCATGTTCGGCATCGGCAACCTGCCCACCGGCGACCGCGACCCGTTCGCGCTGCGTCGCCATGCGCTGGGCGTGATCCGCATGCTGGTCGAGAAAGACCTGCCGCTGGACCTGACCGCGCTGGTGAGTTCCGCGCGCACCGTGCTGGACGACGCCATCGGCAAGACCGGGGAGTTCCCGCTGCACAAGGCCGCGGAAGACGTGCGTCTCGTCGTCGATTTCATCTACGACCGCCTCGCCGGCAGTCTGCGCGAGCAGGGCGCCAGCGCGCAGGAAGTCGATGCCGTGCTGGCCAATCGCCCGCAGCGCCTGGGCGAGGTGCCCAAGCTGCTGGCTGCCGTGCGCGCCTTCGCGGCCCTGCCGGCCGCAGCCGCTCTGGCCGCCGCGAACAAGCGCATCGGCAACATCCTCAAGAAGGCCCCCGAGGCCGACGCGCACGTCAGCGAGATGCTGCTGCAGGAGCCCGCCGAGAAGGCGCTGCACGCCGCCATGGCGCAGGTCGTGCCCGCCGCCAACGCGCAGTTCGACGCCGGCGACTACACCGCCTCGCTGCAGACGCTGGCCGCGCTGCGCGAGCCGGTCGACGCCTTCTTCGACGGCGTGATGGTCAACGCCGAGCAGGCCGACCTGCGGTTGAACCGCCTGGGCCTGCTGATGTCGCTGCACGCCGCGATGAACCGCGTGGCGCAGCTCGAACGGCTGGCCGTCTGATCCCGACCACGACGCCTCCATCACCAGGAGCGGTACCGCCATGAAACTCGTCATCCTCGACCGCAACGGCACGATCAACGTGCACCGCGAAGACTTCGTGAAGAGCGACATCGAGTGGACGCCGCTGCCCGGTGCGCTGGAGGCCGTGGCGCGGCTCAACCATGCGGGCTGGCACGTGGTGATCGCCTCGAACCAGTCGGGCCTGGGCCGCGGCCTGTTCGACATGGCCTCGCTCAATGCCATGCACGCCAAGATGCACAAGATGCTCTCGGCCGTGGGCGGCAAGGTCGACGCGGTGTTCTATTGCCCGCACAGCCCCGACGAGGGCTGCGACTGCCGCAAGCCCAAGCCGGGCCTGTTCCTGCAGATCGGCGACCGCTACGGCATCGACCTCAAGGGCGTCCCGACCTGCGGCGACAGCCTGCGCGACCTGCAGGCGGGCGCGGCCGCCGGCTGCGAGCCGCACCTGCTGCTCACGGGCATGGGCGCGGCCTGCCGCGGCGTCGATCCGCTTCCTTCCGAATACCCGGCGAACACGTTGGTCCACGACGATCTCGCCGCCTTTGTCGACTTTCTGCTCGCGCGCGAAGCGCGGGATGCACTGCAGGTAGCTGTCTGATGGCGTTGTTCCGTTCCATTCTCCACGCACTGTGGATGCTCGTCACCGTGGTGCCCTGGGGCATCATCATGTGCGTCAGCTCGCTCTGGAAGCGTGGCATTCCGCTCTACTGGATGGCCGAACGCTGGCTCAGCTGGGCCATTGGCGGCGCGCGCGTGCTGCTGGGCATCAAGACCCGCGTGAGCGGCATGGAGAACCTGCCGACCGACAAGCTCGCCGGCGCGATCCTGCTGGTGAAGCACCAGTCCACGCTCGAGACCTTCCTCATGCCCACGCTGATGCCGCATCCGCTGGCCTACGTGTTCAAGAAGGAACTGATCTACATCCCCTTCTTCGGCTGGGCGATGGCGCGGCTGGACATGATCCACATCGACCGCAGCCAGCGCGCGCAGGCCTTCAACAAGGTCGTGAACCAGGGCCGCAAGCTGCTCGCGCAGGGCATCTGGATCATCATGTTCCCCGAGGGCACGCGCATTCCACGCGGGCAGAAGGGCACCTACAAGAGCGGCGGAACGCGGCTGGCCTGCGAGACCGGCGTGCCGGTGATCCCCATTGCGGTGACATCGGCCAAGGTGTGGCCGCGCAAGGCCTTCATCAAGCGTCCGGGCGTGGTCGACGTGTCCATCGGCCCGGCCATTCCGAGCGTGGGCCGCAAGCCCGACGAGCTGATGCGCGAGGTCGAGGAGTGGATCGAGGCCGAGATGCGCCGCCTCGACCCCGAGGCCTACGCCGACGGCTCCCGGCAGGCCGCGCAGCAGGAAGCGGTGAGCTGAAGAGGAAGAGAAAGCCCGCCATGGGATTGCTCCGGTTCACGATGGATCTGTTCGAGGGGCTGGGCAGCGAATTCGCGCCGCCGGCCCCCGCGCCGGCACGGCCTCGGCGCTCGAAGAAGAAGCCCGTGCCGCCGGTGGCGCCGCCACCAGCCGTCGTCGCTCCCGCGGCAGGGCTGCCCGATCCGGATGCACCGCCCGCGGTGCCGCTGGCCGACACGCTGACGCTCGCGAACTTCGCGCATCCCCAGGCCACGCGCGAAGTGGTGCTGGGCTCCGCGCGCGTGGCTTATGAATTCAAGCGCGGCAAGCGCAAGACGATCGGCTTTCTCGTCGGGGCCGATGGGCTCTCGGTGCGCGCGCCGCGCTGGGTGGCGCTGCGCGACGTCGACGCGGCCATTCACGAGAAGTCGGATTGGATCCTGCGCAAGCTGACCGAAACGCAGCAACGGCATGCGCGCGTCGAAGCCACGCGCATCGAGTGGAAGGACGGCGCCGGGTTTCCGTTCCTGGGCGAGCAGATCGTGATGCGGCTCGATCCGAAGCACGGCTTTGCCAGTGTCGGAGGCACGCTCGATCCCGCGCAAGGCGATGCACCGCGGGTGCTGAGACTGGCCGTGTCGCAGAACGCCGAGCCTTCGCAGATTCGCGATGCGGCACAGGCCTGGCTGATGCGGCAGGCGCGCAAGCTGTTCATCGAGCGGCTGGATCACTTCGCGCCGCTGCTTGGCGTACGGTGGGAGAAGCTGTCTTTGTCGAATGCGGCCACGCGGTGGGGGAGCGCCAGTGCGGATGGATCGATCCGGCTCAACTGGCGCTTGATTCACTTCCGGCTGCCGGTGATCGACTATGTCGTTGCGCACGAGCTCGCGCACCTCAGGGTGATGGATCACTCGCACCGGTTCTGGGAGACCGTCGAGAGTGTCGTGCCTGATTACGACGTGCTTCGGCAGCAGCTGAAGGATGAGACGGTTCCTCGCTGGAACTGATGTCGTTCTGGGGGCTCGCCGCATGGTCAGTGCGAGCCCCGCCCAGGAAGCAAACCGGGCCCGAAGCCGATTGCTACCATCAAGGCAACCCAATCCAGGCTCAATCCCATGACCCCCTTCCCCTTCTCCGCAGTCCTCTTCGACTGCGACGGCGTCCTGGTCGACTCCGAACCCATCACCAACCGGGTCCTCGCCGAAATGCTCGGCGAACTGGG
>Ga0126362_10000251_pt1 | contig 34837 bp, 30 predicted proteins | sample ANMtaG_FD_126269 | JGI IMG/M metagenome (GOLD analysis project Ga0126362, IMG submission 126269) | Continental margin sediment microbial communities from North Pacific Ocean - ANME2c_DSS_Sorted | ecosystem: Environmental > Aquatic > Marine > Continental margin > Sediment | place: Pacific Ocean... | reverse complement strand
GACCAACCTGCTCGCCCTCAACGCCACGATCGAGGCAGCGCGCGCCGGGGAAGCCGGGCGCGGCTTCGCGGTGGTGGCCGCCGAGGTCAAGGAACTCGCCAACCAGACCGCCAAGGCCACCGAGGAGATCGGCCGCCAGATCGGCCAGATCCAGGGTTCGACCGATCAGGCGGTCCAGGCCATCGGCGGCATCGCCGGCCGCATCCGCGAGATCAGCGGTGTGGCCACCTCGATCGCCGCGGCGGTGGAGGAGCAGGGCGCGGCGACGCAGGAGATCGTGCGCAACGTTGCCCAGGCCGCCACCGGCACCCGCGAGGTGACCGCCAACGTCACCGCGCTCTCCGGCGCGGCCGAGGAGACGGGCGCTGCGGCGACCCAGGTCCTCGCCTCGGCCTCGGAGCTGTCGCGCCAGTCGGAGCACCTCAACGCCGAGGTCGCCCGCTTCCTCGCAGGCGTCCGCGCGGCGTAATGCCGTTCCTGATCTGACGGCTTCGGAATAGGGCGCCCCCTCTCCCCGCCCGAAGTCGGGTCTGCCCGACATCGGTCTTCCAGTGTCGATCCCGGGCAGGCCCGGAATCGATACGGGGAGAGGCCTGCCTGCACCCTGGCGTGCAGGCAGGAAGCGGGGGCGCATTCGGAGCGACGGTGAGGAGGCGGTGCCGGATGAGACTCCACCAGGAATCGCCCCCTCACCCCCGGCCGACGTGAAGCCGGCTCAGGCGAAGAAGATCAGCGTCAGCAGCCCGAACAGCGGCAGCAGGATGCAGGCGGACCAGAGCATGTAGCCGAAGAAGCTCGGCATGCGGATGCCGGCCTCCTCGCAGATCGCCTTGACCATGAAGTTCGGGGCGTTGCCGATATAGGAGTTGGCCCCCATGAACACCGCGCCCGCCGAGATCGCGGTGAGGGTGCGGGCCAGCGGCCCCATCAGGGTCGCGGGATCGCCGCCCGCGAGGTCGAAGAAGATCAGGTAGGTCGGCGCGTTGTCGAGGACGCTCGACAGGAGCCCCGTCAGCCAGAAATAGGCGGCGTCGATCGGTGTGCCGTCGGGGCGCGTCACCAGGGCGAGGAGCCCGGAGAGCGCGCCCGCATGCCCCGCGCGCAGGATCGCGAGCGCCGGCACGATGGTGACGAAGATGCCGGCGAACAGGATCGCCACCTCGCGGATGGGCATCCAGGTGAAGGCGTTCTCCAGGCGGATGCCGGGGGCCGTGGTGCGGACCGAGGCGAGGCCGATGCCGAGGAGGATCGCGTCGCGCAGGAGGCTCTGGAGGGGCACCGCGACGCCGAGGCCGACCGGCACGGCGATGCCCGGCCGCCACAGCCCGCTCACGAGCACCGCCGCGACGATGCCGGCGAGATAGAGCCCGTTGTGCAGGCCCTCGATCCGGATCCGGCGGGCGCCCCCTGTCCGCGGGAGCGTCTCCAGGCGCCAGTGCCAGCGGTCGATCGCGTAGAACAGGGCGAGGAGCAGCGCGAGGGCGAGCGCCATCGGGGCGGCGAGCGCCCGCGCGGTCCAGAGGAAGTCGACGCCCCGCAGGAAGCCGAGGAAGAGCGGCGGGTCGCCGAGCGGCGTGAGCGAGCCGCCGATATTGGCGACCAGGAAGATGAAGAACACGAAGACGTGGGCGTTGCGGGCTCGGCCGGCATTCGCCCGGATCAGCGGGCGGACGAGCAGCATCGCCGCCCCGGTGGTGCCCAGCACGCTCGCAGCCAGGCTGCCGAGCCCGAGGATCGCCGTGTTGGTGCCGGGCGTGCCGACGAGGTCGCCGGTGATGCGGATGCCGCCGGCGACCACGAAGAGCGCGAAGACCAGGATGATGAAGGGCAGATATTCGAGCGCGGCCGTGTGCCAGACCTCGGCGGCCGTGACCCCCGCGCCGAAACGCAGGGCGCAGGGCACGAGGAAGGCTGCCGCCCAGAGGGCCGCGACGAGGCCGAAGCGGTGCTCCCAGAAACGCGGGGCCAGGAGCGGCAGCAGCGCGATCGACAGGAGCAGGCCGGCGAAGGGGAGCGTCCAGGCGAGGCCGAGCGCCGTTCCGTCGAGATGAGACACGGTCGGATCCTGTATCGCGGCTTCGTGAGGAGCCGTGATTGGCCCGATCCGGATCCGGGCGGCAAGGGGGAGGCCGCCCGGATCCGCTCAATCCTCCTCGGGCGGATCCTCGAATTCGGCGCCTTCGGTGTCCGGCGCGATGCGGAAGCGGTACTCGTCGATGGCGAGAAAGGCCTTGTGCACCGCCTGTGGGTCGAGCCCGTCGCGCACCACGATGGTCTGGAAATCGATGAACAGGCGGGCGATGCGCGCCTCCTCCGAGAGCGCCTGGAGCGCCGAGGAACTCGCGCCGGCCCGCATCATGAAGCGCTTGGCGGCCCCGTCCGTGTCGGGGGCGGGCAGCACCGCGATCTGGCCCGCCGTCTCGGGGCGCAGCTCGGCCCAGCGGACCGGCGTCCAGGCGATGATGGCCTCGAGCTGCTTCATGGGAGGTTCCGCGGGGTGATGCCGACCGGCCGGGCCTACAGGCTCCGGGAGCGATCGTCGAGACGGGCCCGTCAAGCCCGGACCCTTGCCCTCCGGGCGCGGCGGTGCTCCCCTGCCCCGCAAGCGCGCCGCTCCGGAGCCCGATGGACCAGCCGACCCCGCCCGCGACCGCCGGGACCCGCCACGGTGCCGAGATCACGCCGCGCGGCCTCGTGCTCGGCGCCCTGATCACCGTCCTGTTCATGGCGGCCAACGTCTATCTCGGCCTGAAGACGGGGATGACCTTCTCGTCCTCGATCCCCGCCGCCATGCTCGCCATGGGGGCCCTGCGGCTCGTCGGCGGTTCCGGCATCCTCGAGAACAACATCGTCCAGACGCAGGCCTCCGCCGCGGGCACGCTCTGCAACGTCATCCTGGTCCTGCCGGGCCTCGTCCTCATCGGGCACTGGCACGGCTTCCCGTTCTGGCAGACCGCCGGGATCACCCTGGTCGGCGGCCTCCTCGGCGTCGCCTTCTCGATCCCGCTGCGCCGCGCCCTGGTGATGGGTGCGGGCCTGCCCTATCCCGAGGGCGTGGCCGCGGCCGAGGTCCTGCGGGCGGGAGAGGGCGCTGGCCGCGACGCGGGGCGCGGGCTCGCCGTGCTGCTCGCGGGCCTCGCCGGGGGCGGGCTCGTCGGCTTCCTCACCGCCGGCCTGCGGGTGCTGGCCGAGGGCGTGCGCACCGCCGTCAGCCTCGGCCCGGCGGTGTTCGGCCTCGGCACCGGCTTCTCGCTGGCGCTCGTCGGCATCGGCTACCTCGTCGGGATCGGGGCCTGCCTCGCCATCCTCACCGGCGTGGTGCTCGCCTGGGGCATCGCCGTTCCGATCCTGACCGCGCTCGGCGCCCATGCGGATCTCGCCCCGGCCGAGGCGGCCCAGGCGGTCTGGGCGGGGCAGGTCCGCCTGATCGGGGCCGGCATCATGGCGACGGGGGCTGTTTGGACGTTGGGCACGCTCGCTCGCCCGATCCTCGTGGGGCTCCGTGCCGGACTGACGGCGGCCCGCGCCTCCGGCCGCGACCTCCCCCGGCAGGAGCGCGACCTGCCGCTGCCGCTGGTGGCGGGCGGCGCCCTGGCGCTCACCCTGCCGCTCGCCTGGCTGGTGCACGACTTCGCGGGCGGGGGCGCGCTCCTCGTCGCGGTCGCCGTGTCCTTCGTGCTGCTGTTCGGCTTCCTGATGGCGGCGGCCTGCGGCTACCTCGCGGGATTGCTCGGCTCCTCCATCAGCCCGATCTCGGGGATCGGCATCATCACCGCCATGGCCGCCGCCCTGCTCCTGCCGCTGGTCCTCGGGCCGGCGGCGGGGCCGGAGGGGACGCGCTTCGTGGTCGCCGCCGCGCTCCTCGTCGCCGCGGTGATCGTGACCACCGCCTCCATCGCCAACGACAACCTGCAGGACCTGAAGACCGGCCAGCTCGTCGATGCCACGCCCTGGCGCCAGCAGGCCGTGCTGATCCTCGGCGTCGCGGTCGGCTCCGCCGTGATCGCGCCGCTGATGGCCTTGCTCTACGAGGCCTACGGCTTCGTCGGCGCTCTGCCCCGGCCCGGCATGGTCCCGGAGGACGCGATGGCCGTGCCGCAGGCCGCCCTCGTCACGCAGATCGCCGACGGCATCGTGCGCGGCACCCTACCCTGGGGCATGGTGCTGACCGGGCTCGGCCTCGGCAGCGTCCTCGTCGCGGTTGAGGCGCGTCTGCGCCGCCGGGGGGTGAGCTTCCCGGCGCTGACCGTCGGCATCGGCATGTACCTGCCGCTCAGCGTCGAGGTGACGATCGCGCTGGGTGGCCTCCTCGGCTGGGCGGCCGACCGGCGCCTAGCCCGCGCGGGCGCCTCGCCGGAGGCGGTCGAGGCCGCACGGCGGCGGGGCGTGCTGCTCGCCTCGGGCCTCCTCGTCGGCGAGAGCGGCATCGGCGTGGTGCTCGCCGGGGCCGACACCCTGGCCGGCCGCTCCGGCTCACTCGCCCTCGATGGGTTCGCAGGGTGGCCCGCCCTCGCCCTCGGCCTCGCTGTCTTCGCGGGCGGCCTGCTCCTGTTCTACCGCCTCGCCGCACGGCCGCCGGGCTGATGAGAGCGCTCCTGAGCCGACGTGGACACCGGTTCGGCGTACGAGAGCGCGTCAAAACGAGAGCCGAGTGCCGTCCCCGATCGCAACGCGGTCGGGGACGGCACTCGGCCGCCATCACGCAGGATCGTGCATGGCGGAACGCAAATCCGTGACTATTTCGTCAATGCCATGCGAGAGATGCATGGATCATCCGCTCCTGGGCGGATTGTTGCGCTGCAGCATAGGGCGCATCTTCGGCGCAACCGATCCTGCAACGCACCATCCGGAGCCCGCCATGAGCGTCCTCGGCCTCGCCCTCCCCCGTCTCTCCGCCGCCCCCGCGGGCGAGCCCGGCCTCTTCGCCCGCATGCTGCAGGCCTGGTGCGACCATGGCCGCCGCATGCTGGAATTCGGCCTCGAGCCGTTCTGAGCACCATCCCGGGAGGCGAGAGGGGGCACCCCTCTCGGCAGGTTCGAGGCGCGGAGCCCTGGTCATCGAAGATCGGGGCTCGGCCCCGATACCCCGCCGAGGGGATGATCCCCTCAAGACCCCGGATCAGGCGTCCCGGGCGGCGATGAGGCGGGCGCGCAGGGTGCGCGCCCGGCCCGAGAGCGTCAGCTCCTGCAGGTCCTCCGCCGGAAGCTGCGCGGCCCGGTAGACGGCCTCGGAGACGATCGCCACCTGCCCCATCGGGCCGGTCAGGCCCTCCAGCCGCGCCGCGACATTGACGGTGTCGCCGAGCGCGGTGAAGCGGGCGTCGAGGGCGTCGCCCATCGCGCCGACGATGGCCGTGCCGGCATGCAGGCCGATGCCGTAGCGCAGGCGCTCGCCGAGATCGTGGGCGAGCACCGCGTTCAGCCGCTCGACCGCAACCCCGATCGCCTCGACCGCCCGGAGCGCGTCGCGGGACGCCGCCTTCGGGGCCGTCCCGGGATCGGTGGGCTCGGGGCCGAGCCCGAACAGCGCCATCAGCCCGTCGCCGAGCTGCTGGTTCACGCTGCCCCCTGAATCCCGCACCGCCTGCCCCACCGCGCTGAGGAAGCGGTTGATCACGAAGACCGTGTCGTAGGGCAGCCGCTCCTCGGCGAGCCGGGTCGAACCGCGCAGGTCCACGAACATCACCGCGACGAAGCGCTCCTCCCCCGTCTCCGCCCGCTCCGCGGCCGGGCCGTGCTGCGCGTGCGGCGTGAACAGGGGCGCCACGGTGAGGTCGCGCTCGGGCCGGAGCTGGCAGGCGAGGCGGATGCCGGGGCTCGCGCCGATCCGCTCCAGCACCGCGCGCTCGGCCCGGCCCGGCGGCGGCAGGCTGCCGCCATGCTCGCCGTCGGCGATCCGGATCCGGCAGGTCGAGCAGCGTCCCCGTCCGCCGCAGACGCTGGCATGCGGGATCCGCCCGCGCCGGCTCGCCTCCAGCACGCTCGCCCCGCGTGGCACCCGCACGGTGCGCCCGCTGGGATAGGTGACGCGCACGAAGCCGCCGCGCGTCTCGGCCCGGGTGCGCAGGCCGCGCGCGGCGAGCACCAGGGCGAGGGCTCCGGCATAGCCCCACAGGAGTCCGTCGCGCCAAGCCAGCAGGTGCGCGGCCTGATCGGGCAGCCCCATATGGCGGATGCCCAGCGCCGAGGCGCGCCAGGCCGGCTCGGCGCTGAGCGCCCGGACATCGCGCGCACCCTGCGCCGCGCCGAGGACGGCGAGCGCCGGCACCAGCACCGCCAGCCCGATGAGCCAGGGCGCGGCGCGCCCGTAGCCGGGCTTCAGGCGCAGCCAGTAATGCAGGCCGAGGCAGCCGTGCAGCCAGGCCGCAGCGAGCCCCGCCACCTGCAGCGCCCCGTGCCAGGGCGCGGCGATCCAGGTGCCGTAGAGAACCTGCGCATAGCCCCGGTCGAGCCCCTCCAGGCTCCAGGCGAGGCGCGTGCCGACGACATGCGTGACGAGGAGGGCGGGAAGGGCGAGCCCGAGGACGAGCTGCGCGATCTCGGCCGGCACGATCCGGAAGAAGCGCCGCTCGTAGAGGGCGTACAGGCCGAGGGCGAGATGGGCGAGCAGCGACCCGTAGAGGAGGACCAGGGCCGGCGGGCTGCGCCAGAGCGCCGCCTTCACCGCGAGCCCCGCCTCCATGGCGCCGAGGGAGGCATTGCCCAGCGCGTGGACGATGAGGTGGGTGAGCACGTAGGCGCAGAGCACCAGGCCGGAGCCGAGCCGGACCTGCCGCAGCGTGAGCCCGGACGCCCGGGGCAGGGCGAGGCGCCCGTCCGCCGGGCCTCCCGCCCCCGCCGCCTCGGTCCCGCCCCGCCGCATCGCGACCCCGCTCACGCGCCCGAACCCACGGGTCGTCGTCCTGTGCCATGCCGGCTTCCGAACGGCAAAGCGGCCGGTCCGCGAAAAAATCGCGCACCGCATGTCACACCGCGCCCCGCACCCTCGTCATGCCTGCGGAGACGGGGCCGGTCCGGCCCCCGGCTGAGGAGGACGAGATGCGGATCGTGATCATCGGCGGCAGCGGGCTGATCGGCACGCGGCTCGCGGCCCGGCTCGCCGAGGCCGGCCACAGCGTGCTGCCGGCCTCGCCGCGCACCGGCGTCGATGCCGTGACGGGGCAGGGGCTCGCCGCGGCGCTCGCGGGCGCCGAGGTGGTGGTGGACGTCGCCAACGCCCCCTCCTTCGCGGATGGGCCGGTCCTCGACTTCTTCACCCGCTCGACCCGCACCCTGCTGGCCGCCGGGGCGGAGGCGGGCCTGCGCCATCATGTGGCGCTCTCGGTCGTCGGCACCGACCGGCTCAAGGCGAGCGGCTATTTCCGGGCCAAGCTGGCGCAGGAGCGGCTGATCGCCGAGGGGCCCCTGCCCTACACCATCGTGCGGGCGACGCAGTTCTTCGAGTTCCTGGGCGGCATCGCCGCGGCCGGGACCAGGGCGGGCACCGTCCGCGTCGCGCCCACCGGCATCCAGCCGATCGCGGCCGCGGACGTGGCGGCGTTGCTCGCCGGGATCGCGGTGGGCCCGCCCGCCCGCGGCCTCGTCGAGATCGCCGGACCGGAGGCGTTCCGCCTCGACGCCCTGCTCGCCCGGGTCCTCGCGGGCGACGGCCGGACCGTCCTGGCCGATCCGGAGGCCGGCTATTTCGGCACGCCCGTGACCGGCGATCCCCTGCTGCCCGGTCCCGCTGCGCGCCTCGCCCCGACGCGGCTCGACGATTGGCTGCCCGCCCGGGCCGCCTGAGCCCCCTGCCCCCGAGACAGTCAGGACGAGACCCGACCATGCGCACGACGTTGCCAGCTGCCACCCTCTTCCCGGCCCTCTTCGCCGCCCTCGCCGCCGGCCCGCTGGGCGGCGCCAGCGCCCACGATGCGGCGCCGGCCGGGCCCGGCGAGGCCCGGGTGAGCCTCGTCTTCGACCAACCCCTGCCGAACGTCCCGGGCAAGAGCCTGCGCGGCATGATGGTGGTCTACGGGCCGGGCGGCTTCTCGCCCGCCCATACCCACGCGCCGAGCGCCTTCATCACCGCCACGGTGCTGGAGGGCGCCATCCGCAGCCGGGTGAATGACGGGCCCGAGCGCACCTACCGCGCCGGCGAGAGCTTCACGGAGCTGCCGGGCGACCGGCACGCGGTCAGCGCCAATGCCAGCACGACCGAGCCGGCGCGGCTGCTCGCGGTCTTCGTCGTGGACACGGCCGAGACCGTGCTGACCACGCCGATCCGCTGAATCGGCCTCGGGCTTTCGCTCGACGCCTCGGCTCACGCCGAGGCCCGCTGCGCCGACATCGACCCATCGACACGAACAACCAGGAGCCGCAGAATGGACCCGCGCGTGACGAATCCCTACGCCCATGCCCCGGCGGCGGTGAAGGCCCTGATGGCGGTGGAGGCGAGCCTACGGGCCGGCGCCCTGGAGCACGGTTTGCTGGAGCTGGTGAAGCTGCGCGCCTCGCAGATCAACGGCTGCGCCTATTGCATCGCCCTGCATGCGAGCGCCGCCCGGAAGGCGGGCGAGAGCGAGATGCGGATCCACCTGCTGAACGCGTGGCGCGAATCCGGCCTCTACAGCCCCCGCGAGCGCGCGGCGCTCGCCTGGACCGAGGCCCTGACGCGGCTCGCCGAGGGCGGCGCGCCGGAGGCCGACTACGGGGCGCTCGCGGCGGAGTTCGGCGAGGCCGAGCAGGTCCAGCTCACCCTGCAGATCGGCATGATCAACCTGTGGAACCGGCTGCAGGTAGGCCTGCGCGGCGTCCATGCGGACGATCCCGCCTCCGGTCCGGGTCCGTCCCGCGATGCGGCCTGACCCGCGCACCGCGCTGTTCGAGGCGGAGCGGCCGCGGCTCCTGCGCCTCGCCTACCGCATGCTCGGCTCGCTGGCCGAGGCGGAAGACGTGGTGCAATCCGCCTGGCTGCGCTGGCGCGCCGTCGATCCGGAGGGCGTGGCGGTGCCGGCCGCCTTCCTGTCGCGGGTGGTCACCCGCCTCTGCCTCGACGCGATGAAATCGGCCCGCGCGCGGCGTGAGACCTATGTCGGCGCCTGGCTGCCCGAGCCGCTGGTCGACATGGCCGAGGCGGAGCCGGTGGAGGGCGAGGATCTCACCCTGACGCTGATGATGGCGCTGGAGCGGCTCTCGCCGCTGGAGCGGGCGGCCTTCCTCCTACACGACGTGTTCGGCGTGCCGCTCGCCGAGGTCGCCGCCACCCTCGACCGCGACGCCGCGGCGATTCGCCAGCTCGCCGTGCGCGCCCGCCGCCACGTCCGGGCCGACCGCCCGCGCTACCCCGTGCCGCGCGAGGAGGGCGAGCGGATCGTCCACGCCTTCTTCGCCGCCTCACGCAGCGGGGATGTGGCGGCGCTGCGCAGCCTGCTCTCGGCGGAGGTGGAGATCCGCTCGGATGGCGGCGGCCGGGTGATCGCCTTCCTCAACCCGATTCTCGGGGTGGAGCGGGCGCTGCGCCTCTTTGCCGGCCTCGCGCGCAAGCACGCGGACGAGCCCGCCGCCTTCCTCCGGGCGGTGCGGGTCGACGGCCTGCCGGGCTTCGTCAGCCGCGAGCGCGGCGGCGTGCTGCAGGTGACGGCGCTCGCCGTCGAGGACGGCCGGATCACCGGGGTCTACATCACCCGCAACCCGGACAAGCTCGGTCACGTAGCGGACGCCCTCGGCCTGGATCCGCCCAGCTAGAGCATTTTCCGCGGACGTGGTGGCCGGATCCGCCCGCGCCAGGGCTCGGACGGCTCCGGTTCATGCCCGAACAGGGCCTCAGAAGCGCGCGCCCTGGTTGGCGCCGATGCCGCCGAGGCCGACGCCGGTATTGGCGCTGCGCCCGGAGCCGCCGCCCATATTGCCCATGCCGCCGTAGCGGCTGCTCACCCCCTGCCCGCGGAGGATGCCGGTCGGATCGCGCGGACTGCCGACGCGCGGGCTCTCGACGCTCTGCCGCGGCGCGCGCCAGATGCGGGAATCGGGATAGGCGTTCCAAGTGCCTTGCCAGGTGCCTTGCCAAGTGCCTTGCCAGTTCCCCTGCTGCGTCCCGGGCTGCATCGCCTGCCGCGCCTCCGGCCGCGTCCCGTGCCGGGCTGCCTGGGCCATCGCGAGATTCGGCAGCATGATCGCAGCAGAGAGGGCGACGAGTGCCGCGCATTTCACCATGATGATCTTTCTCCATGCAATGTGGCTCACACATTGATGGACGGCCGAGCGTATTTGCCCAATCCAGCAGCGATCGTGCCCCTGTTTTGATCATCGTGTGCTGACACACCACGTCCGCACGAGCAGGTGAGAGGCCGGGATTAAAGCAGCAGACCGGCCCGGCGGAATGGACACGAATCGTTACCCATTGCTGCTACCTCAAGATGCGACGATGGCGGATGGCGCGATGAACGGCCCGCACAGCGCGTTGCGCTCACTTCAGGAGGTCGATCCCGGACTCGGGCGGCTGATCCGCCGCGACCAGCTCGACGCCATCCGCCAGAGCGTGCTGCGTGCGATCCCCGTCAACATGATCCTCGGGCTGACCGGCACCCTGGTCGCCGTCCAGGCGGGACGGGGCGAGATGGGCGCGGCCTGGTTCGCCGTCTCGACGCTGGCCAACGTCCTGCGCATCGCGCTCTGCCGGGCACCCTGCGCCGGCCTCGCCCTGGACGCGGCCACGCCCCCCGACGCCGCCGAGGCCGCGGCGCGCCTCGTCGACCGGCACCTCGCGCTCAGCTCGCTCGCGGCGCTGCTGTCGGGGCTGGTCTGGGCCTGCCTGCCGCTCCTCTGCGAGGGCTACACCGCGCCCGAGACCTTGTTCTACCTGACCGTCACCTGCGGCATCACCGCGGGCGCCGTGACCCACGGCATCGCCTATGCCCGCATCCCGTCCTGCTTCATCACGCCCCCGCTCCTGTCGGCGGCCGGCTGCCTCCTCTACGCCGGCGGCTTCGACCGGATCTGCCTCGCGGCGACCGTGCTCCTCTACCTCGCCGCGCTCCTGCGCAGCGGCGCCGCGACCGAGCGGCTCTTCCGTGAGTCGAGCCGCCTGAAGAACGAGGCGACGGCGCTGGCCCGCTCGCGCGCGGCGGCCCATGCCAGCGCCAGCGCCCTCGCCGAGGAGATGCGGGTGCGCGCCACCCATGACGGCCTCACCGGCCTGCTCAACCGGGCCGGCTTCGCCCAGGCCGTCGAGGAGCGGGCCGAGGGCGGCGGCGATCTCTGCCTGATGCTGCTCGACCTCGACGGCTTCAAGTCGGTGAACGACGTCTACGGCCATACCGCGGGCGACCGGGTGCTGGTCGAGGTCGGCCGGCGCCTCGCCGCGGCGCTGCCCCCTGGCTGTCTCGCCGCCCGCCTCGGCGGCGACGAGTTCGCGCTCTGCTACGATCCCGTCGCCGGGCCGGAGCCCACGGCCCTCGCCGAGCGCCTGATCGCCGCCATCGCGGCGCCGATCGGCAGCCTCGATCCCGGCCGGCTGGGCATGAGCGCGGGCCTCTTTCTCGGGCCGCCGTCCAGCCTGACGCAGATGCTCGGCTGCGCCGACGAGGCGCTCTATGCGGCCAAGGCCGCCGGCCGCAACCGCCTGCGCCTGTTCGACGAGGGGCTGAGCGGCCGCCGCGAGATGCGCCGGGCCTGCGAGCGCGACCTCTCGCAGGCGCTCTCGGAGAATGCGCTCGAGGTCTGGTTCCAGCCGATCTTCGGCCGCGGCGGGCGCGTGCCCGTGGGGCTTGAGGCGCTGGTGCGCTGGCGCCACCCGCTGCACGGCTGGATCCCGCCGAACGAGATCGTCGCCACCGCCGCGATGGCGGGCCTCACCGAGTCGCTGCTGCGCTTCATCCTGGAGCAGGTCCTGACGATCCTGTGCGCCCTGCGCGAGCGCGGCGCCCCGGACGTGCGCGTGGCCATGAACGTCTCGCCCCGCGAGATGGCCCAGGTCGCCGTGGACGAGATCGTGCTCGGCCGCCTGCGCGCCCTCGGCTTGCCGCCGTCCATGCTGGAGATCGAGATCACCGAGGAGACCGCCCTCGACATCGAGGCGGTCCAGGGCAAGCTCGCCACCGTGTCGAAGGCGGGCGTGCGCGTCGCGCTGGACGATTTCGGCACCGGCTACTCGTCGCTCGCCTCGCTGCGGCAGCTCCGGGCCGACCGGGTCAAGATCGACCGCAGCCTCGTGACCGGGCTCACCACCTCCGACGACAAGCGCGGGATGGTCCACGCGGTGCTCGGCCTCGGCCGTTCCCTCGACATCGAGGTGGTCGCCGAGGGCATCGAGACCGCCGACGACCTTGAGACCCTGCGCGCCCTCGGCTGCCCGCTGATGCAGGGCTATCACCTGGCCCGCCCCGCCCCGGCGCCTGCCGCGATCGAGATCGTCCTCAACGGCCGCGCCGCGGCGGCCTGAGGCGTTTGAAAAGCCAGAGTGCTTGCGCGAAAATAGATAGCATCCTATCTATGAGGATGTGATGCGAGCCGCGGCTCGCCCCGGGCGGCGCATGACCGACGATCTCGACAGGCTCCGGCAGACCTTCACCCACGCCCTCCTCCTGGCCGGGCGCCAGTGGCGGCGCGCGGCGGACGCGGTGGCCCAGGGCCACGGGCTCTCCGATGCCACCGCCCTGCCCCTGGTGATGATCGGCCGCCTCGACGGCGCGCCGCGTCAGACCGTTCTCGCCGAGGCGGTCGGCATCGAGGGCCCGTCCCTCGTCCGCCTCCTCGACCAGCTCGCCGCCGCCGGCCTGGTGCGGCGCGCCGAGGACCCGTCCGACCGCCGGGCCAAGGTCCTCTCCCTCACGCCCGCGGGCGAGGCCGCGGTCGCCGCGATCGAGGCCGAGCTGATCGCGCTGCGTGCCGCGGTGTTCGCGGAGGTCGCCCCCGCCGATCTGGAGGCCGCCTGCCACGTTCTCCGGGCGGTGATGCGGCCCGAGCGGGAGCCCCAACCATGAGCGGTGCCCTCCCCCTGCCCGGCTGGCGCGACTGGGCCTTCGCGCTCAAGACCTACGCGGCGGCGATGCTCGCCCTGTTCCTCGCCCTCTGGATCGGCCTGCCGCGGCCCTACTGGGCGGTCGGCACCGTCTACATCACGAGCCAGGTGCTCGCGGGCGCCACGCGCTCGAAGGCGCTCTACCGGGTGCTCGGCACCCTGCTGGGGGCCGCGGTGGCGGTCGCCCTCGTGCCGAACCTCGTGAACGCGCCGGAGCTGCTGACGCTGGCCATCGCCCTCTGGGTCGGCCTCTGCCTCTATCTCTCGCTCCTCGACCGGACGCCGCGCAGCTACCTGATGATGCTGGCGGGCTATACCGCCGCCCTGATCGGCTTCCCCTCCGTCTCCGAGCCCGGCGCGATCTTCGACACGGCGGTGGCCCGGGCGGAGGAGATCTCGCTCGGCATCCTGAGCGCGGCGCTCGTCTCCGCGGTGGTGCTGCCGCAATCGGCTGTGCCGCAGATCGAGGTCCGCCTCACCCTCTGGCTGGCCCAGGCGCGCGGCTGGGTCGCCGACGTGCTCGGCCGGACCGGGCCGGGTGAGGCAAAGGACAGCCAGGCCAAGGATAGTCAGGCCAAGGATAGTCAGGCGAAGCGCCTGCGCCTCGCCGCCGACGCGATCGCCTTCGACGCCCTCGCCACGCCGCTGCGCTACGACGCGGGCGGGCCGCCGCGCTCGCCCGAGGCGATGGCCACGCTCCGCCAGCACATGCTGATGTTCATGCCGATCGTGTCGGCCGTCGCCGACCGGATCGAGGCCCTGGAGCGGGCCGGCGCGCTCACCGCCCCCTTGCGCGCCCTCCTCGCCGACATGGCCGCCTGGATCGCCTCGGGCAGCACCGATCCGGAGGCGGCCGCCCGGCTGCGGGCACGCGCCGCCGACGAGCCCCTGCCCCGCCGGCCGGACTGGAACGACCTCGTCCGCGCGAGCCTCCGGGCGCGGCTGCGCGACTTCATCGATCTGCGCCAGGACACCCGCCTGCTGCAGCGGCACATCGCCGACGGCAGGCCGGTGAGCGGGGCGCTCGCTTTCCGCTACACCGCGGCGGCCCGCGCCATCCGCCACCGTGACCACGGCATGGCGCTGCTCTCGGCCATCGGCGTGGTCCTGGCGATCGTCCTGACGAGCGCGATCTGGATCGCCACCGGCTGGCCGGACGGGGCGGGCGCGCCGATGATGGCCGCGGTCGGCTGCTGCTTCTTCGCGGCGCAGGACGATCCCGCCCCGCAGATCCTGGGATTTGCCAACTCCGCCATCGTCGGCGGCCTGGTGGCGGGTTTCTACCTCTTCGCCGTGCTGCCGCTCGCCACCTCCTTCGAGATGCTGGCCCTGGCGCTCGGCCCCGCCCTGATCCTGGCGGGGGTGCTGATGACGCAAGGGCGCACGGCGCCCATCGCCATGGGGGCCGCGGTCAACGGCTTCACCATGCTGGCGCTGCAGGAGAGCTACACCGGCGACTTCGCGGCCTTCACCAATTCCGCCCTGGCGGTGATCCTCGGCATGTGGGCGGCGGCCCTCGTCACCCGGCTGGTGCGCTCGGTGGGGGCGGGCTGGAGCGCGCGGCGCCTGCGCGGCATCAACCGGCGGAGCCTCGCCCGCGCCGCCGCGCGCGAGGGCCGCCAGAACGGGCTGGAGCTCGCCGCGATCATGCTCGACCGCGTCGGCCTGATCGCGCCGCGGCTCGCCGCCCTGCCCCCCGAGGACGCCGCCTGGACCGCCGACCTGCTGGCCGAGGTCCGGGTCGGGATCAACCTCGTGGAGCTGCGCCGCGACCGGCGCCGCCTCGCGCCGGCGGCGAAGGCGGCGGTGGAGCGCCTGCTCGAAGCCCTCGCCCGCCATTTCCGTGCGCCCGCCGCGCGGGCCGGGGACGACCTCCTCGGCGCGGTCGACGCGGCGCTCGACGCGACCCTGTCGGCGGCGCTGGCCGAGCCCGGCGACCCGGCCCACCGCGCCGCCATGATGGGCCTCGTCGGCATCCGCCGCGGCCTGTTCCCGGCCGCACCCCCCTACCAGCCGCCGCGGCCGGCGGCGACCGAGCCGGGACTGGCCGCATGACCGGCGAACTCGACCTCTACGGCGTCTTCGTGCCGGCGCTGGCCGCCTGGATGCTCGTCGCCCTCGGGCTCACCCTGGTCGCCCGGCGGGTTCTCGCCGGGCTCGGCGCCTACCGCCTGATCTGGCACCGGCCGCTCTTCGACCTCGCCCTCTACGTCGTCCTGCTCGGCGCGGTGGTCGCCCTCGCGACACCGCTCCTCACCTGATCCGCATCGGTCCATGCCCCGATTCCTCGCCCCCGCCCTCCGCCTCGCCGTGACCCTCGCGGCGGTCGCCCTCGCCGTCCTCGTCGGGCTCAGCCTGTGGGACTACTACATGGAGGCGCCCTGGACCCGGGACGGGCGCGTGCGCGCCGACGTGGTCGGCGTCGCCCCGGACGTCTCCGGCCTCGTCACCGAGGTCCTGGTCCGCGACAACCAGGTCGTGCACCGGGGCGACGTGCTCTTCCGCATCGATCCCGACCGCTTCACCCTGGCGCTCCGGCAGGCCGAGGCCATCGTCGAGGGCCGACATGCCAGCGCCGAGCAGGCCGCAGCCGATTTCGCCCGCTACGCCAAGCTCAGCGACGCCGCGGTCTCGCAGCAGAAGGTCGAGGCGGCCCGCGCCGCCGACCTCGAGGCCAAGGCCGCCTACGACCAGGCCGTCGCGGACCGCGACCTCGCCAAGCTCAACCTCGCCCGCTCGGCGGTGCGCGCCTCGGTCAACGGCCGCATCACCAACATGGAGCTGCGCCCCGGCGCCTACGTCACCACCGGGCGCGGGGTGATGGCGCTGATCGACGCCGACACCCTGCGCGTCGAGGGCTATTTCGAGGAGACCAAGCTGCCGCGCATCCGCGTCGGCGACCGCGCCACCATCCGCCTGATGGGCGACGGCACGCGGCTCGCCGGCCATGTCGAGAGCATCGCTGGCGGCATCGAGGACCGCGAGCGCAGCCAGGGCGCCAACCTCCTCGCCAGCGTCAACCCGACCTTCGCCTGGGTGCGGCTCGCCCAGCGCATCCCGGTGCGGATCCGGCTCGACCCGGGCACCGACGAGGCCCGGCTGGTGGCCGGCCGCACCGCGACGGTGGCGGTCGGCGACACGGACTTCGACCCCCTCCGCCTCTGGCGGGCCCGCACGGGCCGCCCGGCGGAGTGAGCGCGGCTCCGGCCGGGCTCCGGACCCGGCCGCGAGCCCTCAGCGCCCCCGCCGGCGCGCGGCGCGGCCCTTGCGCACCGCCTCGCGCAGCACGCGGGAGAGCTGCTCGACGGAGTAGGGCTTCTGCACGAGCAGGAAGTCGTGCACGCCCTCCTGCGCCAGCACGTGGCTGTAGCCGGAGGTGAGCACCACGGGCAGGTCCGCCCGGCGCCGCCGCAGTTCCTCGGCGAGCGCGATGCCGCCGATGCCCGGCATCACCACGTCCGAGAACACCGCGTCGAAGCGGAAGGGCACCTTCTCCAGCTCGGCCAGCGCCTCCTCGGCATTGGCGACCCAGTGGGTGGCGTGGCCGAGATCCTCCAGGATCTGCGTGGCGAAGCGGCCGACCTCGACATTGTCCTCGACCACGAGGATGCACAGCCCGCTCTCGTCGCCGAGGCCCGTCTCGGCCGGGTCGGCACCGGGCAGGTCCGGGTTCCCCTCCACCTCCGGCAGGTAGAGGGTGAGCGTGGTGCCCTGGCCGACCGTGCTCGCCACGTCCACGTCCCCGCCCGACTGCTTGGCGAAGCCGAAGACCTGGGACAGGCCGAGCCCGGTGCCCTTGCCCACCTCCTTGGTGGTGAAGAAGGGCTCGAAGATGCGCGGCAGCACCTCGGGCGGGATGCCCGAGCCGGTATCGGTGAGCGAGACCGCGGCGAAGGCGCTGCGCGAGCCGGCATGGCCCCGGATGCGCGGCATCGGCCGGCCGGCGGTGAGGCGGAGCGTCAGCGTGCCCTCGCCCGCCATGGCGTCGCGGGCATTGACCGCCATGTTGATCAGCGCCGTCTCGAACTGGCTGAGATCGGCCCGGATGTAGCAGGGCGCCTCGGGCACCCGGGTCGAGACCGAGATGCGCGCGCCTGTGACCGAATCGAGCATCTCGGCGACCGCGCGCAGGGAGGCTCCGACCTCGAAGACCTCGGGCTTGAGCGCCTGGCGCCGGGCGAAGGCGAGGAGCTGGCCGGTGAGCTTGGCCGCGCGATCGACCGTGTCGGAGATCGCCTCGACGTAGCGGTGGCGCCGCTCCTCGGCCAGGCCCGGCCGCTTCAGCAGGTCGGTCGAGGACTTGATGACGGTGAGCAGGTTGTTGAAGTCGTGGGCGACGCCGCCGGTGAGCTGGCCCACCGCCTCGAGCTTCTGCGACTGCCGCAGGGCCTCCTCGACGCGCTCGCGCTCCTGGCTCTCCGCCTCCAGGCGGATCTTGGCCTCGGCGAGCGCCCGGATGTGGTCCTGGTGCTCGGTGAGGTCGGTGAGCACGCCGCAGAGGAGCGGCCGGTCGTCGAGCCGCTCCACCCGGCTGAGGGAGAGATGGGCCGGGCGCTCCCCCTCCGCGCCGGTGCGCAGCACGATCTCGGCGCGCACGGGCTCGGCCACGGCCGCCCGGAGCAGGCGCTCGAAGGCGGCCGCGTCGGCGATGAAGCGGCTGAGCATCTGGCCCGTCAGCCGCTCCTGGGGCAGGTCGAGCATCTCGGCGAGGCGCCGGTTGCAGTAGAGCACCGCTCCGTCGGGCCCGAGGGTGAAGGCGCCCTCCTGCATCTGCTCGATCAGGACGCGGTAGGGCCGGTCGGCGCTCTCCAGGGTGTAGACGAGGCGCTCGCGGTTCGGGCCCTCCACCACCACGGCGTCGAAATCGCCCCGGCGGATCGCGGCGAGCGTTTCCTCGCTCTCCTCCAGCCGGGCCTCGAGCTCGCGGATATGGGCGCGATAGGCCTCCGGCGTCGGCTCGCCCTCGGGCAGCAGGCGCTCGACGTCCATCAGGCCTCCTCCGCCGGGGCGAGATCGAGGGCGCGCAGGACGCGGCCCTCGTCCTGGAGGTCGCCCGCGATCCGGCGCACCGGCAGCGGCGCGACCCGGAGCAGGATCGGCGCGGCGAGCACGCCGTCGCGCTCGGCCAGCGCCGGCTGCTGGTAGATGTCCACGATCTCCAATTCGTGGCGGCCGGGCAGATGCGCCTCGCAGATCCGGCGCACGCTCTCGACGGTGCGCTGCGAGCGCGCGCCGGGGCCGGCGATGAACAGGCGCAGGGCGACGGGGCCGGGTGCGCTCACGGCTCGGAATCCTTCGGCCGGATGTCGAGGCCCACGAGTACCTTCTCGGTGTTCGAGAGGTCGCCGATGATGCGCTTCAGGGGCGAGGGCAGGCGCCGCACCAGGGTCGGGATCGCCAGGATCTGGTCGCCGGCGGCGAGCTGCGGATTCTTCATCAGGTCGATGACCTCGATGTCGTAGCGGCCCGCCAGGTGCTCCTCGCAGAAGCGCTTGAGGTTCTTCATGGCGGCCAGCGACTTCGCCGTCTGGCCCGCCACGTAGAGCCGCAGGTGGTAATGCCCGGAATCGGGCTCGGCTTCCGGCTCGCCGGCCGGTGAGAACTCGTCGTTCATTCCGCAGCTCGCTGTGCCGCCCCCTGTGCCACGCCCGGCGTGATCCCCGATCCGGTCACCGGCACCGCCGGTGCCGACCCCTGTGCCGACCCTTGCGCCGAGGCGCGCCGCGCCAGCATCTGACGGCGTTCCTCGTCCAGGACCGCCTCGCGGAGGGAATCCTCGTCGTGGAGCATGCGTTCCTCGTCCGCGATCGCTTCGAGTCCCGCGCTCAGCTCCGCGATCTGCCGCTCGATGGCCTGGCGCCGCCGCGTCGCCTCACGGGCCCGGCGCTCGGAATCCTGCCGCCGCCGCAGCGCCGCGGCCCGCTCCTGGGCCTCCTGCGCCAGCCGGGCGGTTCCGGTCAGCACGCCCGCCGGGCCGATATAGGCGTCGACGAGGCGGATCCCCGCGCCCGACATCCCGAATTCGCGGATCTGGTGCGAGTGGCTCATGCCGCGCGCCTTGATCACGTAGAGGGTGCGCGAGCGCTCGCCATTGGCCTCCACGTTGAGGAGCTTGATCCAGGCATCCATCAGCGAGGACACGCCGAGGTCGTCGCCCGGATCGAGCGCGCCCTCCGTGCGCAGGCTCGTGAACACCGCCGTGATGCCGCGCGCCTTGAGCAGGTCGATCATGCGCAGCAGCGTCGCCTGCAGCTCGCTCGTCGGCCCGCGCAAGGCCGAGATGGGATCGACCACCACCACGTCCGGCTGGAAGGCCTCGAGGTCGCGGTGCATGCGCGCGAGGTGCATCTCCAGGCCGAACAGGCTCGGCCGCGCCGCCTCGAAGCGCAGGAGGCCGGCCTCCACATGGGCCTGCAGGTCGAGGCCGATCGAGCGGGCGTTGCGGATGATCTGGGCCCCGCTCTCCTCGAAGACGAAGGCCATGCAGCGCTCGCCCCGGCGGCAGGCGGCGTCCGCGAAGCTCGAGGACAGCATGGTCTTGCCGGTGCCCGACTCGCCGGAGACCAGGATGCTGGAGCCGCGGTGGAAGCCGCCGGGCCCGAGCATCGCGTCGAGGCCCGCGATCCCGCTGGAGATCACCCCGTCCGAGACCGCGTAGTCGAGATCGGCCGAGGTGACGGGCAGCACGCTGATGCCCGCATGGTCGATCAGGAACGGGTACTCGTTGGTGCCGTGGGCCGAGCCCCGGTACTTCACCACGCGCAGGCGCCGGGTGGTGATCTGGTCGGAGACGCGGTTGTCGAGCAGCACCACGCAGTCGGAGACGTATTCCTCCAGCCCCTGGCGGGTGAGCTGGCCCTCGCCGCGCTCGCCGGTGATGATGGCGGTGAGGCCGCGGTCCTTGATCCAGCCGAACAGCCGGCGCAGCTCCGCGCGGAGCAGCGCGGGATCGGTGAAGCCGGAGAACAGGGTCTCGATCGTGTCGAGCACCACGCGCTTGGCGCCGATCGAATCCACCGCGTAGCCGAGGCGGATGAACAGCCCTTCGAGGTCGTACTCGCCGGTCTCCTCGATCTCGCTCTTCTCGACGCGGACATGGTCGATGGCGAGCCTGCCCTCGGCCACCAGCCGGTCGAGGTCGTAGCCGAGGGAGGCGACGTTGGCGACGAGGTCCTCCGCGCGCTCCTCGAAGCTCACGAACACGCCGGGCTCGCCGAACCGGGTCGCGCCGTTCACCAGGAAGGTGGTGGCAAACAGGGTCTTGCCGCAGCCGGCGGCGCCGCAGATCAGCGAGGGGCGCCCGGCCGGCAGGCCGCCCTGGGTGATCGCGTCGAAGCCGTCGATCCCGGTCGGCGCCTTCGGCAGGGTCGGGGCGGCTTCGGCCTCGTGCGAGGGGGCAGGCAGGGCGTCAGGCACGGCGGTTGGCTTCCTCGGGTACGCCGGCCTCCGCGGCACGCCTCGCGGCCGCTGGTGGCCTCTCTCGCTCCGGCCGGGCCCACCCGGGATCCGCGCGCTTCTAGCAAAGGTTGAGCGCGTAGAAGAATGCGCGCACGAGTGCAATACGCGCCGCCTGCGGGGGCCTGACGGATTGGACCGGGCGGATCAGGCGGGCGTGTCCTGCCGCCTGGAAGCCTCGTTCCGAAGTCCGGGATTCCGAAGGGATCATCCCTTCGGCGGGTCCAGGGGGGGAGCCCTGGGGCATTCCGTCAGGGCTTCGCCCCCGCACCCCACCGAAGGGACCTGTCCCTTCGGCATCCCGGGCCATGGGCGGGAATCGGCTCCGGCGGGTGTGGAGCGGGCGGGTTCGGCGGCGGATCCTCCTCGGGCGGCCCCGGCTCCGGCGGGTCGCCGCTCGGCTTCTGTCCGCCTCCCCCCTGCAGCATGGTCGCGTGGCGCATCGCGCGGCCTCCTCCTCGTGGTCGGGAAGAAAGCGGAGGGGCGCCGGTCCGTTCCGCGGCCTCCGATCGGAGCGCGCCGACCCCAGGAGCAGTGTGCCCGGACAGACCGGATATCAGAGGCTGTGGATGCCGAGATGGTCGGCGATGTAGCCCGACAGGGAATTGGCGGCGTTGAGCATGTGGGCGCGCATGCGCCGCGCCGCGGCCTCGCCGTCGCCCTCGGCCATGGCGGCCAGGATGTCGCCGTGCTCGGCATGCGAGCGGTGGATGCGCGGGCCGTGCCGCAGCTGCGTGCGGCGGAAGGCGGAGAGCCGCATGCGGATGCCGAGCGCCTGCTCGGCCAGAAAACCGTTATGGGTCGCGCGGTAGAGGCCCTCGTGGAAGGCGAGGTTGAAGGCGTCGTAGGCGTCGTAATCCCCGGCCTCCACCAGGGCAGCCGAGGATTCGTGCAGCGCCATCAGCTGGCTGCGCTCCAGCGGCGTCATCCGGTAGGTGGCGAGCCGCGTGCACATCGCCTCGACCTCGGCGGTGGTCTCGAACATCTCGGCGATGCGCTCCGGGGTCATGCGCGTGACCACGGCGCCCTTGCGGGGGCGCACCTCGACGAGGCCGTTATAGGCGAGCTGGCGCAGCGCCTCCCGCACCGGCGTGCGCGAGGCTCCGAAACGGTCGGCGATGTCCTGCTCGTCGAGCGCTGTGCCGGCGGCCAGGCTGCCCGAGGCGATGGCGTCGGTCAGCGCGTTGCGGATCCGGTCCGACAGCAGCTCGCGTTCCTCGATCTCCACCCCGTCCATGCGATTCCGGCGCCTCTCTCCCTGTGGGAATCTGAGCCGAGGCCCCCGCGCATCGTCAAGCGGGCGGCCGGATCCCGCCAGCGCCGAAGGCCGCTCCGGCGCATCGGCCGGTGACGCCCGATGCGCCGGGATGGGCTCGTGTACCCTTTCGCGTATGCGACATGCTCGCTGCAGCGCATTTATGAATGCAAGATATTGACAAATTGGCGTATAAGAATACCGAATGGGCGCGGTCAAAGCCGTGTGAATGCGCGGGGCGGAGAGGATCCTCCGCCTCCCGGGCGCGACGGGTGAGGAAGCCGATGACCGACTGGCGCAGCGAGGCGAGACTCCGCGACGAAAGGCTCGCGGCCGGGCGCGCACATGCCGCCGGCAAGGTGGTGCCGGCGGGCGCCGCCATCGATCTCCTGGAGGCGATCCTGCGCCCCGGCGACCGCGTCTGCCTGGAGGGCGACAACCAGAAGCAGGCCGATTGCCTCGCCCGGGCGCTGGCCGCCTGCGACCCGGCCCGCGTCCACGACCTGCACATGGTGCAGTCGGGCATCGTGCTCCCCGAGCATCTCGACGTGTTCGAGACCGGTGTCGCCCGGCGCCTCGACTATTCCTATTCCGGCCCCCAGGGCGGGCGGATCGCGAAGATGCTCTATGGCGGGCAGATCCAGCTCGGGGCGGTGCACACCTATCTGGAACTGTTCGCCCGCTACTTCGTGGACCTGACACCGAACGTGGCGCTGATCGCGGGCGTCTCGGCCGACCGGGACGGCAACCTCTATACGGGCCCGAACACCGAGGACACGCCGACCGTGGTGGAGGCCACCGCCTTCAAGAACGGCGTCGTGGTGGCCCAGGTCAACCAGATCGTCGACACGGTGCCGCGCGTCGACATCCCGGGCGACCGGGTCGACTTCGTGGTGGAGGCCGACCGGCCCTTCTACGTGGAGCCGCTCTTCACCCGCGATCCGGCGGCGATGACCGAGACGCAGGTCCTGATGGCCATGATGGCGATCAAGGGGATCTACGCCGAGTACGGCATCGCGCGTCTCAACCACGGCATCGGCTTCGGCACCGCGGCGATCGAGCTGCTGCTGCCGACCTACGGCGAGCGCCTGGGACTGAAGGGAAAGATCGCGACGCACTGGGCGCTGAACCCGCACCCGACGCTGATCCCGGCGATCGAATCGGGCTGGGTGAAGCAGGTCCACTGCTTCGGCTCGGAAGTCGGCATGGACCGCTACATCCGGGCGCGACCGGACGTGTTCTTCACCGGAGCCGACGGTTCCTTGCGCTCGAACCGCGCCTTCTGCCAGACGGCCGGCCTCTACGCCTGCGACCTGTTCATCGGCTCGACCTTGCAGATCGACCTGATGGGCCATTCCTCCACCGTGACGCGAGACCGCGTGGCGGGCTTCGGCGGTGCGCCGAACATGGGCTCGGACCCGCACGGGCGGCGCCATCCCTCCGACACCTGGATGAAGGCGGGGCGCGAGGCGCAGACCGTGGGCGACCCGCTGCTGATGCGCGGGCGCAAGCTCGTGGTGCAGCTCGTCGAGACCTTCGGCGACAAGCTGGTGCCGACCTTCGTCGAGCGCCTCGACGCGATGGAACTCGCGAAGAAGACCGGGCTCGAGCTCGCCCCGGTCATGGTCTACGGCGATGACGTCACCCACATCGTCACCGAGGAGGGCATCGCCAACCTCCTGCTCTGCCGCGACGCCGACGAGCGCGAGCAGGCGATCCGCGGGGTGGCGGGCTATACCGAGATCGGGCGGGGCCGCGACCGGGCCAAGGTCGAGGAATTGCGGTCCCGCGGCATCGTGCGGCGGCCGGAGGATCTCGGCATCGAGCCGCTCGATGCCGACCGGGCCCTGCTCGCCGCCAAGTCGATCAAGGACCTCGTACACTGGTCGGGCGGCCTCTACGACCCGCCCGCCAAGTTCCGGAACTGGTGAGCATGAACCGGTCCCTCCCACCCACGTCCTCATCCTGAGGTGCCGGAGCGAAGCGTAGGCCTCGAAGGAGGCCTCCAGAGATCGCCGTGGCATCTGGAGGCCTCCTTCGAGGCCGCTTCGCGGCACCTCAGGATGAGGTGATTTGTTTGGACGGATATCCTTCGAGGATCTGACGGCCATGGAATCCCTGACCTTCCGCCACACGACCCGGAAGCCCCTGCCCGGCGCGGTGCAAAGCGCCATCACCGGCGTTGTGGCCTCGGGCAACCTGGAGGTCCTGCTGGAGCGGGTGCTGCCGCCCGATGCCTGCGAGGTGTCGATCGAGACGCCGGTCACCGGCTACGCCGCGGTCTGGGAGGCGGTGGTGGCCGATTTCGTGGCCCGCGCACAGCCCGGAGGCCTGCGCATCAGCATCAACGACGGGGGCGCGCGCCCCGACACCGTGTCCCTGCGCCTCCTCCAGGGCGCCCGGCTGATGGAGGCGTGAGATGAGCCCCGCGAGCACCGATCCGCAAGCGCTCAGCTGGTACGAGGCCAGCGCCCGCCAGCGCGTCGCCGCGCTCGCCGATCCCGGCAGTTTCCGGGAGTTCTTGGGCCCCACGGAGCGGGTGACGAGCCCGCACCTGCCCCTCTTCGACCTGCCGCGCGCCTTCGACGACGGCATCGTGGTCGGCCGCGCCACCCTCGACGGCAAGCCGGTGCTCGTCGCCGCGCAGGAGGGCCGCTTCATGGGCGGCGCCTTCGGCGAGGTGCACGGCGCCAAGCTGATCGGGCTCTTGCGGGCCGCCCTCGACGTGAGGCCCGCCGCCGTGCTGATCCTGTTCGATACCGGCGGCGTGCGCCTGCAGGAGGCCAATGCCGGCGAGACCGCCATCGCCGAGGCCATGCGCGCCATCGCGGATCTGCGCGCGGCCGGCGTGCCGGTGATCGGGCTGATCGGCGGCCGGGCGGGGGCCTATGGCGGGGGCGGGCTCATCGCCGGCACCTGCTCGCGGCTCGCCGTCTCCGAGGGTGGGCGCATCTCGGTCTCGGGGCCTGAGGTGATCGAGACCAACAAGGGCGCCGAGGAGTTCGATTCGCGCGACCGGGCGCTCGTCTGGCGCACGATGGGCGGGAAGCATCGGCGCCTCATCGGCGGCGCCGACGCCTTCGCCGACGACACGGTCGCGGCCTTCCGGGCCGCCGCCCTCGACCTGATCGCCCGCGCGCCGGCCTTCGACCTCGCGACGCTGGAGGCGGAGCAGGCCCGGCTCGAGGCCCGCATCGCGCGCTTCGGCGATTGCCGCGACGCCACCGAGATCTGGGCGCGGCTCGGCGTCAACGATCCCGAGGCCGTGCCGGCCATGACCACGGCGGCCTTCGACGAGACGGCCGCCCGGGTGGAGGAGGCGCACCATGACGCTCGCTGAGATCCTCGCCGCGCTCTTCCCCGCCGGCCATGCGATCCGCGTCGCGGACGGGCTCGTCAGCGGCCACGGTCCCCTCGACGGACGCCAAGTCACCGTGATCGGCATCGACGGCGACACGGCGCTCGGCATCGAGGGCGCGCTCGCGCTCTCCCGCGCCGTGCTCGACGCGGTGCGGGCGGGAGACCGGGCGCCGATCCTAGTCCTCGTCGATTCCGACAGCCAGCGCATGAGCCGGCGCGACGAGCTGCTCGGCCTCAACGAGTGCCTCGCCCATCTCGCCAAGGCTTTGCTGCTCGCCGACCAGGCCGGCCACCCGACGATCGGGCTGATCTACGGCCACTCGGCGGCCGGCGCCTTCATCGCGACCGCGCTGGCGACGCGGGTGCTGGCGGCGCTGCCGGGCGCCAATCCCAGCGTGATGGACCTGCCCTCCGTCGCCCGCGTCACCAAGCTCCCGCTCGACAAGCTTCAGGAGATGGCGAAGTCGACCCCCGTCTTCGCGCCGGGTCTCGACAACATGGTGGCGACCGGCGCCGTGCACGTGGTGCTCGATCCCGCGCGTCCGCTCACCGAGCAGGTCCGCGCCCTGATCGCCGATCGCCCTGCGGAGGATGTGCGCGACCGCCTCGGCGCCGAGCGCGGCGGGCGGCCGGTGGCGCAGGCCGTCGCCGCGCGCGTCGCCGAAGCGGCGCGTCTTGAGGCACGCCGTGGCTGAGGGCGTCCGGCGCCAAAGACCCTCTTTGCGCCACGACCTCGTCCGCGCCGATCCCGACGCCTTCGCCGCTCTGCTGCGCAGCCGGCCCGACCTCGACGGCGCCCCCCATGTGCCGGATTGGGCCGCGCGCGGCCGGCCGCTGATCGTGCGGCGCTATCATCCGGACGAGGACCGGACCTTCGTCCCGCTCGGCCTGCCCCTGCCCCCGGCCGCGGGCAAGCGCCGGATCGGCCTCGCCTTGCCGGCGGAGGCCCTGACCGCCCTGCCCGGCCCGACGCTTGCCGCCTCGCGCGGTGACGCCCCCGCCGCCTGGCAGCCGACCCTCGACGCGCTCCTCGCCCATGCTGCCGCGCACGGCCTCGTGCCGCGCCCCTTCGGCGCCCTGCTCTGGCAGGCGCTGACCGGGCTGCCCTATCTCGCGTCGGCCTCCGATCTCGACCTGCTCTGGCCCGTCCTGGAGATCCCGCCGGATTTCCTCGCCGGCCTCGCCCGCATCGCCGCCGCGGCGCCGATGCGGATCGACGGCGAGATCCTCCTGCCGGACGGGGCTGGGATTCACTGGCGCGAGCTGCACGAGGCCGATGGGCCGGTGCTCGCCAAGCATCTCGATCGGGTCGAGATGCGGCCCGCCCCACGCTTGCGGGAGCCGGTGTGATGGGGGGACCGGATGAGGCGCGGGTTCCCTCTCCCGTTCGGGAGAGAGACAGGGTGAGGGTTGAGAACGGTCAGGATCGAACTCCGACAGGCCCGTGGCACCGGCGCGGCCCCTCCGGATCGTTCTCGATCCTCACCCCAGCCCTCTCCCGAATGGGAGAGGGGGCGCGTTGCGCATCTGGTGCGCGTCCGGAAGCCGGATTTTTCTTCCCCGCAGCGCGGAGTGATATCTCCCCTCGAACCATCGCCGCCGCCGCGGTCGCGGCTTTGCGCCTCGAACTCGATACCTACCCCAAGCCCGGCCTCGTCAGCCTGGTCGACAGCGGCAGCCATGCCGACATGGATGCCGCGACCTTCCGGGCGAGCGCGGCGGCGCTGGAGCCCTGGTTCGCCGCCCTCGCGCAGGCCGGGGCCGCGGGCCAGGCCATGCCGCGGCTGCGCCGGATCGGCCTCGCCGCCGAGGCCGCGATGCGGGCGGCGACGGGGGGCGTGAACACCCATCGCGGCGCGATCTTCGGCCTCGGCCTGCTCACCGCGGCGGCCGGCGCCCTGGGGGCTGGCGGCGGCCCAATCCCGGCCGGGGCGCTCGGCGCCCATGTCCGGGCCCGCCATGCCCGGGGCATCCTGCAGGGACCCGTCCCCCTCGACGCGCCGGGCGCGCGGGCGCGGCTCCGGCACGGCGTCGGCGGCGCCCCGGCCGAGGCGGCCGCGGGCTTCCCCACCCTCTACCGGGTCGGGCTGCCGGCTCTGCGCCGGGCCCGCAGGCTGCGCCCGGACGATCCCCAGGCGCAGCGCGTCGGCTGCTGCCTCGCCCTGATCGCGCATCTGGAGGACACCAACCTGCTCCACCGCGGCGGCGCGGAGGGCTATCGCTTCGCCCGCGCAGCGGCGGCGGAATTCTGCGCGGTAGGCGGCGTCGCGCAGGACGACTGGTTCGCGCGGGCCGAGGCGATCCACCGCGCCTTCGTCGCCCGCCGCCTCAGCCCGGGCGGGGCGGCCGACCTCCTCGCCATGACCCTGTTCGTGGACGGGCTGGAGGACGCATGACCCTCGCGCTCCTCCTCTCCGGCCAGGGCGGCCAGAACCCGGACATGTTCGCGCTGACCGCCGGCCTGCCCGCGGCGGAGCCGGTCTTCGCCGCCGCGACGTCGCTCCTCGGGCGCGACCCGCGCGCCCTCGTGCGGGATGGGGGCGCGGACCTGCACAACAACCGCATCGGCCAGATCCTGTGCTGCACCGCCGCGCTTGCCGGCTGGAGCCTGGTGGCGCCGGTCCTGCCCGCCCGCACGATCGTGGCCGGCTACAGCATCGGCGACCTCGCCGCCTGGGCGATCGCCGGCCGCTTGCGCCCCGAGGCGGTGCTGCGGCTGGCCGCTGCCCGCGCCGAGGCGATGGATGCGGCGACGGGAGACGGCTTCGGCCTCGCTGGGATCCGCGGGCTGCCGCTCGCCCGGATCGAGGGGCTGGCCGGTACCCATGCCTGCCACCTCGCCATCCGCAACGCCGCCGACAGCGCCGTTCTGGGCGGAGCCCGCCCCGATCTCGACGCGCTCTGCGCCGCCGCCGCCGCCGCGGGGGCGCTGCGCGCCGTGATCCTGCCCGTCCGCACGCCCTCGCACACGCCGCTTCTGTCCGCCGCGGCGGAGGCCTTCCGCGCCCGCCTGTCGACGGAGACGCTGCTGCGGCCCGGCCCCGGCGCGCCGCGGCTCGTCTCGGGCCTCGACGGCTTGGCGGTGTTCGATGCGCGGGCCGGAACGGACAAGCTCGCCCGGCAGATCGGCGAGACCATCGACTGGGCCGCCTGCCTCGTCGCCGCCCGCGAGTTCGGGGCGCAGGCCGTGCTCGAACTCGGCCCCGGTCACGCCCTCGCCACCATGGCCCGCGACGCCCTGCCCGGCGCCCGTGTACACGCGCTGGAGGATTTCCGCTCCGTGGACGGTGTGCGGGCCTGGATCGGCGCAGCATCCCGCAAGGCAGATCTATAATACGCGCTCGCCGCGTTTCGCGCTTTTGCGTGCGCAGAAGCGGGAAAAAGCGCTTGTAAAAATACAGAACTGCCGCATACTCCACGGACAGTCGAACACAATCCAATAATCGACTCTTTTGTCTCTCACGGGAGAGAAACGCCATGACGACGACACGACGGAGCCTCATCGCTTCGGCTCTCGCCGCGCCCGCGCTGCTGCGCTTCGGCCTGAACGCCGCTCAGGCGGCGACCACCCTCAAACTTTCGCATCAATTCCCCGGCGGCACCATCGACGAGGGTGACTTCCGCGACCGGATGTGCCGCAAGTTCGCGGCCGCGGTGGCCGAGCGCTCGAAGGGCGCGCTGGAGGTGCAGGTCTATCCGGGCTCGTCCCTGATGAAGACCAACGCCCAGTTCGGCGCGGTGCGCAAGGGCGCCCTCGACATGTCGCTCTATCCCGCGCCTTACGCGGGCGGCGAGGTGCCGGAGATGAATATCGGCCTGATGCCGGCGCTGGTCACCTCCTACCAGCAGGCGCTCGGCTGGAAGAACGCGGCCGTCGGCCGCAAGATCACCGAGCTGCTCGAATCGAAGGGCGTCGTCCTCGTCTCCTGGGTCTGGCAGGCGGGCGGCGTGGCGAGCCGCGAGCGGCCGCTCCTGACGCCGACCGACGCCAAGGGCATGAAGGTCCGCGGCGGCTCCCGCGAGATGGACATGATGATGAAGCAGGCGGGCGCGGCGACGCTGTCGATCCCGTCGAACGAATCCTACGCCGCCATGCAGACGGGGGCCTGCGACGCGGTCATCACCTCCTCCACCAGCCTGATCTCGTTCCGCCTGGAGGAGATCTCCAAGGCCCTCGTCTCGGGCCGCGAGCGCTCCTACTGGTTCATGCTCGAGCCGATCATGATGTCGAAGATCGTGTTCGAGCGCCTGCCCAAGGACCAGCAGGACCTGATCATGGCGGTGGGCGCCGAACTCGAGAGCTTCGGTCAGGCCGGCGCCAAGGCCGACGACACCCGCGTCGAGGAGGTCTTCGGCAAGGCCGGCGCCAAGGTGCAGACCATGGACGAGGCGACCTTGCGCCAGTGGCGCGATCTCGCCCGCGAGACGGCCTGGAAGGACTTCGCCAACAAGAACGCCTCCTGTGCCGAGCTCCTCAAGCTGGCGGAGCAGGTGTCGTGAGCCACGGATTCGACGCGGCCACCGCCGCTGCCGAGACCCATGCCGCCCCGGTGCCCCGCGCACCGGGGCTTCTCGGCGCGATCGAGGGCGCCATCCGCGGCCTCAACAACCTCATCCTGATGCTCGGCGGCGTGGCCCTCGTCGCCGCCTGCCTCGTGCTCAGCTACAGCGTCCTGATCCGCTACGTGTTCAAGGAACCGACGGAGTGGCAGGACGAGATGGCGGTGTTCCTGATCGTGGGCGCCACCTTCGGCTCGGCCGCCGCCGTGCAGGCCAAGCGCGGCCACGTGGCGATCGAGGCGCTGACCGGCCTGCTCTCGCCCACCGTCAACCGGGTGCGGCTCCTGCTCGCGGACATCGTCAGCTTCGTCTTCGTGGCCTTCTTCACCTGGAAGAGCTTCACCCTCCTGCACGAGGCCTGGGTCGACGGGCAGGTCTCGCAATCGACCTGGGGGCCGCCGCTCTGGATCCCCTATTCCATGATGGCGGCGGGCATGACCCTGCTCGGCATCCAGCTCGCCCTGCAGATCCTGGAGGCCGTGCTCTACGGGCCGGGCCGGGCCGGCTGGGCGGCGCCGAAGGTGGGCGTCGCCGCCGACGTCAACCGGGACATGGCGAGCCGCCCCGACCTGACCCCCCGCGGGCCCGATGTGCTCGCCTCGCAGACCAAGGGGAGCGGCCGATGAGCGTCGCGGCAATCGGTGCCCTCTACGCGGGGGCCACGCTCACGGCGATGCTGTCGGGCATTCCCATCGCGTTCGCGCTGGGCTTCGTGGCGCTCGCCTTCATGTTCGTGTTCATGCCCGCCGCCTCCCTCGATACGGTGGCGCAGAACGTCTACGAGGAGATGGCCTCGATCACCCTGCTCTCGATCCCGCTCTTCATCCTGAAGGGCGCGGCGATCGGCCGGAGCCGGGCCGGCCAGGACCTCTACTCGGCCATGCATGCCTGGATGCACCGCATCCCCGGCGGGCTCGGCATCGCCAACGTCTTCGCCTGCGCGCTGTTCGCCGCCATGGCGGGCTCCTCGCCCGCCACCTGCTCGGCCATCGGCTCGGCGGGCATCCCGGAGATGAGGAAGCGCGGCTACTCGCCGGGCTTTGCCGCCGGAATCATCGCGGCGGGCGGCACGCTCGGCATCCTGCTGCCACCCTCGATCACCATGATCCTCTACGCGGTGGCCGCCGAGCAGTCGCTCGGCCGCCTGTTCCTCGCCGGCATCGGGCCGGGCCTGCTGCTGGTCGGCCTGTTCGCGGCCTGGTCGATCTACCGCTTCCGCTCCGAATACGCGGCGGCGAAAGTGGCCTACGCGGGCGGGGGCGCGCGCTCGGCGATCCTCACCGAGGACACCTACAGCATGCGCGAGCGCTTCTCGACGCTGCCGCGGGTGCTGCCCTTCGTGATCCTGCTCACCGGCGTCATGGTCGCCCTCTACGGCGGCTACGCCACGCCCTCCGAGACGGCCGGGCTCGGCGGCCTGCTGGCGCTCGGCCTGATCGCGGTGATCTACGGGGTCTGGCGGCCCAAGGACGTCAGCCCGATCCTGACCGCGACGCTGCGCGAGTCGACCATGCTGATGCTGATCATCGGCATGTCGCTCCTCTACGCCTACGTGATGAGCTACCTGCACATCAGCCAGGCCGCGGCGCAGGCGATCGTGGCGATGCAGCTCTCGCCCTGGGTGCTGCTGGTGACGATCCTGGCTCTGGTGATCGCGCTCGGCTTCTTCCTGCCGCCGGTCTCGATCATCCTGATGACGGCGCCGATCATCCTGCCGCCGCTCAAGGCCGCGGGCTTCGATCTCGTCTGGTTCGGCGTGGTGATGACGATCACCATGGAGATGGGCCTGATCCACCCGCCGGTGGGGCTCAACATCTTCGTCATCAAGAACATCGCCCCCGACATCCCGCTCTCGGACATCATCTGGGGCACCCTGCCCTTCGTGATCCTGATGGCGGTGGCGATCCTGATCCTCTGCCTCGTGCCGGGCGTCGCCATGTGGCTGCCGGACGTGCTGCTGCCGACCACGCGGTAGCCGGGACCGGAAGCGGCCCTCCCCCCTCCCGGAGCGAGGGAGGGGGAGGGCCGCGCCAATCGCCGCAGGGACCGGGTGGCGCGCGGGCCGCATCATCCGTTCGCGGGACCGACCGGATTGCGCTAGAGCAGGCCGAAAGACCTCGGGATCCGCCGGGGCGTCCCGCGTACGTTGGACCATGCCTGACCCCGATCCCGCAGCCCGCGCGGCCGATCCGAACCGGCTCGCCGCGCTCGCCGCCTACGATATCCTCGACACCCCCGCCGAGACCGGTTTCGACGACGTGGCCCAGCTCGCGGCCCTCGTCTGCGCCGCGCCGGTCGCCCTGGTGAGCCTGATCGGGCCGGACCGCCTCTGGTTCAAGGCCGCGGTCGGCTTCGCGGCCGGCGCCGTGCCGCTCGGCGTCGCGATCTGCACCCACGCCGCCGAGGCGGCGGACCTCCTCGTCATCCCCGACCTCGCCGCCGATCCGCGCACCCGCGACAACCCCTACGTCACCGGTGCGCCGGGCTTCCGCTTCTATGCCGGCGCGCCGCTGCGCAGCCCCGACGGCCACGCGCTCGGCTCCCTATGCATCCTCGACACCGAGCCCCGCCCCGGTGGCCTCTCCGAGACCCAGGCCGACGCGCTGCGCCGCCTCGCCCGGCAGGTGATGAGCCTCCTGGAATTGCGCGCGGCGTTGCGCCAGCGCGAGACCGTCCTCGTCGAGCGGCAGGAGGCGGCGCGCCGGCCCGCCATCCTCGCCGAGACGCAGCAGGCGGTGGCGGCGGCGGGCTCCGACCAGGCGCGCATGCTCGCCGCCCTGGTTTCGGGCGCCATGCGGGCGGTGCCGCGGGCCGAGGGCGGCGCGGTCGAGCTCGGCGAGGGCGAGACGCTGGTCTACCGCGCGGCACAGGGGGCGCTCGGGCCGCATGAGGGCCTGCGCGTGCCGCTCCACGGCAGCCTCTCGGGGAGCTGCCTGATCTCGGGCGAGCCGATCGTCCTTGCGGACACGCAGGCGGATCCCCGCGTCAATCAGGCGCTCTCGGCGATCATCGGGCAGCGCGCCTGCATCCTCGTGCCCGTGACCCGCGAGGGCCGTGTCTTCGGGGTGCTGCGCCTGCAATCGGGGCGGCCCCACGCCTTCACGCCCGCGGATCTCGAATCCGCCCGCCTCTTCGCGGGCGCCCTCTCGGCGGGGCTCGCCGAGGCCGGGGAGGCTGCCGCCCGCGCCGCCGCCCGCGAGGGCGAGAACCGCTACCGCGCCGTGTTCGACAGCCCCTCGGACGTGGCCATCGCCGTCACGGACACGGCGGGCCGCATCACCGACTGGAACGCGGGCGCCGAGCGCCTCACCGGCTGGCCGGCCGAGGCGATGCAGGGGCAGTCGCTCGCCCGGATCTTCACCGAGGAGGATCGCCGCGCGGGCCGGGCCGAGACCGCGATGCGGACCGCCCTCGCGGAGGGCCGCGCCGAGAACGAGGGCTGGCGCCTGCGCGCGGACGGCAGCCGGTTCTGGGCGAACGGAGAGCTGCGCCCGTTGCGCGACGCGTCGGGCGCGCATCGCGGCTTCGTCAAGGTGGTGCGCGACCGTTCGGCCGAGCACCGGGCGAGTCTGGCGCTCGGCGAGGCCGAGGCGGCGTTGCGCCGCGCCCAGGAGGCCGGCGGCGTCGGCGTGTTCTCGGTCGACCTCGCCGACGACATGATCCAGGCGACCCCCGAGCTCTGCCGGCTCTACGGGCTGCCCGAGCGGGCCCGCTTTCCGGCCGCCGAGATTGAGGCCCTCGTCGTGCCCGAGGATGCGGGGATCCGCTCGGGCGCTGCCTCGCGCCGGACGGGCACGGCCGTGCGGGACGTGGAGTACCGGATCCGCCGCGCCGATACGGGCGAGCTGCGCTGGATCGCGCGCCGCGCCGATTTCGAGCAGGACGCGGAGGGGCGCCGCGTCCGCTTCGTCGGCGTGGTGCGCGACGTGACCGAGAGGCGCCTCGCCGACGAGGCCCTGCGGCGCACGCAGGACCGCTACCGGATGCTGTTCGAGGCGATCGAGGTCGGCTTCTGCATCGTCGAGATGCGGTTCGAGGGGACGAGAGCCGTCGATTACCGCATCGTCGAGGCCAATCCCGCCTTCGCCCGTCAGACCGGCGCGGACGTCGTCGGGCGCTGGGTCAGCGATTTCGCGCCGAACCTCGAGCGGCACTGGTTCGACACCTACGGCCGCGTGGCGCTCACCGGCGAGCCCGCGCATTTCGAAAACTATGCCGCGGTGTTCGGCCGGTGGTTCGACGTGCGGGCGCTGCGCGTCGGCGAGCCCGAGGCGCGGCGCGTGGCGATCTTCTTCAGCGACATCACCGCCCGCCGGACGGCGGAGGAGCGGGCGCTCGCCAACGAGCGCGAGCTGCGCCTGATCGCCGACGCGCTCCCGGTCTTCATCGCCTTCGTCGATGCCGACGGCACCTGCCGCTTCGCCAATCTCGCCGGCCGGGACTGGCTGGCGCTCGCACCCGAGGAGGCAGTCGGCCGCGCCCTGTCCGATCTCGACGGCCCGGTGCCGCGGGCGGAGCTTCTGGCACAGGCTGCCCACGCACTCGCGGGCGAGCCGGCCGTGTTCGAGGCGGAATGGCCGCGTCCGGGCGGGACGGGGCGCGTCGCCGAGATCCGTCTCCTGCCCCGCCGGGACGCCAGCGGCCGGGTCGACGGCTTCCACCTGTTCGCCCAGGACGTGACCGCGCATAAGCGGATCGAGGCAGAGCTGGAGCGGCAGGTCGCCGCCCGCACCGCCGAGCGCGACACGGTCTGGCGCGCGAGTTCCGACCTCCTCTGCGTGGCGAGCCTCGACGGCTATTTCCTCAGCCTCAACCCGGCCTGGCCGGCGACCCTCGGCTGGAGCGAGGCCGAGATGAAGGCGCGGCCCTTCCTCGCCTTCGTCCACCCGGACGACGCGGCCGCGACCCTGAAGGCGGCCGAGGGCCTCGCCCGCGGCGAGGCGCAGCTCACCTTCGAGAACCGCTACCGGCACCGCGACGGCAGCTATCGCTGGCTCTCCTGGAACGCGGTGCCGCGCGAGGGGCTGATCTACGCCTCGGTGCGCGACATCACGGCGATCAAGGCACAGGGCGAGGCGCTGGCCCAGGCCGAGGAGGCGCTTCGGCAGGCCCAGAAGATGGAGGCGGTGGGCCAGCTGACGGGGGGTCTGGCGCACGACTTCAACAACCTGCTCACCGGCATCACCGGCTCGCTGGAATTGATGAGCGCG
>Ga0126362_10000248_pt1 | contig 35529 bp, 31 predicted proteins | sample ANMtaG_FD_126269 | JGI IMG/M metagenome (GOLD analysis project Ga0126362, IMG submission 126269) | Continental margin sediment microbial communities from North Pacific Ocean - ANME2c_DSS_Sorted | ecosystem: Environmental > Aquatic > Marine > Continental margin > Sediment | place: Pacific Ocean... | reverse complement strand
CGACCTGCCGCTTGAACGCGACGCTGTGGGAACGGTGTCGAGCCATGGTCTTCATCCTTCGAAGACCCAGCCAGCCGGTCAATCAGCCTTGTCCAATCCGTCCACCTCCAGGGGCCCACTCCAACCAAGCGTCAGAATTGAACCACGAGGGCGCAGATCGCAACTCGCCTAGCGCGAGAACCGTGGAGATAAAGACGGATCACGTGAGACGTTCGAAAGCCTGGGGTATCGCTGGCGTAGAATAAAGAGATTATCGTAGGGCGCGGCAGTGTCACATATGTTGGAACATGGTCCACATATGTTGCGACAGTTCCAAGTTATGTGTCCTGTTACATCGCGATCGGCAATGGATCACACGCTCGTCCGGAAGAGCGAAGCCGGCGACGCAAGCGCGGCAAAGCCGAGGCTGCAATGGCTCAACCGCTTCTGTCGGTTGATCAACGACAAGGCCTTCCGCTGCACATCGCTCATCAGGCCGGTCGCACCGCCCTTCGCCTCCATTCTCCTTCAGCCCGCCGACTGGCAGGCCGGGTAAGATTCGGGTCGGTGCCTCGGATCCCTCCATGGCATACTGGGCGACAGAAGACTCGCTTCCTCCCCGCGAGCCTCGCCGCAGGCTTCGCGCGGTTCGGTGCCCAGCCTCACCGTGTCATCATCAGTCGTCCGCCGATGGGTCCGACACCCTCCGGCACAGGCACGTCGCTCGCCGCGTACATGGCGTTCATGTAGAGGTTCGGCGACTTCTCGGCCTTTAGCTGCCGCGCCACGATGACGGTGTAGGCGGACTGGTCGGCCACCGGCCGCTCCCCGTCGATCTTCAGCCGGCCCTTCGGCAGGTAGATGGTGCCGAGCAACTGGCGTGCGCCATTGCTGGTGATGATGTGGTCGCGCAGTGGCGGCGCGGTCGGATCCTCGAACACGAGCAGGCCCGACATGACGCCATCCTTCGGAGCTGTCAGGTTGATGGTGCTGTCCTTGTCGAACTTCAGGGTGGTCTGCTGGCCCTTGAGGAAGAAGCCCACGTAGGACCCGCTCAGGGTCGCACCGCCGTCGACGGTGAGCGGTGCGCCGTCGATGATGTAGATGCCCTGGCCCAGGGTCGCAGTCGCACCGCTCGTCACCTTCAGCCCGTTGCAGTAGGTTCCGGGTGCCAGCGTCGTGGAACTCGTCACGACCTTGTTGGTGTAGGTGCAGCCGGAGCCCGTCGGCACGGCACGACCAGCCAAGGGGTCAGCGAGCGCCGGGCAACTGGTCTTGGCGCTCGGCGTCGGCGGGTTGCTGGTCTGGATCTTCACGCCGCCAGCCGAGCAGATGCCGGTCGCTGCGAGTCGAGCCGTGTCCTGCAGCTTGATGCCGTTGAGCCCCGTCGAGTTCGAGGTGACGGAGCACTGGGACGCGCTGATCTGGGCGCTGTCCTGCATCTTGATGGTCTCATCTGCGGCCGGATCGAGCGTGAGGATGCACAGACGCGTCTTGCCGATGACGCTCACCTTGGCTTGTGTGCCGACTGTGACCGTGGACATGCCGACAAACGCACCGAAGCCCAGCCTGACGGGCTCCTCCACGCGGGCGAACACGCCGGTCCTGTCACGGTCGACGGCGACCTGCACGCTCAGGTTCGCGGTCGCGCTCGCCTTGAGGGCGTCGCGGATCGTCTGCTCGGTCAGGCCGCGGATGGCCTCCTCGCTGGCGGTCGCCAGCTTGAGCGCGTTGCCGCCGGCGAGCACACCGGCATCGACCGCGCTCTGCATCTGGTTGCGTCGGAAGGTGAGACGCGCATAGTCGATGCCAGCACCCACGATGCCGATCAGCACGGTGCCTACAAGGCCGAAGATCAGCGCCACACCGCCGCTTCGGTCGTGGCGAAACTGCTGAAAGCGACGGAACAAGGAAGACCCACCTGTGCTGGGTTGGCGGCCGCTCATGCGCACGAACTTCCCCGATGCTGAAGCCCCTGAGACGGCTTACGGCAGTGCGGCTTAATGAATTGCGGTCAAACGAAGTTGGCGGTCAATCACTCGAGAGACGTTGCGCTGAATCATCCGGGGCTCCGACGATGATGGCGCCGGTTCATCCTGACCTGACAGTTCAGGCACTTCGCCGCGGGCGGCGGAGCACAGCTAGACCGTGGGTCCCGTCCAGGAGGCGAACTGTACTGCGAGCCCCACGCACTTCGGAAACGGTGGCGTAGCAGAGTGCTGGACCATTCCATGAGTGTGGGCAGTCCGGTTCCGGCGGCGACAGAAAGAAGCTCTTGAGGAGGACGAAGTGCCTGCGCCGCCGAAATATTGACCTCGAACTCTCCGTGGAATGCCTTCGATATGCGAGACTTCGCTATCGACCTCAAGATCGGCTGCGGTGTGAAGAATGGACTTTCACCGTCGATGTTTTCTCCGATTCGCAGAATGCACAGGGGCTAGCGGTACAGCCCCTCGGCCTGCAGGTGGGCAAGCAATCGGACGGCCCGTCCCTGAGCGTCGGTATCCCGCTTCTGTTCGTCGAAGCCATGCTCGAACATCGGCAACAGCTTCCGCGTGGCGCGCTCCATCGCCGATCCCTCCCATAGGATTAGCACCTCGCGATCGGTCAGGTCCTTGAGAAAGTACCAGAGGGCAAGCATGACACTGAGCGCTGGCTGGCCCTCCCAGCCCATCATCACACCTTTCCCGGTGCGCTCGAGCCGACGCATCATCGCTTGCCTCTTTTGGGGGTTGAGGTCGGCGAGTGGCTCCAGACAGGCGGTGTGTAGGCCGGCGCGCAGCTCGGCGATATCGGCATCTGCCCGGGCGACCCAGGCGTCTCCGGCTGGGACGAAGGCGCCCGGCACGGCAGTCAGGGCGTACAGGAAGTAGGGCGGGATCGCGAGCTCGATCCGCTGGCGGTCCGACAAAAATGGTTTCACCGGTTCACCTACTCGAGGAACGCCACCGATCATCTCCCTTGAGCCGAAGCCCGTCGAGCAGGCAGGTTGCTAGTCCAGCAAGCCTTGGAGCGAAACCTGGGTCGACCGTTCTTGCTTGGCGAAGACGATACAGGCGCCACGCGGCGTCAGCTGCGACCTCAATGGCCCTTGCTCTCGATCCGTTCCGACGCTGCGCCCTCGCGAACCCTACGACCCTCGAGACTGTGCTTCTCACCCTCACAGCACGAACCCAGGTAGGTTTGGCATGTCCTGACCGGGACGTTGCAGCGGACAAGATCGAACATCAGCGGGCCTTTGGATAAGGCCGGGATAGCGTGCCTTCAGGACATGGGCGGGCGGGTTGCCGCGGAGCTGTCCTGAGGAGCCGCCTGCTTCAGCGAGCAGAGGTATCACGAGCTGTGTCAAACCCGCGCACCCCCGCACCAGGAAAGCCCCGCCCGAGCGTGCAACGGCCCTGCTTATCGTTTTCTTGGCGGAGCATCGCTTGTTCTTGCCTCTTGTTGGCCTTTTCCGTCGGCCGGTAGTTGCAGTCGGAAGAAAGCATCTCGTCTTTCTTCGGCAAAGACCGTCGCAAAGCCAGTCACCGATCATTCCCGCCGCAAATTAAGGTTGGCAATCGGCGCTTGACTTGATGAACGTCAGGAGTCGTTGCTTCGGCTCGAGGCGCGAGAGCGACGCCTTCCTCGGGAGAGGAGGGCGGTTTCCCGAAAGGTCGAAGGAACATCCTTCCGAGTCAGGGCAGGCCGGGCCTTGCGGGACACGATCGACCGTAAGGGCGCGCTCGCGTCCCGCGGGCAATCCCTGAAGGTGTACCCAATCCGACGCTGGCCATTGTGGTGTCCGTGGCCGTCGTACGGGATGGATGGCGCTTTCGCGGATCGGCTGAGCGAAAATGGAGCAGAGCATTGGATTCATGGATGAAAAGAAATCAGTACGAACAGAAAATCCCTGGAGGACAGAGACGTACAGAGACATCGCGTCTCGACCGCATGGTGTCGGTTGAAAACCCTGGTGCCCGCTCGGCAGGAATGGCCGTTCTCGGCGGGAGGATCGTGCCGCGCTGGAGCCGCGACAGCTCGCACTGAATTTCGGACGCGTCGCGTCGCGTCGAGCCAGGGATTACGAGCTTCAGGAGGCTTGTGTGAATCGCTTCAGCGCCTGCACAAGTCTCCTCGATAGAAATCGGCGAGCCGTCGCGCGCCGGCTCGGCGACCGATCTTCGCCAGCGAAGTCGATGACCTTCAGGAGGTGGGATGATCGATAAGGATCGTTTGGCGGCGCGGGAGCGTGGACTTTCGAGTGTGGTGCCGTTCCCGAGCATCGCCGCACTCCACGAGGGAACGCACGGCCTGCGGCCGTCGGGGTCTCGGAACGCGAGCGAGTTGCCACATGGAGACGGGGCGGCGCCCAGAGACGTTCGACGGGACGACCCGGTTGCGGAAAGCCCGACATGCGAGCCCGGACCGGTAGACTTCGCTTGCGATCCGCTGCGCCGCGGCGCGGCGGCCGCTGCCGTCGTGGTGCGGTATACCAAGAACGCATCCGTGGAGCGACGCGGCATCGTTCGCGAACGGCTGAACGCTGCGGTTCGACCGATCCTGCGGGCCTTCGTGAGGCGCCGAGGCATCCGCCTCGAAGACGTACAGGACGCGATCGACGGCCCGACCCCGCTCGCGGATCCGAGTGTCGTGCGCCACCTCGGAGGGGCGCTGCACTCAGAGGCGATGCGGTGCGCGATCGCGTCCACTGCCGATCCCACGCTCCTGCCCCTCGAGGTCCGCGCCGGCTTGGCGAGGATGAGGGCGCAGAGCCTGTCCGATCCGCCACCGGCCGCCGTGCGGCAGGCCTTCCCGGACTGGAGCAAGTCCGTCGTCCCTCTCGGACAACGCATGCGGCAATGGAGGGCCGAGGATGCAGCGGTATGGCTCGGGCAGTTCCCGCTGCGCGGCCTCCTCCATCCGTTGGACACGTGGGATGCCGCTACGACCGCAATCCGGCTGAACGATCGCGAGCCTGCTTCCTGGCCGGAGCAAGAAGGCGCTGCCAGAAGCACGGTCGTGGCGTTCGGCCCGGCCGATCTCTGGAAGCCTTCGTTAGAGGTGCTGCACACCCTCGAAGAACTCGAACTGGAAGCCCTGACGGACCGCGTGTTCCGCGAGCTGATGCGCCGGGACGTGATGCCCTCCCACGTCAACGAGCGCAGGGTCCGTATCGGGACCGTCATCGAGCACGTCACGTTCGGCTACCTCGGGATTGAAGAGGCACGCCAGTCTATACGCGCCCACGATCTGCGAAGGACCGAACGGTTCGAGCGCTTGTTCGGCACGGACCAAGAATGGATCCACGATCTCTGCGGCCGGATCATCGCGGCATACGAGTGGCCGCCCGGCTTCGCCGAGTCGGAGCTCTGGACCGACTTCCCGGACCTCGACGACGATACGGGATGATGCCCAGCCCGTCGCGTTCGATCCGATTTGCCTGCCTCCACCGATACGGAATTTCCGCCCGAAAAGCCGACAATCGCAGGGACGGCCTCGCGATTACGCAGAAACAGCTAGACATACAGTGCGTGAGTACCCGATGAATATCATGTTCGCCGGTCACTTGGACCGGAGCTTCCTGCTCGGGTCGAAGCCGGACCGATTTCGGCCGCCTCCTTCCGGCAATCGGTCGCCTCACGCGGATGCGTTCGAGGCCTACCGCTCCTTCTACCATCGTGCCGGATCGATCGGCGTGTTGAGTGCCGCCCTCGTACAACACCTCGATCAATCGCCTTCCGGTGAGACGATCGTCTCGCGCAGAGGCCCGGACGGCCGGATCTACGACTCGATCGAGCAGGCCGAACTCGAAGACGACGCATTACGACTTGCGAAGATCGTGGTCCTTCTGAAGGCATTCACAGACACCTCCCTGGCGATGATGCGCCTTCGTGCGCCGGACGATCCGCACGATCCGGACCCCGTGCACCATGTCGAGGGCATCCTCTTCGCCGTCCTGCACGCTTGGCAGACCCAGGCGACGCTCGTCATGGCGGATTGCGACCGACAGATCCTCGTCGAGCTGCTGGACTGCATAGAGCAGAAAGGCGTGGCCTTGCCGTTCGGCATCCCGGACCTCCGGAAAGTCAGGGTTGCCGACGCCAAGGTATCCGGGATCATCCCGAACTTCGAGCCGGGCGATCACGGCGACTGCAACGCCTTGCGGGAAGATCCCGTGGTCCAGGGCTATCGACATCGATTGCGCCGCCTCTCTGAGAGCCGCACGGTGAATGTCGGGACGCTGCTGAAGGCGGCCTTGGAGGAAGCACGCAGGACCAGCCCGACGATCCGAGAGGCTCCGACGGACATCACGCTCACGTCGGCTTGGGTGAGAGCCATCGACACCCCCGATCTCGATTCCGTCGAGATCGATCCGTTCCGGTGGACCGAGCGGCTGCCCACCCGCCCGAAGATGCACATCGTCGTGCTTTCCAGCTCACGCAGCCTGGGCTGATGCCCGGGATCGCGTCCGAGCCTCTTCCGGCGCGCCACCTCGCGCCTTCGGGATCGCGCCCCGCGGTTCGGCCTCACGGGCTATCCCAGCCGCCGCCCCGGATCTGCGCGACGGTGGGCAGGCTGCCGAAGCTCCAGGATGCGAAGCCTCGTGTCGGGAACAGTTCCGTCACGTCGATGAGGCCGAAACAGTTCGAGACGAAACCCGCGAAGGACACCGAATTATGAGCAATCCCAAGGACACCCGCGACAACCCCGACGACGCCTGGCCCTTCGACGAAGTCATGCGATCGGGCCGCGCTTTCGCCCGTGCGCAGCAGAAGAAGTATCAGGATTATCTCGCCGAGAACGATCCCACCCTGTTCACCAAGCTCCAAGAGGAGGATGCTCGTTTCGACGTCGTGAAGCACGACGCAATCGAGCCGGTTATGCGCGAGGTCGCCGGCGAGGTGGAGAGACGCGGCTGGCACGCCGCCGTGCTCTGCGACGACGACCACGATCGTCTGGCCTTCCTCGCCACGCCCAGCATTCGCCTCTACTGGAGGCGCGAACCGTTCCAGGCTCCCGCCGCTTCCGACTTCGCCTTCCCGCCGTCCTTCGTCGCATTCTACGGCTGCGCCCAGACGCAGACCGTGCGGACCCATGTCGAGCTCGCCCTGTGGGACGAACACGCCGGTTCGCAGGTTCGCGAGGCGTCGCTCGAATACCCTGAGGTGACCGGGGACGCGGTCCGGTCGGTTCTCGCAGCCGTTCTGGACGACCTGGAGCGCAGCTGATCCGTGGCGCCGTGGCGGCATCGCCGGGCAGGCCCCACGTCGCTCCGCACCGCGTGAATGCAGCGACGACCGGTCTCAGACGGTGCCACCGTGCCCGAGACCGTGCCTCGACAGGGCGCTTGCGTGAATCGGTGCGACGACCGCACAGCTTCCGCGCCTCTGCCGTCGAGCGTGCGGATGGTCCTCGCGATATTCGTCGCGCCCCTGACAGGAGCAATCGTCATGCGTCAGGAGTGCAAGCATCCTGCAGTCGAGAGGGGTTGTACGGGTGTCCAAGTCGAAGCCTTCGAGCGGATCGCGACCGGCGACGACCGAGGCCATGCACCGGCCACACTCGCCGCTCTCGAGAGACGCGGCTTGATCACGATGCACGAGGCGGTTCTGCCAGGCGAGTTCGCGTTGCGCGTCAGGCTGCCGGTCGTACCCGTCTCGGTCCACTTCGCGTGGTGCGCTTGGTGTGCCGAGCAGCCCGATCCCACTTGATGCGGCACTGTATTCGACTGCTCCCCACTCGATACGGGTGGTGTTGGTGGAGCCTCGTGTCCTCGGCCGCGGCGCTCGAACACTTCTCGGACAAGCCAGACCAAGTCCCTCGCGGAGAGGCGACACGACCTGCCGGGCGAAGCCCCTGCATTACGAGGATTTCCACTGTGAAGATCGTGTTGGCTGGTCAGATCAGCCGTGTGTACGCGAACGCGCTCGCTCGCCACTCGGGCAGGGCAGGCGACCTGTCGGATGTGCGAACTGACCCAGCGCAGAGCGAGCGGGATAGGCCGCTCTTCCGTCGGGCCGGGACGCTCGCCGCCCTCGGCTGTGCCGTCGTCAGCGCCCCGGATTGGTATCCCCGAGACGGCGGCGACGAGCGCGGTCGTGGTCCACACTCTGGGAAGGACCCCAGGTTCTCGCCCGGCATGCCTCTCGCGAGGAGCATGTGGACCGGGCTGTACGAAGATGCCGCCGGGCTGGTGAAAGCCATCGCCTTCCTGGGAGGCTTCTCCAAGCGTTCGTTCGCCACCTTGGACGAGATCGGCGCGCCGGCCGCGTGGGTCGATGGCGACAGCCCGTCCAGCCTACGACGTGCCGACGTCGGACCGACGCACGCCTATCTCGTGGACCTCCTGCTGCAGCCGTTCCTGGCTTGGCAGGCGAATGCGGTCCTCGTCGTCGCCGAGGCCGACTGCCACTTGCTGGCGGACATCGCCAAGTTCCTGGTGGACGGGTCGTTGCCTCGGCCGTTCCCGATCCCGGATTTGCGGGAGGTCGTGCGGCCGGGCAGGGCGGCTTCGGCAGGCAGGGTACCCGACCTCGGGCTCGAGAACCTGGCGGACGTCGAGGCGAAGCGGCAGGACCCCGATCTCCAAGCGTATGCGAGGCGGTTCCGGTCGATCGTGGCAGCACCCGAGCCGGAAGGTGTCGGGGAGCGCCTCGATGCGGCTCTCGCGGAGGCGCGTTCGACAGGAGGGCATTTCGGGAAACCCGCCGCCGACATCGCGGTCGGCGTCGAGCACGCCGGGATCATGGACAATTCTGCCGCGCTGGTCGCGGCGCACAGGCAGGATCTCGGTCGCCTGGCGCGGCGAACGTTCGCTCCCCGTAGGCTGCGCACGCTCGTCCTCGCCTGACCATCGGTCACGGCGATCTCCAGCCACGAGGCGGCCCCGTGTGCCTACCCCGCTTCGGATCTCCGTTGCTCGGTTGCAATGAGCACAGCCCGAACCCGATCCACGGCGGCGGACGCGATACTACTCTCCGCAAGGCGCGGGTAGGCAACCTGGGCTTTGTGCGCCACAGCCTCGACTTCTCTCTCGAGTCCCCTCAAGAGTGTACGAGCACTCTCCGGCTCGGCGCGCAGCAAGGTGGCGCAAACACTCTGGAATGCCGCGCTCAACATGTCGAACGCTAAGATGGCGACATCCGCCTCGAACTCGGGTTGATCGATCACGATCCGCATTCTCCGCCCTTGGCCTGTCGACGCATCCGGTCAGTCTCGAGAGGAATCGAGCGTGAGCGTCGGCGCTTTTGCATCCAATCCGAGCAGGCCGGGCAAAGTTCAGTGTGGTTGTCACAGCCGCGATGCGGACAGGGGGATCGCGAACGCGCGATCCTCGAGCCGGGAGGATTCGCGGCTGATGGTCTCGCCCGATACCCGTGTCGCCAGGTCGTCGATCGACGCCACGTCGATGACGACGCCAACGCACCTGCCGGCTCGCACTTCCGTCCGCGCGGACGGGACAGGTATGAGAAGGTCGGTCGCCGAGCGGGGTCCAGCCAATCCGAGAAGCCGCGGCCAGGCCGAAACGCTCGAACGGTACCGAGAGGATCGATCTTTCGAACTCACCGCCGGGTCGAGCTCACCGAGCGTCGCCCGAACGGACCGGGTTCCAGAGGGCCGCTGGCGCGCCGCTACGGCTTCGAAACCGGGGTTGCCCGCCGCATTCCGGCAGGCTCGGGTCCTTCGGCCCAGTCGAAGGACCGCAGGTGCGGGGCACCTCTGAGCCGCTCGGTTACGGTCACGAGTCGCTCGCGGAGCTTCAGCACCGGCTCGACCTCTCCACCGAGCGCGCAGATCATGGCCTCGCGAACCCTTCCCGCCAGGGGGCGCAGCTCGTGGCCGCGGTCGGTCAGGTCGACGAGCAGGTGCCTCTCGTCATCCTCCGATCGCCGACGGCGCACGAGGCCCGCCGCTTCCATGCGCTTGAGGAGGGGGGTCAGGGTGCCGGAATCGAGGTGCAGGCGCTTGCTCAACGCCCGCATGCTGCGGCGATCCTCCTCCCAGAGGACGAGTAGAACGAGGAACTGCGGATAGGTCAGCCCATGCGGCTCCAGGAGCGGCCGGTAGGCGGCGGCGAACGCATGTGACGCGGCGTACACCGCGAAACACTGCTGTTCGTCGAGGCCGGCGAATCCGGTGTCTTCGTCCATGCCCATCCTCGCTCCGCTCGTCCGGACACCTGTAATACAGGGACTGGACTGGACGTGAAGCACTCGCGCAGCAGGTTCGCGCCTGTCGGCCACATAGTCCGGCGACGAGGCACACCATAGTGCACGCGGCACTCGATGGCGCGACGACCTCTCCCGGCCGCTTCCCTGCTCGCTAGCCGAACAGGATCAGCGCCTTCGACAGCGTGGTCCAAATGCCCCAGGCGATCGGGATGCCGACGGCCGCCCAGGCCGCGGCCGCCAGCGGCGTGAGCCCGCCGGCAGGGCGAGTGGTACCTCGTGTTCTCGGTCGAAGTGGCGTTCGCGGAGACCGGCGGCACGGGCACGGTCGGGATCGATCTCAGGCTCGACTGTCTGATCGCGACGCGCAGCGGCGAGGCCGTCGAGGCCCCGCGTCACGCCCGCAACGCGCAGAAGGCCCAGCGACGACGGCAGCGTGCGCTCGCTCGCTGCCGGCGCGGGAGCAAGCGCCGTCACGAGGCCAAGGCGCGCCTCGCTGCCGGGGCCGCCAAGATCGTGCGGCAGAGGCGCGACCACCCGCACAAGCTCTCGCGGTCTCCGGTCGCACGCTACCAGGGCATCGCGTCCGAAGACCTCGACGTGGCCGGGCTCGCGCGCGGCATGCTCGCCCGGTCCGTCCACGACGCCGCGTGGGCGTCGCTCGTTCGGTTCGTCAAGTACAAGGCTGCAAGCGCCGGTGCCGAAGTCGTGCCGGTCGATCCACGCGGTACCTCGCAGACCCGCCCGGTCTGCGGTACGATCCGCCCGAAGACACTCCGAGAACGCCAGCACCGCTGTACTTGCGGCTGTGTGCTGGACCGGGATGTTGCGGCAGCCCGGATCGTGCATCGACGGGCATTCGGTTCGAACCGGGATATCGCCCTTCAGGACACGAGCCAGCGGCATGCCGCATAGCTGTCCTGAGAAGCCGCCTGCTTAAGCGGACGGAGTTATCACGGCCTTCATGAGCCGCGAGACGCACGATCGGCAGAGGCAAGCGGTCTACGCGTCGTCGCGTCGATGTTTGTGCGGGTGGCAGAGTGGCGCTTCGGGGCCGTCGCCGTGCTTTCTCGGATGCGCGGGTCCGAACCCGGACGTCACACCGCCGGGGTCACGACACTGCCATCAGGCGGTCCGAAAAGGCGTCGTGCCGCACCCGATTGCAGCAGCTATCTCTCGAATTTCACGCCGAGCATCTGCTCAGCCCGACGCTTCACGACGCAGTTGAACGTGTGCTGTGTACCGACGATCATAAGGCAGAAGGCATTCGGGACTTTTTCAGGCTCTCTGAGTACAAGCAGGGCGCCGGAGGACGACAGGTCGTGAACCATGCAGTCCACCATCCCGACCACCTGCTCGCATGAGATCTGCCCGAGCCGAGACACCTCGTGCCGCTCCGCAATTCGGCGTTCGCTCGACAAGCCAGGCTCCTGTTCTCAGTCGATCTGAAGGTTGCGACAGCTTCGGCTCAGCGCCTGACCGGCCCTTCCGGCGGCCTTGCTCCGACTGCGGAGCATGTCTCGCTCACCAGAAGGGTTCCGATCGCGTCGGCGATGCGCTCAAGCCAGGTTTCAACATGCTCGGCCCGCACCTCCGCCACCTGGGCGCGCTCCTTCGACGCGCTCGCTCCTCGGCCGACTGCGCCTGCGCGCGCGTCGCGGCGATTCGAGCCTCCTCCCGCGTCTGATGCAGCTCGGCACGTGCGGTCGCCGCCTCTGCGGCCGTCTGGCTGGTCTTCACCGTCTCCTGAGACCGAGCTGTCAGGTCCTGTGCCGGCGCTCCCGCTCGGCGCACGCCGGCGCCGAAATCCTGCACCGGCGCGAGGAGCTGAGCCCAAACCGCGCTGTCCCCGGCCATCGCATCGGGCTTGGCAACCGCCTTCCGCACAGAAATGCGGGTGATCCGCGTGATCTCCGCAGCATCCGATTCACCCACGTCGCTTGCAGCTTGCAGAAACTCGAGCAGGCTCAGGTCCCGAGATGCCAGTGGCGGCACGGCTGCTGGCGGGGGAGGGCGCAGGCCTGCCTCAATGATCGGCGGCATCGGGATGTCCTAGGCTGCGTCGGAGGGCAGCGCGAACTCGCGAGCGATGGCCTCTTGGACCCGCGACAGCCACTCCTCGGCAACCGCGGCACGCTTCTCGGCCGCCTCGGCGCGCGCTTCGGCTGCACGGATGGACACCTCGGCCCTCGCCTCGATCTCGCGTGCACGTGCTTCAGCTGCCTTTACACGCTCTCCGGCGTGAGCGATGTCTTCACGCACTTTTCCGAGGAGGTCCTGAACACGCCGCTCCTGCTCCTCGGCATCCGCCTCCGTCTGTCGGAGCTGGTTCGCGGCGGCCCGCACCCGCTTGATCAGCTCGGACCATTGCCTTGCATCCAGCGCGGGATTCGGGACAGAGCTCACTTCCTGCGCGAATGATGCTGGCTCGACACCGCGTTCGGAGGCCTTTCCGGCCTCCACGTGGTGAAGGATCTTGGAGATACTCTCCTGGAGATCGAAACCATCACTCCGCAGAGGCGTGGCGCTCGCCATGTGCAGGCGTCCTTTCGCATGAAGCCGCACGCGTGATCTAGATCCAGAACGGAGGCGAAACGCTTTCCCGGGCCGCGGCAGTCGATAAGTCCCTAAAGGCATTTTGCATGCAACTGTACGAAGACGGGTCGGGTACAGCAAACAGCGGACGTTGCAATCGCGCAACACGAATCTGCGGGGTTGGCAGTTGGTGTAGGTCGCTCACCGCGCCCTCACCCAGGCGTCCGACCTAACCGCTTCCGTCTTGCGTCTCTGCTCGAAACGCAAAGCCGGGAAGCCGACCTTCGTAGCGTCCGCAACGGATTGGAAGCACAGATTTGGAGAGAGCACTCGAGTCCAGATTTTGGATAGCTCGGCTTCGAATGATAGTCACCGCGAAGGTCGAGAGTGTCAGACTCGGCAAGGCTCTCGGCTAAAGACAATCCGGCGGTGACGTGGCTGAAACTTTACGCCGATGTGCAGTGAAAGCTCTGATCGCGTTGACTACCTGGTTCATCCAGGCGGTTCCCGGATTTTTGTGTCTTTCCCCAGGATAATGTTTGGACCCGAGCGTCCAAAGACACGTTCTTACCGAGCCGGCCGCCGGTGAGACAACTCTCGCGGCCTCGCCCGTTCGAAAATCGGGAGACCGAGTTCTATGGCCACCAAACCCAAAACTCTTCAGGATGCCTTCTACGAGACGCTGAAGGACGTCTATTACGCCGAGCGGCAGTCGGTGCGGGCGCTCAAGAAGTCGGCCAAGGCCGCCGAGCACGAGGAGTTGCGCCAAGCCTTCGAGACGCATGCCGAGGAGAGTGCCAACCAGGTGGAGCGCCTGCAGCAGGTGTTCGAGATCATCGGCAAGCCCGCGCGCGGCAAGACCTGCGAGGCGATGCAGGGCTTGACCGCCGAGATGGAGGAGGACCTGGAGGACTTCGAGGACGGCCCCGCGGCGGACGCGGTATTGGCCGCCTGTGCGCAGGCGGTCGAGCACTACGAGATCGCCCGCTATGGCACGCTGAAGACCTGGGCATCCCAGCTCGGCTATGACGATGCGGCCAAGCTGCTCTATGAGACGTTGCAGGAGGAGAAGAAGGCCGATCGGCTCCTCTCCGAGATCGCCGAGCGGATCAACGTCGAGGGCTCCGATGAGGACGCTGAAGGGGGCACCACCAAGAGCAAGGGCGGCCGCAAAGCCGCCTAAGGTCGACGCTGTCTCAGCGACACGGATAGGGCGCCCTGCGGCGCCCTTTCTGCTTTTGGCCCTTGTAGGAGAGGTCAGACCTCGAGGTAGGAGGACAGTGTCGTGATGCGTGAGCCGACCATGCGAACGGCCTTTCGCAGCTTGTCTTAGCTAACCCCCAGGCGCGTCGCAAACGCCTCACGCTCGATCCGGTCCCAGATGTTAAGGTGGGTTGGTTCACGGCGACCACTCTGGATTTCGGCCATATGAGATCATGTCGTGCCCGAGCCGGACACGTCCCTGCTGTCGCGATCAGAATACGGAGAGAACGCTGCAGGAGTGCCATCGTTGCTCCGGCCTCGCTCGACCTGATGGGTTTAGCTGCGGCAAGTACGGTGCAGCAGGAGCTGGCTCCTCGGTCGCACGGTCACTCCTCGAGCCGCTTGGCCAGGTGCAGGTACGTGGCGTCGAACTCCGCGTCCCGGACCATCGCGTCCCAAGCCTCTATGACCAAGGTACTCCCTGTGAGGGCGATCAGTTCCCTGCCGCGCAACTCCTTCATCATGCGGTTGACGTGCAGGCTTGTCAGACCGAGCGCGTCGGCCAATTCGATTTGTGTGAGAGGGAGATGGCAGCGGTGCTCGCTCGCGTGCCCCACCGCCGCAAGCCTGAAGTACAGCTCGCAGAGCAGGTGGGCGATGCGCCCGTAGGCGTCGCGCCGGCCCATGCCCGTCATCCACTCGCGGAAGATAGCCGCATCGATCAGCGTGGTTCGCCAGAGGAGCCCCATCACGTTGGGGAAGCGGCCGGTGAGCTCCCGGAGACTCTCGTGTAGGATGAAGGCAACCGTGGCAGGGGTAAGTGTGCCAAGGCTGTGATCCATAGTGTGCAGGTGCAGGCTCTGCAGGTCCGGAACATCACCCGCTAAGTGGAGCCGATGACGCCGAGCTCACCGAGGCCCTTCAGCCCGAGTGGGTTCACTCGGGGATCCTCGTCGGGGACCAGGATCGCGTCCACCTCGGGCGCATCGGCTGACGTCGGGACGAGATACTCGGCGAGGTCGGTATTGCGGTAGTGCCCGCCGTCCAGCACCGTCTCTTCCAGCAGCGCGGAGCCCAGTCCCCAGATCATGCCGCCGGCGAGTCGGCTCCGGGCCGTGAGGGGATCGAGCACACGGCCCGTCGCGAAGGCGCCGGTGAGACGGACCACCCGGATCTCGCCCGTCTCGGCATGGACTCGAACCTCGGCGAACTGCGCACCGAACGCCCAGGACAGCGCCTTCGCGACCCCGCTCGTCAGCCCTACCCCGTGGGAGCAGATCAAAGCCGCGCGCTTCGGCGGGCGGAGTTATCACCACCGAGCGTCGCAGCAGCTGTGGATGTTTCGGCGCGATCTGACCGGCTTACCAGTCCGTGATTGGAAGGCATGGTATGCCACACGCCATGCTACGTCCCCTGCTCGTTCTTCTGGCTGGCCTGCTCTTCATGCTGTCGATGTTAGGATTGGGTATGGCGATCCGACGATGGTTTCTGCCCGAGGATATGAGGCCTGCCGCGACGACAGTGATCCCGTATCTCCAATCCGGGCGCAAAGGATCCCATCGCGCCGAGTGCCGATGACCCGCACCACGTCTTCCGCGGCAACCTCCACGATGGGTTCGGTCGTCTCAGTGCTCACTGTACGATCCACCGGCTTGAGAAGCGCTCGCCCTGCTTGTAGCGAGCGAGCTTGGGTCCGACCTCGTCGCAGGTCTCCCCGAACGGATCCCGCATGACGCCGAACTCGGCATCGTTGACGTAGCCGGTCACGTAGCAGACGTCCTGGTACTCTCCCTTGACGCGGTTGCGCATCTTGATGCGCGTCGTCGCCAGCGCCGTCTCCAGGGGCCGATCCTTGTAGAGAGCGGTGCCGTAGTCGAGGATCCGCGTCTCGATCGACATGAACTCCCAACGGTCGTCGCGCTGGGCCAGATAGTGGCGGGCGAGCTTGGGGTAGCGGCCCGTGAACCCGATCGGGCGATCACCGGTCGCGAAGCCTTGTGCCTCCTCGCCCAGCGCCTGCTCGAAGAAGCGTGCCCGCTCGCCCCATTGGGCGCGCAAGGCCCGCTCCTGGGTCTCGCGTCGGGCGCTCTCGTCCTTCTCCTTCTCGCGGTCGAGCCGACGCCGGTCCTCCAGCTCGCGCTGACGCTCGAACTGCTCCTCGGCGCTGCGGGTCTTGCTCTGGTCGATCTCGGCCTGCACGCTGGCCACCTCCGCCGGCTCGATCCAGAGCGGCAGGTAGCGGTAGTTCAAGCCGTCACGCGTCATCGCCTCGGTGATCGTGGCGAGATCCCCGGACGCCGCGTACACCGCGCCGCACTCGCCGCGTTTCAGCGCGATGAAGGCCCCGTCCGCTGAGGTCGGCATGACGACCGGCTGACTGAGCAACTCGTCGCCGATCCGGTCCGTAAGACGGACGAGGAGGGCCGCGTGCGCCTCGGCCTTGTCGGGCGCGACCCGGCACAGAACGCTCGAACTGTTCGGCAATACGACGACGCCGAAGCCGTCACCCTTGCGGTCGCGCACCATCGCTTCGACCTCGTTCGCCTTGGCGGCTTCCGCCTGGCGCACCGAAGCGAGGGCGGCCGCATCGACGATGGCGAGCTTGGTGAACAGGTTGCCGTTGACCGCCTCGACCAGGGTGATCATCCGGTCAACCGGTTCGCGCAGCAGGCGCTCGCGCTCGGCGAAGATCAGATCCTGCTTTGCGAGATCGTTCGCCCCGCAAGCGGAGAGCGGCAGATCGAGCTTGGCCCCCAGCGCCGCGCTCCGGTCGCGGATCTGCCGGTTCAGGAACACGTCCGACAGGGGCGCGTGGTACAGGCAGGCGGCACCCCGCCCATCTTCGAACACCAGCTCTCCGCGCAGGTTGCGCACGACGGATGGAGCCTTGCCGCTGTCGTTGTAGAGCACGATCAGATCGCCGCGGCCGCCCTCGATCAGGAACCGGCTCTTGGCCGTCACCGCGCGGGTGAGCCGCGCCGCCGCGTCGATGCGCGTGCGTTTGCCCGCATAGGCGTCGGCGAGCTCCTTCAGGCGCTCGTCGGACGTGTCGGGCGCGATCCCGGACACGTCGGCGACGAAGCCGGAGAGGAAGGTCTGGAGATCCTGCGGGATGCCGCCCTTCAAGGTGGCCTCCGCCTCGGCCGCATCACGCTTCAGGCGCTCGACGAGCGACATGCGCCGGTTCTCGGCCTGATCGCGCTCGCGCCGACGGTCTTCCGCCTCACGCTCGCGACGTTTGGCAACGTCCTGCTCCGCCAGCGCCGCCTGCGCCTTGGCGGCGGCTTCGGGCGCGATCCAGATCGGCAGGTAGCGGAAGCTGACGCCGTCGCGGGTGAGCCCCTTGATCAGGACGGCCAGATCCTTGGCGCTGCCGTACACGGCCCCGCACTGTCCGCGCTTGATCGACAGGAAGGCCCCATCGGCGCTCGCCGCCACCATAGTCGTCGCACCCTGAAGCTCCGCCTTCAGTAGGGCCTCGTGTGGCTCCAGAAGACGGTCGTGCAGAACCTTATCGCCTGTCGCCACACGACAGACGGTGCGCGAGCCGGTGCCGAAGGCGAGCACGGCGAGCCCGTCCGAGGTCCCACGCGTGACCTCGCTCTCGGCTTCCGCCGCGCGGATGCCTTCCTGCTGGCGCGCGGCCTCAATGTCGCTCTTCGACACCGTGGCGGCGAGACTGTAGACGCCCGTATCGACCGCCGAGGCGACGGTGCCGAACAGGCTCGACTGCGCCCGCAGCGCGCCGCGTTCGAGGGCGAGCAGGTCGGCACTCTGCTGCTGTGCGCTGGTGCAGCGGGGCAACGTGTCCCGGACCGGAGCGCCGAGGCTGCGCACCTTCGCGACGAGTTGTTCGAGAGCGATACGGTCGGCAGGGGCATCCGGCAGGGTGCAGGCCACCGTGCGCTCGGGATCGAAGACGAGGTTGCCGTCGAGGCCGCGGACGACAGCGCCCGCCCGGGGCGAGCTGTTGTAGAGCAGCAGGATGTCGCCGGCGTCGCCCTCGACGAGGAAGCGGTTCTTGTCGGTGACGGCGCGCTGGACGGCCTCGGCCTCGCGCACCCGCGGCTCGATCTGCGCGAAGCGCTGCTCGATCGTCTCCGCAAGACGCGGCAGGTCCTGCGGCCCTCCTTCCGACTGCCGGAGAATCACAGCCAATTCGGGACGGAGATCCTCCGGGACCGGGCCGGCCAGCAGCCCCTCCACTCGCTTGCGCTGCTCGTCGAGCCGACGCTGCGCCTGGAGCCGCGTGCTCCGCTCCCGCTCCTCGACGCCGAGGTCCATGAGGTAGGTCTCGTAGCGCCTCGCGACCGCGTCGATGCGCACGGGAAGGCTCGGATCGGTCATCACGACGAGAGTCGGACCGGAGCTCGGCCCGCGCCCGAGGCGGTCCGCGAGGCTCGCGCCGAGGAAGCCGTCGCCCGCGAGACCTTGGGCATCGGCAAAGGTGGTGATCGCACGCCGCGTCACGCCGCCGTAGACGCCATCGGCGGCCGCATCGGCCGCAAGGTAGCCCGCGTTGCGGAGAGCTTCCTGCAGGCGCACATGCTCCTCGATCGGACGTCCCATCTCCTGGCGAGCCGAAGGTGGTCCGTCGCGGCCGACGCGCGTTGCCCAGACTTCCTTCTGACGCTGGTAGGTCGCGGCGATGCAGGGGACAGCGCGGGTGCGCAAAGCCGACGTGACCTTGCCGGCCTCCGGGATGCGGCAGGCCTTGAGCGTACGCTCGACCAGATCGTTCGACTCCGCTTTCAATTCCGCAGCCGAATCGGGCTTGAGGTGGCGCAGCGCGTAGAAGGGCCGGGCCATCTCGAGGTCGATTCGGCGCAGGCCGGCATCCTCGCAGATCAGGATCGGCAGCGGCGTGTTGGCCTTCTCGCAAGCGAAGGACGGCCCGAGATCGCGCGACGCGGTCGTCGGTTTCGTTGGCGACACCGTGCGCGGTGGCTCGGATACGGCAGCGGCCTCCTTGCGCAGGTCGGCCAGCCGCTTCTTCAGCCCCTCCGCGGTCTCCGCTTTGGTACGTGCCTCGGCTTGCGCGCGCAGGCTGCCCATCCGATCGAGGGCGGTCAGGCGCGCGGCCTCGGCCTGGGACAATGGGCCGAGTCCCCCGACCTCTCGGCTGATCGTGTCCGTATCGGGCGCAGACGGTCCGGTGCGGGCGGCGAGCTGCTGCTCGATCCGGGCTTGGATCCGCGCGGCCTCGGATCGCACGACCGGCGAGGCGTCGCGCTGGTAGTTCGCGAGTGTGGTCTTGAGAACCTGAAGCTTCTCGGCTCGACCCTGAGCCTCGGCACGGGCCTGGCGCAGCTCGCGCCCCTCGCCGGTCTCGACATCGGCGACGATGATCCGCGTGCCCGAGAAGTGCAGTTCGATCGCTTCGCGCGGTTCGACCGGCCGGACTTGGTTGTCGCCGTCGCGATAGGCGAAGGACTGATTGCAGGTTGTTGCGACCGACCAGCCGTTCTCATCGGGCGCCGTGCAGCTGAAGCCGCGCCGCAGGTTTGGCTCGGTGAAGCGCCGACATTCGGAGAAGAAGCTGCCGAGCCGTCCATCATCTGGCCCTATGCCGCGCTGGATCATGCCGGCGATGTCGGCGTTTCGCCGCGCGAGCGCACGATCCAGGCAGAACCGATCCGTGTTCGAGAGCCGAGCCCAGGCCTCTCGCGCAGCCTGTGCCTGGGCCGCACCGAGGAGGCCCCCGAAGATGTCGAGCGGCGTGACCTGAGCGGAGGCCGGCACGATCGATGCCGTGACCGCCGCGACCAACAGAAAACGGCGTGTTCCACCCCGGGTCATCGTCCCACCCTGCACCCTTGCTCCCCTCGGTCTGCAGGGTTGCTGGGAGCCATTCAAGGTTGAATCGGCCACAGTTCAGAGATTGCTACGCTCCCGATATCGCCGCCGCTGTCCGAACGGGCCGAGCTGACGTCGAACGGTCGCCGAAGCATGGTACTCGACAGGCATGTCAGTCAGTGCGTTGCCCGGTACTCGGCAACCATCGCCGGTGTGACATCCCTGGCGTAGCACAGCGGTGCATAGCCGCCCGGCCGAGAATAAGCTGCCCGCCGTCCGCAAGAGGACCCGTTACGAGCGCTCTGGTATGGACATGCACAAGGACCGGGATAGTCCGCGATCGACGCCGCGATCAGCAGCTTCGCGATCGCGGCCACGCTCAATGCAGCGGAGACCGAGGGCGACTTGGCGACTTCCTCCTCAGGTTCCGTGTCGCGCAGGCGCTTGGCCTGAACCCAACCCTCGCGCTGCGTGAGATTGTGCCGAATCTCGACCCAGTCGGCTCGACGCTCCAGGACTGTCACCGCCTGCTTCGGACCGAGCCGATCGAGGATCTCTCCTCGGACCTTCGGCTGAGCCTGCAGAGGAACCTTGTGACCCGAGATGTAGGCCGTTGGCCCGGTTCGCTTCTCGGGCTCGGCGGTGCGTCGGGGTTCGACAACGGGCTCGGGCCCTGTCGTGTCCTCGAGCTTCGCCGTGCTGCGTGGCGATGTGGGCGTAGCTGGCTCGGCCGGCAGAGAGGCATAGGTTGTTGGTGGTGCGCCGGACGTCTGAAGAGGAGGCGCTGGCGATTTACCAGTGTTTCCCAGGACAAGGCCGATCAAGGCAATCGGCACCAGAAGCAAGGCTCCTCCCGATGCTGATCCGCGGCGACGTGCCATGATGCGCCTCTCCGAGCCGACTTTATCTTGGAAGTCGGCAGAGCAGGCATAGAGCATCGATAGGATGCCGCATACTGGGACATGACTAAGATTATTTCGGGACTCCGGCGACCCTACCGCAGGCGTCTCGTACCGAGTTTTGAGGCGTTCCGCCGAGGGCCTGGCGACACGCACGCGAGACTGATTGGTGTAAAGTCGTTCTGCGCACGTACTTGGCTCATATCGCGATGTTCGAGAGCGTGAGTCAAAAGAACTCTTAGCCACAAACACAGGATCCCGACTGGCGAGAAGCTCGAACAGCAACTCGAGCCGGCTGCACTCTCGGCACAGATCGTAGTGATCTCTGGGTTGGCGCGCATCGAGAAACGGTCGCAGGCCGTGAAGCGGTCGCTCGGCAGGTCGCCGACGCGGCGTCCATAGATCTGCAGGCCGAAAAACGTCCGCTCGAACTCCGGTTGGCCCTCTTTCAGGTCGATGTACCAGTAGCGCCGACGACCGCCTCAGCGGTAGTCCCGGAGAGGAAACATCATTCTAAGGCCACGCTTTCGCCGGATGCGTCGAGAATTGTCGCCTCATCGAATCCGCTGAAGAATGCTGCTTATGAGGATCGGGATCCTTGCTTTCGCGATCGTCTCGACGCTGCTCATGGCTGCAGCGAGCACACCGGCATCAGCGCTCGATCGCGTCTGCACGACCGATCCCGTCCGGCTCAGGCGGGCGGACGTCGTCGACGGCAACATCAAGGCCCTGCGATCCGGCCGAAAATACTACGAGCGCACCGCTACGGTCCGCGTTCAGAGAGCATGAAAAGGGGCTCGCCGCGGACAAAGTCTCAGAGTGCCCGGATCGTGTTCAGCACGGGATCGAGCGCGCCTTCCACCGCTACCATGTCCACGGCACCGGCCGCGGCGCTCTGGAACATGCCTTAGAGCAGGCGACTGGTCCGAGCTGCTCCCCGTCGCACGATGTGATCCGTCACGGTCTCGATCGGGAATACCAGGCGGATGAGCGCCGCCACGACCACTCGGGGTTCGGTGTGGTCGGGCAGGCAGGCGATCGCGCCATGGGCGCGAGCCTCGCGAAGTGCTGCGTTCGATGTGTCCTCGGTGAGGAAGAGGGCTGGCGCCTGCTGAGCACCAAGCTGTCCCGCGAACCAAGTCAGGCATCGCCGCGCCTGAGGATGCTGTAGCTTAAGATCGGCGATGATACCGAGCACAGGGCCTGCGACCGACCCGGGTTGAGCGGTGACGAGCGTCCGACACTCGGCGATGCGTTCGGCGGCCTTGATCAAGGCTCCGCCAGGGTCCGGACGGCCCGTTCACGACCAGGATCGAGCCTGAAATCGTCGTCGGCTCCACGAGACATGGGGCTCGCGCAACCGACAGGCCGGCGGCGCGCCGGGAGGTGCTCAGGAGGAAAAGTTTCTGGCGGCGTGGCTGGCCTGTGTCAGGTTCCGGATCAGGAGGCGGATGCCGACCAGCAGATTCTGTATCTGGGGATCATCCGCATCTGCAAGCTTAGCCAGAGCTTCGGTTTCCCGTCGGAGCTCGGCCAACATCGCTTCGATGGAGTGGCCTAGAGCCTGGATGTGCGGCCCCCGGGGTCCGAGATCGACACCCCGAGCGACGGCGTCCCTCAGGGCAGTCAATTGACGCATCGCGTCGGCGTCGCCGACAGACGCGGGGAGGATGTGGATCGCGGTTTTCTCCATTTCAGGCCGTCCGGACGGTGGCGAGGAAGCGGGAGACCTCGGCGGAGAGGTGCTCGGACTGGCGCGACAGCTCGGAAGCCGCGCCGAGCACTTGGCTGGCCGCCGCGCCGGTCTCCTCGGCCGCACCCGCCACGCCGGAGATGTTGCTCGTGACCTCGCCCGTGCCCATCGCCGCCTGGGCCACGTTGCGCACGATCTCCTGCGTCGCCGCCCCTTGCTCCTCGACCGCCGCGGCGATGGCGGTGGCCACGCCGCTGATCTCCTGGATGCGCGCCGCGATCGAGCCGATCGCCTGCACCGCCTGACCCGTCGAGCCCTGGATGCGCGCGATCTGCCCGGAGATCTCCTCGGTGGCGCGCCCCGTCTGGCTCGCCAGTTCCTTGACCTCGCTGGCCACCACCGCGAAGCCGCGCCCCGCCTCGCCGGCGCGGGCCGCCTCGATCGTGGCGTTGAGCGCCAGGAGGTTGGTCTGGCCGGCGATGGTCGAGATCATCGTCACCACGTCGCCGATCTTGGCGACCGCCCCGCTCAGCTCCTGCACGAGGTCCGCCGTCTGGCCGGCCTCCGTCACGGCGGCTTGGGCGAGTTGGGCCGAGCCGTTCACCTGCCGGCCGATCTCCTGCACGGACGAGCCGAGTTCCTCGGCGGCCGCCGCGACGGTGGCGACGTTGGAGGCGGCCTCTTCCGCCGCGGCGGCCACGGTCGTGGACTGGCTGGCCGTCTCGGTGGCGGTGGCCGTCATGGTCTGCGCCGTGGCCTGCAGTTCCGTGGCCGAGGAGGAGACCAGGCCGACGATGCCGCCGACCGCGTTCTCGAAGCTGTCCGCCATCTGCCGCATCGCCGCCTTGCGCCGCTCCTCGGCCGAGGCGCGGGCGAGCGCCGTCTCCTCCTCCAACTGCCGGGTGCGGACGAGGTTGTCCTTGAACACCTGCACGGCCGCGGCCATCGCGCCGATCTCGTCCGACCGGCCGCGGTAGGGCACCTCGGAGGCGGTGTCGCCACCGGCCAGAACGCGCATGGCCTCCGTCATCCGCGTGATCGGGCGCGAGATCCGGAGGAAGCCGAACAGCATCGCGCCGAGGGCGGTCACGAGCGCGATCGCGACGGAAACGTAGGCCGTGAGCGCGGCGGTCTCGACGTTGCCGACGCTCGCATCCGCGTCGCCCTGAGCGCCACGTTCGTTGAGGCTCACGTTCTGTGTGAGCGCCTCGCCCATGTCGGTATAGATCTTCAGCGTGTCGGCATTGGCGAGCTCGGCCAATGCCTCCTTCTGCTGGCCCGCCTCCATCAGCCCGAGCAGGTGCCGGCTGGTCTGCTGGTAGGCGTCCCAGAGACCCGAGAACCGCTCGTAGAGCGCACGCTCCTCTACCGACGTGATCATCGGCTCGTAGCGCTTGCGCGCCTGCGCCAGACCTTCGAGAGCAACCTCGTACTGCTGCCGATTGGCGGCGAGCTTCTGCGCGTCGCTGGAGGCGGTCACGAGCCGGTACTGCTTGAGCCGAACCTCAGACGCACTGGAGCGGATCCGGTTGACGGCCACGACCGACGGCAGCCAGTTCGTGGCGACCTCGGTGACGCCGTGCCGGATGCCGTCGAGCTTCCAGATTGTCAGGACGCCTTGCCCGGCCGCGACGAGCGCGAGCAGGCAGAACAAGGCTGCAAGCGTAGTCTTCAGGGACAGGCGCAGGCCGGAAGGACTGGTTTGCGGCGCGGCCATGATATGGGTCCTGCTTGCGGATGGCACAGCCGTGATCGGCGCGACAATGCGTGTTTCGGTGCGGGAAGGCTCAGTCCCACGCGGGACAAGCCCAGCTGTGCGGGACAGGCATTCGGTGAATTGAAGCGCCCTAAACTGAACTGTCCGAAACCATGATTGTGTAAAATAATTGATCGAGCGTTAATTCTGCAAGTCGGATGGCAGCCTGTAATATCCTCATATGTTATTTTTCGGGCATTTGCAGGATTGGGTTCCCGACCTAATCCTCAAGCTGACTGGAAAACGCTCACGGCCCGTAGGCTGTCGCTTAACGAGTCGTTGCTTAGGCCGACCGATTCATAGCGGCCGGCTGCGCCGGAGGCGGGTCGGCCTATGCGTCGAACGACCTCCCGTTCGAAGGCGAGGAAGTGCTGGATGGTGCCGGCATCATCCCGCAGGGTCCGGCAATCGATCTCCACGAGGTATTTGGTGCCATCGCCTCGGTAGTTGGTGAGGAAGCCATGGAAACGCTGGCCTGCCGCAAGCGCGCGGCGAAAGGCGTCGAGCCGAGGCCGGCGCGTCTCACGGCCTTGCATGAAGCGAGGGCTGAGCCCGACCACCTCATGGTGATCGCGGCCCGTTAGCTGACCGAAGGCGGGATTGGCATAGAGGATCGTTGGACCTGGAGAATTGACAGTGCTGTCGGTGAGAACGACCGCGACCGGAGCATCTTGGGTGAAGGCTCGGACCAGCTCGACAATCGTCATATTGGATTGGTCGTGCCAACGTGCGCAGCGACAGCCCACTGCTAGGCCTGAGCCAACTGTCCGGTCCGCCACACGTTCCACTTGGGCGTTTCCATGCTGCACGGGCGGCCGCGAACGCGATCGAGTGCGGGGTCCTGTCCGCACCGAGCGGGCAGGTCGAGGTACGCTGGTGGATTGAGAGCGTCGAGACGGGTGGACCGTCTTACCTGGTGTTCGACTGGATCGAGACAGGAGCGCAGCAGCCTGTGTCCGCGCCGCGGCCACGCTGGTTCTGCCTCAGCCTGCTGGAGGATCGGCTACCCCACGACCTTAAAGTGGAGACGACGCTTGATTTTACGACGCAGGGCTCGACCTGCCGTATCACGCTACCCCTGACGCGGCGGCTGGTGCGCTCTGCAGACGGCATCAAGGTAGAGCCTCCGGAGGCACGCTGATGACGCTACGCCGAAGCCGTGTCGACGGCGTCAGCCTACAAGCGAAGGCTCCTCAGCTTTGCCGCTGTACGAGGTGTAGGTAGGTCGGATCGAGCTCCCCGGCACGGGTAAGCTCGTCCCACGCCGCGATGACGAGGGTGCCGCCCTTCATCGTGATCAGCCCCTTCTCCCTCATCTCCTTCAGCACGCGGTTGAAGTGCACAGGCGTGAGCCCAACCGCGTCGCTCAGCTCGGTCTGGGTAAGGACGATCCGGAAGCGGTGCTCGGTGGCGAGGTCCACCGCCTCCACCGAGGAGGGCGCCCCAGCACTCCATCTTGTCTTCGGGCGCCCAACGTCGCTCATCAGCACTTCGCTCCTCGACGAATTCCGATCGGCTCCCCGAGCCGCAGCACTCTGCCGATCGAGCGGCGGGATCGCCGGCAAAAGCCGATCCCGCCGCGATACGACGGCGAAGCCGGGTTGCGCATGCCTCGGTTGCTACGACGCTCGCGCTGTCGAATGTCAGCGCGAGGTACCAGCCGCGGCAGACGCCACGGAACGGATCGCGAACCCGTCGAGCCGTCGTACCCGGGCATCGATCCGAGATGACGAATGACCCATCCGGTCTCCGGAAGGCCACCGACTTACGCGCCGATCACCACCACGACCGTAGCCGGTGGAAGGAAACGATCGCCCGATCCGCTTTGTCCGAACGAGCCCTGACCCGAGGCCGCGGGTCTGCTCGGAGCGGCTTTTACGAAGGTCGGGCGGAGGCGGTGGTTCGCGCTCGCCTTCGAGGGGCTATCGATTGTCGCCGGGTGCCCTCCGGAGCCCGTAGCAAACGCGGCCGGAGACGGCGATGCGTGCCTCGGGTGCAGTCGCGAACGGAACTCCGGCTGCAGGCGTATGGGGGCTCCTGTTCCAGCAGGCGTCACGCGGCTCCGATTTTCCTCCGACGCCCACGCGCCTTGTCGGCCACCGGCCCTTCGAGGGTTGCAGATGGATCCGCCTCGGGCGGGACTCCCGTCGTGCCGATCCTGCCCAGGCCGAGCGACTTGGCCAGGGCGGAGCGCGCTTCCGAATAGCTCGGCGCCACCATGGGATAGTCGGCCGGCAATCCGAAGCGCCGACGATAGGAGCCGGGATCGAGCCCGTGCCCCTTGAGGTGACGCTTCAACGTCTTGTAGGGCTTGCCGTCGATGAAGCTGATCAGCGCTTCGTGCGTGATGCTCTTGCGGATCTGCGCGGGCGTCGGCTCGTCGACCTGGGGCTCCGCAGGAGCAGACGGGCCTCCGAGTGCACCGAGCGCGGCATGCACGCTGCCGATCAACGACGGCAACTCGTCGGGCTGTACACGGTTCTTCGCCACGTACGCCGAGACGATTGCGACGGCCAAATCGAGCCGGTCGGTGTCGATCGTTTCGTTGCCCTCGCCCATGCGCCTCTCCCAATCGTGGAGGGCATCATCACCCACATCTCGGCTCGGAGTTCAAGTCTGGAATGCCAGCGATTCCCGCGTTTCGCATGCCGATCCACGTCCGGACGGAGAGCACGTCGTGCAGACCCTGCGAGGAACCGACGTAGCGACTGCAGTCCTCGACGAGGCGAGTGGGCGGGGCGCCCGTGGCGGGAAGCGCGCCACCGGTGGCAGGGGTGACGACGGCGCGCCGCGACGACGCGTCGTGCTGCGCCAGCAGCGAACGGAGATCTCCCGCGGTCGCACGGCGCAGGCCGTCGGGCACCACGGGTGGGGGCGCCCCTCGCTCGCCCAATGCCGACGCTCCGGAGTCCCCGCGGGCACCGACGCAGCTTCGATCCGAGTTTCCCGGCACGGAGCGTGGACTTAAGCGCACGTTAACCAGATTGCGTCGAGGAGGAACGAGCGAGGCCAAACCAAGAGATCTGGATTTCGAGATGTTCCGCAAGACCAGCCAAAACGAAGCTCAGGCCAAACTCGACGCGCTCGATCGATCGCTGGCCATTATCGAGTTTTCGCTGGAGGGAGCCATCCTGCACGCGAACCAGAACTTCCTCGCCGTCGTCGGCTACTCGCTCGGCGAGATCCGGGGCAAGCACCACCGCATCTTCGTCGAGGACGGCGCCGCGAACGGTTCGGAGTACCAGGCATTCTGGAACAAGCTACGTGGCGGAGACTTCGTCTCCGGCGAGTTCATGCGCCTGGACAAGGACAAGCGCCGCGTCTGGCTGGAAGCGACTTACAACCCGGTGCTCGGCACCGACGGCAAGCCGACGAAGGTCGTCAAATTCGCGTCCGACATCACGGCCAAGAAGAACGAGACCAGCCGTCTGCTCACCATGATCGACGACATGCCCGTCGCCGTGATGACCGCCGATCCGAAGAACGACTTCAAGATCAACTATCTCAACTCCACGTCTCGCAGGACCCTCGGCTCCATCAAGCAGCACCTGCCGATCCGAGTCTCGGAGATGATGGGCACGTCGTTCGACGTGTTCCACAAGAACCCGCACCACCAGCGCAACATGCTGGCGGATGCGAGCAGGCTCCCACATCGGGCCAAGATCAAGGTCGGGCCGGAGACGTTGGACCTGCAAGTGTCGGCCATCAAGGATCCGGAAGGCAACTACATCGGCCCGATGCTGACCTGGGCCGTGGTGACCGCGCAGGTGGCGATGGCGTCGGAAGTGTCCCGCGTGGTGGACGCGCTCGGATCCGCCATCGGCGAGATGCAGCAATCGGCCGAGGGCCTGAACCGCTCCGCCGACGAGGCCAGCGCCCGCGCGTCGTCCGTCGCTTCCGGATCGGAGCAGATGACCAGTTCGATCCGCGAGATCTCGGGTCAGGTCGGTCGCGTCTCCGAGCGGGCGCAGCAGATCGCGACGCAGGCCGCCACGACCGACACCACCGTGCGGCGTCTCGCGGATAACGCCGGCAAGGTCGACACGGTGGTGGGCATGATCAAGTCCATCGCCGACCAGACGAACCTCCTGGCGCTCAACGCCACCATCGAGGCGGCGCGCGCGGGGGCGGCGGGCCGCGGCTTCGCGGTGGTCGCGGCGGAGGTCAAGGAGTTGGCCGCCCAGACCGCCAAGGCTACCGACGACATCACGCATCAGGTCCAGGCGATCCAGGGTGCCACCGGCGACGCGGTCGCGGCGATCGAGACGATTACCGCTGCGGTGGGCGAATTGTCGAAGCTGACCCTCGCCATGGCGAGCGCCGTCGAGGAGCAGGCCGCCTCCACCCAGGAAATGTCCGGCAACATCACCGGCGTGTCTGCAGCCGCCGGTGCGACCGGCCGGTTGGCGGAGACCGTGCGCACGATCTCCGAACAGCTCGCGACGCACTCGGCCAGCCTGGGTGCGACGATGCAGAAGTTCCTGAAGGCGAGCTGAAGGGAACGTCACGGTGCCGGCCGCGAGGCGGCCGGCTTCCCTCTCGGCCGACCGTGTCGGTGGGGTCGGGCATGGTGGAACTCCGCGTCCTTCGACACCGACATCCGACCGAGGCGCAGGCGAACGTCTCCGGGTGGATCCGACCGGCGTCTTCGAGCTCGGCGTGGACCTCGGCTCGCGGATGTCGCATACTTGGACGACCGTTCCGGGTTCGGCATGGTGCCGCCGTCGGTCTTGGGCGACGCGGGGGTGAAGGGCTCGTGCGCTTGGCGCGCGGGGTTGCGCGGGCCGAGGATGTCGGTCCGTTCGTGACCGCGGACCGGCGATCGAGGAAGGAGCCCTTCGCGTAGCGGCCTCGCCGTGCCGGTGGCCGCGATCGTCTCTCGACGAGACAGCATCGACATCGGTTCTCTCGACCGTCGATCCGGCAGGTCCCCCCTAGGCAAGCCAATCGGTTCGTACACAGACGCGCGACGCGAGCTGGTTCCCCGAAGAAGACGTTCGGATGGCCGTGCGAAAGGACCGCGGCTCGGTTCGAAGCGCTGTTCCGCGGCGGACACGGACGTGGCGGCTTGATCCCGAACACCCGTGAACCATGTCCGTCGCATCACGCGACGCGCTTCCGCCATGGCTCGCTGGTTTTCAGCGAAGACGAGGCGCATCCAGCGACAGGAGCTCCCAGTGAAGGCACTGACATGGCAGAGCAGGGGTAAGATCACCTGCGAGACGGTGCCCGACCCGAAGATCGAGCACGGGCGCGACGTCATCATCAAGGTCACCGCCTGCGCGATCTGCGGTTCCGACCTGCATCTCATGGGTGGGTTCATGCCGACCATGGAGTGCGGCGACATCCTCGGCCACGAAACGATGGGTGAGGTCATCGAGGTCGGCAAGGACAACCACAAGCTCAAGGTCGGCGACCGCATCGTGGTGCCCTTCACCATCTGCTGCGGCGAGTGCCGCCAGTGCAAATGGGGCAACTGGAGCTGCTGCGAGCGCACCAACCCGAACGGAAAGATGCAGGCCGAGACCTACGGGTACCCGCTGGCCGGCCTGTTCGGGTTCTCGCACATCACCGGGGGCTATGCGGGCGGTCAGGCCGAGTACCTGCGCGTGCCCTACGCCGACGTCGGCCCCATCGTGGTGCCGGAGGGTCTCACCGACGAGCAGGTGCTGTTTCTCAGCGACATCTTCCCGACCGCCTATCAGGCGGCGGAGCATTGCGACATCGGTCCCGAGGACACGGTCGCGATCTGGGGATGCGGGCCGGTCGGCGTGCTGGCGGTGAAGTGTTGCTACCTGCTGGGCGCCAAGCGCGTCATCGCCATCGACAGCGTGCCGGAGCGCCTGGCGCTCGCCCGAGAGGCCGGCGCGGAAACCATCGACCTGTCCGACCAGAACGTGCAGGACACGCTCATGGAGATGACCCACGGGCTGGGACCCGACTCGGTCATCGAGGCGGTCGGCATGGAGTCGCACGGGGCCGACACCACTCTGCAGAAGGTGTCGTCCGCGATCATGGAGCACACGGTCAGCCTGGAGCGGCCCTTCGCACTGAACCAAGCCATCCTGGCGTGCCGACCGGGCGGCAACGTCTCGATGCCCGGCGTCTTCGCGGGCCCCGTCGGGCCCGTCGCGCTCGGCGTCCTCATGAACAAGGGCCTGACCCTGAAGACGGGGCAGACGCACATGGTACGCTACATGAAGCCGCTGATGGAGCGCATTCGGAAGGGTGAAATCGATCCGTCTTTCATTATCAGTCATCGCTCGACGAATCTGGAAGAAGGGCCAGCGCTCTACCAGGCATTCCGTGACAAGACGGACAACTGTACCAAAGTGGTATTCAAGCCTCATGGTTGATGGCCGGGCGCGGCTGCCCACTCAGCCGCGCCCACTTCGAGCAGAACGCCTTCCCTCCACTGACACGGAGCAAACTCGACTGTGTTTTTCTGCGGTATAAATCATCTATCATGCATAGACAGACGATTGTTGCGCAAAAGTTCAGTCAGTGTCGCGTGAAACGCCAGAGGCTGTCACAGGCTGCCGAGAAGTCGACGGCCCTACCGTGCGCTGGCTCACGCTGAACTCGCACGTGCCGATCCGGGCGGGAGAGGCGACGGCGCGTCACGATTGCGCGACGGGCGGTCCCTTCGGCGATCCGGAGGTGTGCGCGATGGCCGAAATCGGGGAGGATCCGTTCGCCGCCGAATCGCCCCTCGCGAGCCGCGATCCGGAGGCCGAGCTCTTCCTCGTCGGCGATCACGCGCCGCCGCTCCGGCGAAGGGCGGCTCGCATCCGGTTCGAGCCGGACCGGGGGCCTTTGATCCGGCTGACACCGCGCAGTCTGGTGAACGGGATTCGTCACCAGAACGATCGCAAACCAGCATTCGACCCGATATCGTATTGGCCACGGCCATCGAGTTCCGGCACCAGATCCACGGAAAGATGGCATCTCAAAAAATTAGGATGATCAATTGCGGATTTTCCTGCGGAGGCCTACTCGACACTGTCCGATAACCATTGAACGAACATATGTGAATCGTTCGAGAGTCCTGGAGATCTGGATAGTTTACTTGTGATTCATTCCTGTCCGGCTAGCTGGTCACGGACCGAAAGGGTTGGTGCGATGAGGCCAGCAGGATGCCAGGGTTGCCGCGACGCCCGGCCTTTGCCGTTTGCCTTCACTATGGCGTTCCAGCCCATCGTCGATGTCGGACGGAACCGCATCTGGGGCTACGAGGCGCTGGTCCGCGGCACTGAAGGGCAGGGGGCCGGCTGGATCCTCGAGCAGGTCGACGAAGCCAATCGGTACAAGTTCGACCAAGCCTGTCGCGTGAAGGCCATCGAGCTCGCCGGTGAGCTCTTCCCGGATGCCGACACGCGGCTGTCCATCAACTTCATGCCAAACGCCGTCTACGAGCCGGCCGCCTGCATCCGCGCAACCCTGGAGGCCGCGCGCCGCGTCGGCTTCTCCCACCGGCAGATCATGTTCGAGTTCACCGAGAACGAGCGCATGATCGACGTCCCGCATGTGCAGCGGATCATCAGTGAGTACCGCAAGCAGGGCTTCCTGACCGCGCTCGACGACTTCGGTGCCGGCTATGCCGGGCTCAACCTGCTGGCGAGCTTCCAGCCCGATCTGATCAAGCTCGACATGGAGCTGATCCGCGGCATCGCGAGCTCGCCGGCGCGCCAGACCATCGTCGCCTGCGTGGCCACGATGGCGCGCGAGCTCGGCATCGTGGTTCTGGCGGAGGGCGTAGAGAGTGCGGCCGAACTGACGGCGCTCCGAGCCGCAGGCATCAACCTGTTCCAAGGATATTACTTCGCCAAGCCCAGCATCGCGACTCTGCCGGAGGTTTTCTCGCTAGGACCATTCGATACTTCTGTACAGAACATTCGGACTGCTCAGGTTGTCTAGGCTAGCTTTGTTTCGCAACAATTTTCATTTCTGGTCTCGGGTGTTGCCGATGCTTGCCACCGATCGTGCTCAAGGTTACATCCGGGCTCGTCAGCTTCAGGCCATCGATCAGCATATCCCAGCGATGATGGTCGCCATCATCGCCAGCGCAGGCTGTGTCTACCTGCTTCTCGGGCATGCCCATTCGGTCTTGCTTCCGGGCTGGTTCGGCTTGGTGGCGCTCGTCTGCGGCTACCGCCTCGTCACGACCTTGCGAAGGAATGCGCAGCCGCCACGCTCCTCCGCAACGCTCGGCGACATACGCAAGGTTATCGCGGAGGGCGCATTCACCGTCGTCTGCCTCGTGGGCGTACCATCCTGGCTCCTGCACCAGACCACCGGCACGACCTTCGCGATCCTGATCTGCCTCCTGACCGGCATCCTCTGGGCCGGATGCCTGATCCTCGTGACCGTGCGGGCGGCGGCCATCGTCTACGTGGGTGTCGGAGCAGGCATCGTCGCATTCGGCCTGCTCTGGGCCAATCGGGACTTCGAGCACCTCATTCTCGCACTGCTGTTCCCTGTCGGGGGGCTCACGGCCATGCGCAGCGTGAACGCGCAGGCCAGGATCTTCCTCGCCAATCAGCGCCAGCAACAGGATCTCGCGAAGCAGGGCGATCTCATCGGTCTCCTTCTGAAGGACTACGAGGAGCAGACCAGCGACTGGCTCTGGGAGACGGATGCGAGCCTGCGCTACGTGCATCCGTCCGAGCGGTTCGCGGAGGCTCTGGGATGGCCGGCGGACGCCATCGGCGGCACGGACCTCGGCTCTCTGCCGAGGAGCGAGGAGACGGCCGGAAACGTGGCCGCCCGCTCGCAGGTTCGAACCCGTGCCGAGGCCAGGCAGCCGTTCCGGGACATTCTGGTCCCCTTCGTTCGCGAGGGGGAGCCACGGTGGTGGTCGTTCTCGGGGCGGCCCACCTACGACGAGAGTGGCGGCTTTCTCGGCTACCGTGGCGTATGCAGCGATGTCACTGTCGCGAAGACGGCCGAGCTGCGCATCGCACACCTCGCGCACCACGACGCGCTCACGGGGCTGCCGAACCGCGCCTTCCTCAGTGACAGCCTGCACCAGGCGTTGCGCGATCCCGACCGGGTCTCGTTGGCCGTTCTCAGCCTCGATCTCGACGGATTCAAAGCCGTCAACGACCGCTACGGCCACCCAGCCGGCGATGCGCTCCTGACGATGGTCGCCGATCGCCTCCGAGCGGAGATGTCCGGCGGCGACGTCGTGGCGCGCTTCGGGGGGGACGAGTTCGTGATCGTCGACGCGGCGTTCACCCTGGCGGCGGAGGTCGAGGAACTCGCACAGCGGCTGATCGAGAGCCTGAGCGTGCCGATCCCGCTCGGGGAGGAGAGCGTCGCGGTCGGGGTGAGCGTCGGCATCGCCTTCGCTCCGATGGACGGACGCACGGCCGAGGAACTGCTCAAGAACGCCGACGCGGCCTTGTACCGCGCGAAGGCAGCCGGCCGCGGTACGTTCCGCTTCTTCGAACCGGAGATGGACCGCAAGCTGCAGGAACGCCAGAGCCTCGTCCAGGATCTGCGCACCGCACTCGCGCGCGACGAGCTGAGGCTGAACTACCAGCCTTTCGTGACGACGGAGACAGGAGAGGTCAGCGGCTGCGAGGCGCTGCTGCGCTGGCACCATCCAGAGCGTGGGATGATCTCGCCGACCGAGTTCATCCCGCTCGCGGAGGAGAGCGGTCTCATCGTGCCGATCGGGGCCTGGGTCATCGAGCAGGCCTGCCGCGAGGCGGCCGGTTGGCCGAGTACTCACCGCGTGTCGGTCAACGTATCCCCGATCCAGTTTCGGAGCCGGGAACTCCCGCAGGTCATCCTGGCGGCCCTGACGCGATCGGGGCTCGCGCCCGCGCGGCTCGAGATCGAGGTCACGGAGGCCGTGCTGATCGACGACGCGGACGGCGCGCTCGACATCCTGCGCCGCATACGAGGCCTCGGGGTTCGGGTGGCCCTGGACGATTTCGGAACGGGCTATTCCAGCCTGAGCTACCTGCGACGGTTTCCCTTCGACAAGATCAAGATCGACCGCTCGTTCGTTCAGGAGCTGAACGCGCGCCTCGACAGCCAGGTGATCGTCCAGGCCATCCGGGACATGGCCAAGGGCCTGGGAATGACGGTGACGGCGGAAGGAGTCGAGACTCGGGAGCAGGCCGAACGGCTCCGGCAGACGGGGTGCGAGGAACTCCAGGGCTATCTCTACAGCCGGCCGCGGCCGCCTCATGAACTCGACTTCCGTACCTTTCGGACGCCGGGAGCCGAAGTCGAATTGCGAGCCGCGGCGTCGTAGGCCGGCGCCGCTGTTTTCGGTCCGCGCGGGCGCGCGTTTCGCACCCGACGACCGCTTCCGCCGGCACTATCCCGTACGAGGCGTCGACGACCCGTCGTGCGAGCGTGCGATCCGGACCCGCGCCTCCGTCGTGTCCCGGCGAACGGGTCGTGCGGCGACACGAAGCGACGGAGCCGAAGTCCTGTCGCGACCGACGGGAACGGCATCGACGCCACCCGGCGAGACCTCGATCGGCCCCGACGTCCGCCCGCGGGCCAACTCGCAGCCCGGATCTCGTTGGGACCAACAATCGCGGGACGTCCTCGCCGGTTGGGGCCAAGCCCGCTGGCGCTCGGGCCGCTCGGGTCGGATCGACAACCCTTCGTCCCGCTTGAGCGCGAGGGTGGGCAGTGCCGCGGACTTGGGCGAGGCGGAGCGCCGCATCGCCACACTACGGCGCGGGATCGGCCGGCTCATCGACGGTTATGCTGAGGGCGTAATCGAACGGAGCGAGTTCGAGACGCGCATCGCGGATCTGAGGAGCCGGGTGGCGCAATTGGAGGAGCAGCGCAGGGAGATGCGGGCTGCGAGCGAAGCAGAGCGCGAACTGACCTTGATTGTTGGCCAGTTGGAGCTCTTCTCCGCTCGCGTGCGCGAGAGCCTCAACGTTCTGGACTGGACGGCCAAGCGCGACGTCCTTCGCCTCATGGTTCGGCGCATCGAGATCGATGATGGACACCTCGAGATCGTCTTCCGCGTCCCACCACCGCCCCCGAGCGGGCCGGATCAGACTAACGCTCGCAGAGGGCAACGTTGTACAGCGGACCGTCGAGCGCTCCTTCGCCTGGGCCACGCGCTTCCGCAGGCTCGTCAAAGATTACGAACGCTATGCCAGCACCCTGGCAGACCTGCACCTCGTCGCCTTCGTCTGCATCATGCTCAGACAGGCCGCTCAGCTTGCCACGGGTTCATAACAGCCTCTAGCACTACTTTGGCAGTCCGATTTAGGGTGTCGGCGTCGCGCTACCTGATAGCCGCCAATGACGCGAGGACGCCGTTTTTTCGGCGACCTAAGATTGCCGCCGATGCGGATAATCGTCCGACTTCGAGGCGTTCTTAGGTCTGTACGCCTTTCTGCCAAAGTAGTGCTAGTGGTCTGAGTTAGAAGTTTGTGTGCAGAAGCGGCCGACACTGGCCAGGATCGTGTCGGCTGACTTAGTCCAGACGAACGGCTTGGGATGGCAGTTCGTCTCAGCGATGTAGTCTTGGAT
>Ga0126362_10000247_pt1 | contig 35622 bp, 40 predicted proteins | sample ANMtaG_FD_126269 | JGI IMG/M metagenome (GOLD analysis project Ga0126362, IMG submission 126269) | Continental margin sediment microbial communities from North Pacific Ocean - ANME2c_DSS_Sorted | ecosystem: Environmental > Aquatic > Marine > Continental margin > Sediment | place: Pacific Ocean... | reverse complement strand
GTTGTGAGCTTTCTGCCAGTTGGGTTCGGAGTTGAAAGCGGTGAAAAGGCCGTCTTCCGCGACTGCACGCAGCTTGCGGATCGGCAGACCCACCGATTTCGCCCACAAAGCCTCGTTGTTGACCTCTGCGACCAGCTCCACACCCGAGACCACGGTCAGTCGGTGATTGATGATTTTGCGCTCGAAGATCGGCCCCAGCCTCGAAGCCATGACCATTTCCTTCTGGACCGGCTTCACCGAGTCGACGCTGAGCAAGTCCCCCAATCCAGGCAGCCTCCAGGCCGGCGAGGGGATCGACTCAAACTCGAGGGCAGGCTTCACCGCGACCTCATCGGTCGGTGTCTCACTGCTCGGGTACGGGCACTTGTCGGAAGACATGGTGGACAGTCTTGCATCAGTTTCCGAGCGGAGGCCGCCACGGCGCAAAATGCGCGATGAACGCAAAGGTCGACTGGAGACTGGTTTCTCGAACTTTGCACTCTCAAAGTTCGTCCCCAAGAGAAGCTGAATTGCCCTTGTCCTCTGCGCGAAGTCTGTAGCTTTCCTGACAATCCGCACTGCCCCGATCAATCTGAAAAACTCCTTTGAACAGGCATTTTGCAGACGTATATACGGAGTTCCGTATATACGGGTATGTGCTTGCCCGTGGCGATCGAAACTTGCTTCGACCCGCGTATTCGCCCCGGCAGTTGGGCCGCAAAGGGCCAGGCGCGATCTAGGGTTCCGAGATACCTTTCAATGATTTTGCGCGGACATACGCAAATACGGAAATCCGTAAATGCGATTATGCGGAAAGTCGTGTACGCTGAAATCCGCAGCTCCGCAGCTCCGCATCTACGGAATTGCGGATACACGCATCTCCGTATATCAGCGTTTCCGCAGCAATGTGTCGCACCGCCAGTCTTCGATTTCGACAACTTGAACGCAGCGCCCCGTGAAACGGTTCGGGGTTCTGCTGCAACCACTCGGAAGGAGTGCAAATGCTTGTATTTACGGTTACGAACCTCAAAGGAGGTTCAACCAAGACCACTACGGCGGCCTACCTGTTGCACGCATTGCACGAGGCCGGCCTGAACGTACTGGGCGTGGATGCGGACGGGGAGAACGAATCGCTGCTGAGCTGGCAAACGCTGGGGGATTGGCCCTTCCCCGTAATCGGTATGCCGGTGAACAATCTGCACAAGCAGCTACCCGGCATCGCCAACAACAAATACGACGCCGTCGTGATCGACACGCCACCCATGAAGGAACAGCGGGGAATCGTGCTCTCATCGATGCGGATTGCAACTCATGTCATCTGCCCGCTCGCGCCCACCACCATGGAATTCGCCAGACTGCCCGCGGTGCGCGAACTACTCGAAGAGGCAAATGATCTGCGAGGCGATGGGACAGCAGATCCGATCTTCGCGGTGCTCCTCACTCGCACCATCCCGAACGCCAGTTCCACTGATGTGTTCCGCGAAATGATCACGGAGGCCGGCGATCACGTACTCAGGGCGACAGTCGGCCGGCGCGAACAGTTCGCTCAGGCATTCGGCCTCCCGATCGACAACGCAGCAAACACCGCCTACGGCGATGCAGTAGAAGAGCTTTTGGAAATCGGAAACGAGGATGCGGCATGAGCAACGCCAAGGATCGGATACGCGCAAGCGCCGAGAGGGCACAAAGTGCAGCGAAGAGGGTTCCAGAACCAACGCCTGACGTGATCCCTGAACGGGAACAGTCCGTTGCGATGGAAAGCCCTCAGACTGCAACGAAGAAACGCGAGCAAAACGTCGTTCCACCCTTGCAGCGAAATGTGCGCAAGAACGTGGACTTGTCACCGGACCAGAACGACAGGCTCGGAGATTGGCAACGCGCAGCAGCCAGAGACTTGGGAGTTGCTCGAGTGACTGCCCAGGAGATTCTTGTCGTCTTGGTTGAACGTCTGTTGGCCGACGAAACCCTCAGTAACCGGGTGAAACGTGACGTTCTCGCTCGACGTTGACTCTATTTCTTATTTACGTATATCCGTAGATGCGGATATACGTGAAAGCTGAAAGGAGCCCCACCGGGAGGCAACCCGGCGAGGCCCCAGACCGGGAACCCTTGGAAGGAAAAAACCCGATCATGAACGACTTTAGCCTCCGGGCTGCCCGCATCCAGCTAGGCGCATTGCTTGCCGCACTCGCTCTCGCGATCGTCATCGCACTCGGCATCACTAGGGGGTCGGGGAGCAGATTGACGAAATCCGGCGCTAAGGGGCAATCGCCGAGCGACCTTGCGCTGTAGGTGATTTCATGTCGCCGTGACTGATGAGGGCGGCTATGGCCGGTTCGGTGCGTTGTCTCGGCAGGAGCTGGAGCGTTACTGCTACTTGGATGACGAGGACCGGCGGCTGATCGCTGCGCGGCGGCGCGACTACAACCGTCTGGGGTTCGCGGTGCAGGTGGTGACGGTGCGTCACCTGGGAATGTTCCTGGCTGATCCGCTGGATGTCCCGCCCGCGTTGATCGAGTATCTGGCCGAGCAGTTGGAGATCTCCGATCCGTCGATGGTGAAGCGGTACACCGATCGGGAGAAGACCAAGCTCGAACACGCCTGGGAAATCCAGCAGGTGTACGGACTCAAGCCGTTCGGCGAGATGGAGTCGGAGCTCACGTCGTGGATCGTCGACCAGGCGTGGATGACCGGCGACGGACCGAAGGCGATCTTCGGCGACGCAGTGACATGGCTGCGGAAGCGTCAGGCGCTGCTGCCGGGGATCACCACGTTGGAGCGGCTGATCGGCGACGGCCGCAACGCGGCGGACGCCCGGTTGTGGCGCCAGCTCGGCGAGCAGCTGACCTCGGAGTCCGCGTCTGCCTTGTTGCGGCTGCTGGAGGTTCCTGCGGAGGGCGGGCAGAAGGTCAGCGAGCTGGAGCGGCTGCGCAAGGGCGTGTTCAAGGCGTCGTCGAAGGGGATGCTCGCGGCGCTGCGCAGGGTTGTCGACCTGCAAGCGGTCGGGGTGGACAGCATCGACGTGAGGGCGATCCCGCCGCGTCGGTTGACGGGGTTGGCGACCTACGGGTTGGCGAGCAAGGCCGCCGCGCTGCGGCGGCTGCCCACGCGTGAGCAGCGCTTGGCGGTGCTGGCCGCGACGGTCGTTGTGTTGAGCGCGCGGGCGGTCGACGACGTGTTGGAGACCTTCGACATGTTGATGACGACGAAGCTTCTGTCCAAGGCCGAGCGGGAGTCTCGCGAGGAGAAGCTGCGTCGCTATCCGAGGGTGTCACGCAACGCAGGCAAGCTCGCGGCAGCGGTGAAGGTGCTGCTGGAGATGGTCGAGGTCAACCAGGACGTCGGGCTGGGCGTGGTGTTGGACATGATCGAGAAGACCGTCACCCGGGCCGAGTTGCGGCACGCGGTCCAGGCGGTCGACGAGCTGGTGCCCGCCGACGACGCGGAGCTGGATGGGCAGCGGTTGATCGAGTTGGCCGGCAAGTTCGCCACGGTCCGCCCGTTCCTGTCGATGCTGATGGACACGATCGAGTTCGGCGCGACCAGTGACGGCGCCGCCGTCCTGGCGGCAATGAAGACCCTCGCCGAGCTGCTGACATCCAGGTCGTCGGGCAAGATCCCGGCAAACCTGCTGGACGCCCGCAAGGTCGACCACGACTTGATCGTCGGCGCGTGGAAGCGCTTGATCTACACGCCGGGCCGACCGGAGGGCACCGTCGACCGGAACTCCTACACGATCTGCGTGTTGGAACAGTTCCACCGACACCTCAAGCACCGCAGCATCTTCGCGGTGCGTTCGTCGCGGTGGCGCGACCCGCGGGCGCACCTGCTGGCAGGCGAAGCCTGGGAGGCTGCGCGTGACGCCGGCATGAACGCGCTGGGCCTGCCCGCCGCGCCGACGCAGCTGCTGACCGATCACGCGACGGCGTTGGAGACCGCTTATCGGGAGTTGGCCGCACGGCTGGGCGAGGACACCCCAGCCAGCATCGACGCCGACGGCAAACTGCACGTCGCCGCGCTGGACGCCAAGGCCGAGCCCGCGTCGCTGGTCGACCTGCGCCGCCGGGTGGAGGCGATGATCCCGCGTGTGGACCTGCCGGAACTGGTCACGGAGGTGATGAGCTGGCATCCCGGTTTCACCGAGGCGTTCACCCACACCTCGGGCAACGAGGCCCGCGTCGCCGACCTCGGCTTGTCGGTGGCGGCCGTGCTCTGTTCCTATGCGATGAACGTCGGGTTCAAACCGGTGACAACGCCTGGTGTCGACGCCCTGACCAGGGATCGGCTGCTGCACGTCGACCAGTGCTACGTGCGGGCCGAGACCATCGAGGCGGCCAACGCCGTGCTGGTCGACGCCCAGGCCGACATCCCCCTGGCCCAAGCGTGGGGCGGCGGGCTGGTCGCCTCGGTGGACGGGATGCGGTTCGTGGTGCCCGTGCGCACCCATAACGCCCGCCCGAACCCGAAGTACTTCGGCCGGAAACTGGGCATCACCTGGTTGAACATGCTCAACGACCAGTCCGCCGGGCTGGCAGGCAAGGTGCTGCGCGGAACACCTCGCGATTCGCTGCACACCATCGACGTGATCGTGTCCCAGCACGGCGGGCGGATTCCGGAGGTCATCATCACCGACACCGGGTCGTATTCCGACATCGTGTTCGGACTGCTGCATCTGATCGGCCGCCAGTACCGGCCGCAGCTGGCGAACCTGCCCGATCAGCGGTTGTGGCGCATCGACGCCCGAGCCGACTACGGGCCGCTGGACAAGGCGGCGCGCGGGGTGATCGACACCGCCAAGATCGCCGCGCACTGGGAGGACATGTGCCGGATCGCGGTGTCGATCCACTCCGGTGAGGTGTCGGCGCACGAGGTCACCAGGATGATCTCCCGCGACGGGCAGCCGACCGCGTTGGGCCAGGCCATCGCCCATTTCGGGCGGATCTTCAAGACCCTGCACATCCTGCGCCTGGCCGACGACGAACCTTACCGGCGCGAGGGCAAGGCCCAGTCCAATCTCGTCGAGGGTCGTCACGACCTGGCGCGCACGATCTATCACGGCCGCAAGGGCGAGATGACCCGCGCCTACTACGAGGGCATGGAAGACCAGCTCTCGGCGCTGGGATTGGTGCTCAATTGCGTCGTCGTGTGGAACACCGTCTACGAGAACCGCGCCCTCGCCGCGCTGCGAGCCGGCGGATACCCGGTGCTCGACACCGATGTCGAGCGATTGTCGGCGTTCGTGCGCGCCCACATCGGCATCGACGGGCACTACAGCTTCCACCTGCCCGACCCCAACGGAGTTCACCGACCGCTGCGCGACCCGGACGCCGACGACGACGAGTAGCGCGAGTCGAAGGGTGGCGGATGACCGCTCAGGACCTGACGACGCATGTCGGCGGAAGTCTCTCCTGAGCCGCGAAACAGGCCACGGCCTGCACCTCTACCTCCGACCTGACCCAACAAACTACCGCTAGATTACGGTCACGGAGAGCGTCAGTTTGTCGCTGTGCGGCACGCCCGTCCGGTCGAGGAAGTCACACATGTCATCGATCATCGGCTGCATGAGCAGCTGCCCCAGCTGACGAACCATCAGCCCGATGACCTGTGAGGACTCGGATCGCCGTGTCGAGGTCTTGCCCGAATAGCGGAGTTTGGAGATCTCTCTGCGACTCAGGTCGGTCAGCCGCTCGAGTAACTCGCTCTTTCCCTGCGGATCGAGCACAGCGCGCCGGATGTAGTTCACCACCGTCGGATGCGTCGCGAGCATGTGCCGCACCGCCTCGTCTCGAGCGGCGGCGACCTGCGCTGGGGCGCCCTCGTCCGGCACAGAGGCGATCGCCAGAGCGTAATAGTCGACGACCAGTTGCTCGACGGCGACGCGTAGCCCGTCCTTGGTCTTGAAGTGGTGCTGCACCAATCCCACGGCGACCCCGGCGGCGGCGGCGACGGCGCGCATCGAGACGCGATCCTCGCCGCGCTCGGCGTAGAGGTCGAGCGCGGCGTTGCGAATGCGGGCCTTCGCGGTGAGGTCCTCGTCACTGGCGCGGGGGTCGGTCACAGAAATTGCCTCCTATCAGAGAAAAAAGCATACACCCTTGACATTAGACAGTACATGCGCATTAATGGCTATACATCAGTATAGTCAAAAAGGGGTTGATGATGTCGCAGTCGAGTTCGCTGCAGGGCGTGCAGGTGGTGTCGCTCGCGATCAATCTGCCGGGCCCGCTCGCCGCCGCGCGGCTACGGGCGCTGGGCGCCACCGTCACCAAGATCGAACCGCCGGCCGGCGACCCGCTGCGGGCCGTGGCGCCGACGTGGTACGACGAGCTCACTGTGGGCCAGCGGGTCGTGACCCTCGACCTCAAGGACCCCGCTGATCGGGCGGTGGCGGCGCGCGAGCTGTCGCGTGCCGACCTGATGCTCACCGCCATGCGCCCCTCGGCGCTGGTCAAGCTCGGCCTGGACGAGTTGACCGCGGCGAATCCGCACCTGTCGCATATCGAGATCGTCGGGCACGACGGGATCGCGGCGGAGCAGCCCGGCCATGACCTGACGTACCAGGCCCTGCACGGCACTCTCCAGCCGCCGACGATGCCGACCGTCCCGGTGGCCGACCTGCTCGGCGCCGAGCGCGCCGTGTCCGCGGCCCTGCTCGCCCTGCGCGTGGCCGCGGAGTCCGGCGTGGGACACCGCGAGCGGGTCGTCCTCGAACAGGCGGCCGCCGACGCCGGCGCCGCAGTTCGGCACGGTCTGATGGGAGCGGGCGCGCCGCTCGGCGGGGCGCATCCCGGTTACCGGATCTACTCCAGCTCCGACGGCCACGTCGCGCTGGCCGCGCTCGAGCCGCACTTCTGGGAGCGCGCCCGCGCCGGTCTCGGTGTCGAGGGCACCCAGGAGGAGCTCGAGCAGACGTTTCTTTCCAAGCCGACGCGCGAATGGGAGGAGGTCGCGAAGCGCCTCGACATTCCCCTGATCGGAATCCGCGATTCGGCACCCCGTAATTCAGCACAAGGAGCTTTGTCATGAGTGTTCGCGAGGCCGTTATCGTCGGCGCGGTCCGGACCCCGGTCGGCCGTCGCGGAGGGATCCTCAGCGCATGGCATCCGGTGGACCTGCTCGGGCAGACGCTGCGGGAGCTTGTGGCCCGCGCCGGCGTCGACCCCGCCGCGATCGAGGACGTCATCACCGGCTGCGTCATCCAGCACGATGTCCAGTCGGGCAATCTCGGCCGCCACGCGGTGCTCGCCGCCGGGCTGCCCGAGTCGGTCCCCGCGGTGACGATCGACCGCCAGTGCGGTTCAGGGCAGCAGGCGGTCAGCTTCGCCGCCCAGGCGGTGATGGCGGGTTCCCACGACCTGGTGATCGCCTGCGGCGTCGAGTCGATGTCACGGGTGCCGATGCCTCCGGCGTTCCTGCCCGGCGCGCCGCTCGGCCCGCAGTACAGCCCGCGCGAACTCGACCGCTACGACGGTGGGCTGATGGCGCAGGGCCCGTCGTCGGAGCTGATGAACGAGAGGTTCGACCTGAGCCGAGCGGCGTTGGACGCGTTCAGCGCTCGCAGCCACGAGCGGGCGCACGCCGCGACGCGGGCCGGGAAGTTCCGCGACCAGATGGTGCCGATCACCGCCGACCCCGACGACCCGACCGGTCCGGTCATCGACTCGGACGAGGGCATCCGCGAGCACATCGACCCCGCCAAGATGGCGAGCCTGAAAGCCGTGTTCGGCGCCGACGGGCGGACCACGGCGGCCAACTCCTCGCAGATCAGCGACGGCGCGGCCGCGCTGCTGATCGCCGACCGCGAGTACGCCGAGCGCAACGGCCTCATCCCACGCGCCCGGTTCCGCGCGCTGTCGGTCGCCGCCGCCGACCCGATCATCCAGTTCACCGCGATCCTCGACGCCGCCCACAAGGCGCTCGGCCGAAGCGGGTTGGCCGTCGAGGAGATCGACCTGTTCGAGGTCAACGAGGCCTTCGCCGGTGTGCCGCTGATCTTCCAACGGGAATTCGGCGTCCCGGACGACAAGCTGAACGTCAACGGCGGCTCCGTCGCCCTCGGCCACCCGCTGGGCTCGACCGGAGCCCGGATGCTCACCGACCTGCTCTGCGAACTCGAACGCTCCGGCAAGAGGTTCGGCTTGCAGACCGTCTGCGAGGCCACCGGCACCGCGAACGCCACCATCATCGAACGCATCTGAGGACGTCATGAGCCACGAGATCGTGAGGGGCCTGCCCTCCACCCACGGCGACCACTATCAACTCAACACCACCACCATCATCCGGCACGCCGCGCGCACCTATCCCGAGCAGGAGATCGTGTACCGCACCGCGGACGGCGGCTGGGACCGGTACACCTACGCCGATGCCTACGCGCGAATCCAACGAAGTGCCAATGCACTTCGCTCGATCGGCGTCGGGCCGGGCGATGTGGTCGGGATCCTCGACTGGAACAGCAAGCGGCACTACGAGCTGTACTGGGCGATTCCCGGCCTCGCTGCCGTGATGTTGCAGATGAACCTGCGTTTGGCGCCAGAGGATCTCGCTTACGTCACCGGACACAGTGATGCATCGGTGGTCCTCATCGACGAGTCGCTGCTTCCGGTTGCCGAGGCGCTGGCACCGCATACGCCGAACGTGAAGACGTGGGTGGTGATGACCGATAAGCCGCTGGCCGACATCACCACCACGCTCCCGCACGCGGTGCACTGGGAGGACCTGCTCGCGGACGCCGGCCCGGAGATCGACTGGCCGGTCATCGACGAAACCTCCTCCTACAGCGCGTGTTACACCACCGGCACCACCGGCAGGCCCAAGGGCATCTACTACTCGCATCGCGGCATCTACCTGCACACCCTCGCCGAGGGCGCCGGACTCGGGATGAGCAGCGACGATGCCGTCATGCTCATCACGCCGATGTTCCACGGCCAGGGCTGGGGCCTACCCCAGGCGGCCGCCTACAGTGCCGCAAAAATCGTGCTGCCCGGTCGCTACATCGCCGAGGACACATCCGTCCTCGTGGACGCGATGATCGCGGAGCAAGTCACCGTCGCAAACGGTGCGCCGGCGATCTTCCAGCCCATGATGAACTACATCAAGACGCTTGCGGTCGCACCGGACTTCTCCCGCGCGCGGCTGCTGTCCGGTGCCACCGAGCCGCCGCTGTCGCTGATGCGCGACTTCCACGACATCACTGGAGCCGACGTCATCCACGCCTACGGCGCCACCGAGACCACCCCTCTGGTCGCGGTGAACCGGGGACTGAAGCCCTCGCTGCGCGGTGTGATCTCGGACGAGGAGAAGTGGGATCTCAAGCGTAAGCAGGGTTTGCCGGTCAACGGCATCGACATCCGGATCGTCGACGCGGAAGGCAACGATCTCCCGCACGACGGCACGAGTCAGGGTGAAGTGCTGCTGCGCGGACCGTGGATCATCGAGCGCTATCACAAGCTCGACGACGACGCCGACAAGTTCCTCGACGGGTATTGGCGTAGCGGCGATGTCGGGACCATCGACCCGAATGGTTACTTGAAGATCACCGACCGGATCAAGGACGTGGTCAAGTCGGGTGGCGAATGGATTTCCTCCATCGACATGGAGAACGCACTCGTTGCCCATCCGAAGATCGCCGAGGCGGCCGTCATCGGCGTCCCGCACCCGAAGTGGCAGGAGCGTCCAGTAGCACTCGTCGTGACGACCGACGGGCAGGAACTTCCACTGTCGGAGATCCACGAATTGCTCGCCGATGCATTCGCCAAATGGCAATTGCCCGAGACCGTCCTGTATCTGGACCAGCTGCCCCGCACCAGCGTCGGCAAGCTCGACAAGAAGGCCATGCGCGCCGCGCACACCAACGTCTACGAGGACGTCCGATGAACCCCGACAACGCCCCGCTACGCACGGCCCGCGACAGCCACCTCCTGATCCTGGAGATCAACCGGCCCAAGGCTCGCAACAGTCTGAACGAGGCGGTGCTCACCGCCTTGAACACCGAGCTCGTCGCGGCTCGGCACGACGACGAGATCCGTGCCATCGTGCTCACCGGCGCCGGCGGGATCTTCTGCGCCGGAGCCGACATCACCAATTTCGACGCCATTCGCGACCAGTCGCTGCTCGGCGATCGAGCCGCGCTGGGCGGCACCATCTGGGCCGACCTGGGCCGATTCCCGAAGCCGGTCCTCGCTGCGGTCGAGGGCCTCGCACTCGGCGGCGGCTGCGAGTTGGCGCTTGCCTGCGACATCGTCATCGCCGGCGAATCCGCCAAGTTCGGTGTCCCGGAGGTGAAGCTCGGCGTGATCCCGGGCGGCGGCGGAACCCAGCGCCTGATTCAGGCCGTCGGCAAGTCCAAGGCGATGGCCCTACTGCTCACCGGCGACTTCCTGTCCGCACAGCGGGCGTGCGCGGCCGGCATCGTCGCCGAGACCGTCCCGGACGGCACCGCCCTCGAAGCGGCGGTCGCCATGGCGCAGCGGATCGCCGCCAACTCACCGCTCGCGGTGGCGCTGGCCAAGGATGCCGCCCTCCAGGCCCTGGAAACCTCTCTGGCGCAAGGACTCGAGCACGAGAAGCGCAACTTTCACGTTGCCATCCATTCCGCCGACAGCCGCGAGGGCCAGGCCGCGTTCCTCGCCAAGCGCGCCCCCGAATTCACCGGAAAGTAGGACCGATCATGAGCGAGCTGTTCCCCGATTACCGCTCCCCGTGGGAGACCGACGATCAGGCGCTGCTGCGTAAGCACGCCGCCGAGTTCTTCCGCAAGGAAGCCACCCCGAACCAGGACCGTTGGGCCGCGCAGCACCAGGTCGACCGCGAGTTCTGGACCAAGGCCGGCGCCGCGGGACTGCTGTGCCTCGACATCGCCGAAGAATACGGCGGCGGGGGCGGCAACTTCGGCCACGAGGCGATCGTGCAGCAGGAGATCGCCTACGCCCACGACACCGCGTTCGGCTTCGCCGTGCACTCGACGATCGTCGCGCACTACATCGCCGCCTATGCCACCGAGGACCAGAAGAAGCGCTGGCTATCGAAATGTGCGAGCGGTGAGAGCGTCCTCGCCATTGCGATGACCGAACCCGGCACCGGCTCGGACCTGCAGGCCGTACGGACCACCGCGGTTCGCGACGGCGGCCACTACGTGATCAACGGCTCGAAGACGTTCATCTCGAACGCGTCGCACTGCGACCTGCTCGTCATCGTCGCCAAAACGGACCCGAGCCAAGGTTCCAAGGGTATCTCGCTGCTCGTCGCGGAGACGGAGAATCTTCCGGGGTTCGAGCGTGGGCGGGTGCTGGACAAGATCGGCCAGCACGGCCAGGACACCCGCGAGTTGTCGTTCACCGACATGCGGGTGCCGGCAGCGAATCTGCTCGGCGGCGTCGAGGGGCAGGGCTTCTACCAGCTGATGGGTCAGCTGCAGCGTGAGCGGCTGATCCTCGGTGTCGGCGGTGTCGCGGTGGCCGAGGCCGCGGTGGCGGAGAGCATCAGGTACGCCAAGGAACGTCACGCCTTCGGCAAGCCGATCCTGAACTTCCAGAACACGAAGTTCGTACTCGCCGAGTGCAAGACCGACGTGCTGGCCGGCAAGACCCTGATGGACCACTGCATCCAGCGTCACCTCGACGGCACCCTCGACGCGGCGACCGCGTCGATGGCCAAGCTGTGGGGCAGCGACAAGCAGTGCGAGATCGTCGACCGCTGCCTGCAGGTCTTCGGTGGCTACGGCTACATGATGGAGTACCCGATCGCGCAGATGTACGCCGCTTCCCGCGTGCAGAAGATCTACGGCGGCACCAACGAGATCATGAAGGAACTCATCGGCCGCGCCTTATGAGGTTGACCTTCGCGCAGTGACACCACTGCGTCAGTCACACCTCACTTTGTCAAAAACCCGATGTTCTCAACCTATTTCGTCAGGAGTATTCATGCATATCACCGGAACCAACGCACTCGTCACCGGCGGAGCCTCGGGCCTCGGACTGGCCACCGTCACCGCCCTCGCCAAGTCGGGCGCCCGGGTAATCGCCGTCGACCTGCCCACCGCGAACACGGATGCGCTGGCTGCTCTCGGCGACACCGTGGAATTCGCTCCGGCGGATGTCACCGACGAGGCCGCGGTCACCGAGGCGGTCGAGCGCGCCAACGCGGAGTCCTCACTGCGAATCACCGTGAACTGCGCCGGCATCGGCAACGCCGTCAAGACCGTCGGTAAGAACGGACCGTTCCCGCTGGCCGAATTCGAGAAGATCGTCAAGGTCAACCTGACCGGAACCTTCAACGTCATCCGCCTCGCCGCGCACGCGATGTCGCAGAACGAGCCCGTCGACGGCGAGCGCGGCGTGATCGTCAACACCGCCTCGGTCGCGGCCTTCGACGGGCAGATCGGACAGGCCGCGTACTCGGCATCGAAGGGCGGGATCGTCGGCGCCACCCTGCCGATCGCCCGCGACCTGGCGTCGCTGCTGATCCGGGTGAACACCATCGCGCCCGGCCTGTTCAAGACCCCGCTGCTGGGCACGCTGCCCGAGGCGGCTCAGATTTCGCTGGGACAGCAGGTGCCGCACCCGAACCGGCTCGGCGACCCCGCCGAGTACGCGCAGCTGGTCGAGGCGATCGTGACCAACCCGCTGCTCAACGGCGAAACCATCCGCCTCGACGGCGCGATCCGCATGGCGCCGCGGTGAAACCCGTCGGCGTGCAGGTGGGATCGCACCATGAGCACACACGCCTTGTATACGCCGAGGACCTGGGCATCGGCCAGCGTTTCGACTTGGGCTCACACACGGTGACCGAGGCCGAACTCGTCGACTTCGCCACCCACTGGGATCCCCAGTGGTTTCACATCGACCGGGCGGCGGCGCAGGACGGCCAGTTCGGTGGCCTGATCGCCAGTGGAATCCACACGTTGGCGATCCTGCAACGGCTGACATTCGACGCAGTGGGGCACAGCTGGGCGGCCATTGCCGGGCGCGGCATCCGAGATCTGCGGTTCCGCCGTCCCGTGCGTCCAGGAGACGTGCTGACCGGCACCGTCGTCATCGACGACATCCAGTTCGACGACCGGGCACGCGCCCTCGTCACCACCGAGAGCACCGTGGTCGACAGCGAAGGCCGCGTCGTGCTGACCGTCCTGCTCGACGCCTACCTGCACTCGCGCACACGTCAACCATCGACCACCTGAGACGACGATTCGGAGACATCAATGCCAGAGGCATACATCATCGACGCGGCACGCACCCCGGTAGGCCGCCGCCGCGGCGCACTGGCCGCCGCACACCCGGTCGACCTCGCGGCCCATGTGATCGGCGCACTCGTCGAACGCAACGGTGTCGACCCCGCGTCGGTCGACGACGTGATCCTCGGCTGCCTGGACAACATCGGTCCGCAGGCGGGCGATATCGCCCGCACCGCGGCCCTCGCTGCGGGCCTGCCCGAGACAGTGCCCGGCGTGACCATCGACCGCCAGTGCGGATCCTCGCAACAGGCTGTACATTTCGCCGCGCAGGCCGTGATGAGCGGCACCGCCGACCTCATCGTCGCGGGCGGGGTGCAGAACATGAGCCAGATCCCACTGATGTCGTCGGTCACCGCGGGCGAGGCGTTCGGCGTGCGCGACCCCTACTCGGGCTCGACGAGGTGGCGGGCCCGCTACGGGGACGAGACGATCTCGCAGTTCCGCGGCGCCGAGATGATCGCCGAAAAGTGGGGAATCGACCGGGAGGCGATGGAGCAGTACGCCCTGGAAAGCCACCGCCGGGCGCTGCAGGCGATCGCCGGCGGACGCTTCGCCGCCGAGATCCTCCCCTACCAGCAGATGACGACCGACGAAGGACCGCGCGCCGACACCACACCGGAGAAGATGGCCGCCCTGCCGAGCCTCACGCCGGGGGGGCGCTTGAGCGCCGCGGTCGCCAGCCAGAGCTCCGACGGCGCCTCGGGCATGCTCATCGCCTCCGCCGAGGCGGTACGCCGCCACGACCTGGCTCCGCGGGCCCGGATCCATCACCTGACCGTGCTCGGCGCCGATCCGGTCATGATGCTCGCCGCACCGATCCCCGCCACCGAACGGGCACTCGAGCGGACCGGCATGCGCATCGACGACTTCGACGTGTTCGAGGTCAACGAGGCGTTCGCCCCGGTCGTGATGGCGTGGTTGCAGGAGACCGGCGCCGACCCGGAGCGGGTGAACCCCAACGGCGGCGCCATCGCTCTCGGCCACCCGATCGGCGCCACCGGCACCCGGCTGATGACCACCATGCTGCACGAACTCGAACGCTCCGGCGGACGCTACGGGTTGCAGACCATGTGCGAGGGCGGCGGACAAGCCAACGTCACCATCATCGAGCGGCTCGGCTGATCCGATGACCCCGACCGCTATCCGGACCGTCCGCACCGGCCGCCTGCTTCACATCACGATCGACCGGCCCGGCCGCATGAACGCCCTCGGCGTCGACGACCTGGTCGCACTCGACACCGCGATCAGCGGGGCGGAAGCGACCGGTGCCCGCGCGATCGTGCTCACCGGCGCGGGAAGAGCCTTCTGCACGGGAGCGGATCTGACCGCGGTGACGGGCGAGGAACCCGAGGTGGTGATGGACGCCGCGAACCGGGTGATCCGCGGCATCGTCTCCGCGCCGGTCCCCGTCATCGCCGCCGTCAACGGCCCCGCGGTCGGGTACGGAGTGGCGCTCGCCTGCGCCGCAGACCTCACCTACGCCGCCGAAAGCGCGTATTTCCTGTTGTCGTTCACCAGCATCGGGCTGATGCCCGACGGCGGCGCGACCGCGCTCGTCGCCGCGGCGATCGGCCGGGCGCGGGCTACAGAATTAGCGCTGCTCGGGCAGCGGCTTTCCGCCACCGACGCCGCCCAGACCGGCTTGGTGGCCCGGATCCTGCCGGATGACCAGCTCGCGGCCCATGTCGAGGCCGTCGCCGGCACGCTGGGAGCCGGGCCGCGGCGCGCCCTCGAACTGACCAGACGGGCGCTCGCCGCGTCCACCCTGGGCCACCTCGACCACGCCCTCGAGCGTGAACGAGCCGGACAGATCGAACTCATCGGCACACCGGATTTCGCCGAGGGCGCCGACGCCGTCCTCACCAAACGTCCCCCCACATTTGCTTAGCAGACCACCCGCCGATCATAGGAGAATCATGGCAACCCTTGGTGGACAACTGACATTGAACGCACGCCGCCACCCGGACCGGCCCGCGCTGATCTTCGAGGGCGTCGAGCGCAGCTACGGGCAGCTCGACCGGGGAATCAACCAGTACGCCAACGCGCTGCTGTCCCTCGGCGTGCAGAAGGGCGACCGCGTGGCGGTGCTGTCGCCGAACTCCGACCGCTTCCTCCTCGCGCTGTACGGCGCGTTCAAGGTCGGCGCGATCGTCTCCCCGTTCAACCCGCGGTCCACGGCCCGGGAGCTGGCGTATCTGCTCGAGGACTCCGGCGCGTCGGTGCTGCTGTTCGGTGGGGACACCGTCGCGGCGGTGCGGGACCTGGCCAAGCTGGAGCAGGCGCCCGCTGCCCCGGCGCTTTCGCTGGACGGCGCGGACGGCTTCGACGATTTCGTCCAGCTGGCGTCCTCCATGCCGGACAGCGACCCACAGGTCGAGGTGCGCGAGGACGACGACTGCATGATCATCTACACCTCCGGCACCACCGGGAAACCGAAGGGTGCGCTGTTCGATCACCACCGGCTGCTGTGGGTCGGCCACGCGGTGTCCTCGCTCGGCGTCAACTCCTTCGACCGGAACCTGCACGTGGCACCGATGTACCACTGCGCCGAACTGGTGCTGTTCGTGCTCAGCGGCTTCTCGATGGGCACCACCCACGTCGTGTTGCCGGCATTCGAGCCCGCCGCCGTCCTCGACGCCCTCGAGCGATACCGGATCACCGTCTTCCTCGGTGTTCCCACCATGTATCAGATGATGTTGACGGTCCCCGACCTCGAGCGGCGCGACCTCTCGCACTGGCGGCTCGGCTTCTTCGGGGCGGCACCGATGCCGCCGACTGCGGTCGCGAAACTCGTGACGACCTTCCCGGACGTCGGCTTCTTCCAGCTGTGCGGGCCGACCGAGGGTGGCCCCACCGGCATCTACTCCACGCCTGACGAGGTCGCCGTCCGTCCCGATGCGACGGGACGCTGGCCGATCACGAATGCCGAGTTCCGGCTGGTCGATCCGGATGGCAACGATGTCCCGACGGGGATGACCGGCGAGATCATCCTGCGCGGCGAGACCATCATGAAGGGCTACTGGAACAAGCCCGAGGCCACCGCCGAGACCATCCGAGACGGGTGGCTGCACACCGGGGACCTCGCCGTCCGCGACGCCGACGGTTTCATCACGATCGTCGACCGGCTCAAGGACATGATCATCACCGGCGGCCGCAACGTCTACTCGATCGAGGTCGAGAACGCCCTCGCGGGGCACCCCGACGTCCAGGACGTTGCCGTCGTCGGCCTGGACCACGCCACATTCGGGGAGACCATCGTCGCGATCGTGACCCCGGTTCCCGGTCGCGAGGTGACCCTCGAGGAGCTGCGGACGTACGCCGCCGAATACGTCGCGGACTACAAACTGCCGCGCGATCTGATCGTCCGTGACATCCCGCGCAACCCTTCCGGCAAGATCCTCAAACACGTTCTCCGCAGTGAGATTCGGGACGACTCCGCGCAACGCACGTAGACCGACGGACGACTCCGGCACATTCGAGTTCCCGGGAACCACGACGCCGTCCATATCCGATACGGCCTGACCGAAGCCGCGCTCCCGCGCGCTCATCTCCCACGGCTGTTCCAACCCCGGCGAGGTCTCGCGCGACCTCACGGCCCTACTCTCGGCCGTGCCCCCGCCGGATCCGACAAACACCACGACCACGCACGCCCGGCAGCGGCTATGAGTTCCCGGACGCGGAAGACCACACCCATCGACGGTGCCGCACTTGATTGGTCTCTTTCGGCCCCCCTCGAGCAGATGCGCTCGGGCCGAACAGTCAAGGTGCTGAACAAGATACGCAGACACGCGCCGGAACTCGTCACCGTCAGCTACTGAGAGATTCAGCGGGAGCGCCGCCGCGCAGCGGGATCGGTCTCGGCCTGCCAGCGCCCCAGCGCCTCGGCGGAGACCTTCGCGTATTTGACCAGGCTGCGCACCGAGGTGTGTCCGCTCAACGCCATCAGCATCGGCGTGGAAGCGCCCTTCTCTGCGGCGTGGGTCAGTCGCGAGTGCCGCAGCTGGTGCAGCGTGAACGGTCCGCGTCGCATCCCTTCGGTGTGCTCCTCGAGGAGCGTCGCGGCGCGGCGGTAGGAAAGTCGGGCGCGGCCGGTCGAGTTGTCGGTGTCGGTCTTGGCGACCGACGGCTTGGCTTTGCGGTCGGTCAGGAACAGCGGCCCGGACTTCCGTCCGGCGATCAGCCGGGGCAGCGGCCGTGCGGTGCCGGTCTGCCAATAGATCACCTCGCGGGCGCCGCCCTTGCGGGTGACCGTGGCGCATCGGTTCACGGTGTCCAGGTCCTCGATGTCGAGATTCAGGATCTCCTCCGCCCGCGCGGCGGACTCATACAGCATCGACCAGAACACCCGCTCGCGCAGGGCCGCGTCCATGCCCAGCAGCTCCGCAACCTCGGCGGCGGTCATCGCCTTGCTGTTGTCCGGCGCACTCGGCCGCGCCCGCAGGCGCGACACCGGATCGCCGGTCAGCCACTGTTGATCGCGTCAGTAGGCGCACGCCGCCGACACCGCGGTCAGCCGGAGGTTGTAGGTCTTGGGGGCCTTGTCGCCCCACACGTAGTCGAACCACCCCGACACCCGATCCGGGTTCAACAACCCGACATCGCCGTCCGCGCCGAAGTCGCGCACCATCCGATCCAACGCCGAGGCGTAGGCGCGGCGGGTGTTCACCGCCGCGATCGTGCCCAGAAAGGTCCGCGTCGCGTCCGCCAGCCGGATCCCGGCGGCCCGCGCCGGTAGCGAGCTCACCGATCCCACCCCGACCGCCCTTCAGCACTACGGCAGATAGTTTCCGGAGTCGCCCATCTCCGGAACGACCATCGCGGCAGGACGACTCACGAGTTACGGCAGATAGTACGCTACTATCTGCCGTAAATCCTTAGCGCCGGATTTCGAGAATCTGCTCCCCGACCCCCAAGGCCCGCGGCTGGGCTTCCGTGTGGGCATTGCACCCGAGCAAGCCTGTGGACAAAACCCGTGTCATGGTCTCCGGATCCATACAAATGGCACCCCACCCGCTCTGCGGTCACTTTAAGAGCTTTACCTCTCGTAGAGAGGTTCTTAATACAAAACGATCTGTGGATAAACGAGCCGCTTCGCGGCGCAAGGAGTCCAAGGTTGAGGTCGAGAAGACCGAAGCGACCAGGAAAGGCCTGTTGCTCGCATCCAGATGGCTCAGCAATCCACGAACTCCGGTCTGGGCGCGGCGGCACACCCCCCGCGGTTGGGCACCCGCACTGACCGACCCAGCTACACACGGTTGGACGGCCGCGGATCTCAACGACGCCATCGACGCCTGGAGCAAGGCCACGCGGATGGCACCGGCCCCGAAGCACCCCATCGCGTTCATCCGCTGGCTCATGAAGCAGCAGGACTTGGCCTTCGCGCCACACGTTCTCGTTCAGATAGCCGCTGACCAGGAAAAAGCCGAGCGCGATCGCCAGGCAGCAGCGTTCGAGGCGGAACGGGGCCGGTACGCAGCGGCCGCGGCCGAGGACTCCCCCGGCCGCCAAGCAGCACGTTTCGTCGCCCGCCGAGCGGCCGACAGCGCCCGCATCCGAAAGACCCAGGCATCCGCGCGCGAGAATGAAACCTCGCCCGTGTGGATCACCCATCTGTCCGATCGAGGTAAGCGATGAACGGAAAACGCCCGTCCGCAAAGCCGCCCGTCAGACGCCGGCCGCTCTCCCCTTGCCAGACCGTCCCCCAGATCCACGAACGGTTGCGCACCGGCGCAAAGACGATCGTCATCGACCACCGCAACGACGAACCCCTAGAACTCACCGACGCCGAGCTGCCCGACGGCATCACGATCCGCATCGTCGGCGTCTCACGGGTCATCATCACCCGACTGACACCCGAAACGAAGCGCAGTGCCCAGATCGTGGCCACCGACGCCGCACGATCCCAAATCTTCGGGCACGCAACTCTCTTCGCCTACGGGAACGCCCATACCGACGCATTCGACACCACACGCGTCCGCGCCACCAACCGCGCCACAAGCAACCTCGTCGACGACTCCTTCGGCGACGTCGGAGAAGACACCACCACCTATGCCTACGACAACGCGACCGTGCACTCCCACGACCAAGCCGCAGTGCACGCAACAGACCGGGTTTCTCTCGTTCACCAAAGCTCGACGCCGGCCGAGGTCGAACACGGAGTGACAGTCTTTGGCCCAGCACGAAACAACATCCGACTCCGGGCGAAGGAAACGTGAGCCGAAGGATTGGTCATTTTGCATCTGGCGCCGTACGTCCGGAGCAATGAGATGGCTCTGCGGAAGGACGCAAAGCCTGGCTGGCGTGGCTGGTGGCGCATGCAAAACTGGCAAACGCGATCCGAAGGTGAGGACCCAAGCCCGGCGAGCAACCGCAACAGCCCTCCCCTCCCCTATCTACTTTGAAGGTAGAGCGGGACATGCACCCACCGTGCGGCGCCTCGGCTCGGCCGCACAACCTGCAATTTTGCGCGATGACGGCGGCCCGAAACGGAAGTTGCGCCACCCCTAGCGCAAAATGCCAGCATTACTGTCAATAGCAGCAACTCGTGTTTGAGTGGGGGTTGAGCCCCGTGAGGCCTGTAATGGCAGGAATGACAGCAATACCAGCACTCCCCGCGTTCGATGGCCCGCCTGGGTGAGTTTAGCCGGCGACGAGGACCCTCTCGGCTCCAATGCTGTTAATGCTGCTATTAGCAACATGCATGTCAGTGGGGTTTTCGTGACATTTTGCGGACGTGTCAGTAATGCCAGTATTGCTGACATTAGGTCCGTCCCACCGCGGCCGTATATGAGATTTCCAATGGTTCGCAATAATGCTGGCATTACTGCTATTGCTTGCATTACTGGCTATCGCGTGGAATGCTGTCAATACCGTCAAACGCGCCAATGCTGTCGAAGGAGAGCAATGCAGACCGACTTTCGCGAAACACGTAAAAGGGTGATCGCCGTCATCAACGGCAAGGGCGGCGTCTTGAAGACGACCCTGACAGCCAACGTCGGCGGAGAATTGGCAGCCTCCGGTCAGAAGGTCCTCCTCGTCGACCTCGACCCTCAGGGAAACCTCGCCGAAGACCTCGGGTACACCAGTGAAACCGGGGATGATCAGGGGAGATCGCTTGCCAGCGCAATCGCATTCGGCGGCGACGCAAAACCCATCGAAAATGTCCGTGCAAATCTCGACGTCCTTCCCGGGGGAGTGCACCTCGAACAAGCGACAGCCGCTCTAACCGCTATGGCGTCCAAAGATCCAGATGGAGCAAAGCTCGCCCTTGCAAGGGTCCTTGCTCCAATGGCGGCCACCTACGACATGGTCCTCATCGATTGCCCGCCCGGCGACGAAACCTTGCAGACAGCAGCGTTAGCGGCCGCCAAATGGGCATTCGTGCCCGTCAAATCCGATGCATCCAGTCGAAAAGGAATGGCAGCCGTGGCGCACCGTATCGACGCCGTCGCTGCTATCAACCCCGACCTGGATCTACTGGGCGTCGTTCTCGTAGCCGTGGGTACATCAGCGAAAACCGTGCTCAAACAAGCAAGGTCTGCGATTGCAGAGGCGTTCGGCAACGACGACGTCGTTTTCACGGCCACCGTTCGTCACTCCGAGGCCACCGCCCAGGCAACACGAGAGCGGGGCATGCTCGCAGCCGAACTCGATGCAGTCGTCCGAAGCGGTCCGAAATGGTACGACGTCATCAAAGGCAACGCCGAGCCTCAGGCTCTCGCGCCGAAATCGTCCAAATCCGTTGCAGACGACCTCTTTGCAGTTGCGCAAGAAGTTGTCACCCGCGTTGCAACAGCGGAAAGAGAGGAAGCACGGGTATGAATGACCGGCCCGACCGAAAGCTCACGGCGCTACCTCCGCGGAACGTGACTGGTGACCTGTCTCGAATGCAGAGATCCAACCGCACTCCCACGCAAGTCCCCCCGCTTCCACAGCCCACGCCGTCAGTGGTGGAAAAGCCTAAGCCCAAACGTATTACGGTTTACGTCGACCAAGAGGTATTCAGTCGCGCCCGAGGTGCTTACCGAAACACAAGCCACCTCGAGGACGACAAATCCTGGTCGCAATTCGTGGAGAAAGCGCTGGCGGCAGAGGCGGAACGCCGGGAGACAGTGCACAACAGTGGCAACCAATACGAAGCAGAGACCGGCGCACTTCCCAGCGGCCGCCCCATCTCAGACGACTGACCTACACAACGAAGGAGCCCCGCCGGATGCAACCGGCGAGGCTCCAGACCGGGAAACCACTTGAAGGAAGAAACCCGATCATGACCGACTTTAGCCTCCGGGCTGCCCGTATTCAGCTAGGCGCATTGCTCGCCGCACTCGCACTCGCGATCGTCATCGCACTCGGCATCACCACCGGCGCATTCGTACTCTCCTTCGCCGTGCAACGAGACCTCGCCAGGCAAGCACTCATCCCGGAAAACCTGACCTGGATTTTCCCCGCGATCGTCGACAGCGCAATCCTCGGCTCCACCATCGCCATCGTCATCATCAGCAAGCTCAAGATGAACCGACGCGACCGTGGCTTCTACATCGCCCTTGCAGTCAGCGTCGTCGTAATCAGCATCCTGGGCAACGCCTTCCACGCCTACAACGCGGCCGTTGACGCCAGAGAGTTCACCGCAAGTGGGGGAGACCTCGGATTCATCCCTCTCGCACCTGCCATTGCAGCTGCCCTCGCAATCATCCCGCCGGCCCTGGTCCTGGCGTTCACCCACGGCATCACGGTCCTGGTGAAGGCTGTCGGAATCGCTTACGCCGCCTACCGGGAACTCGTCGATTCTCATACCGTGGGGACCCAGCCTGTAGCCCTCTCCGACGACACTGCACCCCCAGCTTCCGTTACAGGAAAACCCGAGAACAACGGTGCAAAGTCGCAGTTCGAACGCCGCAACTCCTTGTCTGTCCTCACATCCCCAGCAAGCCGAAATGCGATCGGCGGCGTAGGCGCACTTGCAACCCGCGCGCTCTTGACGTTCCAAGGACCCATTCAGGCCGCCGGTGCAGGCGCAGCCGGACTCACGGCATGGTTGCTCCTGCGACGTATTGCACGACCGGCAACGGCTGTTGCACCGATTGCGGCGACGCACGTGACCGTCGAAAACCCCGGCCACGGCTTTGCACCCACAACTGACACAGTCAGTCTCGAACCAGTCCCGCTGCCCGATATGAGCGCTACACCGGAAACCAGCGAGTTCGACGCGCTCAAGGAATTCCTCGCAAACTCGGAGCTGCCGGAATCAGTCAAGGAAACTGCACTACTCAGGCTCGAACGCCCGAACCTCACATGGGAAGCGATCGCCGAACAGTCGAACCCGCCTGTCGTGACATCGACCGCATGGCGGCGCTACCAGCAGTTCGATAAAGCTGCCCGCGAAGCAGGATTCGAGAGCCCGCCGCTACTGGACCTGCGAGCTGCGGAGAATCCGATGAGGAGCGAACTCACGGCCGTGTAAAGCCCACCCCGAAAGGTGGCCCCGACAGTGCTACGAACACCGTCAGGGCCGACGACCACAGAATGGAGTCTGTGACCATGCACGATCATAACGAGCCCGATGCGGAGATCGACCACGGCAAAACCGGTCGACCACCGATGCAACCGCGAGCGAAAGCCACCCGCGAGGGGATCCTCGAGGTGTCCGCGACCCTGTTCAGTAAAACGGGCTACGCGGGAACCAGCATCAACGACATTCTGGCGATCTCCCAGAGCACCAAAGGCGCGATGTACTTCCACTTCTCGAAGAAGGAATCCATCGCACGAGAGATGCTCCGTCGCTGGTCAGACGCAGTCACCGAGACAGTCGGGAAAGCGACCGCCACCGGTCAACCCGCCGACCGGCAAGTACTGATGATTTACCGCGAGCTCGCTCGCCGCACCGCAAACGAAGCGATCATCCGCGCCGGCCTCGTCCTGAGCGTCGACCAGTCACTCAACGACGCACACGCCACTTACGAAGCGTGGACAGAAGCCCTGACACCGATCGTCGTCGACGCGATCCGTTCCGGAACCCTCGACTGCGCCGAAAGTATGTCCAGGCTCGCAGACACCCTCTGCGCCGGATTCGTCGGCGCGGTAAAAGTTTCGGCGAGTCTAGGTGAGAACGACACCATCACCCGTCGCGTCGATGATCTGCTGATGATGTGGCGCGGAACCGACCCAGCCGCCGTCCGCATGATCGAAGGAGCGACCTTGTGAACACAACCGCATCGAACCCGGCGCCGCGACCATCCTCGTACACCGAACAAATCCATCGGAACTTGTTCTCCGACTTTCAGGAACCACCGATTGCCCTGACAGAATCGCGCCCGCGGCGCTGACCCTGCGATCCGTGCGGCACTCCGGCTCACTGGTAGCCGCTGAACCACAGGAACTTCCATGCATTGGAGAGGCCCCGCGCCTCAGCCGAACACCCGATCCATACACAGAGGTCCTGGCAGTGCTCGCAACACCACCAGGACCGAGCCACAGACAGGACCTGTAGCCATGACTGATCATATTCGCCCCCACATCGGCCGAACCCACGGCAGCAAGAACTCCGCAATGCAGGATCGCGCTATCCGAACGCGAGAAGCGGTCATCGCCGTCGCTGCCCATCAGTTCGACATCGAGGGGTACGGCAACGCCACCATCAACACAATCCTCGCCGCAGGAAAATTCGCGAGAGGCGCTGTCTACTACCACTTCCCATCCAAGGAAGCGATTGCACAACAGCTCATCGCGGACTGGAATCTCGCGATCGACGAGTCCACCCGCGACGCGTCAGAACATGCCGCTGGAGGTGCCGCGTTCGATCGTCTGACTGCGATTTTCTCCTCCTTGGCACACAAGATCGCTGATGACACTAATCTGCGCGCCGGGATGAAACTCACCCTCGAACCCACCATCGACAATGGCTCAGCCTTCGCGCACTGGGTCGATACTGTCAGCGCTATCGTCGACACCGCCATCACCGATGGCGAAATCACCGACACCCCGACCGCACACCGGCTCGCATGGAACCTGTGCGCCGGAACCATCGGCGCCACCCACGCCTCCGCCCTCCTACGCGAAGACATCGACCTCGCCACCCGCATCGGTGACACCGTCGCAGCCCACATCACGTCCGTGGGCGCGTGAGATGATCCACGACATCAGGGCTTCCGTCCGCAATATCGGTGATGGGTTTGGCAATCAACGGAATCCAGGCACGAAATATCATCGCGATCTTCGCCGCTGTCGTGATCCTTGGCGCAATCGCCGCCCGTGTTCGTGATTCCGAACACGAGCGAACGATCCTGATTTTGCGGGTGAGGTGCCCGACCTGGACCAGGTCGGGCACCCGTCATGGGAAACCGCTCACTGTCTGCGGCTAAGCGTCAAAAAGTGGGATCTGATCTTTATGGGGAATATACAGTGAGTAGTCGTAGTCATCCGGTGCGCCGACAGGTCTGAACGTAACCTCGCTGATCGACTGGCCATCTGGGTCGAACAGCACTGTAAAGCGTGCAATTATTTCGGCACCATCTTCAATGCTCTGCACCGACCCGATCGATGGCTTTGTTCGCCAACTACTGGTCAAGACTGCGCTAGGCCAAAGTTCGGCGTGATAGGAAACGATCAGACCTACGTCGAACGTAGAAATTGTCGTTCCAGCCGGTCCATTTTCCGAGCTTGTCTGCTCAAAAAAACCATTCCATTCGACGCCGTCTATTCCGACATTCGAGGCACCTGTCGGAACACCGAGAATCTCCAGAGGCGGGGTAAGGTCCTCTAAAATATCCGACGCCTGTAGATAGGAAAAGAACATATTTCGGTTAGCTTCGGCAACCGCCTCCGACACGTTCGTGGCCTTCCATGGAAGTTCGCTGACGAGCCAAGCGCTCAAATCTCTTACAAGCACTACATCACCTGGCAAACCTTCAATCTCAGTAGCGAGCGATGGAACTAACTGGCCGTCATCACCAGCGAATACCTTGTCCTTCGACGTGAATGCCACCCGATGTCCCTCAGCGGCCAATTTCTTCACGTTTTCCCACAACAGCGAATCTCGGTAACCACTGCCCTTCGCATCGAAGGGAGGTATTCGGTTTACTGCACGGTGAATTAACTCATCGTGGCAGACAGTCGGAACTGGCAGCTTCTCAAATCCGATGACCTTCTCTTCAAGTAACTCTTCAATGAATGCGAGATAGTCAAATGGCGCGACTGGCATCAGCGCGTCGGACAAACCCAACCGGCGTCGCTCATTAAGTAGCGACCGAGTGCGAATCTCAGCGTCATTGCAGAAGCGCCCATGTGTCGCCGCGGCCTCTGTCAGCGCCACCTGAGGAATTGCCACCTTCCACCAGTGCTCCTCTGTCATACGCCGCAACAGCACCGAGGATAGACTCGTAAGTTGCCAATCGCTCACCAGATAGTTGGCGTCTAAGACAATGTATCGAGACGTCACAGTTCCTGCTACAGCCATGAATGAACGCTACCTGACGACGCAGATTCTAGTTATCAGGCTCCGTCCAACAGAAACTTTTCACCTCACCCCTAGAACCGGCTGAGAGCCTTCCTGCGGGTTTGGGTGTGCGTTTTGACCATCGTCATACCGGACGATCGCAAACGGGCTTCTGCGTAGAGTTGACGTGGCGAAATTCTCGCGATTTCGTCCGATTTAGATGTCCGTTGAATTTGTCCGGTATGGCATAGTTCCTAACGGACAATTCGTCTGCAGGACGGCTGAACGGCGACAATCGGGAGCGGAATGAAGATCGGCTACGCACGCGTGAGTACGGCAGCTCAGGATTCGTCGATTCAAGTCGACCTTCTCGTCAAGGAAGGCATCGCCCGCAACCGTGTCTACGTCGATCACGGAATCAGCGGCCGGCAAACCCGCCGGCCCGGACTCGACAATGCAATCAACGCTGCCCGCGAAGGCGACATCTTCTGCGTCACCAAACTCGATCGACTCTCTCGCTCCGCGGGCGACCTCCACGAAACAGTGGGGAGGCTGGCAGACAAGGGCGTCGCGTTGTCGATCGACGGCAAAATCTACGACCCCACGGACCCGATGGGCAAAATGTTTATCGGTGTCCTCGGCTTGATGGCCGAATTCGAGTCCGACCTGATTCGGAGTCGGACCAGGGATGCTGTTGCGGCGGCCGCGGCGGCCGGCAAGATGAAAGGCCGCCAGCACAAGCTCACCCCGGAAGAGCGCGCATACCTGTTGCAAACGTATGAGACCGGGCAATTCAAAATTGAAACATTGTGCAGGAACACAGGTTTGAAGCGATCGGCGCTGTACGCCAATATCGAGTTGGCACGCACAGAACGGGCCGCAGAGACGCTCCCGGCCAGCTGAACCGCACCAACAGAGCGCGGCCTCTGGGAGTTACGCCCGCCAGAATCGCGGAGGTCTCAGGTCCAGGGGCTTCTCTGGTTTACCGAAAGCGGATCGGCGATGCAGCGCCCAGGCGAGACTGCTCGAGCTGAAGCTATTACGCGGGATAATCCTGCACGTCGCGCAAATCGCCGCATCTATGCGCGCGAACGACTCGTGCTCCGGGTGCCGCGGGGGCTCCCAGCCGTAACCGAACTGCTCGACCCCCTCTGGCAACCCGATTTCCTCCATGGTCACAGGTGACCGTGTTCCGTCGACCGAGATCCGTTCGACCCGAAAGGTGCCGCGATGATCCCAGTCCTCCGGGCGATCGCCACGATCGCTGAGCTTGGCGCCTTTGATCGAATCCAGGGAATAGACGATGATCTTCTCACCGGTGCGATGATTCACGAATTGTGCACCACTTGCATTGAGGTGAGCGGTGAAGGGGTGGGGTATGTGATGCAGGTGAACGATGCTCGCGCTTCCGGTCACATCAAGGTCATACTCGCGTGACCACTCCGAGGTGTAGACCGTAGCCGGCGTCCAGATGAGGTGGATCGCTTCGTCTATTTCCCTGCCACGGTCCAACCTACGCTTTTCCGCCGGATCGTTGCGGTCAACGGTCAACGGCCCGAACTTTTGACGCGTGAATCGCCTTTTGATTCGCCCGACGGCCCGTACCCTGTTGCGTTGCAACGATTCCTGAAGTGATTCACTCCATGTCACACCGGCTTTTCGGCGTGCTGACGTGAGGGTTTCGCCGTGACTGACCAAGGTCGCCACAGCCATATCCCTGATAGCGCGTTCGACCGCCACCGCCTGTTCGCTCTTCGCGCGAGCTTCGGCAACGACCTCGCGCATCGTGGTGACGAGAATGCGCGAATCGGTGTTCTCAGGGTGCACTGTTTCTCACGCTCTTTTCGTGCGGCAACTATCGGAGTGGGGCGGCGGGTACTGATTCAGCGGGACGTTGGGAGCGAAGTCAGTTTCGAGGCCAACTGCGAAGGTCGCGGCCAGGTGAATTCGCGGAATCCTGCTGTCTTGGCGAGCTTGTCCGGAGTCAGCCGCTGATACTCCTCGATCGTATGGGTACCTACGACATCGCTCAGCTTGTCACTCCGAACGGGCGGATTGGCATTGAGCCACGCATAGACAACAGGCTTGTTGTCCTGGTCGTAATTTCTTTCCCAGCCGATGATTTCGATCCAGGTGGGTCGTGCGTCGCTAGCATTCGTATTTGATCTCAGCTTTGCGTACCAGTGCTCTACGGGTTCGATACTGGGAATAGAGGTCATCGTCATCCTTCTCTGTGCGGTACGTCGACCGAGTGTCACCCGGACGCCCCAATGGTACTGAGTATCAGCGGTATTCGCCGCACTCGACAACCAATTCCGAGTCTGGCACGCGCTGACCCGCGCACCGGCCGTAGAGGATTCGTCTATTCGGAGGTGAGGTAGCCGATCGGGCCACCACTGGAAACCTCGATGCGACTCTTCATGATCTGTGCGACACCAGCTCGAAGATGCCCCGGTGTACTCTCTCGAACTTTGACCTCGCCCAGACCGGGATGCATGCGGGCCAGGAGCTTTCCGCCGTAGCGGTGGCGATTAAGGTCGCCGGCAGAGGGGTCCGTCTGGTCGAGATGATCGGTGATCTGGAATACGGCCACCGGAATCGTCGAGACCGTCACCGCCCACAGTTCGTTGTCGAGGATGCGGGCGGGCGAGGACCGCCACCACCGCAGGCATGCTTCCTCGATCTCAGCGTCGGTCTGTTCAGTGTGGAAACCGAGGAACTCCCTATCATCGTCCGGGTCCAGGGAAACTGTGCGGGCATCGGTGCGCAGGACAGTCAATTCCCCTTCGATGACGCGCAACTGCGGGCGCCGGCTCAATTCGTCGATGACGGCAGCCGAGATCGGGAGAGAGAGGATGTTGGCGCGGACCAGCTTGCTGACGCTGGTGATCGACATGTTCAATGCCGACGCCGCTGCGGCGCGGGTGAGGAACTCCCGGTCCGGGGTGGCTGCCGAGTCGACGACGAAAACTGGTGTGGGCATTGATGTTCCTTCGTTCAGGATGTAGCCGGGTGCCGCTACCTCAATAAAACGACGCTACAGGAGCTATTGCATATGCACAAGAACCAACGCACGTTCACGAGTCGTCGCTCTCGCCGCGCACTATCTACACAGGGGAGCGTGACCCGGCTCGCGCTTGCTCCCTAACCCTGATGGCGTCTAGCCGACTCATCGAACTTCAGAAGCGCACAGCGGGGATCTGGGTGAAAAATGTCAGAACCCCGACCTATCATCAACACCGCGACGAGCATCAGGCCGCCACACTGACCAGACCGAAGCGAAAGCCGAAGTCCTGACCTGCAACGACCCTTGCAGATCGGTCACACGTGGCGCCCTGATCCTCATTCACGACCACAAACCAGAGCTACCGCGACACCACCCGTGGTCCAGTTCCGTCGCTCTCGCACAATCACCTCGCCAGCGCGCCGAGCGGGAGGTGCCCACCACCGCACACACCTACCGTCGGACGCACACCAAGAACCGAACGACACCTCCGGCGCCGTTGCCGCTACGCAGCCCCGAGTGGTCAAGAAAGTCGTCGTATAAGTCGCCCCAGAACACCATGCCGGGGACCCGACCCGTCAACCCACGCTTCGCTCTACGGGGTTGACAGCCCACCCTGGACATGGTGACAGGGGAGCGACTCTACCGACTCTCAGAAAGGCATCAACATGACCGAAACAGCCGCTCCCACACGCTTTGTCGCGATACCCCGCACCGAAGAACACGGCGGACACGAGAACAAGTGCTTCACCCACTACGTCCAAGACAACAGCGGCCGCTACTGCCTACGCGGACCGATGGTCCAGTCGGACGCGGAATGGCTCGCAAACAAGATGAACACACAGTTGGGCTAACCAACCAACAAGGCCCGCACCGGATTCGGTGCGGGCCTCACTGCTGCACTCCTACGTGGAGGCTTGGCGATCCGGCATCTTCATCATGATCAGCTCCGCACCGTCCTTATACCGATACGCCCACTGACCATCCTTCGTAAGCACCGTGCCGGCCTGGCCCTCGTCCGGGGCCGGACTCCAACTCTGAGTCTCTTCCGGCTTTGCAATCTCACTCATCGAAATCCCACGTTCCAGGCCTCGCGATCTTCGGCGGCTCGTCGTTGCTCATACGAATTCCAGCCTTGAGGCCGCCATCCGGGCGCTGGATCGTCCCAGTCAGACGCGGGGGGAGTCCGCACGCGATCGCGAACTCCGCCAGGTTTAGGTCCGGGTCCGAATATTTCAGTACCTGTGCGGTGACGAGCACGGCATTCCAGCGAACCCGGTCTGTCTCCTCCGCGCTCAGAACGGTAGCTCCGGCCTTAGTATCCGTTTTGCGGTCGTGCCCCGCGCGGTCGATACGCCACGGTGCGTCCGACCAATCATGCTGCTTGATCTCTGCCGCAAATTCTCGTGCGAGTCTGCTGAGTGTCATCTTTTTTCTCATCCTTCCGACAAGGAAACCCGTCCGATTTCTCAGGACCGGGGCCTAAGCGCCTCCCCGATGGAGGCGCCGACAATGACGGTACGCCGCGCCGCCGACACGTTCGGCGACCGTCGTTTGAGCCGAGACATATGACATCGAACGTCTGTTCGACTATCGTAAGTGAAGGGAAGTGCGCGGTAGGAGGACAGATCGTCATGACAGAGCTGTCCGACCAGGTCACACCCGTATCGGCTGTCCTCAGCAAAGCGGAAAAGCTCGAACAGCTCCGCCGCAAAATGGCGTCGATACCCGCACGCTCCGACGGCACTGAACCAGCCACACCCCCCGTCATGCTCCACCCAGTCGACGAGCGCGAGCCGACTCCGATTGTCGCCACCGCGCAATCAACCCTCAGGATGCTGCCCGTCCCCAAGCCGATCGGCGACCTACTCCCGCGCGGGGGACTGGCTCGCGGAACTGTCCTCAGTGTCGACGGCGCAGCATCGGTCCTGATCGGACTCCTCGCCACCGTCACCGCTGCCGGTGGGCACGTGGCGGTGATCGGAATGCCCGGACTCGGACTCCTCGCCCTCCACGAGCAAGGCGGAGATTTAGCGAAGGTCGCGCTGGTGCCGCAGCCAAAGGACGCTGCAATCGACTGCGCCGCAATTTTGCTGGAAGGATTCGACGTGGTTGTCCTGGGACTCTCTGGTGGCGCTGTAACGCCCTCCCGCGGACGAGCTGTGGCCGCTCGCGCCAGGAGTAAGGGATCGCTGTTGATTGTCACAGAAGGGCAATGGGACGGCCCGGATCTGCGAATTTCGTCGCGAGTGGCCGGATATACCGGACTGACAGCGGGGAGAGGGCGTGTGACCGGCGTTCGGCTCGACGTCGCGGCCGCCGGCAAAGGATTCCAACAACGCACAGGCAGCCTGGAGATCCGCGACGACACCGGACAGCTCCGCTGGGCGACCGTCGACGACAACACCCTCACAGCTACGCCATCATTGAGAGCGGCGCAATGATCAACACCGACCACTGGACTGAACGCTGGCCCGATCACCCTGTGATCAGGACATTCGACGAACCGAGAGCGGTGAAAGTCGACATCGGTCGGGCGCTGCCACTCGGACGAGGGGGAGCATCACGCGCCGATCACGTGAGCATGCGCGTGAAAACATCCGCGCTCTACATGTCCGGATACCTGGACGGAGCCTTGAAATTTTGGGCGAAAATGCACGACGGCCAATGGCTGGCCGGAGTAACCGTGCGAGTCACCGACGCCGGCGGAACCAACCTCGTAGAGATAGACATGCTCGTCACCGCCGACGCCATCACCGAAGTGCCGGCCACCACTTGAGCCGGGCAATTACGGACACACGGAAAGGGCCGGTGAGCAATGCGCCCACCGGCCCTACTCGTACAAACTCGACCTAGGTCACCATTCCTGGACGATGTCGACGGTGCTGCGCCAGATCGCGGGGTTGTTCACGCTGAACGAGACCTGGCCTTGGTGGTTTGCGGTCTCGTCAACCAACTGGCCGATGGTGGCGCGGACGATGGTCCCGTTGTTGTAGACCGATCCTTCGCCGGAATACACGCCCCAGTATTAGCCGGGGATGGCGTTGAGGAAATCGGCGGTGTTGGTGTCGGCGAGGAAACGCGTCTCGTTCTGATCGAATCGAACACCGACATAACCGTCTCCGGAATACGGCGTAGCGGCAGAAGCGGCACCGGCCCCGAGCAGGGCGACAGCACCGGCTGCGACCGGGATCAACAGCGCAGCTACGGCCATACGTGAACGGGACATGGAAACCTCCTGTGACGCGAAGGCTGCATCGACCGCAACCCACTTGATGTAACTGACGGTATCGCAAAATTGAGTAGCCGAACATTTGCGACAAGATGACCGCGGTCACGTGGTCGAGGGACTGGAAGTCCGGCATTCGTGCCGCTCGTACTTTATGACTAGGAGAAACGGTGGTTACAGGCCGGGAATGTGCACACGGAAACGGACCGCCTGCCGTTTTCGTTCCCTGTGAGTGAATGCCTGGCACTCAACCCGGTCGGTCGGATCATCTACTGCATCCGCCTGCCCGGCGGCCCGGCCACCTGCGGTGTCCCCCGAAGAGAACTCCGCTTCGCTCCGTCTGGAAAAGCGGTCTATTTGTTTCTCCTTCTGGCCTTCCGATTTTGACCGGCGGTGACCTGCGCGCAACCGCTGACTCCGCTTCGCTCCGGCCTTCGGCTCGAAAGACTTTTTCAACCCGCGCTCGCAGGCTCGCAGAAAAACTCTTTCGCTCACCAGTTGCACTCCGGCCCCCTAATGCCGGTCCAACTCTCCTATGCCAGAAGGCGAAAAAAATTGGCGGGGCACAGGATTGGTCCCCAGCCACGAACGAAAGGTCACCGATGAGCGACGACTACAGCGCAGCAACCATCCACTATGCCGGACTGACGTGCGGGTGCGGTGACTACTCCTGCCCTCGCATGCGCGACGACGCCGCACAGTGCGTCAACGCCGAGTAGCGACAACCACCCCCACTCTGAGCAAAGGAAAGCCGATGAGCAACGACACGAACTGTGATTGCGGCCAAACCTCTTGCCCCGCAATGACAGACGAGACGCAGATGTGCATCTACCCGGACCCCGGCGACTATGCCTGCACCGCGCAAAGAGCTGGCGACGAGGACTGCATCTGCGGTTGAGCGACCAGCCCACCACCACAAAGGAGAGCCACATGAGCACCGAAACCAACACCCTCGCACCCGCGCTCGTCGCCGTTGCCTCGGCGACCGCAGCGCTCGATGCAGCGATGTTCGACCGCAGCCGCGAAGGGTTCATCGACGTCACCGCACTGGTCGACGCCTTCGCAGCCGCCCGCGCCGCAGCCCGCGACGCCGGACACACCGAGGAGGACATCGACGCCGCCGCCACCCCCGCCAACTAACCACCCACCCATCCGTCACCAGCAAGGACGCGCAGCATGACCGACCACAACCGCACGACCGAAGGAGAAAACGATGTACGGATACGACCTGCACAACATCTGCGAGAAAGCAGATGCCTGGGCGAAGTTGTTCGAGACAGCCGAGTATCTCGCCAGCGTCGTCGAGCACAACTGCTGCTCGGAAATCGACGTGTTCGTGGAGCTGCTCATCGCACTCGACTACCACGGCCACGCCTCCGAGCTGATGGACGCACACATCGAGGCCGATAACTGCCGAGACCGCCACCCCACGGCCGACCAAGTGATCTTGGAACCGGCCACCGCTTGAGACGAAAACCCCACGGAAACAACACAACACCGGGCGGCTGGTATCCGCCCGGTGTCGTGTCCGAAAGTCTACGAGAGGCAACACCATGACCGCAACACACACCGAACCCGCCGCAGCACTCGAGGTCGCGCAGCTGCACCCCGACGCCCTCGACATCGGCGAGAACGTCCGCGACAGCGTCGATCTGGCGCAGACCCCCGACTTCGTCGAATCCATCCGTGAAAACGGAGTACTCGAAGCGATCAGCGCCGTCCGAACCGCAGACGGAACGATCGTCGTCCGCGACGGCCAGCGCCGCACCCTCGCCGCCCGCGAAACCGGCCTGACCACCATCCCCGTCGTGATCTACCCCGACACCGAAGGCAGCGACAAGGCCCGCGCCGTCGACCGGATCGGCAAGCAGATCACCGCCAACCGGCACCGCGAAGGGCTGACCGCAGCTCAGCACACCCGAGGAGTTGCGCAGATGCTCGAATTCGGCGCATCCATCACGAAGGTGTCCAAGACCCTCGCGATGGACAAAAAGGATGTGAAAGCCCAGGCAGCGGTAGGGAAAGCGGAGGCAGCCCGCGCCGCCCTCGACGCCGGACAGCTCGACCTTGCACATGCGGCAGTAGTGGCCGAGTTCGAGGAAGCCGGAGATACCGAAGCCGTCGAAAAGCTCCTGACCACGAGGTACTACGACTTCGACCACGTAGCGGAGCGACTGCGCGGGTTGCGTGAAGAGCGGGAGGCATACGCCCTCGCCGCAGCCCCGTTCGAGGAGAAGGGATTTACGATCCTTCCGCACGATCACATCAGTTTCGGGGAGGAGGTGCCGTCCCCGTCCGACCTGGTCACCGCAGACGGCGACGAGGTCACCCAAGAGATGATCGACGCAGCCCCGCAGTTCTGGGCGGTGTTCCTGGGATTGAACGACGCGTTTTTCGACAAAGCCACCGGCGAGCGCGTCGATTACGACGACGTCGATTGGGACACCGAGGACGACGATTCCGCCGTACCCGACGAAGGGCTACGGCACGCCAATACCGTCGACTACCGGCCCGAGTACCTCCCGGAATACTGGTGCATCGACCAGGAAGGCGCAGGACTCGAACCGCACCCGATCATCGACGCACCCGATGGCAGCGGAAACGGCCACGTCGAGGCAGTTCGGGCAGTGCGCGAGCAGGAAGCGAAGGACAAGCAGGAACGCCGACGAGTCCGCGAGCTGAACAAGCAGGCCGAGGCCGCGACCACCGTCCGCCGCGAGTTCCTGCGCACAACCTTGCTCGCCCGCAAGACCCCACCGAAAACGGCAGCGGCCTACGTCGCGACCACCCTCGCCCGCGATCCCGGACTGATCTCGGAATACAAGGCAGCGGAATCACTCGGTGAGCTGCTCGGATTCAAGGGCTACTACCCCGCCCGAGAGTTGGCCGAGCAAGTGGCGAAGGCGTCCGAGGCACGCGCTCAGGTGCTGCTCCTCGCGCTGGTGATCGCCGCACAAGAGTCCCGCATGGTCAAAGACGCATGGCGATCCAAGCCCAAGAACGCCGACCAGTACCTCAGTTTCCTGATGGAACAGGGCTACACCCTCGCCGCCGTCGAGGAAATCATCACCGGACAGCTCACATTCGACGAGGTCGCGATCGACTGACCCAATGAAGCGGCGATCCCCAGCCCGAAAGGGCTGGGGATCGTCCGCCCTTCCGCCCCGCACCTTCCACCTCCGGCCGGCGGTCAGAGCCACAGGCGGACCGGAAGGGCGGAATACGGACACCACTACAGGCACTCGAGAAAGCACCCGGCCACCAGCCATGAACCACGACAAAAGCGCAAGGAAAAGGAGCCGACCCGCCCCGGTGTGAACATTCTTCTATCCCGACACTCGCGCATCAAGGCCGCTCCAGAAATAATATCCACTGCGCCACTCGCACGCTCGAACAACGGCGCTATGATATTTTTTCCTACACTCACCTTGACCCGCTCCCGCCGAGACCAGAATATCGGCACATACCGGGGGAGGGGGAGAAAATGCAGGTAGAACGCATGCGAGTAGCTGCCTATGTCACGGTTCAGCATTAGGGAAAGAATGTGATAATGATTGAAGATGTCATTAAATCAATCGGAAACTAATCGAAGAAATGCCGCGAAAGTATTGTTCTATATCGCATTGTTCGATAGAATGAAATCAATAAAGAATCACCGACAAGGGGGAATGAAAATGGCGATCACCGTATACACCAAGCCCGCATGTGTGCAATGCAATGCCACGTACCGCGCACTCGACAAAGCGGGAATC
>Ga0126362_10000246_pt1 | contig 35854 bp, 37 predicted proteins | sample ANMtaG_FD_126269 | JGI IMG/M metagenome (GOLD analysis project Ga0126362, IMG submission 126269) | Continental margin sediment microbial communities from North Pacific Ocean - ANME2c_DSS_Sorted | ecosystem: Environmental > Aquatic > Marine > Continental margin > Sediment | place: Pacific Ocean... | reverse complement strand
GGCGAAGACGCCGTAGGCGGCCGGGACGGCGGCGACGGTGGCGCCGCGGTCATTGCCGGTGCCGAAGCCGTAGCCGGCGTTGAAACCGGCGTAGAAGCCCGTCCAGGTGAAGACCGGCACCGGGGTGAAGACCGGCGGCGGGGCAGCGCGGCGCGGAAGGTCGGCGGCAAGCGCGGAGCCGGCGCAGCCGATAGCGGCGAGGGCGGTGGCGCCCCAAAGCAGGGAATTCAGCATCTGGTCCTCACAACTCCACAGGTGCCGCGCGTCGGCGCTGACCGGCACGGATCTGAAGATCGGCCTCCCGGGGTTGGCTTGGTGCCGTGCAGCGCGCCGACCGTCTGGGACGGCCCCTTAGTGGCGATGCTGCGTTGTTCCTCGGTTACCTTGACCATTCAACGCGGACGAATGGTCAAGGTTCACCTGCGCTCACACTTTTTTTCGCCGGCCAGTTTGACACATTGTCGCACCCTTCGGCGCGGCTCTCGTCCGGTCAGGGCGCGAGGGCGATGGCGGAGATCAGCCGGCCGTAATCGGCCTCGCCGCGATGGGTGGTGCGACGGAAGCTGTAGAAGCGTTCCGCATCGGCGTAGGTATCGAGGCGCAGGGCGGCCACCTCACCGATCCCGGCCTCCTCCAGCCGGGCCAGGATGAAGCCCGGCAGGTCGAACTGGGCATGGTCGGCCCGGGCGCCTGGACCGAGGAAACGCTCCATGCCGGGGGCCTCCGCCCGGAACCGCGCGACGAAATCCGGACCGACCTCGTAGGAGGGCTGCTCGATGGTGGGGCCGAGCACGGCCACGATCGCGCTGCGTTCGGCCCCGAGTGCCTCCATCGCCGCGACCGTCGCGTCGATCACACCGGTGAGCGCGCCCTTCCAGCCGGCATGGGCCGCGCCGACCACACCGTTGCCCGGGTCCGCGAACAGGATCGGGCCGCAATCGGCGGTGGCGATGCCCAGCGCGAGGCCTGGCACCCGGGTCACCATCGCATCCGCTCGCGGGCGGTCGGCAAAGGGAGCCTCGACGGTGACGACCTCGGCCGAGTGCACCTGATACAGGCTGACGAGGCGATCCGGGCCGAGACCGAGCTGGGCGCACATCCGCGCCCGGTTCGCCATCACCCGCTCCGGCGCGTCGTCCGAGCCGATGCCGCCGTTCAGCGAGGCGTAGAGCCCCTCCGAGACGCCGCCCTGCCGGGTGAAGAAGGCGTGGCGCAGGCCGGCATGGCCGCTCAGTTCGGGGGCTTCGATGAACATGCGAGGGCGTTCCGGCGCTACCATTCCGAGGGTCTGTCGCCTCGATAGCTGAACCGAAAGCGGGAGACGACGGTTGTTTCGCTCGGAGCCGTGCGCTCCGGCCGTCACGCAGGAGGTTCGACCATGACGCAACGGATCAAGCCCGACCGGCCGATCTGGCCGACCGCCCCCTCCGATACGCGCTCCGCCCCCGCCGACACGCAGACGCGCCCGAGGCCGCGGACCGCGTCGGCCGCATCCTAGGCTGATCCGGGGTTCCGACGGGATCATCCCCTCGGCGGGGCGCCGGGGCGGGGCCCCGGCCGTTCCAGGGCTCCGCCCTGGACCCGCGAAAGGGCTCGCCCTTTCGAAACCCTGACTTATCCGAGCGCCGGGAGCGGGAGGCCCGGTGCGGCCACGCCCATCACCTTGAACAGGCTGCCCATGCCGCGGCGCCCGGGGTCTGTGAGCCGCGCGCGCGCCGCGTCGATGGCGGCGGCCTGGGCCGCATCGGCCTTCGCCTTCAGCCGTTCGGCGCGGGCATCGAGGCCCATGGCGCACAGGAAGTCGCGCTGGTCGATCGGTCCGTGCAAGGCCGCGCCCTCAGCGGAGGCGGCCCGGCCGAGGGCCGAGAAGTCGACATGCGCCGTGAGGTCGGCACCGCCCGGATCCGCCAGCGGGTCGACGAAGGCGTGGCGCGCCAGCGCCTGGAGCGTATCGCCGAAGCCCGGACGGGCATGGCCGTAATCGATGGCGAGAAGGGCGCCGCCCTGCGTCGCGAGCCGGCGCGCTAGGCGGCGCATCAGGTCGAGCCCGGCGCCCGGCACCGTCATCAGCACGCCCTCGGGGGCCGAAGCCGTGATCTCGGTGGCCGACTCCGGGGCGAGGCCGAAGGCGAGGCGATCGCCGTCGAGCCCGACGACGCGCTCGCACCAGCCGCTCGCGGTGCGCTGAAACTGGCGCACGGGCAGGCAGTCGAAGAACTCGTTGGCAACGACGATCGCCGGCCCCTCGGGCAGCGTCTCGATATCCGCATGCCAGGTCGGCGCGTGCGCCCGGAGCGCCGCACCCTGCGCCGCCTGCAGGGTCGGGCTGGTCTCCACGAGATGCAGGTCGAAGCGGGCGCCGCGCGCCGCGCTGCCGAGCGCGCGGAGGGCGTCGCTCATCAGGGTGCCGCGGCCGGGGCCGAGTTCGATCAGGTTCAGGCGCGCAGGGGCACCCATGGCCTCGCGGACGAGGGCGATCCAGACGCCGATCAGCTCGCCGAACATCTGGCTGATCTCGGGGGCCGTGGTGAAGTCGCCACGCGGCCCCAGCGGATCCCGCGTCCGGTAGTAGCCGTGGACGGGATGGGCGAGGCAGAGCGCCATGTAGCGGTCGATCCCGATCGGCCCGGTCTCGCGGATGAGGCCGGCGATCTCGGCTTGCAGCGCCCCCTCGCTCACGCCTCGACGGCCCGTTCGCCCACCGCATTCTCCTCGATCGGATGGCGCGGACGCGTCCAGCCGCGGGCCGCGAGCACGATGTAGGTGAGCCCGACCAGCGCCATCGGCACGCAGAGCAGCATGCCCATGGTGACGCCGCCGCCGAGGGGCCCGAGATGCTCGCCGAACAGGTAGCCGAGCTGCCGGTCGGGCTCGCGGAAGAACTCGCAGGCGGTGCGGGCCACCGCGTAGCCGAGCACGAAGATCCCGCCGAGGAGGCCGGGCCTGCGGAAGCCGAACCGGTTCACCGCGAGCGCCATCACGATGAAGAGCAGGAAGCCCTCGGTTCCCGCCTCGTAGAGCTGGCTCGGATGGCGCGGCACCGGCCCGCCGCTCGGGAAGACGATGGCGTAGGGGAAGTCCGGCGCGACGCGGCCCCAGAGCTCGCCGTTCACGAAATTGGCGATGCGGCCGAAGAACAGGCCGATCGGGACGACCACGGCGCCGATGTCGAGCAGCGTGTAGCCGTTGAGCCCCCGCGAGCGGGCGAAGAGCAGGAAGGCGAGGATGGCGCCGAGGAAGCCGCCGTGGAACGACATGCCGCCGTTGCGGATCGCGAAGATCTCGATCGGGTCGGCGATGTAGAGCGGCAGGTTGTAGAACAGCACGTAGCCGATCCGGCCACCGAGCACGACGCCGAGCGCCACCCAGACCACGAGGTCGTCGATGTCGGTCACGCTCGGACGCTTCACCACGCCCCAGAGACGGTCGGCCATCACGAGGCGGCGGGCATACCACCAGCCGCCGATCAGCCCGGCGATGTAGGCGAGGGCATACCACTTCACCGTGATCGGCCCGATCGCCAGGGCGACGGGATCGATGGACGGGAAGGGCAGGGCGAGGAGCGGCGGCATCGGGCTCGGCCTCCGGTTTCGGAAACGGGAGGCATTGGACGGGGGCACCCGCGAGCGTCAACCCCGGATCACGCCGCGCCGCCGGACCCTGGCAGGCGCGGCGGTCCGACAGGCGCCCGGATCAGAGGTCGCGCCCGTCCACGTCCGGCGCGAGGCGCTCGATCGCCTCCTGAACCTTCGGCATGCGGGGATAGAGCGCCACCGCGCGGCGATAGGCGCCCAGCGCCCGCTTCTTGTCCTCAAGGGACTGATAGATCCGGCCGAGCGCCGCCCAGGCCTCGAAATGGCGCGGCTCCAGCACCAGGGCGCGCTGCAGGTCGGCGACCGCGGCCTGCTTGTCGGAGAGCAGCCAGAACACGGTCGCGCGCCGGTTCCAGCCCTCCGACCAGGCCGGCTCAAGGGCGGTGACCCGGTCCATCAACTCGGCGGCGAGGGGGAAGTCCTTGGTGGTCATCGCCTGCCGGGCGCGCTCCGTCAGCAGGTCGGCGGTGGCGCTGCCGGAGCGGTCGAGGCGACGCTCGATCAGCTTGGCCACGCCCTTGGCCTCCTCGTCGTCCTCCGTCTCGCGCAGGCGCGTGTAGAGGTCGTCCAGGCTGACCGCCTGCGGGGGCTTGCGCGCACCCTCCCGCTCCCCGGCGGGCGGGCGATCGGGCAAAGCGGGGGGCGCGGCGAGCGCGGGGCCCGTCAGAACGGCCGCGAGGACGCCGAGCGTCAGAGAAGTGGAGCGCAGCATGCGGCGAGCTTGGTCGCGGCGCAGCGCCCCGTCAACGCGCGGGAACGCCGCGCATGCGAAAAGGCAGGCGCCGCGCGGGCGGCACCTGCCTTCGAAACGTCGATCCGGCCCGGTCGGGGCGCGGAAGGCTCAGCCCTGGCGGGCCTTGAAGCGCTTCTGGGTCTTGTTGATGACGTAGACCCGGCCCTTGCGGCGCACGAGCTGGTTGTCGCGGTGACGACCGCGGAGGGACTTGAGCGAGTTACGGATCTTCATGATGTCCTCGGCGCGGCGGCCGTCCATGCATGGGTGTCGGGAGCGGGAAGCCCGGAGGCCCCCTGCGATGGTGGCGCACGCATCGCGGAAAGGCGGCCCCTGTATCAGGATTCGCCCTGCGGAGGCAAGCCGGGCCGCGCCCCTTCGTCGCCCCCCGCGCCGGCCGTCTGCGGCTTTGGTCCTAACCCGAACAGGGGATGTCGTCGACCGTCGAAAGGGACGAGGATCATGCGCTCCCGACGTGGAATTCGTGAGGGCTGTCCGATGAATGCGCGCAGAGTCCAGGGTTGGGTGCCCGATTTCTCGGGCTATCCCGATCTCGTGGTGATGTATCTCGGCATGCGGGTCCGCAGTCTCCGAGGTTTGAAGACCGCGCTCTTCTTCGGCCCTCCGATCGACAAGGCCGGGGCGGCACGTCCGGACGGACTGCTCCATCACGAGAATCGAATCGTCTACCAGTTCTTCCCCTTCCATGTCGGCATGCGCTGGTACTGGCGCGACATGGAGAGCCTGGAGGCCTGGGCCAGGACCGAACCGCACCGGACCTGGTGGAAGCGCTTCACCCAGGACACGCACGGCGTCGGCATCTGGCACGAGACCTACCACATGCGCGGCGGCATGGAGGCGATCTACACCACGGCGGACACGCATCCGGGATTCGGCGGCTTCATGCCGGTGATGACGGCGCGCGGCACGATGGCCTCGCGACACCGGCGCCATGCCTCGTCCGATCTCTCGGACCTGCCCGAGCCGAGCGGCCCCGAACGCGACGCGGCCTGACGGCTCAGCCGAGCCGCTCCGCGATCCGGTCCGCCACGCGCAGCGCGTTGGCGATGATGGTCAGCGTCGGATTCACGGCACCGATGGACGGGAAGAAGCTCGCATCCGTCACGTAGAGGTTGTCGAGCTCGTGCGCCTTGCAGTCGAGGTCGAGCACGCTCGCCTGCGGATCGCGGCCGAAGCGCAGGGTCCCGGCCTGATGCGCGGTGCCGCTCAGGGGAATGTTCTTGCCGAGATAGAGCGAGCGCTCGAACAGGTAGGCGTAGAGGCCGCCGGGCTCCAGCAGGTCCTCGAGCTTCGCGCGCAGGCGGTCATGCGCCTCGCGGTTCGTCTGGCGGATGTCGAGGATCGTGCGCCCGTCGCGGGCGATCGAGACGCGGTTGTCCGGATGCGGCAGGTCCTCGCTCTGCAGCCAGAAATCCATCGAATGGCGCGCCACCATGTCGAAGGGCGCGTTGGGCAGGAACCCGGTCCATTTCGGGAATTCCTCGCCGCGGATCTGGTCCGGATGCGTCTTGGCGCACATCTGGATCAGGCCCATCGGGAACGCCCATTCCTTGGACTCGAAGTAGAAGTCCGAGAGGGCGAGCGTCTTCTGGAAGACGGTGTCGTTGACCTCCTTCGAGAGGGCCATCAGCACCGACATGTTGTGGCGCATGTAGTTGCGTCCGACCTGATCCGAGCCGTTGGCGAGCCCGTTCGGATGGGCGTCGTTCGCCGAGCGCAGGAACAGCAGCGCCGAGGAGAGCGCACCGCAGGCCACCACCACGATATCCGCCGTGTAGAGCTCCTCCTGCCCCTCGCGGGTGACGCGCACGCCCGTCACCGTCCGGCCCGCGGCGTCGGTCTCCAGCCGCGAGACATAGGCGTTGACGAGGAGCGTGACGTTCGCGTGGCTGGCGAGTGTCGGGTCCACCGTCATCACCTGGGCGTCGGCCTTGCCGTTGAGGAGGCAGGGGAAGCCGTCGAAGGCCTCGCAACGGATGCAGGTGCTGGTCGGCGTCGCCCGGCCGTTCCGCTCGTCGAGCTTGATCCCGAGGGGCAGGTGATAGGGCCGCAGTCCGGTCCGGCTCCAGTCGTCGGAGAGCTTCTGGATGCGCGGCTCGTGCGACACGGCCGGATGATCGAAGGGTCCGCTCGCCCAGGGCTCGGTCGGGTCCTCGCCGCGCTCGCCGTGCACGGCGAACAGGCGTTCGGCCTGCGCGTAGTAGGGCTCGAACTCCGCATAGGAGAGGGGCCAGGCCGGCGAGATGCCATCCACGTGGCGCACGGCGCCGAAGTCGCGCTCGCGCAACCGCAGCAGGGCGGCGCCGTAGACCTTGGAATTGCCGCCGACATAGTAGTGCAGGGCCGGGGAGAAGGCGCGTCCGTCGCCGCCGTACCACGTCTCCCGGGCCTGATACTTGCCCTCCACGAAGACGGCCCGCGCATTCCAGTTGTCCTGGCTGCGCGGCAGGTAGTCGCCGCGCTCCAAGAGCAGGATGCGCTTGCCGGTCTCGGCGAGACGGGCCGTCGCCGAGCCGCCGCCCGGCCCCGAGCCGATGACGATGACGTCGTAGTGGTCCTGCATCGCGCGCTCGGAATGGCCCGGGAACAGCCGGGCAACGTGGCCGGCCCGGGGCCGTTCCGCGCTGCACGGTCACGGGATCGTGCACGCTGCGATGCAGCGACGGCCCTCCGCGCGGCGGGATGGCGGCAACCCGGGCCGTGCGCGGACGTTGCCGAGACGCACTGCACCCGCTTTGCGCCCCGCAACCGGAGCCTGCGCGCCGCGATGGACCTCTCGACCTGGCTCAATCTCGTCGCGGTGCCGCTCGTGGCGAAGATCTGTCTCGTCGGCATGTTCCCGCCGAGCGCCTACGACAAGATCGCGCATTGGGACGAGGCGATGGAGCAGGCCGCCTCCGGCCCCCTGCCGTTTCCGGGGCTGCTGCTCATGCTCGGCATCGTGGTCGAGTTCGTGACGCCGGTCCTGATCGTGATCGGCTGGTACGACCGGGCCGCCGCCTTCGTCCTGGCGGGCTTCTGTGCGGTGACGGCCGTGCTGTTCCACCGCTTCTGGGAAGACCCGGATTTCTGGTCAAAGAACGGCCCGGGCCGGGCGCATTTCTGGGATTTCCTGAAGAATTTCGGCCTCGTCGGCGGCCTGCTCCTCGTCGTGATCGGCGGCAGCTACGTGCCGGCCTCCGAGGTCGTCCGCCACCCCCTCGCCGCCGGCCCCTCCGCGGCCGAGGCGCCCGGCAACCCCTGAGGAACGCGTCATGCCAGACCCCACCCCCCCGAGCATGCCCTACTGGCACGTCTACACCGATGCCGAGGGCGTGAGCCGCCAGGCGCAATTCGCGCTCACCGCGTTCCAGTTCCAGGGCGTCGGCCCGGGCGTCGCACCGCAATGGAACGACAAGATGGATCCCAGCCAAGCGGGTGTGACCTTCACGGTCCTGCCCGTCGGCTGGGTCGGCGAGTGGCACGAGAACCCGAAGCCGCAATGGATTGCGGTGCTCTCCGGCCGCTGGTTCGTCGAGACCATGGACGGGACCCGCGTCGAGATGGGCCCGGGCGAGCTGATGTTCGGCGAGGACCAGAACACCAAGCCGCGCGACGGGCGGAAGGGGCATCTCTCCGGCACGGTGGGGACTGAGCCCTGCACCATGATCGTCACGGGGCTCGACGTGGCGCCGACGGTGAACCAGCCCGGCCGCTTCCGGTAGGGGCGCGCGATGGACGGGTTCGAGGTCTGCCAGCCGCGCTTCAAGAGCTTCGTGCTGCCAAATGCGCCACTGGAGAAGCTGGCCGAGGGCTTCCGCTGGTGCGAGGGCCCGGTCTGGTTCGGGGACCGTGCCGAACTCCTGTTCTCGGATCTGCCGAACGACCGTGTCATGCGCTGGAGCGAGGGCGGGGGCCTCAGCACCTATCGCGACCATGCCGGCTTCGAGAACGGCCATGCCCGTGACCGGCAAGGGCGGCTCCTGTCCTGTTCGCACCGCCTGCGCCGGATCGCCCGGACGGAGCTCGACGGCAGCGTGACGACACTGGCGGAGTCCTACCGAGGCAGGCGGCTCAATTCGCCGAACGACATCGTCTGCAAGTCCGACGGCACGATCTGGTTCTCGGATCCGCCCTACGGCATCCAGACCGATTACGAGGGCGGCAAGCAGGATTCCGAATTGCCGGCCAACCTCTACCGGTTCGACCCGCGCGACGGCTCCCTCACCGTCGCGGCCGACGATTTCGACGGGCCGAACGGCCTCTGCTTCTCGCCGGACGAGCGCCGGCTCTACGTGGCCGAGACCGGGCTGCAATTCGCGGAGAACCCGACCCGTCACATCCGGGTGTTCGACGTGGCCGAGGATGGCCGCCTCTCGAAGCCACGGGTCTTCCATACGGTGGAGCCCGGCATGGCGGACGGGTTCCGCTGCGACGAGGAGGGCAATCTCTGGTCGAGCGCGGGGGACGGCGTGCACGTGATCGATCCGGGCGGCGACCTCCTCGGCAAGATCCGGACGCCGGCCACCGTGTCGAATCTCGCCTTCGGCGGACGCAACCTCAGCCGCCTGTTCCTCTGCGTCTCCCACAGCCTGATGGCGATCTACGTGAACCGGCGCGGAGCCCGGCTGGTGTGAGCGCGAGCGCGATCCTCGCCATCGGCCGGACGGTGGCCGACCTCGCCCGCACGGAGGCGTTCTACCGCGACGGGCTCGGCTTCCGGGCCGAGGGGCCGCCCGAGCCGCTGCCCGACCCGCTCCGCCAGGCCCTGGGGCTCGCCGGACGGGCGACCCAGCACCTTCGCATGCGGCTCGGCGGCCAGGCACTCGACTTCCTCCGGGTCGAGCCGCCGGGCGCGCCCTATCCCGCCCTGCCGCGGGCGACCGATCCGGTCTTTCAGCACATCGCGATCCCCGTGCGCGACATGGCCATCGCCGCGGACCGGCTCGCCGCTGCCGGGGCGACGCCGATCAGCACGGGCGGCCCGCAGCGCCTGCCCGCCCGGTCAGGCGGCGTCACGGCCTGGAAGGTCCGCGATCCGGACGGACACCCGGTCGAGCTGATTCATTTTCCCGGCGGCCCCGCCGCCGAGGCCTGGGCCGGGGCACCCGGCCTCTTCCTCGGCATCGACCATTCGGCACTGACCGTGACCGACCTCGATGCAGCGCTCGCCGTCTTTCGCGACGCGCTCGGGTTCCGGCTGGCGCAGCGGGGCCTGAATGTGGGACCCGAACAGGCTCGCCTCGACGGACTGCCCGAGCCGGAGGTCGACGTTCTGGCGCTGGTGCCGGCCGGGCCCGGCACGCCGCATCTCGAATTGCTGCATTACCGACGGCCGGTGACCGACCGGCCAACGCCTGCTCCCTTCGGCCCCGCCGATCGCGCGACGAGCCGCCTCGTCTTGGCAGTAACCGATCTCACGGCCACGGCGAATGCCCTTCGCGCCGCCCGCTATCCTGTCCGGATCGCGGGCGACGTGGCCTCTGTCGCGGGTCCTGACGGTCACGGGCTCGTCCTGCACCAGGGCACTTGACGGATCCGGCCCGGATATAGATCGTGCACAACTTAGAACCGTTGCAGCTTCCGGCTGCACGTCTGCAAGGCGCTCGCCTCCGGTGGCAGCGCCCATCTCCTGGGGACCCCGAATGCCTCGTTCCACCCTCCGCCTGGCGCTGCTCTCCGGCTTCGCCCTCGCCCTCGTCGCTGGTACGCCCGTCCGCGCGCAGGAGACCAGCACGGCCGAGCAGACCGTCGACGTGATGAACAAGCTCTGGGGCAAGAATCCCGGCTTCCGCGCAAACCACGCCAAGGGCGTCGTCGTCGAGGGCAGCTTCACGCCGAGCAAGGAGGCCGCCGCCATCAGCAAGGCCTCGCTGTTCGCAGGGCCGGCCGTCCCGGTCACCGTCCGGTTCTCGGACGCGACCGGATTGCCGCTCATCCAGGACGGCTCGGCCAAGGCCAACCCGCACGGCATGGCGCTGAAGTTCAAGCTGGCCGACGGCAGCGAGATGGATGTCGTCGTCAACGCGCTGAAATACTTCCCCGTCGCCACCGGCGAGGAGTTCCGCGACCTGCTCAAGGCGGTCTCCGAGAGCGGGCCCGATGCGGCCAAGCCCACGCCGGTGGAGAAGTTCCTGGCCGCCCATCCGGCCGCCGGGACGGCGGGGGCGACGGCCAAGACGCCGTCGAGCCTCGCCCGGCAGGTCTATAACGGCGTGAACGCTTTCGTCCTCGTGGACAAGGACGGCAAGCGTCAGGCCTTCCGCTACCGCTTCGTGCCGGTGGCGGGCGAGGATCTGCTCAGCCCGGACGAGGCGGCCAAGCAGGGTGACAGCTACCTGATGCAGGAGATCGCCACCCGCGTCGGCAAGGAGCCGGTGAGCTTCAAGGTGCTCGCGCAACTCGCCGAGGCCGGCGACGCCACCAACGATGCCACCAAGCCCTGGCCGGATTCGCGCAAGACCGTCGATCTCGGCACGCTGACCCTGACCAAGGCGGTGCCGGACAGCAAGGAGGCCGAGAAGGCGCTCCTGTTCATGCCGAACGCGCTGACCGACGGCATCGAGGTCTCGGACGACCCGCTGATCGACGCCCGCGTCCAGGCCTACGCCGTCTCCTTCAGCCGCCGCCAGCAGTAGGCGGGGCGGACGAGGCGCAGGGCGCGGTCCCCTGGGATGCCGTTCGAATCGGCTCTCGTTCAGTTGTAGATTGACCCAATCGGACGGCCGCGGATCCCCTCTCCCCGCGTGCGGGGAGAGGGCCACGTCTCCCCCTCGTCGGGGAGCGTGGCGAGGCGGTAGCCGGGGGTGAGGGGGCTTGTACGAACGAGCCTCCTCAGGAATCACCCCCTCACCCTCGCTTCCGCTCGTCGCGCCGACGGCAAGGTCGTCGCCACCCTCTCCCCGCGTGCGGGGAGAGGGGATCCGCGGCTGTCGAAGCGAACAGCCGGAGACCGGCTCAGATCTCGATCTCGGTGCCGACCTCGACCACCTGGCGGGTCGGCACGCAGAAGAAGGCGCCGGTGCGCTCGGCATTGCGCTGCATGAAGGCGAACAGCGTCTCGCGCCACGGCATCATGCCGCGCTGATCGCTCTTGGGGATGATGGTCTCGTGCCCGACGAAGACCGTGAGGTCGTCGAGCAGGGGGGCCGGCAGGTGCCGGTGCTCCACGGCGCAGCGCAGGCCCTCGGGAATCGAGGCGTCCTCCATGAAGCCGTAGCGCAGGACCAGCCGGTAGAAGTCCGGCGCGAGCAGGGTGACGCGGGCGCGCTCGCTCTGCGGCACGGTGGGAGTCTCCTCGTAGAGTGCCGTGACGATGAGCACGCGGCGGTGGAGCGCGTGGCTGCGTTCCACGAAGCGGGAGAGATGCAGCGGGATGCCATGGGTCGCCGAGGACAGGAAGGCCCCGGTCCCCGGCAGGCGCACGATCTCCTGATGCTGCAGGTGCGAGAGGAAGACGGGCTCGGGCAGGCGCAGGCCGCTGCGGGCCTGCTCCACGAGGCGGTTGCCCTTGCGCCAGGTCAGCATCATCAGCGCGATGATCGCGGCGAGCAGCAGCGGAAACCAGCCGCCCTCGAACAGCTTCACGCTGTTGGCGCCGAGGAAGACGAGGTCGATGCAGAGGAAGAAGCCGTTCACCGCGATCACGGCGAGGAGGTTGTAGCCCCATTTGTGCGCGATCAGCGCGGCGAGGAGCGTGGTGATCGCCATCAGCAGCGAGACCGCGATGCCGTAGGCGCCCGCCAGCGCATCGGAGGTCTCGAAGAGCAACACCGCGGTGAGCGTCGCCGCGGCCAGGAGCCAGTTCACCGCGGGCACGTAGATCTGGCCACGCTCGTCGCTCGCCGTCTGGACGATGCGCATCGCCGGCAGGAAGCCGAGCTGGATCGCCTGCTGCGTCAGGGAGAACACGCCCGAGATGATCGCCTGCGAGGCGATCACGGTCGCCAGGGTGGCAAGCCCGATCAGCGGATAATGCGCCCAATCGGGTGCAAGCCGGTAGAACGGATTCTCGATGGCGTCGGGCTCGGCGAGCAGCACCGCCCCCTGGCCGAAATAGTTGACGACGAGGGCGGGCAGCACCAGCGCGAACCACGCCACGCGGATCGGCTTGGCGCCGAAATGCCCGAGATCGGCATACATCGCCTCGCCGCCGGTCACGGCGAGGAAGGCCGCTCCGAGCATCGCGAAACTGACGCCCCAGCCGGCATGGACCAGGAAGTCGATCGCCCGGAACGGGTTGGCGGCGGCCAGGATCTCCGGCTTCTGGAGGATGCCGCCGAGACCCATCAGGGTGAGGACGAGGAACCAGACGAGCATCACCGGCCCGAACATCCGCCCGATGAAGGCGACGCCCTTGCTCTGGACCAGGAACAGGGCGACGAGGATGACGATGGTGATCGGCACCACGTAGCGGCCGAGCGCCGGCGCATCCACCTTGAGTCCCTCGATCGCCGAGAGCACGGAGATCGCCGGCGTGATCGCCCCGTCGCCGTAGAGCAGCGCGGCGCCGACGAGGCCGACCACGAGGAGCCAGCCCTGCCAGCTTCCCGGTTTGGCGTGGCGGGCTCCGAGCAGGGCCAGCATCGCCACGATCCCGCCCTCGCCGCGATTGTCGGCGCGCAGGATCAGCACCGCGTATTTCAGCGAGACGATCAGGATCAGCGCCCAGAGGATCAGCGAGACCGCGCCGATCACCGCAGCCGGGTCGGCGCTTTGGGCGCCCTGGCTCGCGGCGCGCACCGCCTCCTTGAAGGCGTAGAGCGGGCTCGTGCCGATGTCGCCGTAGACGATGCCGAGCGCGCCCAGCAGCAGGGTCGGCTTCAGCCGGCCGTGCCCCTCGTGACCGGACTCGCGTCCGGACATTTGGCCGGACTCTCCGTCCGCATGGACCTCGGTCTGGCTCAACGCGGTGCTCCGGGCAAAATCGACCCGATCCGGGTCTGTCGCACCGTATAACGCGAAGCTCGACCTTATGGCCTCACGACCTGTTCAGACGTCGCGCTGTTGTTACGGGACAAGGAGAGCGGCGAGGCTGTCGGGGCAGGGGGCATCGCGACCGATACGGGCGACGGGCGCCGCCACGTGTCTGGCGATGGCCGCGGCCACCACCTCGGGGCTGGTCGGAGCGCCGGGGCTCTCACTCACGACCACCGCCCGCAGGGCGACGCCGTGCAGGCGCAGGGTCTCGCAGGCGGTCAGGGCGTGGCTGATCGCGCCGAGATAGCTGCCGGAGACCAGGATCGCCGGGATCGCCAGCGCCTTCAGCCAGTCGAGGCCGGTCGCCTCGGGCGTGACCGGGCTCATCAGGCCGCCGACCCCCTCGATCAGCAGGGTGCCCTCGGCCGCCGCGATCTCGGCGCGGCACCAGGCGACCAGATCGGCCAGGGCGAGGGCGCGGCCCTCGCGCGCCGCCGCCTGATCCGGCGCGAGCGGGGCGGCGAAGCGCCAGGGCGAGCAGGCCTCGACCGCCTCGGGGCTCGGCGCCAGACCCTGCGCCGCCAGCAGGCGCGCGGTGTCGCTCTCGGCGAAGGCCGGATCGTCGCGGGGCGGGACGCCGCTCGCCAGCGGCTTCAGGGTGCGGACGGCGATCCCGTCCGCGCGCAGCCGCCGCGTCAGGGCGGCCGTGACGTAGGTCTTGCCGATCTCGGTGCCGGCGCCGGCGATGAACAGGGCGGGCATGGTGCCTGTCTGCGTGCCGTGAGGAGACGATCGCGACGCCATCCCTCCCCCGCAGAGGGGGGAGGGCAGATTCGGCCTCAGGCCTGGTAGCTGCCGTGGCAGTGCTTGTACTTCTTGCCCGAGCCGCAGGGGCAGGGCTCGTTGCGGCCGACGCGGCCCCAGGTGGCGGGGTCCGACGGGTCGCGCTCCAGCACGGCGCCGTCGACGGAGAGGCCCTGCGCCGCGAAGCCGAGGGCCGGCCCGGCGCCGCCGTCGCTGCCCGAGCCGCCGCGGTCGAACTCGTTCTCGCCGGTGACGGGATCGAGGTGCTGGGCGAACATCGGCGGCAGGCTCGGGGCCTCGGCGAAGGGCTGGGCGCCGCCCTGCTCCGGCTCCTGGAACACGATCTCGATGCGCGAGAGCTGGCCGGTGACCTGCTCGCGGAGCGCGGCGACGAGGCTGTTGAACAGGTCGAAGGCCTCGGACTTGTACTCGTTGAGCGGGTCGCGCTGGGCGAAGCCGCGCCAGCCGATCACCTGCCGCAGGTGGTCGAGGGTGACGAGGTGCTCGCGCCAGAGATGGTCGAGGGTCTGAAGCAGGACCTGCTTCTCGATATAGGCCATCACCTCGGCGCCGTTCTGCTCGCTGCGGGCCGCGTAGGCCTCGTCGGCGGCCTTGCGCAGGCGCTCGCGCATCTCCTCGTCGGCGATGCCCTCTTCCTTCGCCCAGTCCTCCACCGGCACGTCGAGGTTCAGCACCTCGGCGACGCGCTGGCGCAGGCCCGCCACGTCCCATTGCTCGGCATAGGCGTTCTCGGGGATGTGGAGCGCGACGAGGTCGTCGATGACGCCGTGGCGCATCTCGTCCACGGTCTCGCGCACGCTCTCCTGGCCCATGAAGTCGCGGCGCTGCTCGAAGACGACCTTGCGCTGGTCGTTCATGACGTTGTCGTACTTGAGCACGTTCTTGCGCATGTCGAAGTTGCGCGCCTCGACCTTCTGCTGCGCCTTCTCGATGGCCTTGTTGATCCAGGGATGGATAATGGCCTCGCCCTGCTCGAGGCCGAGCTTCTGCAGCATCCCGTCCATGCGGTCGGAGCCGAAGATCCGCATCAGGTCGTCCTGAAGCGAGAGGTAGAACTTCGAGCGGCCCGGATCGCCCTGGCGGCCGGAGCGGCCGCGGAGCTGGTTGTCGATGCGCCGCGACTCGTGCCGCTCGGTGCCGATGATGTAGAGGCCCCCGGGCAGGTCCTTCTTGCGGCCGGCGGCCGGGTCGGCCGGCTCCCCGGCGGCCAGCACCTTGGCGCGGTTCTCCGCGATCTCCGCCTTGATGGCCTCGATCGCCGCCTCGCGCTCCGGCCCCTCGGGCAGGTGCGCCAGCTCCTTCTCGACGCGCATCTCGACGTTGCCGCCGAGCTTGATGTCGGTGCCGCGGCCGGCCATGTTCGTGGCGATGGTGATCGCGCCCGGCACGCCGGCCTCGGCGACGATATAGGCCTCCTGCTCGTGGAAGCGGGCGTTCAGCACGGCGAAGCGCTTGGTCACCCGGCCCTCGCGGGCGGCGGCGTAGACGTCGGTCAGCGCGTTCGGGTCGGAATAGTCGAGCAGCGTGTAGCCGTGCTTCTTCAGCATCTCGGCGATGTGCTCGGACTTCTCGATCGAGCCGGTGCCGACGAGGATCGGCTGGTGGCGCGCATGCGCCTTGTCGATCTCGGCGATGATGCCCGCGTATTTCTCCTCGACGGTGCGGTAGACCTCGTCGTCCTCGTCGACGCGCTCGACCTCCTTGTTGGTCGGGATGTCGACCACTTCGAGCTTGTAGATCTCGGCGAACTCGTCGGCCTCGGTCGAGGCCGTGCCGGTCATGCCGGCGAGCTTCCTGTAGAGGCGGAAGTAGTTCTGGAAGGTGATCGAGGCGAGCGTCTGGTTCTCGGGCTGGATCGTGACGCGCTCCTTGGCCTCCAGCGCCTGGTGCAGCCCTTCCGAGTAGCGCCGGCCCTGCATCATGCGGCCGGTGAACTCGTCGATGATCACCACCTCGTCGTTGCGGACGATGTAGTCCTTGTCGCGCGTGAACAGGGTGTTGGCCCTGAGCGCCTGGTTGACGTGATGGACGAGCGTGACGTTGTGCGCGTCGTAGAGGTCGCCCTCCTTGAGGATGCCGGCCTCGCGCATGGCCTCCTCGATGAACTCGTTGCCCTCTTCCGTCAGCGAGACGGTGCGCTGCTTCTCGTCGAGGTCGTAATACTCCTTCCGCAGCCGCGGCATCAGCGCGTCGACGGCGACGTAGAGCTCCGAGCGGTCGTCGACCGGGCCCGAGATGATCAGCGGCGTGCGCGCCTCGTCGATCAGGATCGAGTCGACCTCGTCCACGATCGCGAAGTTGTGCCCCCGCTGGGTCAGCTGGGACATCTCGTACTTCATGTTGTCGCGCAGGTAGTCGAACCCGAACTCGTTGTTCGTGCCGTAGGTGATGTCGCAGGCGTAGGAGGCCTTGCGCTGCTCGTCGTCGAGGCCGTGGACGATGGTGCCGACGGTGAGGCCGAGGAAGCGGTAGACCCGGCCCATCCACTCGGCGTCGCGGGAGGCGAGGTAGTCGTTCACCGTGACGACGTGGACGCCCTTGCCCTCGAGCGCGTTGAGATAGACCGGCAGCGTCGCGACCAGGGTCTTGCCCTCGCCGGTCTTCATCTCCGAGATGCCGCCCTCGTGCAGCACCATGCCGCCGATCATCTGCACGTCGAAATGGCGTTGGCCGAGCACGCGCTTGGCCGCCTCGCGCACGGTGGCGAAGGCGGGCACGAGGATGTCGTCGAGGCTCTTGCCGTTGGCGAGCTCCGCCTTCAGCATGCGGGTGCGGTCGCGCAAGGCCTCGTCGGAGAGGGCCTGGATCTCGGGCTCCAGCGCGTTGATCGCGGCGACGCGGGGGCGGTAGCCCTTCACGCGGCGGTCGTTGGACGAGCCGAAAATTTTCTTGGCGAGGCTGCCTAGCATCGTGAACCTGCGGACGCGCGAGCCCGCGGACGGCGTGCCGTCGCGGGCCGGTCATGGCTGAGTTGGCCGGGCTTATAGAGGTAAAGTGCGGGGGGCGCATCTAAAAGAGGGGGCGCCCACAGGGAGCGGCGTTCGACCGCCCCGAAGGCCTGGGGAAACACGCGGGGCGCGGTCCCGAACGGGGCCGGGACCTCCTCACGATCCGGTGTTCTCACGGGGCCCGATCGCGCGGCCGCGCTTGCGTTCGGCTCTCGCGCGATCCACCTGTGTGCCGCCCGCCGCGCTTCGCCCGGCGGCAGCCTATGCCTGGATCCAGGCGCGACGTCCCGAGGAAATCGACGCATGCCGAAGCCGACCCCTCTCTGGCGCGCTAGCGCCGTCGCGATCGCCCTGGCGGTCCCGGGCCTTGCCGCGGCGGAGACCAAGGCGCCCGAGACGCCGGCCGCCGCCGCGCCGGTCGCGCCCGACACGGTGGTGGCCAAGGTGAACGGCCAGCCGATCACCGGCGCCGATATCGCGGTCGCCGCCGACGACCCGGCCCTCTCCCTGCCGGGGGTGGACGAGGCGCAGAAGAAGGGCCTGCTCGTCGACTACATGGTCGACCTCAAGGTCGGCGCCCAGGCGGCGGAGGCCGCCAAGGTCGGCGAGACGCCGGACTTCAAGCGCAAGCTCGCCTATTTCCGCGACAAGCTGCTGCTCGATGAGTACCTGGAGCGCGAGGCCAAGAAGGCGGCGACCCCCGAGGCGGCGAAGGCGGTCTACGACCAGTCCGCCAAGCTGATGAAGCCCGAGGAGGAGGTCCATGCCCGCCACATCCTCGTGGACAACGAGGGTGAAGCGAAGAAGATCGCCGCACGCATCAAGGGCGGCGAGGATTTCGCCAAGGTCGCGGCCGAAACCTCGAAGGATCCGGGCTCCAAGGCCGAAGGCGGCGATCTCGGCTGGTTCACCAAGGAGCGGATGGTCAAGGAATTCGCCGACGCCGCCTTCAAGATGCAGCCGGGCCAGGTCTCGGACCCGATCAAGACCCAGTTCGGCTGGCACGTGATCAAGGTCGAGGAGAAGCGGGTGAAGCCGCTGCCGACTTTTGAGGAGCTGCGCGAGCAGATCGATCAGCACCTGATCCGCAAGGCGCAGCAGGACCTGATCCTGAAGCTGCGCTCCGAGGCCAAGATCGAGCGCACCGATGCGGCGCCGGCGCCCGACGCGCCCGCGGCCGACACCCCGAAGAAGCCCTGAGTCGCGGAGACGGGGCGGCCCGAGGCCGCCCCGATCGCCTGCGATCAGTACGGGTAGCCGCCGTAGCGGTATTCCCGGTGGCGCATGGCCCGGTAGGGCCGGTCGTAGCCATAGCCGAAGCGCTCGTGCTTGCGGCGCCAGCCATGGGCCGGCGCCCAGGGCGGCGGGCCACCATGGTGATAGCCGTGACCGCCGCGCGCCCAGGGCGGATCGGCGAGAGCTGCCGTCGCGGAGCCCAGGATGCCGGTGGCGAGCACCGCGGCCGTGACGGCCACGGAAATCGGCGTGATGCGCATGGATCCCTCCTGCTGTGATCGGTGGTCCGCTTTCGCGTGGCCCAGCAACGGGGAGAGGTCGCGAACCGTTCCAGGAAAATGGACCCGCTTAACCTGCGTGAAATCTAGATGCTGTCTCGGCCAGAGCAGCAAGTTTTCTTGGAACGGTTTTGCAGAGGGTCACGTTTCCGGGCCATTCTTCTTAACGAGGAGATAATCCATGAAGAATCTGACCCTCGCTGTCCTGGCTTCGCTGGCGCTCACGGGAACCGCCCTCGCGGTGGAACAGCGCGGCGCCGCGTCGCATTCGCCCGGCCACGAGATGCAGGACAAGGGCAGCAAGGCAGGAAGCCCCGGCGCCTCCGGCTATGCCCCGGGGCATGAGATGAAGTCGGACACCACCGGCTCGACCAAGGGGTCGACCTCGGGCTCCGGCTCGATGAACACCGATATGAAGAGCGGCACCTCCGGCACTCGCCGCTGAGACCACCCTTTACGAGAGAGGCCCCGTCCCGGTTCAATCGGGGCGGGGCCTCTTCATGTTGGCTCCGCTCAGAGCCTGTTTGAGCCGATCGATCGGGTGTTGATCCGGCCTGTCCGCGCCGCGACCGCACCCGGAGGCCTCGAAGGAGGGCCTCCAGCCGTCTCGCGATCCCTGGAAGCCTCCTTCGAGGGCCGCTCACGCGGTCGCCCAGGATGAGGTGGTTTGATGGGATGAGCAGAATCCCTGCCTGATGATCGGTCGACCCGGCTCGATCAGGCTCTCAGACCCAGCCCTGCAATTCGCGCCGCACCACGTGCTCGATCACCGTCATGCCGAGGTCCGAATCGTTGAGGCAGGGGATGTAGGCGAAGCGCTCGCCGCCATTCTCCTCGAAATAGTGGCGGTTCTCGCCGTCGAGCTCCTCGAGCGTCTCCAGGCAGTCGGCGGTGAAGCCCGGAGCCACGATCGCCATGCGCTTGACGCCGGACCGGGCGAGTTCCTGCACCGTCTCATCGGTATAGGGCTTGAGCCATTCCTCGTTGCCGAACCGGGACTGGAAGGTCACGCGCATGCGCTCCGGTCCATAGCCGAGCGCCTCGCGGATCAGCCGTCCGGTCTTCACGCACTGGCAATGGTAGGGATCGCCCTTGAGCAGGTAGCTCTTCGGGACGCCGTGGAACGAGGTGAGGATCACCTCCGGCTCGAAATCGAGCTTGGCCAGACCCTCGCGGATCGAGCGGGCGATCGCGTCGATATAGACCGGATCGTCGTGGTAGGGCGGCGAGACCCGGACCGTCGGCTGCCAGCGCATCTGCATCAGCGCCTTGAAGGCTTGGTCGCAGGCGGTGGCCGAGGTCGCCGCCGCGTATTGCGGGTAGAGCGGCACCAGCAGGATGCGGTCGCAGCCCTGGTCGAGCAGCGCCTGGATCCGCACCGACACCTCGGGCTTGCCGTAGCGCATCGCCCAGTCGACGACCACCGAATCGCCCATCGCCGCCTGGAGGCGCTCGCACTGGCCGCGGGTGATGGTCTTGAGCGGGCCCTCGTCGAGGGCCTTGTTCCAGACGCTGTCGTAGTCGCGGCCCTTCGGTCCGGGACGCTTGGTCAGGATCACGAGGTTGAGGAGCGGCCACCAGATCAGCCGCGGCACCTCGATGACCCGCCGGTCGGAGAGGAATTCCTTGAGGTAGCGGCGCATCGGCCAGTAGCTCGTGCCCTCCGGCGTGCCGAGATTCATCAGGAGCACGCCGACGCGCCCCCAGCGGACGGCCGGATGGTCGCCGGGGAGGGTGCCGGCCTTCACGGGCGCCTGGGGCTGCAGGCTCTGGCGGGCCGCCAGCGAGGCGGGTTCGACGCGTTCGTTCATCGTGTGGCTTGACTGTCCGTGCGGTGCCGGCGGCCCGGTGCGGGAGCGTGCGACGGCGCCGCGATTGTCTCGGGGATGGGAACTATCTAGAGCACGGGAGCACCTTGCGAAGATCCGCCCGCACAGAGCGCGACATGCCGTCTCCCCGCTACTTCCTCAGGCACTTCATTCCCTTCACGGGCTATCCCTACACGGGCGCGCCCGCGGCCTGCAATCTGTGCGGCTGCGGCGATTCGATCGTGGTGGCGGAGACCGACCGGCGCCTGAAGACCCTGCGCTCGATCGCCTGCACGCAGTGCGGCCTGATCCGCACCGACCCGATGCCGACGCCGGCCGAGCTCGCGGAGTATTACGCCACCGCCTACCGCGCCGACTACCAGCTCGCCTTCGCCGGCGGCCCCCCGCCCCACCACGTCAAGCGCTCGGGGCGCGAGGCCGCCTTCCGCGCCGACCTGCTGGCGCCCAAGCTCGTGCCGGGTGCGACGGTGCTCGATTTCGGCTCGGGCTCCGGCGAGTTCCTGGCCGCGGCGCGGGCGCGCGGCTGCACGGTCGTCGGCGTCGAGCCGGGGCGCGACTACGCCGCCTTCGCCCGCAAGACCTACGGGGTCGAGGTGCTGGACGATGCCGCCGACGACAGCTTCCCGGCCCAGAGCTTCGACGTGATCTCCACCCATCACGTTCTGGAGCACCTGCGAGACCCGGCCGAGGTCGTGGAGCGGCTGGCCCGCTGGCTGAAGCCGGACGGGCGCCTCTACGCGGCCGTGCCGAACATGGCCGCCACCGGCAAGCCGCCGCACGAGCGTTTCCACTTCGCCCATGTCCACGGCTACGTGCGCGAGACCTTCGACCTGCTCGCGCGCCGCGCCGGGCTGGTGCCGGACACCGCCTACTGGCGCGAGGACACGACGGTGGTCTACCGCAAGACCGACGCCCCCCCGGAGCGCCTCGCCCTGCCGGGCCTCGCCGAGCGGCTCGCGCGCGACCTCAAGCCGATGCCGGCCGGTGCCTATCTCGCCTCCGGCGCCTGGATCTGGCCGATGGTCCGGCGCAACGCCAAGGCCGTGCGCGACACCTTCCGCTGAGGGATCGATGTCCGGTCCCAGCCGCCGCCAGACGCTGAGCCTCGGGCTCGGGGCCGGCCTCGCCGCCGGGCTGCCGGCCGCGGAGGCGGCCGACGGGATCGAGGATCGGAAGCCGACCTTCACCCTGGTCCTCGTGAACGACGTCTACCTGATGAGCGAGGTGGACGGGCGCGGCGGCTTCGCGCGGCTCAACGCCGTGGTGAAGGCCGAGCGCGCCCGGGGCGTGCCGGTGCTCTACGCCCATGCCGGCGACACGATCTCGCCCTCGCTGATGTCGGGCTTCGACAAGGGCGCGCACATCATGGCGCTCCTCGCGCTCGCGAGCCCCGACGTGTTCGTGCCGGGCAATCACGAGTTCGATTTCGGGCCGGCCGTGTTCCAGGAGCGCATCCGCGGGGCCGCCTTCCGCACGCTCGCCGCCAATCTGCGGGACGAGGCGGGCCAGGCGTTGCCGGGCGTTGCGGATCGCTTCGTCACCGATCTCGGCGGCATCCGCGTCGGGGTGACGGGGATCGCGCTGGAGAGCACCCCGGAGAAGGCGCAGGCCGGCACGCTCCGGTTCGGGCCGGAAGAGGCGACCCTCGCCGAGCAGGCGCGGCAGCTGCGCGCCGAGGGCGCCGAGATCGTCGTCGCGGTGGTCCACACGGCGCGGCCGACGGATCTCGCGATGCTGGCGGCAGGCCAGGCCGACCTCATCCTGTCCGGGCACGACCACGACCTGTTCCTGCGCTACGACGGCCAGCGGGTGCTCTGCGAATCGAGCGTGGACGCGCATTTCGTGACGGCGATCGACGTGTTCTGCACCATCCGCGAGGAGGACGGGCGGCGGCGGGTGAGCTGGCGCCCGCGCTTCCGCATCCACGACACCCATGACGTGACGCCCGATCCCGAGACGGCCGCGCTCGTCGCCCATTACGAGGCGGAGCTGTCGAACCAGCTCGACGTGCCGGTCGGGCGCACGGCTCTGCCGCTCGACAGCCGCGTGGCGAGCGTGCGGGCGCGGGAGGCGAGCTTCGGCGACCTCGTCGCCGACGCGCTCCGCGCGGCGACCGGTGCCGACATCGCCCTGATGAACGGCGGAGGAATCCGCGGCAACCGGCTCTATCCCGCGGGCACGGAACTGACCCGACGCGACATCCTGCAGGAACTGCCCTTCGGCAACACCACAGTCCTCGTCGCGATCGACGGGGCAGCCCTGCACGCTCTGCTGGAGAACGGGCTCGCCGATTACGGCCGCCCGGCGGGGCGGCTCGTCCAAGTCTCCGGACTCGTGATCCGCCTCGATCCCGAGCGTCCGCAGGGCGCGCGCATCCTGTCGGTCACGGTGGACGGCGCACCGCTCGATCTCGGCCGGATCTACACGGTGGCCGCGAACAACTTTCTCTACGATGGCGGCAACGGTTATGGGGCCCTGCGCAGCGGGCGCACCCTGATCGGGACCACAGACGGCAAGCTCGTGGCGAACGAGGTCATGACCTATATCCGCCGCAACAGCCCGATCAGCATCCGCGAGGGCGAGCGTCTGGTGGTCGTCCGATGAGCGGTCCTGTCGCCGACGCGCTCGCAGCCTTCCGCGCCTCCGGCTCCTCCTGGGCGGATCTGCCCTTCTTCCGGGATGGCAGCGCCGACAGGGTGGCCGCGCGCGTCGATGCGCGCATCGCGGAGGGCGTGCAGGTGCTGCCCGACCCGCGCAACATCTTCCGGGCCCTCGAACTCACGCCGCCTGACGCGGTGAAGGTCGTCATCCTCGGCCAGGATCCCTATCCGACGCCGGGCGACGCAAACGGCCTCGCCTTCTCCTATGTGGGCGCAGGGCGCCTGCCGGCCTCGCTCAAGGTGATCCTCGCCGAGGTCGATCCGCAGAAGCCCAGGACCGGCGACCTGACGCCCTGGGCGCGGCAGGGCGTGCTGCTCCTCAACAGCGCGCTCACCAGCGAAGCGAGAAAATCCGGCGCGCATCTGCGCTACGGCTGGGCCCAACTCACCGACCAGGCCGTGGCCGCGGTCTCGGCGCGGCCCGAGCCCGCAGTGTTCCTGCTCTGGGGGGCGCAGGCGCGGGCGCGCAAGGCCCTGATCGACCCCTCGCACCACGCCGTCATCGAGAGCGGCCATCCCTCGCCGCTGAACCGCGCCCGCGACTTTCCCGGCTCGCAGCCCTTCGCGCGGGCCAATGCCTGGCTCGAACAGCGCGGGCTGCCGCCGATTGATTGGCGCCTCGGCGGCCCCTGACGCCCTATTGCGGCGGCTTCTCGGCCGGAGCGTCGGCGGGCTTGTCCGCCGGCTTCCCGTCGGGCCCGGCGGCCGGCAGCAGCACGTTCTTGGCAATGTTGCCGTCGGGACCGTACTCGCCGGCGACCGCGAGGCAGGCCTGCTCGCGGTTCAGCGCCATCTGGTTCGACATCAGGGCGAACATGGTCTGCACCCGGTTGCCGAAGGGGCCGCGCGGGCTCACGTCCTCGGCGCGGGCATTCTGCTTGGCGAGCAGCGCCTCGAACTGCTCGGTGCCGATGCGATAGCCGCAGACATTCGAAGCGGCGAAGATATAGGCGGCGAATTCGAGAGCCCGGGGCGCGGGGGCATTGCGGATCTGTGCCCCGGCCGGCGCGGCACAGAGCGCGGCGAGGGCGGCGAGGGCGAGGGTCGGGGTACGCATCCTGGGCGGCTTCCTCGAAGGCGCGGATTCTCATGATCCGCTTAGGGCACCGCCGGGATAATGCGTTTCGGCCCGCCCGGCGAGCGGGCAGGGCAGCGCAGGGCCGCGAATCCCGCGGGTGCGCGGGCGCGGCTCCGGGTCTATCACCGGCGGACACGGCCGATGGATGGCTCGGCGGATGGCCGGAAGTGAATCGTGACGACGCAGACCGCAGCCCAGGCCCTGGTGGCGCAGCTTCACGCCAACGGCGTCCGCCACGTCTTCACGGTGCCCGGCGAGAGCTTCCTGCCGGTTCTCGATGCGCTCCACGATTCGGGCATCACCGTCACCACCTGCCGGCACGAGGGCGGCGCGGCGATGATGGCTGAGGCGGTCGGCAAGGTGACCGGCAAGCCGGGCATCTGCATCGTCACCCGCGGCCCCGGCGCCACCAATGCCTCGGCGGGCGTGCATGTGGCGCAGCAGGATTCCTCGCCGATGATCCTGTTCGTCGGGCAGATCGAGCGCGGCCAGCGCGACCGCGAGGCCTTCCAGGAACTCGACTACCGTGCCGCCTTCGGGCCGCAGGCGAAATGGGCGACGGAGATCGAGGATCCGGCCCGCGTGCCGGAATACGTCTCGCGCGCCTTCCACATGGCGACGGCGGGGCGGCCGGGCCCCGTGGTGATGGCCCTGCCGAAGGACGTGCTGAAGGAGCCCTGTCCCGGCCCGCTCGCCAAACCCTGGCAGTCGGTGGAGGCGGCACCTGGGTCCGAGGAGATGGAACGCCTCGCCGGGCTGCTGGCCGGGGCCGAGCGCCCTCTGCTGATCCTCGGCGGCAGCCGCTGGACGGACGCCGCCTGCGCCGACATCCGCACCTTCGCCGACCGGTTCGACCTGCCCGTTGCCACGAGCTTCCGCCGGCTGTCCCTGTTCGACCCGCTCCACCCGGCCTATGCGGGCGATCTCGGGCTCGGGGTGAACCCGCGCCTCGCCCAGCGGGCAGCCCGCGCCGACCTCGTGATCCTGCTCGGCGGACGACTCGGCGAGATCCCGAGCCAGGGCTACACGCTTCTCGACATCCCGAACCCGGCACAGCGGCTGGTGCATATCCATGCCGGTGCGGAGGAGATCGGCCGGGTCTACGTTCCCGACCTCGCGATCAACGCGAGCCCCGTCCGCGCAGCTGCGGCCCTCGCGCGGCTTCCCGCTCCAGACCGCGTCCCGTGGGCCGGGGAAACCCGCGCGGCGCACAGCGACTACCGCGCTTGGAGCGACGCCGCGACGCCGCAGCCCGGACCCGTCAATCTCGGGACCGTGATGCTCCATCTGCGCGAGGCGCTGCCGGAGGATGCGATCCTGTGCAACGGCGCGGGCAACTACGCCGCCTGGATTCATCGGTTCTGCCGCTTCCGACACCTCCACGGCCATGTCGCCCCGACCTCGGGCTCGATGGGCTACGGCCTGCCGGCGGCGGTGGCGATGCAGCGGCTCCATCCGGAGCACGTCGTGGTCTGCGTCGCGGGCGACGGCGACTTCCTGATGACCGGCCAGGAATTCGCGACGGCAGTGCAATACGGCCTGCCCATCATCTGCATCGTCTGCGACAATGGCAGCTACGGCACCATCCGGATGCATCAGGAGCGCGATTTCCCGACCCGTGTCTCGGCGACGGACCTGCGCAATCCTGATTTCGCGGCCTATGCTCGCGCCTTCGGCGGTATCGGCTTCACGGTCGAGCGGGACGCCGACTTTCCCGCGGCCCTGGCCGCGGCCCGATCAGGCAATGCGCCCGCGATCATCCATCTCAAGATCGCCACCGACGCGATCAGCCCAGGGCGGACACTGGAGCAGATCCGCACGGAGGCATTGAAACAGCGGTAATCCGAGGAGAGAAAATTAACCTGCGGGCTGCACGGCAGGAGGAGACAGAGCACGTACTCACGGGCAGGAACGCATGCTGCACAGCGCACCGGACCGCACCGGCCGCCGAAACATCGGCCTCGAGAGCCGACTCGGCCCAGCTCCCGCCCGGTTCGACGCGCGCCCCCACAGCACGCTCACGCATCTCGTGGCCGAGCTCGCCGCGATCAATCCCGATGCGACGGCCCTCGCCAGCCGCGACGAGAGCCTCAGCTTCCTGGAGCTTGCCGCGCGGCAGGCCCGATACGGCCGCTGGGCTCTCGGCGAGGGCTTCGCGGCAGGCGACGGCGCCGCCCTGCTGATGCACGACCGGCCGGACCGGTACGCCCTCTGGCTCGGCCTCGCCCGTGTCGGCATGCGGGTCGCCCTGCTCGATCCCGCACTGCGCGGCGCGCGCCTCGCCCGCTGCCTGACCGTGGCGGAGCCGAAGCTCCTGGTGGTCGATCCTGTTCTGGCGGACGCCCTCGGCGAGGTGCACGCCCAGATGTCCACCCCGATCGCGGTGCGGTGGCAGGGGCCGGGCGCGGATTTCGCCCGCCTCGACCGCGAAGCGGCGGACCTGTCGGACGCTCCCCTCGGCGACGCCGAGGTCACCGGGCCGATGCCGGACGACCCGGCGCTCCTGCTGCTCGGCACGGATGGGACGGGCCGGCCCGTGCGCGTCGGAGCGAGCCACGGACGGCTGATGTCCTGGATGCACGGAGCCGGCGGTTGCCCGCCCGCCTTCCGCGATCTCGTCGCGACGGGGGCAAGCCTCCTGCGCGGCACACCCGCGCGCATCGGCGGGGGTCTCTCCGCGCCGTGTTGAGACTGTGGTAAGCGTGCCAACAAGGGGTGCGTGACAGGGTGCGCGACACCTCGTCAGGGAGCCGCCAGATGTCCGCAGCCGCAGCGCCGACCCAGCTGGATTCCACCTCGGAAACACCGCTGCTGCGCGACGATGCGGACGGGATCGCCACGCTCACCCTGAACCGGCCTGCCGCCCGCAACGCGCTCTCCCTCGGCCTCATGGCCGCTCTGCAGGCGGAACTCGACGCGATCCGGGCGGACCGCAGCGTGCGGGCCGTCATCCTGCGGGGGGCGGGACCAGCCTTCTGTGCCGGCCACGACCTGAAGGAGATGCGCGCGCAGCCCGACCGTGCCTTTGCGGAGGCGGTTTTCCGCGCCTGCTCGGCCTTGATGCTCGCGATCACGCAGATGCCGCAGCCGGTGATCGCCCAGGTCCACGGCATCGCCACCGCGGCGGGCTGCCAGCTCGTCGCCACCTGCGACCTCGCCGTTTGCACGCGAGACGCCCGCTTCGCCACGCCCGGGGTCAATATCGGCCTGTTCTGCTCGACGCCGATGGTGGCCCTCTCGCGCGCCGTGCCGCGCAAGGCGGCCCTGGAGATGCTGCTCCTCGGCGAGCCGATCGACGCCACCGAGGCCGTGCGTATCGGGCTCGTGAACCGCGCGGTGCCCGAATCCGAGCTTGAGGGGACGGTGCGCGGGATGGCGATGCGCATCGCGGCGAAGGCGCCGCGGGTGCTGGCGATCGGCAAAGAGGCCTTCGCCGCTCAGGCGGATCTCGGTCTCGAGGATGCCTATGCCTACGCCGCCGAGGTGATGACACGGAACCTGATGATGGCCGACGCGGCCGAGGGGATCGACGCCTTCCTGCAGAAGCGCGAGCCGCGCTGGGAGGCCTGAGGCCGGGTGCCTCAGGTCCCGAAGCGCCGGGCGAACCAGTCGCGCAGCACGGCCCGCTCGTAGTAGAGGCCGCCGGCAGAGAAACGCGGGTTGGCGGCCTGCATGAAGTTGATGTCGGTGACGGTGTCCTCGCCCTGCGCGACGACTCGGCCCTTGCGGCGCAGACTGTAGGCGAGGCGGATCCGCGGCGGCGTGAAGTCCTGCACCACCCGAACCGATTGAGGCAGCCCCACCCCCGGCCGCTCATACCCGGCGAGGTCGATGTCGAGGACGTTGACCGCGAGGCTGTCGCCCGGCGGCAGGCGGCGGCCGAGGTCTTCGAAGATGCGGGTCATCTCGGAAAGGGTCACCCGGAGGCTCTGGCCGCTGCCGAGCCGGTTCTCCGCGTCCGTGAAGCGCTCGGGGGTGAGGTAACGCACGCTGACGGGCCGCGCGGCGGCGGGCACCCCCGCAACGAGGAGGGCGAGGAGCGCAGCCCCCTGGATCACTGGCGCGACCGGGCGATCACCTCAAGGAGAGCTCGAGCCACCGGCTCGGTCACGTTGCGCCGGTACTTGCGGTGGACGAGCTGCCCGTTGTGGTAGACGTCGTGCTCGACATAGAGGCGCTCGCCGTCCCACCGGACGATGTTGTCGGTCTCCGTCGTCTCCTCGACGCCGAGATCCTGCCGCAGGATCGCGCTCCCGGTATGCGTCAGCATCCCCAAACCCTGGCTTCCGGCCCCTTCGGCCGCGGGCTTCGAGCATAGGCAAGGCGCGCGGCCCACGCCAGCGCCGTGCGGGCCTCGGAATGACCGGACCGGCCTACTGTACGGTGACCTGATCCTTGATCCGCTCGTAGGTGGCACGGCTGAGCACCCGCTTCGAGAGAAGCTGATCGACCGCGGCGTACGGACGGCGCTGGATGATGGCGCGGCCGATATTGCCGCCGCCCCTCAGGCCGTTGAGTTCGGCGACCGTCGCCGTGTTGAGGTCGACGAGGGCGACGGCGCGCGGCCCGGCCTCGTCCTGGGCACGCTCGGCCGGATCCGGCACGGAGGGGTCCGGCGGGGGAGGGGACGGGGGCGGAGCCAGGACCGGAGGAGGCGGCGTCTCGGCGAGTGGCGGCGCCGGCTGTGTCTCCGGGGCTGGCCGCAGCTCGGTGGGCGCCGGAGGCTGCGCCGTCGGGACGGTCCGCACCGGCTCGCGCGTCTGTTCGGGCTTCGGCGCACGCGGGACCGTCTGCCCGGCCGCCTGCGGCGCCGGCTCCCGCGCCGCAGGCGGCCAGAAATACTGTACGAGCCCGGCAAGCAGTCCGGCGGTCACGAGCAGGACCGCCACCCGGGCCATGGCCGAGCCGCTCAGCATCGCATTCCCCGCCACACCACTCCAGAAGTCTCAGGCGGAAGCAACTCCCGGCAGAATTAGGCGATATTCAGGTCGCAAGGCACAAGTCCGACCCGGATCGATTCATTGCGATCGAGGCGGAAACCCCTGGATCGGTCTCCGCGCGCGGCACCGGTGCGGTTCGGCCCCCGCCCGGGGCGGACGCCTGCGAGCGGCCGACATTGCCGCTTCCGTCGCCGCCGCCTATCTGCGGAGCATCGTGATCGAAGGAGTCTCCATGCGGCTGAGTCTCACCCTCGCCCTTCTCGTCGCCGCGGGCGCCGCTCAGGCTGCACCTGGCGGGCCGGCGGGTGAGCCGGCCGCCAAGCCAGGCCCGGGCAAGGCCTCGATCCTGCTCGCCAATCACCGGGCCGTCTACGATCTGTCGCTGGCCTCGAGCAGCGGCACCCGCGCCGTGGACAGCGCGCGCGGCCGAATCGTGATTGATTTCAAGGGTGATGCCTGCCGCGGCTACACCATGCAGACCCGGCAGGTGACGGTTCTCGATTCCGCCGAGACCGGCAGCCGGACCTCCGATCTGCGCAACACCACCTTCGAGGACGGCGACGGGCACGAGTTCCGCTTCAAGACCGCGAGCAGCGTCAACGGCGCCGGCAGCCCGACCGTGGACGGCACTGCCAGCTCCGAATCCGATGCGCTGAAGGTGCGGTTCAAGGAGCCGAAGCGCGACCAGTTCTCGGTCCCCGGAACCGTGCTGTTCCCGAGCCTGCACATGCGGCGCCTGATCGAGGCGGCCCGGGCTGGGGAGACCACGCTCTCGGCCAAGGTGTTCGACGGCTCCGACGACGGGCGCAAGGTCTACGACACCCTGGCTGTGATCGGGCGGCCGGCCACGGGCCCCACCACCGCTTCGGGCACGGACCGCGACAAGCCGCTGCGTGAGGGTGCGCTCGCCTCGGTGCAGCGCTGGCCGGTGACGCTGAGCTATTTCACGGGCGGCAAGGGAGAGAGCACGCCGATCTACACCCTCAGCTTCGACCTCTACGAGAACGGTGTGAGCGGCGGGCTCAAGCTGGATTACGGGGATTTCGCGATCCTCGGCGACCTGACCCGCCTCGACCTCGACAAGGCGGCCGCCACGCCCTGCACGCCCTGACCGGCCAAGCGATCCGGGCGTCAGGGTGCATCGAAATCGGGCGGCGCACGCCGCCGCCAAGCGGCGGCGATCCGCTCCGGCTTGACGCCGATCGCCTCGGCGCAAGCCAGCAAGACCGGCTCGTCCGTCATCACGTGGTCGAGGACGGCGCCGAGCACAGTCGGATCATTCATGCCCGCGCGGAGATCGTCGGGCCCGAGACCGGTGGCGTTCAGGAAGGGCATCAGGCGGTCCGGATCCTGGACCATCCACAGCAGAACGTCGAGGGCCAGAGCGTCCGTCGATTCATCGTCTTGAAGGGGTTTGCGTTTCATCAACATGTAAACCTTATAAAAGGTCTCCGTCGGGGAGAGCCCCCGTTAACGACGAGCGTCGTGCGCACCGGGATATCCGCGTCATGAAGAAAACGGTGCTGATCGTCGAGGACAACGAGCTTAACATGAAGCTCTTCAACGATCTGTTGGAGGCGCAGGGCTACGCTACGTTGAAGACTGCCAAGGGCATCGAGGCGATCGAGCTGGCCCGCGCACATCATCCGGATCTGATCCTGATGGACATCCAGCTGCCCGAAGTTTCGGGGCTGGAGGTGACGAAATGGCTGAAGGAGGACGACGACCTCAAGCACATCCCCGTGATCGCGATCACCGCCTTCGCCATGAAGGGCGATGAGGAGCGGATCCGCGAGGGCGGCTGCGAGGCCTACCTCTCTAAGCCGATCTCTGTTGCGAAGTTTTTAGCAACCGTTCGCACCTATCTTCAGGACAAACCATGATGCCGAGCCCATCGGGCACGCCTCCCACCGGGGAAGGCTCGCGGCGTCGCGCATCCCTGGCGAGGTACGAAGCCTGATGTCGGCCCGCGTCCTGATCGTCGACGACCTTTTCCCGAACGTGAAGCTTCTGGAGACGAAGCTCGCGCTCGAATATTTCGACACCGTCGCGGCCATGAATGGCCCGGATGCGATCGCGATCTGCGAGAAGGGCCTGTGCGACATCGTTCTCCTCGATGTCATGATGCCCGGCATGGACGGGTTCGAGGTCTGCCGCTACCTCAAGAATAATCCGGTCACTGCCCATCTGCCCGTCGTCATGGTGACCGCCCTCGACCAGCCCTCCGACCGGCTGCGCGGCCTCGATGCAGGCGCGGACGACTTCCTGACGAAGCCGGTCGATGACACTGCCCTGTTCTCCCGCGTCCGCAGCCTCGTCCGCCTCAAGGCGCTGACCGACGAGCTACGAAGCCGCGCCCTCGCGTCCCGCGACTACGGGATCGGCGATCCCCTGGCCCTCGCCGCGGCGGAGAACGGCCTCGATGCCAAGGTCCTGCTCATCGAGGACCGCCGCGGCGCCGCCGAGCGCATGGCGACCGCGCTCGGCCAGAACCACACCGTCACCGTTGAGGCCGACCCGCAGCAGGCGATGCTGGTCGCCGCAGAAGGGGGCTTCGACTGCGTCATGGTCAGCCTCGACCTCGAAGGGTTCGACGGCCTGCGCCTGTGCAGCCAGCTCCGCTCCCTCGACCGAACCCGCAACGTGCCGCTGATCATGCTGGCCGAACCGCAGGATCAGGGCCGCATCGTGCGCGGCCTCGATTTCGGCGTGCACGACTACCTGATGCGCCCGGTCGACCGGAACGAGCTCCTCGCCCGCGTGCGCACCCAGATCCGGCGCAAGCGCTTCTCGGACGTTCTGCGCGGCGCCGTCCAGGCTTCCATGCAGCTCGCCGTCACCGACGGCCTCACCGGCCTGCACAACCGGCGCTATCTCGACAATCATCTCGGCACGTTGTTCTGCGACGCCGCCTCGCGCCAGCGCCCGCTCGCCGCGCTGATCCTCGACATCGACCGCTTCAAGACGATCAACGACACCTACGGGCACGAGGCCGGCGACGAGGTGCTGCGCACCTTCGCCGAGCGGATTCGCCTGCACACGCGGACGGTGGACATCGTCGCCCGCTACGGCGGCGAGGAGGTCGTGATCATCCTGCCCGATGCCGGTCTCGTCGAGGCGCAGGCCATCGCCGAGCGCATCCGCGCCCGCGTCGAGGCGACGGCCTTCGACATCCTCCGCGCCTCCCGCAGCGTCCCGGTCACCGTCTCGATCGGCGTGGCGGTGCGGGACGCGGACGACGCCAGCCCTGCCGACATGCTGAAACGGGCCGACCTCGCGCTCTACCGCGCCAAGCATGCCGGTCGGAACCGCGTCGAGGCGCAGGCCGCCTGAGATCGGGACGGCCACCGGGACCGCGTCGCCGCGCGATGCCGGCGTTAATCTTCGCCCACTTCGGGAAGACGGGCCCTAATCGACCGGGGCCTCGGCGGGATCGGCCGGCAGCGTCTCCTCGCGCCTCGGGGCGCTGGTTCGACGCCGGGTGGCGGCACCGCCCGAGCAGCCCTCGCAGATGCTACGGGTGACGCGCCGAACCCGCTCATCCATCTTCCGGTGCAGATCGTCCATCTTGGAATCGCTGGAGACCACGGCGGCACCGGTCTCGGGCTTGGCGAGGGCCGCTCGCCGGCTCCGGATCGAAGTCCCCACCCGGTCGACCGGCTCGGCGGAGGGCCGCGCCTCGAGGGGCTGCGGGGGCGGCTCCGACTGCGCGAAGGCGGGCGCGAGGCCGGCGAGAAGGGCACCGGCGACGGCACCGAGGAGCGTACGCTGGGTCATGACGGCGATCTGTCGCTGCCGATCGCGGCCTGAGCATGGCAGAGGAGCGTCCGGCACCGGCGGCGCGCTGCCCGGTTGACAGCGCCCCACGCATCGCCAACACCTCCCGCCGGTCGAACGGCCCCGTCAACCCGCGGTGGCCGACGGGCCGGGCAGCGCAGCGCATCCTGTCGGGATCGATGCCGATTCGGCATGGACGGCGCGTGATTTCAAGAGCCCGGGGGCGGGGTCCGACTCAGGCCGAGGCGGGCACGGTTCCGGCGAGGACCTGTGTGAACCGATGGCGGTGATGCGCTCCTACCTCGACTTCGAGAAGCCCGTTGCGGAGCTTGAGGCGAAGCTCGAGGAGCTGAAGGCGGTCGGCGCCCGCGACGGCGCGGTCTCCATCACCGAGGAGGTCGGGCGCCTCGAGGCCAAGGCGGCGCAGGCGCTCGCCGAGCTCTATGCCAACCTCACGCCCTGGCAGAAGACCCAGGTCGCCCGCCATCCGCAGCGCCCGCATTTCGTCGATTACTGCGCCGGGCTGATCGAGGAGTTCACGCCTCTCGCCGGCGACCGCAGCTTCGGCGAGGACGAGGCGATCCTCGGCGGCTTCGGCCGATTCCGCGGCCGCCCGGTCTGCGTCATCGGGCAGGAGAAGGGCTCGACCACCGAGACGCGGCTGCGGCACAATTTCGGGATGGCCCGGCCCGAGGGCTATCGCAAGGCGGTGCGCCTGATGGAACTCGCCGACCGCTTCGGCCTGCCGGTGCTGGCTTTCGTGGACACGGCCGGCGCCTTCCCGGGCATCGACGCCGAGGAGCGCGGACAGGCCGAGGCCATTGCCCGCTCGACCGAGGCCTGCCTCGCCCTCGGCGTGCCGAACGTCGCGCTCATCATCGGGGAGGGCGGCTCGGGCGGCGCGATCGCGCTTGCCACCGCCAACCGCGTCCTGATGCTGGAGCATGCGATCTACGGCGTGATCTCACCGGAGGGCGCGGCCTCGATCCTCTGGCGCGACCAGGGCCGCGCGCACGACGCCGCCACCGCCATGAAGATCACCGCCCAGGATCTGCTCCGCCTCGGCGTCATCGACGGGATCGTGCCCGAGGCGACCGGCGGCGCGCATCGGGATCGCGACGGGGCGATCCGCGCGGCGGGCGACGTGCTGGACGAGGCGCTGAGGGCCTTCTCGGGCCTCGGGCCCGACGAACTGCGCGACCAGCGGGCCGCCAAGTTCCTCGATATCGGCCGGAAGCTGTGACCACCGCCGGGGCGGGCGGGATGCTCGCCGCGCTCGGCCGGCAGCTCGGGTTCCGGCGCCGCGACGGTCGCGAGCCCGGGGCCTTCAACCACATCTCCCTCGGCAGCAACTGCCAGATGGCGCATGCGCTGAAGACGCTCGACCTGCGGACATGGTCGGCGCCCTTCGACTGGCTGTTCACCCTTCCCGAGATGGTGTCCGACTGCCTCGCCGACGATTTCGTGGCGCTGACCGACCGGGACCAGCTCGAATCGATCCCCGAGGCCGAGCGGCTCGGCCCCGGCATCACCCGCGGCCGACACCGGCTCTACCGCGCGCGCTATGGCCTCGAATGCCTCTTCAACCACCATGATCCGGCGGTGAGCGACACGGACTATGCCTTTCTCACGGAGGGCGTGCGGCGCCTGCGCCAAGCGCTGTCGACGGAGGGGACCCGGAACCGGCTGTGGCTGATGAGCCACCTGCATATCGTGCCCGCGACCATGGAATCGCTCTGCGACCGGCTCGCCGGCCGGCCGAGCCGCAATCACCTCACCGTGCTGCAACTGCTTCCCGGCAACGGCGCGCTTCGTCTGGTCGAGACCGTGGAGCCGCGGCCCGATCTGCGGCGGCTCACCGTGGAATGCGCCTCCGCACCGGTGGGGCTGCGGCTGGCCGACCCGGCCGAGGATGCGGCGCTGCTCGCGATCATCGCCCACGAGGCAAGCCGCCTGCCCGTCGGCCTCGCCTGACGCATGGCGCGCGAGTGTGACCTGCGCGTCATTGCGGTAACGGACGCTCAAGTTTAACGGGGCTAATGGTTTGGGGAGTGACCGCTCGATGCCGGCCGATGCGCCCGCGAGCGGAGTATCGAGGACGAGGTTCCCCATGGCTGTGCGCCCGCTCGCGGCTGCTGGTCTGATCGCTCTGGCTCTCGGCCTCGGTGCCTGCCAGGACGGGATGCTTGTCGGTGGCGCCTCCACCCGTCACCTGACACCGATTCCCGCGCAGACCCTGTCGCTGATGCAGACGAAGGGGATGAGCCAGGCCGACCCGATCCTGATCCGCGCCTACAAGAAGGAAGCGGAGATGGAGGTCTGGAAGCGCGACGGCTCCGGCCGCTACGCGCTGCTCAAGACCTTCCCGATCTGCCGCTGGTCCGGACAGCTCGGGCCGAAGACGAAGCAGGGCGACCGGCAGGCGCCGGAAGGCTTCTACACGATCACGCCGGGCCAGATGAACCCGAACTCGGCCTATTATCTCTCCTTCGACACCGGCTATCCGAACGCCTTCGACCGCGCCAACGGGCGCACCGGCAGCTACCTGATGGTGCACGGCACCTGCTCGTCGGCCGGCTGCTTTGCCATGACCGATGCCTCGATGGCCGAGATCTACGCCATCGCCCGCGAGGCCTTCTCGGGCGGCCAGCGCGCATTCCAGTTCCAGTCCTATCCGTTCCGGATGACGGCCCAGAACATGGCCAAGTTCCGCAACGATCCGAACGCGCCGTTCTGGCGGAACCTGAAGGAGGGCGCCGACTATTTCGAGGCCCTGCGTCAGGAGCCGAAGGTCGGTCTGTGCGGCACGAAATACGTCTTCGGCGGCGCCGACGCCGCGGCCGGCTCCTGCAACCCGAAAGTCGATCCGCAGGTGGCGGAGAAGCGGGTGCAGGACGACCAGCAGATCGCCGAGCTGGTGGCCAAGGGCACGCCGGCGACGCGGGTGGTCTATCAGGATGGCGGGCAGAACCCGGTCTTCCGGCCCGCCAACATGACGGCCTTCGCGAGCCTCGGCAGCAAGGAGGAGGAGCAGCCCT